>Ga0315282_10001134_pt1 | contig 51203 bp, 44 predicted proteins | sample YL17G07_20_MG_FD_203693 | JGI IMG/M metagenome (GOLD analysis project Ga0315282, IMG submission 203693) | Sediment microbial communities from Yellowstone Lake, YNP, Wyoming, USA - YL17G07_20 | ecosystem: Environmental > Aquatic > Freshwater > Lake > Sediment | place: USA: Wyoming | collected...
TCGTCAGCGTTCTCAACAGCAATACCAAACCCCGACACTTCAAACATCCTTAAGTCGTTCGCCGAATCGCCGATAGCCGCGACCTCTCTTGTAGATATTCCCAGCATCTTGGCGGCCGCCTTCAAGCCGGAACCCTTATCCGCCCTCGGATCCTTTATAAAAATGAGAAACTGTCCCTGTTGACCAATCAAGGGAGCATGTGTAACATCTGCGTCTAGTTTGCCGTTAGCCATGATTTGGAGAAGGTCATTTAGCGCTTCGGTATCCCCTTTCAACTGAACGTCCGTTCGCCGTTGGACGTAATAAGGGGAGTCCGGCAACGGGAAGGGCTCCAAGCCTCTGACACGGCTTTTCACAGCCTCATAGGCTTTCTTCGCTTTCTCAACGCTTCCTAAGATAATCTCTTTGTCAGTTCTCCGATCCTTGACCACGCCTCCGTTTTCAGCAATTATAGGCCCGGAAGTGTTGAGATCGTAGCGTCGAATAAAATCTTCGACATGTTCGACAGGTCTTGCAGTAGCTGTGATGACTGGTGTACCCAACCTCTCAGCTCTTCGTATTGCTTCGACGGCTACGGAAGCAATTTCGTTTTTCCCGTCGACGATGGTTCCATCCAAGTCCGTAGCTATAGCCTTTATCCGCATCTTCATCCAAGCCTAGAGGCTGACAGAATCACTGCGAAACTAAAAAAGCTTGCTAGAATGGTTAGTCCTAGAATCTAGTTTCTCACAGCTCGACTATGCTTATGGCGCTCAAGTTTTGGTGACGATATCTATACTTGATAAGGAGTTCCAAAGAGGCGCCTCTTCCTTCAATAATTATGTTACCGACCGATCCTACTTGGTGAAGTATATCTTATCCTTATAGCGGTTGATCGATTCCATAACGAGCTTCTTAGCCTCTTCAGCGTTCCTCCAATCCTTAAACTTGGTCCATTTTCTGGGCTCCATCCGCTTATAGATCTCAAAAAATTCCTGTATCTCCTTCAACGTATTAGAAGGTACATCTGTTATTTCTCGGACTTCATCGAACCTATGATCGTTAATTGGGACCGTAAGAACCTTCGGGTCTTCTCCCCTCTCGTCATCCATTATCATGATACCGATCGGCCTCGTCTTGATTACGCATCCTATCTCGAAAGGCTCATAGGTCAGAATCATTACGTCAAGCGGATCCCCGTCTTCACACCACGTTTGAGGCACAAAACCGTAGTCTATCGGAAACACGACCGGGGAATGAAGGACTCTGTCCAAGACGAAGACTTTCAACTCCCGATCATACTCATATTTGTCTCTAGAACCGCTTATGACTTCTACCACGACGTTAATTGATTCGGGAGGATTATCCCCCGCCGGAATGTCCTGCCATAGGCTCATGGGATGTCCAGCATCCGATCTCCAATTTATTTTTTACTAGTTCAGGAGTCGGTCAACGGCATTATACACTCATAGTTAACTTGATTACAAAGAGTTTGTTATAAGGACATGCATTAAAAGCCAAGCTATTTTAACAGCGTAGTCTCAAGGGATCTTGTTAAAGGGGAAACTAGCTTGGTTGAGGCCCTCTACTTAGAGGACAGTTACCTCAAGGAATGCGACGCCACGGTAATCTCAGTCTCGAACGGGAAATACGTTGTTCTAGATAGAACAATCTTCTATCCAACGGGAGGAGGACAACCACACGATACCGGTCGAATCTTGAAGGACGACGAACATTACAACGTAGTATACGTCGGCAAGTTCTCTGGAACCGTCTCTCACGAAGTTGACAGGGAAGGTCTCAAGCAGGGCGACAAGGTTCACTGCCTGCTCGACTGGGAGAGAAGATACAGGCTGATGCGAAGCCACACCGCCGCCCACTGCTTCGCCTCCCTCCTCTGCAACGGAACCGGCGCCCTAGTAACGGGCAATCAACTCGACGTAGACAAGGTTCGCTTCGACTTCAGCCTAGAAAGATTCGACCGAGGCATTCTGGAGAAGTACATCGACGAGGCAAACAAACTCTTCAAAAGCGTCATCCCCGTGAAATGGTACGAACTACCCCGGGAAGAAGCATTGAAGATCCCCGGCATCATAAAGATGGCGGAGGCCTTCCCACCCGCCATCCCAAACCTCCGCATAGTGGAAATAGTCGGAATCGACCGCCAAGCCGACGGCGGAACCCACGTCCGAAACCTCCGAGAAATAGGACAACTAAAATTGATAAAAACGGAAAACAAGGGCAAATACAACAGAAGAATCTACTACTCCTTAACCCCATAAAAGGCCAAGACCGCTTCCTACCTTCATTCACCGGTTCCTCTCCAATTGCTTGAGCCAAAGCCAGAAGCACATCGCCTAAAACGATGGGGGTACCCCCCCCTCCCCAACTTTCAAATTTTTCTTCAAATTCTAGCTTACGCAACTAACCCGTGAAAGCTCTGCAGGGAGAATAATGCCTCAATCCTGCGCAACAAATAACTCCGTGACGCAAAACTCAAATAAACATTAGATGCATGCCACTCCTAAACGATTCGAAATTCGTAGATGGCAAGAATGACAAAACGCAAAGACGCACTCAACTACCTACGCGGATTCATAGGATTCAACAGAGACGTAAAACTCATCCTAGCATCAAACACCTTCAGCGCCATAAACTACGGAATCTTCTACGCCACCCAGACACTATACCTGAACAGCCTAGGCTACGACCCCGCAACAATAGGATTTCTAGTAGGACTAACCACAATATTCTCAATACTCTTCCTCATACCCTCCGGCATCATCGCTGACCGATTCAGCAAAAAACTGGTACTTATCGCCAGCAGCTTAGCTTACCTCTTCACCTTCATAATCTACGCACTCTTCGAAGCCTTCCCGTACCTCCTGATAGCATCGCTCTTAGCGGGCTTCAGTTGGGGCACTTACGTTGCCCCTTTCAATGCCCTAATAGCTGACAAAGTCGAATCAGCCACATGGAGCTATGCCTTCAGCATCACCGCCTTTCTATACGCGTTCGGTTCATTAATAGGTTCCTTAATAGCGGGATTCAGCGAAGAGGCGTTCAAATCCATCCTGCATTTAACACCGCCTTCTTCGTACAGACTCATCTTTTTGCTATCAATCGCCTTCGGAACGGCAACCCTCCTGCCAATTATACAAATAAGAGAACATAGAGAGCGAACTACAACAAAGTGGAACGTGATAAAATCTTGGAGAGCAATACTCAAGTTTTGCCTGATAAACGGATTAATAGGCTTAGGCGCGGGCCTCTTTGTATCTCTGCTTCCTCTATACCTTAACGTAAAATTTTCGGCTTCTGACATAGAAATTGGCGTACTTTTCGCTGTCTCCAACGCGATCATGGGTTTTTCATACTTTGTGGCGCCAAAGCTGATGGAAAAAATCGGTCCTGTAAAAGCAACCGTCTTCGCTCAAACCCCTTCGATACTAGTTCTCTTATTAGTCCCCTTTTCATCAAACTTTGTGGTTGCTGCTCTTCTGTTGACAGTAAGATCAGTTTTAATGAACTTTGCTACACCCATAATCGCTACCTATACGATGAATCTAGTTGTTAGAGAAGAGAGAGCATTAGTCTCAGGCATCACAACGATGGCCTGGAATGGTGCGAACGCTTTGGGTACAATGTTAGCAGGCCAGTTTATGGAGATGTATCTTGACCTACCGGTTTTTCTATGCAGTATATTTTACGCCATGTCAATCCCACTATTCTACATATTCTTCAAGGGCGAATAACGAGTGATCCAAAAGGTCTCTGCACTATTGCGTTACTTTCGTCATCTTGCTGAATACAATTACAGGCACATAAGTCATCAAAAAGGCACAAACTGGAAGTAAATCAAGAGACTTTTACGTGGGTAACGGCTTTCTTCTTATTCTTGTAGCCCAATCTAGGGGGCACGATAGTTACCGTTGTCCATGGTGGAATCGGCGAGGTTATCCACACATTTCCACCAATAGTCGCTCCTTCCCCTATTATCGCCTTTCCTCCCAGAATCGTTGCTCCCGAATATATGACTACGTTATCCTTAATGGTAGGATGGCGCTTCAAGCCCTTAACTAGATGCCCATACTCATCTTTTGGAAAACCCATTGCGCCAATCGTACATCTCAGCCCTCTAGTAATTTTGTCGAGACGTATGAGTGGCGTTTTGCCCACGACCTCGAGAATTGATTTGTAAACTCTCATGTTGACCACCCAAAAGAACAACTGTTATGTGATTTAATCGTTTTGTCGGATACATATTGTTGAAGTTTTGGTTTCTTTCGATCAGGGGGGATTTCCACACATAGAAGGTGGTGTGAAAGTAGTCAGACAAAGCGCCTAAAATGTTAGCAGATGCGTTTTAGAGGTGGAAAGCAAACGCTAAATCAAGCATCATGAGAAACTGTAGTAGAATAGGTAGTAGATGTAAAAATGAAGACCTTATTGATACCGCCTTCTGCAACAGCGTTGACGATGAAGGAAGCTATAGAAGCAGTTGAGATGGCATTCAAAGCAAAGGGCGAAGGGAAAGCCCAGATGCCCTCAAAACAATACTTGTTTTTCAGCAAGCATAACGGCGACCTTAGAACGATGCCAGCATACTTGGAGGAAAGCGACGTAGCCGGGGTGAAAATAGTCACCGTCCATCCATCTAACCCAAAAGAACATAATCTGCCGACAGTCATGGCAACTATCTTTCTGACAGATCCGAGAACAGGTTTTCTAAAAGCCATAATGGATGGAACGTATTTGACAGCATTGCGCACAGGTGCAGCTGGAGGCATAGCGGCCAAATACCTTTCAAGGGAAGACTCGGAAACCGTTGGAATAATTGGCGCCGGGATTCAAGCTAGGACCCAACTCATGGCATTGAAAGAGGTTAGAAGTATCAGTTCTGTAAAAGTTTATGATTTGTCAAAGGATGCTAGCGAGAAATACGCCAAAGAAATGAGCGAATTACTGAATACAAAAGTAGAGGTTGTGCAAAGCGCAAAAGAAGCTGCTGACTCCTCAGACATAATAGTCACTGCTACGCCTGCCATAAGGCCCGTAATTATGTATGGTTGGATTTCACCGGGTGTTCACATCAACGCCATTGGAGCAGACGCGCCTGGAAAAGAGGAACTTGATCCAGAGATACTCAGAAAAGCCAAAATCGTAGTTGATGACTGGGATCAGGCAATTCACGGTGGAGAGGTCAATGTTCCGATTTCAAAAGGCCTAATTAAGAAAGAAGATATCTATGCGGATATTGGCGAAATAGTTACTGGCAGAAAACGCGGGCGCGAAACGAGAAACGAGATCACGGTCTTTGACTCCACCGGGCTGGCAATTCAGGATGTTGCTGTAGCATCTCTGGTGTTCGAGAAAGCAAAAGAGAAGGGCTTGGGTCAGGAGATCAAGCTTTTCTGAAGCGCATGCTCACAATAAAGCTAGGAAAAAGAGTTTCTCCCAGAGATTTCATTCGTAAATTTCATTCTTCCTCAGGCTCTTGATCAGCCTTGAATAAACATCGAGGATCGCTTCTTTCATATTCGTTTTCTTCAGCCTTCTGCGCACATGTTCAGCAACGATTTGCGAAAGGTTTCCGTTTTCAATTCTCTTCTTGATAACCCTGAGATAGTTTTTCTCTTGGCTCGTCGAATTCTCTTCTGCGATTTTGTGTAGGTAACGGCAAACGCCTCTGGCGGTTGAAGCTGCAGGATTTCTAACTTTTGCGTCTAAACCGTCTTTGATGATGATGTTTAGGTCTTTAACAAGCAGATGATAAGGCAACGCCTCCTCCTTTGGTTTCATAAGTCCCCTAAGTAAGGCGCGTATGAAGCAACTCAGAGCAACATCTGATTTGATGCACTCCTGCTCGTCCATGACCCTGATTTCAATAGCCTTTCTTTCAAAACGGATTACGGCCCCCCTAGAGTTGATCCAACTCTTATTAACTAAGCATCGGGGGGCATTGATTTCAGCAAGATCTCTAGAGTACCTTTGAGTAGTTAAATCGCAATAGGCTTTGAAAGAATCGATGTATTCTGGAACAATTTCTCCGGTTATTGAAGGCACTTCCTTTTGATTTACCTTGTAGAAATACAGGCGGTTGTCTTCATATTCGCCAAACTTTGAGTCGTAGATTGGAGAGGAGGCTGAAATGGCGGGCAAATAGGGCAGTATATTTGCCAGAATATTATATGCTCTGACAGCTTCGGCCTCGTTGAAATAGGAAAGATTGAGCTGAAAGCTTTGGATGTTCAGCCAACCGTGTTGTCTCAAGCCGAAGACCTTGTCGAGAGCAGCATATATACCTCTATCACGATGACTCCAGACTTTAGCTTCACTCAGACTCAGAGTTGGGTGCATTCCCAGACCTAGAAGTTGCACTCCAAATCTGTCTAAGATCTGGAGAATTTCGATGACGCCATGGTACATAGTTTCCTCAAACGCGGATGGAGAGGCGAAAGGGGCGGCTCCCTTGAACTCTGCCACATGGGCTTGAAGTTCCTTTCCAAAAATGATGTTGGAAAGTGTAACATTATTCTTTATTCGCCCGGCTAGTTGTTTTATGATTTTGTCCACTATTGGCTGGGGCCGCAGATTTTCATCAACTATCGAAAACTCGTGCTCAGGCCCTAGTCTCTCTAGGGTTCTAAACTTCCGGAATATGGGACTCACTTTAGGTTAGCTTCCAGTGCTTGTTCAAAAGGTCAGCTTTACTCACGTCGAATACGTCGTATCACAAATTATAAAGCATTTCAGAAACTGAGATTAATTATGTGGAGTTAAAGTGTACCCCTCTATACCTTGGAGTTTTCTTGGTCTAAGTAGCTCAGAAACCAGCTACGAAAAGGCAAAGTTCATCGTTATTCCAATTCCTTACGATACTACAGAGAGTTATAGGCCTGGAAGCAGAAATGGTCCGCATCAAATAATCGATGCTTCGCGATATGTTGAGCTCTTCGATTTGGAGTTGAAGCAGGAGCCGTATGAGAAAGGAATCTTTACCCTCGATGAAATGGAAACGGTCAGAGGAAACGTCGCAGAAACTCTGGACAGAATACGGTTTTCTGTACGTAAGGTTCTCGACGATCGTAAGACCCCTATACTGATCGGCGGCGAACACACGGTCACGTTGGGTGGGGTTAACGCTTTTCCTAAAGACATCCTTGTGGTTGTTCTAGACGCGCATGCTGACCTGAGAGACTCCTATGAAGGCGACAAGTTTTCCCACGCCTGCGTGATGAGGAGGATAATGGAGAGTGGCAGAAGCATTGTTGAGATCGGCGTCCGCTCTATGAGTCAAGACGAGTTTAAGTTCGTTGAGGAAAACGGTCTTGCAATATTCTATCGGGAAAGGCTTCGAAAGGATTTAAAAGGGGCTTTAAACGCCATTCGTCGACTTGTTGATGGAAAGACCGTGTATCTCAGCGTTGATGTTGATGTCCTTGACCCCTCCGAGGCGCCAGCCGTCTCTACGCCGGAGCCCGACGGGTTGACGTTTTGGGAGGCTAAAGAGGTTATCAGGGAGGTGTGTTGCTCGTCGCAGGTTTGTGGGGTCGATATGGTAGAGGTGACACCGATCCCTGGAAGTGTTGTTACAGAGTTTTTGGCGGCGAAGATGCTATACAAGATAGTTGGCTATGTTCGATGAATTGTTTGCTTAGGGTTTTTGCATTCCACGTTTAGAGATTTAGCCAGTTGGATTAGATCTTCGTCGCTCATCCATTCTGTTTTCAGGTATTGGCAGATGCGTTCGTCATTAAGGCCTAGTTTTCTGGCTTCTTCGACAGCATGTCTATATGCTTCGATTTCTGTTGGTCTATCGGTGTAGCTGTAGTTTATGTCGAAGAGGTTTTGTCCGTCCATAAATTGCTTTACGTGGGCAAGTTCGTGTATTATGTCGAGGTAGATGTCGACGAGATCACCATTTTCTAAGTAGTGGGCGCTGATTATGAGGTGTCCATCTTCGTCGCTGACGCCCATGTAGCCTTTTCTGCCGCTGAACTCGACTTTTAGGTTGTGGAGGATTTCAGGGGTCTTCTGGCCAAAGATTTTTTGTATGGCTTCGACTTTATCGAAGTCTTTGAAGTATTTGGTGAAGGGGTGGACGTGTACTTCGGGTTTTCTGAGTATTTTTGCTTTGATCTTTGTGGCCATTTTTTTGGGCTTCCCGGGGTCTTATACATGCAGAGAAAAATTTTTGCGTGAGGGGGACGGGGGGGGTTAAGCTTTCTGTTAGGGTTCGGGGAGGAAGACGAGGGTGACGATGACGCAGCCGTAGTTGTCCATGGGGACTTTTAGGGTTTGAAGTTTGTAGTTGATTTTTGCAGTCTTGATTTCTCTGATCTTGGCCATCTCTTTGATCTTCCATTCGGCGAGTTCGAATAGGGCTTTTTCGTCCATGTAGCCGTGGGTTTCAGCCACGATTCCGTATTTCTCTTTCTTGTCGAAGGCCCAAGAGATGGCGGCGCCTATGTGTTCGCCTTCTTGGCCGTCCATTCTGGCGATGACCGCGTAGGTTATGGCGCCGACGGGGATTGCGATGGGTTCTATTTTTTTGCAGCCCTTGGGTAAGACGGATGTGACCGAGACGAGGTTGCATTGGGCGATTCCTGCGTTCTTCAAGGCTTGATCGAAGGCGTTCAGTTCTGAGATTGGGCTGCAGGCTTTTCCGCTTGTAACGAAGAATTTTCGGGGCATCATCTTCTGATCAGCTTTTACGAATGATTTGAATATGGTAATAAGCTTTCTATCGAACTGGATCTATCGGATATTTTTTGTCATTTTTTGGACATATATCTTATACTTCGGCTCCGCAAACCACTTTTGTTTAAAGCTTCTTATTCCGACATCTCCGCAAGTTGGTCCCACATCTAACCATTCGTAAGCGTTGTCCTTCGCGTGCTTCAGGTTTTCAAACATTAGGAAGTCCGATATTCGTGGGACGTCTAGATAGATTCCTAACGGCACCACCATTATCCTGTTCTCTTCAAAGGCATCAATAACGTCGAAGCCCATCAGTTTATCGTTCTTGTAGACTTCCATCATGTATCCGTGCTTGTGTTCTCTGAAGAACCTCTCTAAAGAGAGGAGTTCTTCAAAATCCCATACGTCAAAAGTGTGGCGAGACAGGTGCCTGGACAATATGTATGTATGGTTGGGCGTGAATTCCCTGCCTATCTTGATTTCATATCCTGTTTTTTCCATCTGTCTTGTGATGTATCGGATGTGTTTGTACTTGTTGCCTCTTAGGTTGAAGTCGAAACGTTTCACGTTAATATGGTAGTCCCAATCTTCATATTGTATCTTTGCGTCTAGTTTCTGCAATGCAACTGGCGATACTATGTTTAGCGTTTTTATGGGTAGCTTGGCTAACTCTAACACGCATTCGCGTTTATCCTCCTGCTTATCCCCGAGGCCGAACAAGATTACATCGGCTTCATCGTAAGGATTCAGAAACACGGGAAACGTCTCATTGAACAGCGCTGTTCGGTCCGAGACCATAGAATATAGGCACAGTAGGTGTTCACACACATATCCTCTTCGTTGTAACTGTTCCTTTTCGTTACTCTCGAGGAATCGAAGCATTAATAGCGCCTCGCCTAAATAGTAGGTGGCGGGGTAAGATACAACCATATAGCCCTTAAGGATTTTTCTGTTAACAACTGGCCATAGGGGTCTCAAGCTATGAGTAAATACTTGAAGAAACCAGTCAGAACATTGGATCTGGAGAACATACAAACCATTTCGCAGCTATTGGAAGCCTTCAACCAGACTTCTTTTCAATCTCGAAGCCTTGCGCACTGTGTGGAAGTCTTTTTAGCCATGCTTGAGGATCCGGAGAGACCGACCATATTCCTCGGTTTAGCCGGCGCAATGGTTCCAGCAGGAATGAAAGGCGTCGTATCAACCATGGTAAGAAGAAGCATGGTAGACATCATAGTAAGTACTGGGGCAAACATGTACCATGACCTGGTGGAAGCTTTAGGGGAACACCACTACCTCGGTTCTCCAGAAGTTGATGACGTAGAATTAAACAAGGCTGGCATCGACAGGATTTACGACACATTCGCTGACGAATCGAAGTTTAGAATGATTGATAGTATGATAGAGTCGTTTGCAAATGAGCTGGCTGAACAAAACTCTGAGGAGGCCTCATCAAGATTCTTCCTCAGTAGATTAGGCCGTTTCATCGACGTTAAAGGCGGCTTGGAAGATAAGAAGGAGTCTGTCATCTGGAACTGCTGGAAGAAGGATGTGCCTATATTTGTACCGGCATTAAACGATAGCTCGCTTGGACTAGCGTTGACTCAGCACCATATTAGATTTGTAGAGGCTGGAAGAAAACCATTCACGATAGACGAGATTCGGGACAACTACGAAATATTCCAGATAAAGAAAGCCGCGTCAAAGACCGGGGTAATATACGTGGGAGGAGGTGTGCCAAAGAACTACATCCAACAGACCGCTTACCTTCAAGACATCTTTGGTATACCCGACGCAGGACACGACTACGGTTTTCAGATCACAACCGACGCTCCACATTGGGGTGGCCTCTCGGGATGTACCTTTAAAGAGGCCCTGAGTTGGGGGAAGGAGAAAGCAGGGGGCACATACGTAACCTGCCATTGTGACGCTACAATCGCTTTGCCATTGATCGTAAAGGCAACACTTGAAAGATGTAAAAGCTTGGATAAGAGAGAAGGACTGCATTTCAAGCTATAATATTTGGCTATTAAGCCGATAGGTCCCAGAATACATCTCAATGGCAGGGCTGATAACATGGTATACGTCAGAAGAATTTCCGCTGAAGATTTTGAATTCGCCGTTCAACTAACCGACACGATGGATTGGAATCTGGTAGAAGAGGACTTCGAGTTCATGATGGACTTAGAACCCGAAGGCTGTTTTATGGCAATCGAAGATTCGGAGAAGATAGGCGTAACGACAACCATCAGTTACGGTCAGGTAGGTTGGGTAGGAAACGTGATTGTAAGCGAAGAACATCGTAGAAGAGGCATTGGGGCACTCCTTGTGAAACACTCCCTAGATTATCTGGCCAGTAAAGGCGTGGGCTCTGTCGGTTTATACGCGTACCCCCATTTGGTATCGTTCTATGAAAGAGCTGGCTTCGAAAAAGATTCGACGCTGGTGGTCTTGAAGAGGAAAGCGTCATCAAAATCTGCCAAGAACTTAGGAAAAATACGCACAAGACACCTTCAAAAGATCATTGATCTAGACGCCCTTTGCTTCGGGGCCTCTCGAGAAAAGTTACTGAAACCAATTCTCTCAAATACTGCCAATCTTTGTTATTCAAAAGTAGAGGGTAAAAGAGTCTTAGGCTTCATCGTAGCGAAGACGTATAGCGGAATGGCTGAAGTGGGGCCCATGGTTTGTCGCCAAGGTCGTGAAGACGCCGCTTTCGATCTCCTAAAAACAACCTTGACCAATCTTAAGGGGTTTGAAGTTTCAATATATGTCTCAGAAAAGGCTACTTCAGTCTTAGACACTTTACTAAATCTTGGATTCATGGAACAATTTCGCCTAGTGAAGATGGTTTACGGCATGCCTTTTGGTGAAGACTGCATCTACGCCGCGGAATCCTTAGAAAGAGGTTGAAGAACACCTTGTCAACAGCTCTCGGCAGAATTATCGTTGAAGACTTCCTCAAGAACTCCAAGCCGTGCATTAATGCCTTGGTTAGGGAGCTCTCTGCCTTCAGAGTTCCTCGCCGGAAAACCCGTCTATTCTATATAGAGAAGGGACTGAAGAGAGAGGTTGTTGTTGAAGGCGAACACGTCTTCTTAAGAGGATCGGTCGAATACTCGAACCCTCAACTGACGGTGGAAGAGCTTCAAGGGATCATAGCCGTTCGTCTCCTAGAGGTTTGCGGAAACTACTTTGAAAACCGCGATACGCGTGCGATTGAGAAGAAAGACGTCGACGAGATATGTGAAAGGTTGGTAAAGTCGCCGTTAGGAAAGGTGGTCTCATTTCTTCTAAACACGGACGACATAGAGCCGGACAGGTATTCGATGAACCCACTCAAAGAATCGATAGTGGAAACCGGACAAAGCGCTTTTCCGGCGGCCTACGTAAAGAACGAAGAATTAGAAATCGATAGAAAATTCGTGGAGAAGTACAAGGGGTCACTTATTACCGAAGACGAAGTTGAAACAATAGAGAGCCGTCTTTCTCAAAGCAATTACATGGACATGGTAGACTCAGTGAAATATGAGCAGCTTGAAGGTCTTTCTGAGTCATTTGGTATGCGGCTCTGCCTTCCTTCGATGCGGATGCCTCATACAGTCTTGGAAAAAGAGACGAGCAACGGCCTATTGCACTATGTTATCAGAGAAAACCACAAAGACTATGCAGCCGTTGAACAAATCTATCATTGCATGGGAAGAAGTATGAAGAACAGGACGACCCTGCTTCTGCTTCCCCACTCAACCAAGGGATATGGCTCAAAACGTGCGGCTAGAGGAAAGATATACTTCAAAGGAACTGGGTTGAAGAGCCTCAAAGTGGCCTACAGGCCAACGCCTCTGTATCCAAATGCTATAGACCCAAAGGACGTGAGTTTTGCGAATGCAGACGACAAATTTGAGGTTTCTGGAGAAAAAATCTTAAATTACGACTTCCATGAAACGCCAGCGTCGCCTCAATTCATCATATACTCGATAGCTTCACCTGAAGACGTCGTACTGTGGCATGGGATTGGAGCTTTCGGGGCCTCTGAACTAGTAAAAAGTTACACCTCTGTTCGCTCGTATTTCAGTACTGTTTTTTCCAAGACGTTATGGAATAGATATGGGGTTTCAGCAAGAATTCCATTGCAGTTCAACGTAGTGCCAGAGAAAATGTGGGCTCATCCTGTTTACGACAACATAGACGCCAGCGTGGGCTGCGTCAAAGACCTGCAAGGTCTGTCTAGAATGGGTATGAGCCTAGAGTTGCTGCCGGCTCAAGAGTATCTTCGCGGCTCATCTTTTTAAAATATGGCATCCATTGGGCTCAAAGAATGTTGGGGCGAAATCTTAGGAGATTACTATGTACTTCAAACAGATTAAAGCAAAAGGCGACAACTTCTCCTATGTCGTAGGGGACGAGGAAACAAAAGAAGCAGCGGTTGTGGACCCAAGTTTTAACGCGGACGTAATAATTCGAGTAATAAAGGAACATAGACTGACCGTGAAGTATATAATAGACACTCACGGTCATTGGGATCATATTGCAGGTAACAACGAGATTTCATCGAAGCTTGGCGGCAAAACAGTGGCTTACCTTTCATCAAAGACAAATAAACAAGTCGGTGTAGTAGACGGCGACGTTTTAAAAATCGGTAAATTGGGCATCAAAGTAATTTATACGCCGGGACACACACACGATAGCATATGCCTTCTGGTAAAAGACAAGCTGCTTACGGGGGACACGCTCTTTGTAGGGGAGTGTGGCAGAACGGATATGGCTGGTGGCAGCGCTAGAGAGATGTATTATAGCTTGTTTGGCAAGTTGATGACGCTTTGCGACGACGTTAAAGTCTATCCAGGACACGACTATGGGCGAGCACCATATTCAACTATAGGAGAAGAGAAAAAGACCAATTACACGCTTGAAAAACGAACTTTGAATCAATTCATTGAGTTCATGAAGGAACCCTAACTACTTTGTTTATGTCCGCCCTCCAGAGCTATTCCGTACATGTTCAAAAACGAATTGAGCCCTCTCAGTAATCAACAGCTTCTTCATTCAAGGTAGCCTGCCTCTGTGAATTTATATACTGCGCATGATTATGCCTGAGAAGATCAAGATTTAAAATACGAGTCTGCTGATGATGGATTAATTCAATCGTGAAGTCTGCTGCCAAATCTTTTTGAAACGAGATGAATTGGAGTGCAAAGCAACGTTGTCCTCCACCTTTAGAGACGAGTCTGTGCAAGGTGTGTCGTCCGGCAAAGTTCTTGCGGTGTTGTCTCTCTCCCACTTTTCTCAGCACGTGTACGAAGGAAGATCGGTGCTTTACACGTACATAATGAACAGCCTTGGACTTAGCTACACGCAGATTGGAGTTGCCGCTGGCGTAGCCTCTACGCTGACCGGCCTTCTTCAAATGGTTTTCGGCTTGGCTGGCCGCATCATACCTCGGCGGCTGATTCTAGGTCTTGGAAACATATTAATGTCTTTGTCGTCGTTTGGAATCGGAGTGTCGAACAGTTTTCTGGATTTCGCTTCTTCTCAGGCAACGGGTGGGTTGGGGATTGCCCCAGAACATCCTGTAAGCGTATCTATAATCTCCGAGCGTTTCAAAAATAAAGAAATCTCAACGCCTATAGGCATATTCTATGGTCTTGGCTATATCGGAAACATAATAGGGCCAATCGTATTGACGGCAATTGCCCTAGCCTATGAATGGCGCTCTGCGCTTTTCGTCTTGACCGTTATTCCATTCGCTACAGGTATTCTCCTAATGGCATATCTGCGGAAGGACAGATTTTCAGGGAAAGCGGAAACAGCAAAGGTTGGCTATAGTTTATGGGCTGATGCCAAATCAGCTCTTCGTATAAAAGGGGCGGTGGCGCTTATTGCTGCGTACGCTTTTCTGGCCGGAGGAACTAGTCAAACAGTGATCGGAACATTTCTTCCTCTTTTTCTTAGAAATGGGCTGCATCTAGACCAGTTGCAGTCCAGTTTCATATACTCTCTAGCTATGTTGGGAGGAGTTGTTGGTACCATCCTGTTCGGAAAATACGCAAACAATCTGGGTTACTTGAAAACGACAATGGTCTGCACTGGAATAGCCTCATTGTCATTTTTCCTCCTTTCCCATCCGGCGGTCTCTGACCTTGCTCTTACGTTGAACCTAGTTCTGGTGGGATTTGCAACGTTTCCGTTAACCAGTTTAATGCAATCAACCCTATCTTCGTTTTCTGGCCCGAGTCAAAGGGACATCCTAATAGGGCTCCATTTAACTGTAGGCTTCGGTTTTAGTTCGTTGTGGTCCGCCTTCTTGGGCTTTTTGATTGATTTGTATGGTATGTTCGTTCCTGCTTGGTATCTGATGTCGGGCCTGTGCATATTGTCTCAGGTCTTTCTGATGCTGGCTTACAAACACAGAGAGTGATGGAACCCCAAAACGCTCCTAAAAGGTAGGTATGGATGATTGATGAACTTGGCTCATGAGCGAACATTTTCCTTTCACTTCTTCTGGGGAAATTTGCCGCAACTTCTCTTTTTTGGTTCAGGGCAGACCCCCCATTGAGAGCCTCTACAGTCAACGTTTTCAAATATTTCTGGATAAGCCTTCATGGCCTCGTTCCTGACCTTGATGGCCAATTCCCGCATCTCTAGCGCCGCATTCTTGCAAAGTCGAAGCCTCAAGAAGTTTAGGAGAGAACGAGCGTTAATCGTCCAAACGTACGTGCATTTAAGAGCCATGGGTAGAACGTACCTGGCAGACTCTCGATCCACTTCTTCTTCGATCTTCTTGTAGAGTTCAAGAACCGAACTCATATGCTCTTTGTACTTTGCTAGAAGCGTCTTTTCTATCTTTGGAGGCGTGTAGTATCGGAAGCCGCCTGCCTCGCTCACGTATCTTGTGCTCTTCGCCGTGTGGGAGGTTACCCGGTGCTCCAAGAGTTCTCTTGATACGGCCACGCTTATATCCTTCAATTCAAAAGTGAACGACACATGCTCGAGAGCTGAGCTATAGTCATGCTTAACCATATATCGTACGAGCTTTTCATCTGGCATCTGCTCAAAGAAAGGACCCGTAACTCTTACAGCGTTCGCTATCGTCTTGATTCCATCTTTAGTATAGTTCACCAATGTTACTTGCATGGGACTTGCTCCCGGTTCGTTATCCAAAACATGTTTTTCGCTACTTAAATCTGGAGTGGTAAATAAAGAATTATTGGATATGTGTATCAAAGGGCTTGTGAAACCAATGGTTTAAGAATCTGCCAAATTCAATTATGGATGTGTGTTTATGGGAGAGCTAAAAATCAAAGTAAATTATGTGAGTTCGCGTATAAGGGAACAATTAAATGTTCCAAAGGAAGAAGAATTCTCATTACCTGAAGGATCAACTTATGAAGACTTTTTCAACGTATTCACGAAGAAATACAATCTGAAAGGCACGGATATCGGAATCTTTTCCAAAGGCCAGAATATTCTCCTGAACCCAAAAAATCAGATAGATAGTTTCGAATTCGATGTTGTTCCTCTAGTTTCTGGTGGTTAGATGCAAACATAATTCTCCACATGTGTAGCGAACTACCGCCTTCTAAGCAATTAAGCCCCTTCATCTGGGAGGCCAAGTAGATTATCAAGGGCGGTTAAAAAGAGCGTAAATTCAAATATTTGAATATTCAAACTATACAAAATGAGGAGGAGAGAATGAGGCGAGATCTTTCTAAAGAGTTTCCAAGTCCTATAGATAGAGCTTTCAGACAATATACGGACGAGCTTTCCAAGGTTAAACTTGTCGAGGAAATCATGAGTAAAGAACCATTAACCATCGGTGAGAAAGCCTCTGTGGCTGAAGCGGCAAAGATCATGGGAGAAAAGCACATCGGGAGTCTAATTGTTTTGCGTGAGGGGAAGCCTTGGGCCATAATCACGGAGCGTGATGTTTTGAGCCGTGTCTTAGCTTTGGGAAAAGACCCCAAGAATGTTGAGGTCAGGGAAGCAATGTCTACTCCGCTTATCGCCGTTGAACCGAAAGCCACAGTGAAAGAGGCGGCCAAGCTGATGATCGAAAGGAAGGGTAGGCTGGTAGTTTTCAAAGGTAAAGACTTGGTTGGAATTGTAACGGCTTCGGACCTGATCAAAAGTCTACCAGCGAGTCCTGAAACCTCATTAAAAGTAGACGATTTCACGACGAAAAGCGTCATATCAGTTGATGAAGATCTTACCATCAGCGAAGTAGCGAGGATAATGGGGAAAAAGAGAATTGGCAGCGTTTTGGTCAACCGCGATGGGAAGCATTGGGGAATATTCACAGAAAGAGACCTCCTCACTAGTTTCCTCGCCAGAGGCGGTAACTTAAGCACGCTGGTCGGAGTGGCAGCATCGTCGCCTTTAATTACCATACCTTCCGGAACAACCATACATAAGGCAGCTTATACAATGGCGAAGAAACACATTAAACGCCTTCCTGTGGTCAAAAAGAAAGAGATCATAGGTATAATCACGGCCCACGACCTCGTCGAAGCCTACGCCAGATAGGTTTGACCTCTCCGTAGAATCCTCAGCATCCTGAAAGCAATCCTTCATCAAATATTGGAGAATGCCCTTTGGAGGAAGTCAGATCCGCTAAGGTTGAATCTCTACAAACAGAACCAATCCTAGTTTCTTCGGAATCGTCTATCTCCGAGGCTATAAGCGTCCTCAGGAATCTAAATGTGGACGAGGCCTTCGTAGTCGAAGGCAAAAAAGTGGACATGCTATTAATGAGAGATCTCCTCAAAGCCTCAGATATCTCAAGGAGGAAGGTAACGTCTCTCACGGTCTCTGCGCCGAAACTTACCCCCTACGACAACGTAGGTAAAGCTACTAGAATGATGACTGATTATCGTCTGAGAGCTCTGCCTGTTCTTGTGAACGAATCGATTACTGGAGTTGTTACCGACCGTTCGATGTGTCAACTTCTGAAATCAACAATGTTAAGGAATGTTAAGGCAGGCAAGATCATGACAGCGAAGCCGACAACTGTAAGAAAGGAGGACACGGTAGCTAAAGCAAGAAGCCTAATGATACGGCGAAGATTTGATCATCTGCCAGTGGTCAACGCCCGAGGACTATGTGGCATTTTGACTTCAAACCAAATAGTCTTCAGCATGATACCCTCAGAGGGTTTGGAAAAAGGTGCTTGGGTCGGCGTTCTTCAGAAGGGTCTATCCGAACCAGTAGGTGGATTGATGGATCCAAACCCACTTACCTGCGGCGTCAACGACGATGCCTTAACTGTACTAGACACTATGATGGAACGAGGAACAACCTATTCGTTAGTCACTCTGTGGGGTGAGTTACAGGGAATAATCACTTTCAGAGACTTTGTCAAGCTTCTGGTCCCATTAGAGCGTAGCGTGGTTCCAGCATATATTGTAGGTCTTCCAGACGACCCCTTCGAAGCCGAGGTTGCTAAGAGCAAGTTCTTGAGAGTCGTGAACAACTTGGGCAAGGCGTTCCCAAAATTACAGGAGGTAAGGTCTACGGTGAAGACCTCAAGAATATTAGGAGACGAAGACAGGCTGCGATATGAAGCCAGCGTAACCATAAAAATGCCTGAACGGGTATACGCTTTTTCTGAATCTGGATGGAGCCTGCCAAATATCTACGACTCCCTCTCCAACAAGATAAAAAGGATCTTGGCTCTGAAACATCTTGAGAGGCGAAGGAAAAGCATAAGGTACGAAGAGCCTTAAAAAACATCAAACTTATGAACCGAAAGTTTAAGAAGTTGCTTATCAGATTCAAACGCTTTACAGTACATTGTCCAGTTGCCGGTGTTTGAAATCTGGTGAATTGAAGGACGAAAAGACGCGATATGAAACAGCTAATTCACAACGGCGTTCTCGTGCCAAAGCCTTACGAAGCCAAAGGCTTTCACATATACTACAAAGGTAGAAAGCTTGAACTCTCTCCACATCAGGAAGAGATGGCTTATGCATGGGTAAAGAAGCTCGGCACCGAATATGTGAAAGATCGTATCTTCGTCAAAAACTTCTTTCGAGACTTCTGCTCAGCTCTTAACATCGAAGAAGAAGCCAAGCCTGAGGACTTTGACTTTTCAGAAATACAGAGATATGTTGAAGGGGAAGCTGAGAAGAAGCTGCGGTTAACGAAAGAGGAGAAGAAGCAAATCGCGCAAGCCCGTAAAGAGGAGCGCGAGAAGAATAAGGAGATATACGGATACGTCGTTGTCGACGGCTTGAAGATGGAAGTCAGCAACTACGTTGTTGAGCCTCCATCGATATTCATGGGTAGAGGGAAACACCCGCTACGTGGCATGTGGAAATATGGAGCGGGAAAAGAGGACGTAATCTTGAACCTCTCACCTAATGCTCCCGTTCCGGAAGGAAACTGGAAAGAGGTCGTATGGCAACCCGATTGTATGTGGATTGCTAAGTGGAATGACAAGCTCAGCGGAAAAACGAAGTACGTTTGGCTGGCAGATTCCTCCAACATTAAGCAGGAAAAAGAAAAAGAAAAGTTCAACAAGGCTCGGAAACTTGAGCGCGAAATTGATGATGTTAGGAGAAAAATCTGGGATGGTCTGAAGGCGGAAGACGAAAAGAGGAGAAAGATAGCCACGGTATGTTACCTTATCGACGAACTGAAGCTTCGAGTTGGAGATGAAAAAGATGAAGATGAAGCGGATACTGTTGGCGCAACGACGCTTGAGCCCCGCCACATATCCATAGGTTCTAATGGTCATGTGACTTTTGACTTCATAGGTAAAGACTACGTGAAATGGCGTAAGGAAGTAGATCTGCCTGAACCAGTTGTGGACAATTTGCGAGAATACGCTTCGATTGCTGAATCTTCGATGTTCGAAGGCGTGAGATCGGAGGACGTAAACGAGTTCTTAAACGAGGCTATGCCCGGACTAACTGCCAAGGTTTTCCGAACATACCATGCTTCTAAAACCGTAAGAGACTATCTTGAAAGGGCAAAAGTCCGTAAATCTAGTCCTGAATTCGAAAAGAAACACGTGGCTAAGATGGCTAATCTCGAAGCCGCCATTACTTGTAACCATAAACGCAAGATTCCGAAAAGATGGAAGGAATCGTTGAGAAGTAAAGAAGAACGCGTCAAGAAGTTTGAGCTACAAATCAGACTGAAGAAGACTGAAAACGCAAAAAAGCGGGCACGCGAGGCGCTTAAGAAGGCTCAGTTGAATGTCAGGCTCATGAAGTCAACCAAAGAATACAACCTTGGGACATCGCTGAAGAGCTATATCGATCCTTGCGTCTATTACGATTGGGGCAGAAAAGTGGGTTTCGACTGGAAACTCTATTATCCAAAGACGCTTCAAAAGAAATTCAGCTGGGTGGAGAAAAAGAGAGAATCGTAGCGACTTGGTTGAGGCCCTTACACAACTTCAATCGAACATTGCGCCAGCGCCCAAACGAAAGTCTCAATCCAAAGACAAGTTTTGCATTTAGAATTAGTGCTATTTGGCCTTACAAGCCGGGAACAGACTATTCTGGAGACGAGAGAACCCTCAACAACCCCTTCAGTTTTTCCTTCCTATGAGGAAATCTAATTGTGATTGGTGTAATCGACACAAACCTCTCTTTTTTGACAGCGTATAAATCCGTTTCTGGATTCGTCTCCGAATCGTATTCTGCCCCCCACTCTAGCATATAACCGTCCTCTTGTTTAACATATATGTCAGCATATTTGGAGTACGATAGGCTTGTGATCTTGACTCTACTTGGATCCGCCTTCTCTGGAACGTTTATCGAGATGACATCCACGCCTTCTGGCATACCCTTCTCTAAAACATAATTAGCTGCTCTCCTAGCTATGACGGCTGCTAGCTCCAATTCTTGTGACGAGACCACTCCCTCACTTTTAGCAGACGATAATCTCGGAACAAAACAAGACATCGCTATCGCCGGTACGTGGTGAATAGCCGCCTCGATGGCTGCACCAACGGTTCCCGAGGAGAGGTTGTCATCGATATTGAGGTTGTACCCTAGATTTATGCCTGAAACGAGCAAATCAGGTGGGCTTTTCAAAATCTTATATATGCCTAGCATGACTGCGTCTGCAGGCCTACCGTCTATCGCGTAAGCCGACGAGCCGTCTGAAAGATGTACTTCCTCGATTTTTATTGGTTTTCGGACAGTTATCGACTTTCCTGCTCCACTTGCTTTATCTTTTGGAGCGACAACGATCACTTTGCCTAACTTCTCTAACTCTCTTTTTAGGATAAGCAGCCCAACCGCGTATATTCCGTCATCATTGACGAGTAGTATCGTGGGCACGGTCAATCAACAGCTTGTTAGTCCATCATTTTTCATTATTTGTGGAGCGTTACGAGACAAAGCCGCTTTTAGAGCGCGATGCTTCCACAAAGTCCCGAGCGTAGGTAAAAAGTTTTAGGTTATTATGACCTTAATTCATTAAGAGACCATTCAAAAGGAGGAAAAGATATGCTTGTTGGAATAATTTCTGACACTCATGACAACCTGCCCCTGATCGACGAAGTCGTCGCGCGACTGAACAAAGATGACGTGCAGCTTGTTCTGCATGCTGGCGACTACATAAGCCCCTTCGTTCCGTCTCACTTTAAGCCCTTGAAGGCAAGGCTCGTCGGCGTCTTCGGTAACAACTGCGCTGAGAGAGAACTGCTAAAGAAACGTTTCGCCGAGATCGGAGCCGAGGTGAAAAGCTTCTTCGTTGACATCGAGGTTGACGGACTTAAGGTCGCGTTGCTGCATGGACACGAGGAGGCCTTGCTGAACTCCCTCATAAACTCTGGAACATACGGCGTCCTAGTTTACGGGCACCTTCATAAAGCGGAGGTGCGAACAGTCATAGAGACGTTGGTCATAAATCCGGGAGAGGTTTGTGGGTATCTGAGTGGAGAACCTACGTACGCCTTGCTTGATGTGGAGAGGCGCAAGGCTGAAATCATTCGTATGGGTCGCTAAGCAGCCGAACTTATCGCTTGCTCGTGACAGAGAATTGGTTGAGGAGTGTAAGTTGGCAACCACGACTGCCTTCTCTGCGACAAACAACCGGTTTTTTCTAAATTGTATGTAAAGCGGCAAACCACATTGTCGTTCGTGTATGCGATTTGCCTTTACCTAAAACCTGCGCACCAGTCTGATACCTAAAAAAGGCGAGATGAATCTCGTAGGGACTCAGCTGATTAGGTCGAGCCCTTTACCCTCATGATCTTCATTCTGTCCATAATCTTCCAGTATTCGACCTCTAACCCTTCAGAAAGTCTAGTTCCTAACTCCTCTTCATTGGGCTTCTTGGTCCAGAAGACATCAAAAGTCTCCAAGTTCATGAGTTGAACAGTGTCTTCGCCTATCGAGACGATCTGGCCGCTGTACTTCTCAATAAGGGGTACCTCTATCTTTGCGTCGACCGGGCTTACAATGCTTCTCTTAACGCCGTCGAAGACCCCCATAGCAACGATGCGAGCCTTAGCCGAACCATGTTTGCCTGGCTTAGATTTCTCATACTCTACGATTTTGCAAGGCTCGTTTTCTATGAGGATGTTATGTCCTACTTTTAAGCTTCCAACTTCAGTCGGTTTGCTCAAGTTTTTCACTTCCTTCGATAGAGGTAGTTTTCGGGCGCACTAGTGTCTTGAACCAATCTCGTCGTAACTCTTTTTTAAGGCTTAAAAAAAGGTTGCTAGAAGAAGGCTTAAAGTTTATGCTATGGGGTATCGTAGAAGTGCAGCTATTCCGCCGAGCCCCAGTAGCTTTTTACCAGCTTCGTGTTCAGTGCTGACGATTGTCACCTTTCCACGCATCTTTTCCACGTTTCTGATAAGGTCCTCAAGCCTCTGCCTTTCGGCATTCTCCGCCTCTCTTAGAAGCTTGTCCGCGACAAGTACATGGTCTACGGCTCCCATTTTGACCGCCTCATCAACATCTGTTCCGTAAGAGACGTCTCCACTTTGAGAGCCTAGTCTGGATAAGATCTGTTCGACCAGTCTCGTCTCTTCAACAATCCGAACATTCTTAGCAACTTTTTCTAAGATGCCCGAGCGCAGAGCTTCTCCGACACCAGCCACACCTCCGCTACTGGCAAATCCGATGGCAGCGATTTTATCAGCGATTTCCGGTCGCTTATCACGCACGTACTTCGCAAACTCGTTTTTGATGTAGCTTGGACCTACAAAGATGATTGAGCATTTACATAACTCCCATACTGGCGTGAGTGCTTCCAGAGAAGATTTGAAATAGTTTATCAGGGCATCACTTCTTTTCTCAGCCTCAAGCTTTCCTGGAAGCCTCGCTCTAACCTCATTCTTCACATCTATCTCGTAGTGTCGCAGGAGGGCGATACAGCATTCTTCATCATCGATCCCCACGACGAGTATAGATTGCGCTTTTTCCTCACAGGCGGCTTTAATCCTTTCTAGTTGATAATGGGGCCATTCATTTTTTTCAATGGTTAAAGTGGTTCCTGGATACACGCTGATGGTGTGGTGGGTTCCCATTATTCCAGGTATCTTTTCGGGAGCTTCTGAAACGATCCCTGTCATTCGGAGGCGATTTACGCTTTTATCAAAGGCAGCTTTCTCGATCTTCAGACCAAGGTACAAAGGTATTCTCTTGCCCTTAGTCGGCCGAGCATCTTCCTGCGCTACCTTAACCTCTCTGGTCGTTCGTGCATATATTCTGTCGCCGACTTGGACGATGTTGTAAAGGACCCAAAGGTCGTCCAAATTCTCTGGAATGAGCTTCATTAAGCCCTGCTTCAGGCTTCTTTTTAGAATTCGCAATTTAAGCCTTGAACTTGTTTGTTGCTGAAACTGAAATGTTCGGTCTTTATACTTAAAACTAAGCTTGGACTATTGTCGCGCAGGCATTAATCGCGCAAAATTAGCGGAAAAAAGCATGGAATAAGAACTGTCATAGGCACATGGGCATTTAGTGAAAAAGACGTTATGATTGAAATTATTGAACATTTGAAAGGTGAGGAACATGACGCTTAATCGAAAGCCAATTATTAAGATAACGACGGGTGATGCTGTAGGAATTCGTGCGGTTGAGCAAAGGGATCTTCCAGCGATATACAAGATCGAACGTGAGACATTCAAAGACGCATTCCCTCCCTTCTTCATCGACTTCTTGGCCGAAGAAAACCCAGAGACGTTTCTGGTGGCTGAGGACAAGGGTGAGATCGTCGGGTACGTTGTTGCTTCTGTTGAAAAGAAAGTAGGTCACTTGGTCTCGCTGGTTGTCCGCCGAGATCATCTGAGGAGAGCGGTAGGATCGTCTCTAGTATTGAAGATTCTCGAGATTTTAAAGAGGTCAAGCGTTTCGAGTGTCATACTTGAGGTTCGTAAGAGTAACGTAGCCGCGCAGAACTTCTACAATAAGCTAGGCTTCAGCTTCATCCGCGTTGATAGGAGCTACTATGGAGACGAGGATGCCTACGTATTGGAGAAGAAACTCTGAAGACACTCGTAATAGCTTGCAGGGTTCCAGTTCTAGAGATCTTAAATTCATGCAGGCGATCTATTCTTAATGGCTTAGAGGGGCGGTTTAGATGGTGTGGCGTCATCTTTTTCTGTTGGATATTAATCATGAAAAGGTAAATGGGGAGCCGGAGATTCGGCTCTGGGGCTTGGACGACACTGGTCGACGCATTCTAGTCTTCGATAAAGGCTTCAGGCCTTACTTTTACCTAGTTCTCGAAGACGATGCAGATCCAGAAGACATTAGACGTAGAGTAAGAGAAGATAGAGATTTCATCGCTTCGGTTGAATCGGTTGAAGCGGTGAATAGGAGATACTTCGGAAAATCCGTTAAGACGCTCAGAGTTGTGTGCAGAGATCCCGACGAGACCGCTAAACTGGCTTCGCACATGTCCAAAATGAAAGGCGTTAAGATGAGCCTTGAGGAGGATATTCGATACGCTCAGAGATATAGTATTGACAAGGACGTATATCCTTGCGGATGGCATCTTTTTGAAGGAGAGGAAGTGAAAAATGAACCCAGCGCGTATGTCGACAAGGTTTACGTTCTAACTACCCCTCCAAAGCCGATAGAGAAAGCTGAGACGCCGTCTCTCAAGATCATGTCCTTCTCAATCGTCTGCTATAGCAAAAAAGGTTCTCCCAAACCGGATAGAAACCCCGTGGTAATAGTCTCAACAGCGAACAACCGGGGTGAAACTAAACAGTTTGTCTCCAAAGGAACAGACGATGGCGGGGTCTTGAAGTCCTTCGTCAAGTACGTTGAAGAACTCGATCCTGACATTATCGCCGGCTACGGAAGCAACAGTCATGAATGGCCTTACCTCTTAGAGAGGGGCAAAAGAGCAGGTGTCAAACTATCCGTGGATCGGTCTAGGACCGAACCTCATACAAGCCTTTATGGGCACGTCTCGATTACAGGGCGCGCGAACATAGACCTCTATGATTACGCCGAGGACTTTGAAGAGGTTAAGGTCAAGACCCTTGAGAACATGGCGAAGTACCTTGGTGTCCTGAAGTATGAAGAGGAAATAGAAATTGAAGACGTTGAGGCTGCAGACTACTGGGATGATCCGTCAAAGCGTCAAACTCTTCTCCAACGCTCTGTTAAGAAGGCGGAAACCATCCTTGGCGTCTCGGAGTCGCTACTAGACTACGCGATGCAGCTCTCAAACATCGTGGGGCTTCCACTTGACTACGTGGGCGCAGCAGCGGTTGGCTTCCGGGTCGAATGGTACCTGATACGCCAAGCATACAAGATAAGAGAGATGGTTCCAAGTCGAAAGGAGAATCCCTATTTTCCGTACGTGGGCGCCGTCGTGCTGACGCCTAAGCCTGGAATCCACGAGAATGTCTCAGTCTTAGACTTCAAGTCGATGTATCCGAACATCATGATCGTCTACAATGCGTCTCCGGATACCTATATTGAACCAGGCGAACCTGATCCTCCTGGCGGCGTCTTCATTGCGCCGGAGGTTAGGCACCGTTTCAGAAAGGAGCCACCGGGCTTCTACAAGCAAGTCTTGTTTGATTTGATCCATATTCGTAGCCATCTGAAAATTGACGTAGAGAAGACAAAGCTTGGAAGCGCTGAATACAAGCTTCTCGACGCTAGGCAGAGAGCGATAAAAGTAATAACCAACGCCTCATACGGCTATACCGGCTGGGTGGGGGCCCGCTGGTACATTAGGCCTGTGGCAGAGGCCACGGCGGCGTGGGGGCGATATACCATCAAACGCGCCATCGAGTTGGCAAAGGAGACGGGGTTGGATGTGATCTACGGCGACACGGACAGCCTCTTTGTTAAACATGATCCGAAGAAGACTGAGACTTTTCTGCTTAAGGTTGAGCGTGAGTTAAGCTTAGAGATAAGGCCGGATGCGACTTACGAGAGGGTTTTCTTTACCGAAGCAAAGAAGAGGTACGCCGGTCTCTCACCCGACGGTCATCTAGATATAGTGGGGATGGAGGTGGCAAGAGGAGACTGGGCTGAGGTAGCTAAGCATGTACAGGAGAAGGTTCTGGAGATAGTCCTGAAAGAGCGGTCTCCCGAGAAGGCGGTGGATTTTGCGCGCCAGTATATTATGGATCTTAGAAGCGGCAAAGTTCCCTACAGCGACCTGATAGTTTGGAAGACGTTGACTAAGCCGATAGAAGAGTATAAGGTGAACACTCCTCACGTTGAAGCGGCCAAGATGCTTAGGAAGGATGGTTGGAATCTGACGATCGGCGACAAGGTAGGCTTCGTGATAATCAAGGGTAGGGGCAGGCTATATGAGAGGGTTCTCCCCTACTCGCTAGCCAAATACGACCAGCTTGACCTTGAATACTACGAGGAGCAACAGATCCTTCCCGCGGCGATCAGGGTTCTTTCGTTGTTCGGTAAAAAGGACGACGACCTTAAACCTCGGTACTCTTCAGACCTTTCCAAAGGAATTGGTCTCGGATCTGAAAAGCAAGTACGCCTAGTGTGAAGGTTCAGTTCCGCGCTCGAATTCCTAGACCGCTTCTTTGTTCCCTGTTTCTTCACCGATGTCGGCGGCAGTTAGCAACTGTATCTCAATAGGTCTTTTTACTATGTCTGAGACTCTGTCGCCGATCAGCCGCTTTATGCCTTTTTCAGCAGCCACATCGACGATCCTTTGTGTAATAACCCCGTCGAAGACGACGGTGTGAGCTCCTTCGGCAGTTTTCAGCTTTTCGTAAATCTCGCCTACCGGGGCTCGCAGAATGGGCTCCATCTCATCGTTCAAGACAACGGCCTCCAAGGTGCCCTTGAGGCTCGTCATTACCTTTTTAACGGCGTCCGGCACTGCGACTTTTTTCTCCATTCTTTTAGCTGTAGGCGCTGCTATTCTCTTAATGGGTACCTTCTCCTGAAGGGCTTTAAGAACATCTTTAGGTGTCAGATCCTCGACCTCTTTGCCTCGAGGTGCCCTTGCCACATAGTCTACACTTGCAACTTGTTGTAATTCCTTCAGAATTATGTCGCCGCCTCTGTCGCCGTCGAGGAAGGCTGTGGCCTCCTTCTCTCTGCTAAGCTTGATTACCGTTTCAGGTACACTTGTACCCTCGACGGCTATGACGTTCTTGATGCCGCTTTTTAGGAGGACTCCGACATCAGCTCTACCTTCAACGATTATTATTGACTCTGCTGATGTGATTTCCGGTCCCGCTGGTAGGCCCTCGGGTCCGAATTTGGTGATCTCCGCTGGCCTGACGACTTCTGAGACTTCTTTCAAGACTTGACCTGTAGTAGATACATCTTCTATAGTCCATTTCTGCAATAGGTCTTTGGCTCTATGTATTATTGCTTCCCGCTTTGTTTCTCTGAAGTCTTCAAGCTTATCGAGTGTGACTTTGGCCTCGCAGGGGCCAACCCGGTCAACGCTTTCAATGGCCGCCGCAATCAGGGATGTCGAAGGTCTATCGAGGTTAGACGGTATGACTATTGTTCCAGTGGTCTTGTCTCGCTTGGACTCAGACTCGATCTCTATACGGCCGATTCGTCCATTCTTCTGTAGCTCTCTTAGGTCCAGATCCGGTCCGAACAGACCTTCCGTTTGTCCGAAAAGGGCACCCACGATGTCCGATTTTTCTACTACACCTTTAACCTCAAAGGAAGCTCGAACAACATATTTAGGAGTAACTTGTTGAGAACGATCCAATTCGTAAATCTCCAAAATAAAATTCTTTCCAGAATACTCAAATCTTGCACACTCCGACTTACGGGAGTAGGTTGATTTTAAGATTCCAATAAGAATTGTTGCATGGGCTTCTTTAACTTTTCTAAATATGATGGCAGTCCTTCAATATCCTTGACGTCGTGTCTGACAAGTGCGCTGATCTCCTTCCAGTAGCCTAAATTGACTTTTACTCCCCTTGTTTCGAGATAGCTTGTTATTCGACCCACTAGCTGTCTTCCGTCTCGGTCGAAGTCGACGAAGACTATGAGCTCGTCTGCTTGAACCGTGTCCAATAGGTCGATCAAGGTCTTTCTCGACGCCTTTACACAGAGTATCTTTCCATTCACGCCGAGTTTTCTTAGTGCTAGGAGATCATTTCTTCCTTCCACCACTATTGGGGTACCCTTCTCCCCTTCGGCCGAGAGCTTCTCCAGAGCCTCTGTCACAGACTTGAGTTTCCTCTCAAGGCCGCTCAGCAATCGCTTCACCTAGTCACGGTGAGGCTCTTCACCTCTTCGTAGAGCCTCTTTGCCTCATCGTTTTCTTCAAAGTATCGACGGACTGGGTCAAGTCTCTTATTCAACGCTTTGGCTGTGGCCCTCTTCAAGTCAAGGGGGTGGACGTCTCCGGCGCGATACATTTTGAGTAGTTCTTCCAAGTTTTCTATCTCGATTTCTCCACCAAATCTTTCCGGCCTCTCAATTCGAAGGGTGAGCCCGTCTTCAGCGAATAGGATGTGCTGAATAATCTCTATTACAGGGTTTCCCGGTACCTGTTTGGGAGGGCAGAAGGCGTTCAAAATCTTCTTTTCCACATCTTTTTCGCGGTCATGGATGAAGAGGCACGTTTCCGGCTTTGACTTACTCATCTTTCCGTCGAGCAAGGAATCCGATTTCTTGCTCGCGTCCATCCTTCCAGACCCGCTCAAGCCTGCCAAAAGAGGAGTATGTATTGCCACTGGCTTCTTTCCACTGATCTTGTCGGCGACTTCGATGGCTAGGGCATGTGCCCTGCGCTGATCCATCCCTCCGAGGCAGACGTCGAGATCCTGATAGAAGATGTCAGCAACTTGCATCGCAGGGTAAATGAGTTTCGAGAAGTCTGTTGAGGCTTCCTTTTCACTTCGACCCATAATGGTAATGGCTCTTTTTATCCTGGCTAGAGTCAACCGCTTTGAGACTTTCAGAACGAGCGCCCAGTAGTCCGGGTCGGCAACAAACTCCTCCGCTTGGACGGTTCTAAGCCTATCCATGTCTACGTTCAAGGAAGCGAGGCAGTGTTCAAGGTATTTAGCGCATTTCCGAAGCTTTTCTAAGCTTCCTCCCATCTTGTCGTTGATTTGGGCGTGCCACGTAGCTTCGAGGAAGGTCATCTCTATGCCAGCGTCCATCAGATCCTTCAATTTAGAGGCCCAGATCATCCACCCGACGTGGAAGAGGCCCGATGGTTCGACGCCAATATAGCCTTTTAGCGGCTTCGCCTCCTCTAACAGCCTCTTGAGCCGATCCTTCGTTATGACTTCGGCTGTGTTTCTCGTTACTAGTTTAAAGGTCTCTGAAGGGCGCATACCTCATTCACCCTTAACCACTAGAAGAAACGATACTTAAAAGCCTCTGTTTATCGGTGGGCGATGTGTACCCGCGACAACCAACTCTCAGCCTCACAGTGTGGGGCATACGCCCCGCTTAGCTGAGCTCTCTCAGTTGCGGGTTTGCCAACGCCCAACGCCTCCGACGTTACGGAGGATTATTTGAGATAGTGAAGAAACGTTTATTTCAATATTGCTAAACTTAGAATCTTGGCGCCCGCCGGAGATCACCGTGCATGACGGCCTAGACAAAGGTATGCTGCTACCGATGAAGAAGTAGGCTTACCCAAGCACGGTACACGGTTTATTCCGGAAACGGGCCGTCGAACTGTCGAGTAAACTGGTTTAAGTCTTGAAGAGCTTGTCCAGATCGAGTTCGAATCCAGCCATTAGGTTTCCGAGCTTCCACGCTTCGAGAACGCTTGGACTTATCTCGCCGATCATGCCGATGGACGACCCTTTGACCAGAATCTCACCCGCTCTCCCCTCAATGAAGCTTCCGTGGCGTGTCTCCTTAAGTGAATATTTTAGTCCCAAGTTGAGGAGCAACGCGTCTAGAACCGCCTTCGCCTCGCTGAAGTTCGCCGTCGGATGTACGGTCACACAGGCGAGTTTCCTGACGTCTTTCGTTCCGGTTTCAGCCCTCTCGTCGAAGACAACGCAGTCGCCAACTTCAAAAACCCTTTGAGGATACTCGATGTGCGTATTGTTGCTCAGAAACTCGATCAGATTCGGCATCAGCCAGTTTCTAACACAGGTGTATGTCAAGGTCTTTGGGTTCGAGACCTCGACGACCGGCTCTTTTTCTATGGTCATCTTCTCGAAGAGGCGTTCCCTATTACTCATGGAGAATGTCAAGGTCTCTTGGAACCCTAAGCCTGTCATAATTTCTCGGACGAGGTCTGAGCGAACTTCCCTCAAGCTCACCTCGCCAACAGTGACGAGCTGGGGCCACCTGGGCTTAATCTTGTTATAGCCATGCATGATTCCAACGTCTTCAACGATGTCAACGGGATGCATGATGTCGACGCGGTAGCATGGCACGATTACGTCGATCGAGTCTTTCATGGCGTTGGAGACTCCGTATCTGGCCTTCTTCAGATTCCTTATGACCTCTTCATAGCTCAGGTCTAAGCCTAATATCTCGCTGAAAACCTTAGTTGACATCTTCATCATCCGCTTCTCGAACTTAGGCGTGACTACGACCCTCGTCTCGCCGTAAGGATAGAGGATCTTTGTAGAGTAGATCTTTCCACCTCTATCGGCTAACGACAGCGCTACTATAGTCAAAGTATTCATCAGCGTCTGTTGCGAGGTTCCCGTTACCTCCACTAGCACGTTCTTAACGTCTTCCGTTACCCTTCCAAGGTCGTTGGAGTTGATGATGGGCGGGAATGATAAGACTTGGTCTTCCGAGTCAAGGAACGCGGGCCAGTGTCGATGTTTCTCGACGATGTAGCCGTACTCTGCTCCTTTAGGATGTTTCTCAAGAATCTCCTCCAGATTCATTCTTTCGCTGAAATTCAGTGGAACGAAGCTGATCTCGGTTGGTTTAACGGCGCTGTAACGCAGCGGCGGTTTGATCAAGTCAAAGTTGTAAAGACCTATTGATGCCCTCCTTCTCTTCCTTCCGTAGGTCTGATCCAATTTATCTTGAAGATTTACGAGTCCGCGTATTGCGTTGCTGTCGAGTTCTACGCCCTTGACGACGGCGGCTCCGATGTATGGTCTGATGTCCTTGAGCTTTGGATCGACGTGGACCTTTACGCCCGAATGCTCTTCCACAGAATAATCCTTTAATCCGTCTTCGACGCCGAGCGCCCCTCTTAGTTCCCTTGCGATTCCCTCCACGGTCCAGAGGTCTGGTCGATTTCCGTCTTTGATCTCTATCTTCATCTGTTCTTCGAATGACTCCACTTCGCCCTTGACGTAGGACAGGGTTTGGTTCAGGGCGTCTATGTCCTTGGGCAGACTTTTGCCAACGAGTCGCTGGAGGTCGTCAAAGATTACTTCAACTGTAGGCATTACATCAGCTCCTGTCTCCTTAGCCAATCCAGGTCATGTGTGAATAAGGTTCGGATGTCATCGATCCCCGCCTTCATCATGAAGAGCCTGTCGACGCCAAGCCCCCAAGCGATGACCGGCACGGATATGCCGAGAGGTATACATACCTCGGGTCTGAATAGCCCTGCGCCACCGAACTCGACCCAACCATACCCCTTCTTGTAAGCAGAGACTTCGACGCTGGGCTCGGTGAATGGGAAATAATCAGGCCTAAACCTCACCTCATCGGCTTCTGCAACCTCGATCGCAAACTTTTCAAGGACGCCTAGGAGATCCCTGAAAGTAAGTTCCTTACCAACAACTATGCCCTCGATCTGATTGAACTCGGTTAAATGACTCTTATCAACTACGTCTGGCCTATAGCAACGGGAAATAGAATAGTACTTCCCAGGAATCTCCAGTTCTTTGCTAATCAGAGTTCGGGCGCTTAAAGCAGTTCCTTGGCTTCTTAAGACAAGGCTTGTTGCCTCTTCGATTGAGAATCTGCCGTTCCAGCCTACGGACCCGGTTATCCAGCCGTTTTGATGTGTCTTCTTCACGTTTTCAACAAACCTCCTGTAATGCGTCAAGTTTCCCCGTTTCGGTCTCTTTATGTGATAGATGTCGTGGATTTCTCTGGCGGGATGATCCTGCGGCATGTAAAGGGCATCGCAGTTGAAGAACATCAGCTCGACTATCGGCCCCTTCATCTCCTTGAAGCCAAGGGCTACGAGCTTCCATTTGAGTTCGTCCAGAAACCTCTTGTATGGCTGCTTTTTCCCAGGCCACATCGCTAAAACTTGCGCTTTGATATCATATTTTCGTAGTCTTACTTTGCGCCAATCGCCTGTCTGGATAAGTTCTGGCGTCAGCTGACTTGCCTCTTCGGTGCCTCCAGCGATCTTCTTAGCGGCCTCGAGTCCCTTCTTGGTGAGGATTACGGAGCGGTCGGTTTTCTCTGTCAAGGCGAGAGCGTGGGGTCTTCTCTTAAGGATGCTGAGTCCTGCGGCAAGTTCATGATCCAGTTCTTCAACTATCAGTGGACCTTTTGAAAGAGCCTCTATAAGCCTCTCGTCTGGCCCGACATCGGGTTCGGTCTCAACTGTCAGGGCAGTTCTGCCTTCCTCTTTCACGAAGCGTATCCATGTCTTTCTCTGTGCCCAACCCAAAGCAATCTTAACGTCTTTCTCGCTGAGGCCGGATATCCTCGATACTTTGTCAATGGGACTTTTTCCACCAGTCTTCAAAACGGATCGAGTTAGGACTCTTTCAGGAAACCCCTGAGTCAGGAATCTTCTTCCTTCGGGGCCAAGCTGTACGATCGTCGTTTGCCTTCTTTCTATTTTTGCAAAGTTCTTTGAAGACAGCCATAACGCGGCTCTTGAGACGGAGTCCTCAGAAATTCCTGCCTTCGCCTTTATTTCGTCGAAGCTCATCCTCCTATCCTCTTTGAGGGCTTGGAGCAACTTTATTTCAAGTGGATGCAGTTCAGCCAAGTAGAGGTCACGCTACGTCTTATTCGTCTAATTCTTAAGTCGAAACTTTATATTACGTTAACTGAAAGACAACGTTTCTAAATACGTGTTGCCCAATCGGAAGGGGCTTAACCTTGGATGGAGACACTTTGGACGAAGAAAAGGAAGAGATGGTTGTAACACCGTGGAAGGTACTGGGCAAGATAGACTACGGAAAGCTGATAGAAAAGTTTGGTACCAAGCCACTGACCGACGAACTTCTGAAGCGACTTGAGAAGGACGCTGGCAAGCTTCACCTTCAGCTTCGAAGAGGCCTCTTCTTCTCGCATAGGGACTTGGACTGGATTCTAGACATGTACGAGAAGGGAGAGAAATTCGTCCTATATACTGGTAGGGGCCCCTCTGGGCCAGTTCACATAGGGCACCTCGTTCCATGGATATTTACAAAATATCTTCAGGATTCTTTCAACACGAAGCTGTACTTCCAGATGACGGACGATGAAAAATACCTCATAAACCCACGTTTGACGACTAAAAGGGTGCTTCACTATACGTATGAGAATATTCTAGACGTAATAGCTGTCGGTTTCGACCAGAAGAAGACGCTCATCATCTCAGACATGAGATGCGGCAGGACGATGTACAATGTTGCTGTAGATATTGCAAGACACGTGACTTTGTCGACGGCTAGGGCGGTCTTTGGCTTCGAGGACAGCTCAAATATTGGAATAATCTTCTTCACCGCTGTTCAGGCTGTCCCTGCCTTCTTGGAGTCAATAATTGTTAGGAAGAATGTTCCTTGTCTGATTCCGGCGGCAATTGACCAAGATCCGTATTGGAGAGTTACAAGGGATATCGCGCCCAAACTCGGTTTCTATAAGCCTGCTCAAATTCACTGCAAGTTTCTCCCTGGCTTGGGAAAGGGTGGAAAGATGTCTGCGTCGATGCCCGAGACCTGCATTTTCACAGTAGATAAGATTGAGGTTGTGGAGAAGAAGATCATGAATGCGTTCACCGGTGGACGGGCTACCGTGGAGGAGCAGAGACGACTTGGCGGAGATCCGACTGTCTGCCCGGTACACCAATACCTTTACTATATCTTTGAGGAGGACGACGATAAGATCAGAGAACTTTACAGAAGCTGTGTGGCCGGAGAGATGCTCTGCTACGAATGCAAACGTATCTTGTTGGAAAAAGTCAAACCCTTCTTGGAAGAGCATCAGAGGAAGCGAGAGAAGGCTAAGGATCTGGTCGGTGAGTTTCTCGCAGACGATAGAATCGAGATCGATTTGCCTTGGAAACGTTAGTCGGTATTGTTTTCTTGATGCTGTACATTGGAACTTGATTCGGTTCTTGATCGAAGCAGCCGACCGTTCTCATTTATTTCTCCCATGTGAATTCGCGTTGAGTAGATAGGTTTCATATCCTCCGCAAGCACCATGTCTATAACCACAATCTCGAGGGCTTTTAGGCCTCTTTCCCGTCTAAGGATGTTTATTTCCTTGGCCCTTGGAGCCGTTTCTTTACTTACCACGATCGCTTGAATGTCGTCCATTGTCAACGTAGGTCCGTAGGGATCATCTATAGGAACAATCTTAGTTCTCTCTAGGGCGTGAATCTTCCTCAGGAAGTTTTCGAGTGCCTTCTTCCTCTCGTCAAATAGTTCTACCTGATGTTTCTTTAAGCGCTTAGCCATATTGTTCGTCGTCAGTCCGAGAAGGACGTGATCCCCTATCTCCAGAGCTTTGGCGATAAGGGTCTTATGGCCCTTGTGTAACTGATCGAAGGTTCCTGCTAAAACAACGCGGGAGAACTTACGTTTTGTCTCATGAAGGCTCGGCATAATCTCCAACAATCCTCATCCACTATTCAGGCTTCACGGCTTGGGCAATAGCGGGCCTTTTCCTAGCGGATTGGAAGACTTTCTCGGCTTCATACGTTATGGCTCTAGTTTTTAAGGCATTTTCAGGTAATATAAGTGTTCGACGCCCTTTGAGGGGCTGGTCTTAATGGACGAAGGGGTTTTGAAGGCTTACCGCAAGGCAGGGCGTATAGCTAGCGAGGTTCGGAAGGAAGCAAGATCCGTCGTGAGGGTCGGTGAATCAGTGCTTCAGATATGCGAAAAGCTTGAGCGCGCCATTGAAAATAAAGGGGGAGCTCTCGCCTTTCCTTGCAACGTATGCATGAATGACGTGGCTGCTCATTACTCGTCTCCTCCAAACGACAGACTCATCATACCTGAAGGCGCCCTCGTTAAGATCGACATAGGCGTTCACGTTGACGGCTACATCGCAGACACGGCTACGTCGATAGGCTTCAGCGCTGAACATGAGGATATGATTCGGTCGGCGGACGAAGGATTGGAACGGGCAATAAAAATTGTTCGGTCAGGTATCAAGGCTTCAGAGGTCGGTGACGCAATTGAAGGCGCGGCGAAACGTAACGGCTTCAGGATCGTTTGGAACCTTTCGGGCCATCAGCTCGGCAGATTTATGCTTCATACAGGCAAGTCTGTCCCAAACGTAGGGAGACTTGACGGCTCAAAATTGGACGAAGGCGAGGTTTATGCAATCGAACCATTCACTACTTTGCCGAGTGCAGCTGGCGAGATTCGGAGTGCAAGTGAGGCCTACATCTACAGGATTCATAAGGACAAGCCTCCGAAAGATGAGGCCGCTAGAAAGCTTTTCGAGGCAATAAAATCCAAATTTAGAAACCTGCCTTTTTCAGAAAGATGGATTGTGAACGAGCTTCCATCAGAAGACTTCAAAATCGCTTTTTCAACACTGCTATCAATTAAGAACGTCGTCAGCTACCCTGTACTTGTAGAAAAAAGCGGTGCGATGGTTGCTCAAGCCGAACACACGGTGGTTGTAACAAGGAATGGTTGTATCGTTACGACGCTCTAGAGTTCTTCCGGTTTCTTAGTTTTATCCTCGATTTGGTAGATTGATGTGATGGTCATGGGCTCCTTGCATTTTGGGCACTCTTCAGTCGTCTTCATAACGTAGTCTCCCTTAGCGAATTTTCTGACGTTCTTGAAATCGCATTTCTGACATTCCGCAATGGTCATGACGTCAGGTTCTTTAATGGGTCTAGAATGGCCTCTTCTTCTGAATTGCGCAACTGTGTACAAGGAGAGAGCGACCCCAATTATTCCATACATCAAGTTGTATCCGACCTGATCAATACGACCTTGCTGATAATACATGTATGCCGCACTTAACGATTGCGTCGCCAAGAATATCATGATTACGACGCTCACTATGATGAGGATGAGGACAAGAGAGACGCTTCTCTTTTCCGAAGACATCTTTTTTTCACTGCCCGATTCCAACGGTGTTTCCAACGCCGACGACGATAACAATGTCGTCTTTCTTAGTCCGCTCGTTTATGAGCCTCTTGATCCTTGCAATTGCGGTTTGAACACCGTCAACTATTTCCTTCGTCATCGGCGCCACGGACTCTTCAACCGACTCTTTGATTATCACCGCGTTTAGAGGAAGCTTGAACTTTGTGGCCGTTTCCTCGATCTTGAAACGATCTACCCCGATTCCGCCGATGGCCGTGCCAACTCCTTCAGCCGTGTCTCCTGTCTTCTCTCCCTCATACTTTAAGGCAGCATCTATCATGACGACCATCGCAACCTTCTTTCTGCACTTTTTGATTATGTTTTGAACCGCGTCGCCGTATTTGCCGATGTTCGCTCCAGGCCCTCTCGCCTTCAGAATGAAAGCCCTCCTGCCCTCTACAGGGACCTCTGCGGCAACGATGTCCTTGGCAACCTCCTCGGACTTGGTTCCTTGCATCATCTTCGCTGCGACCAGCGCCCCAGCCCCATCTCCTATGGGCTGTCCGTAGGCAAAGGCTCTAACGGCATTCGAATAAGCCTTGGCTTCTTGCATTATGAGAGGCAGCTGCATTTGGATCTGCATGATGACCATGTAGCTCATCATCTTCTTTCCTAGGAGGTAGTAGTGCTTTACGACCCGGTAGATATAGTTCAAGGCGAGCGCAACCTCCAGAACGCCTTCAAGATCCTCTATTTGAGTTGTGTCGGCCGAAGGTGCGAGGAGCTTGACCTCGTCCTTAAGCCTCTGATCCCTCACGTCGAGGATGTGTTCGATTTTTGGGACGATTCCTGACGGGTCGATGTCGATGGGTATGGTGGTGAAGTATTCTAGATACTGGTTTATTCTTGGCGTCGGGTCGGCGGCGGTCTTGTCGGCTTCTCTGACAACGGAGACGGCGACGTTCTGTGCGTCGTCTCTAAAGCGTTTAAGCTCGTTCATAGCGCTGCCTATCTCTCTGAGCATCGTCCATACCTGCAGTTTCTGACCATATAGCATGAAGAATACAAAGAGCAGAAGGTAGAGAAGGTTGAAGATGTAGCCTAGCGGTGACCCGTCTCCTAACTGTTGAACAGGTAAAGCGTTCATTAGATGCGCCCCAGAGCTTTTTCAGAATAGATTGGCAGGCTGGTTATAAAGTTTAAGTAGTGTTGTGAGTGGGTGCCTGCCAGCACCGAGATCTCGCGCAGGCTTCCGCACTGCACTAATGGCTCAGCGGAGCTCGACTTAACTTCCGTGTTCGGAACGGGAACGGGTGCTATTTATTTCGTGCTCCTGTGACCGGCAGGCGATACCTTTGAATGTAAGAGGAGGCTTAAACGTTTCGGTTCTTTTATTAGCTGTTATTGAAAAAGTTTAATAAAAATGGCCATCTCTGTAATCTGATCGGGGCCGGTTGGGGCCGTGGACCGTGAAGGCCTATGGCTTTCATGGGCGGACTCTAACTAGGTATGACACTCGGAGATGTGGTCTCCGAGCATAAGGTCGGGCTCCAGAGCATGAATGATAATTCATGGGTACGGACCACCTCTGTGGGATGAAGAGGTTCTGGAGCGGTGAGACCCGAATGCCGAGAGTTCAAATCTCTCCGGCCCCACCAAACTTGTTCCACTTGTTTGGATTCGGTTCTCCTATTTCATCATGGCGGAAAATGGTGCGAGGGGTGGGATTCGAACCCACGAAGGCCTACGCCACTGGATATCGTATCTGAGCCCAATCTTACTATCGATCTTAAGTCCAGCGCTTTCAACGACTTGTTGAGTCGTCTTTGACCTGGCTCGGCGACCCTCGCGACCAAGCTGAAAAGTTGAATCGTTGCCCTCTTAAACTTTGAGATTAAACATGAAAGGAAGATTTGAATTCAACTTTGGTCTAATCAAATAAACGCTATCCTAAGAAACTTTCAGTTGGTGGACCGGGCGGGATTTGAACCCGCGGCTTCCGCCTATTTCGATCCAGTATGCGAAGGCGGCGTTTACACTGGCAACCCAGCCTTAAAGTTTGCCATTCATACCAAGCTGAACTACCGGCCCGACTGCTTTGGATTTTTATTGTCTTCTCCAGCAATTATACTTATTCATAAAGCTGTCTGGAATCGTTCGTCGCTCAGACAAAAACTATTAGACTGGAAGATCATTGGCTGGTAGAAGTTCTAGACGCTGCCATTAAGGGGGCTGTCACCCATAAATCTTCGCACTCGTTCTTTTTTGTGTTTGGCAAAATTGTGAGAGGGCATCACGCGTTGTTCCTGATTTGCGCAAGATAATCTGTTTTGATCAAGGGCCTGAGGCGCTTCTACGTCAGAGGAGGTTGAAGTTGCTGGGGAATAAGGCTGACGATCCGTGACCCCCTCTCTTTTGCATGGGGGGTGGGGGGCTATATATAGGCTCATCAGAATAAAAGAATACAAGCAGTGAGAGGAAAAGATCTGTGGTGGGCCGGGAGAGATTTGGACTCTCGACCTATACCGTGGCTCTTTGTAGAGCCATTTCGGTTATCAGCCGAACGCTTTGGTCATGGAGTTCTAACCAAGCTGAGCTACCGGCCCCAGCAATCGTAATTGAAGAGGTCGCTTATTTAAAAATTCTTGAAAGTTCCTGTGGCCTAGGTCTTCGATTATGAGAAAGTAGTTATCTAGGATATTGGTAGCGGGGAGTAGATTTGAACTACCGATCTCAGGGTCTCTCAGAGATAGCTTATGAGCCCTGCGGGTTAAGCCTGACTACCCCACCCCGCTGCGCAGATTAGTTCTTTGTCTTTGTCTCTTAGAACTAACCAACAAACTTAACTTTACCAAAAATTTAAACGTTGTGCGGAGACGGTGTATGCCTCTATTCTTTCCACCTCGTATTTGGGAAGCACGGTAGACGTTTCTAATGTATTTTCCCAGATAGTTTAAAGCTCGGTTTCTAGTTCCTGGATGACATCTAACTGTGTTTCAGGCGAATCAATTGACAGCGGATCGTGATCTTGAACTTTTGAGGCGTAGAAAGCTCTTAGAGATGCAGAGAGCCAATCTATTGAAAGAGACTAAAGAAAAGTCGATCGATAAGCTGGACACGCGAGCGATCCTGGGCGAGGTCTTTGTAGGCCGAGCTCCTGAAATCTGGGACACGGCGGCCCAACAGTTTCCAACAGTCATGGCAAACTTAGGAGAAGTTTTAGCTAGACTGATCGCTTCAGGAGATCTTAAAGGTTCGATCAGTGGTGAACAACTTTACTGGCTTCTCGGAAGACTGGGGTTGCGCGTGAGGCTGAAGACCGCAATTCGGGTTCTAGAGAGTGGCGAGCTAAAAACCATAGCTGAAAAGCTGAGCGAGAAGTAGATATCATGAAATCTTTACGTCTCTAGAACAGGACGACGCAGGTCTCTGAGTGGATTACTTTTGGATTCGCTCCGACACTTTTGTAGACGATCTCGTTAAGTGTCTTGTGATCTTTCGCCTCGGCTAAAGCTATTACGTCAAACCTACCGTAAACCGATTCGGCTTTGAGTATTCCTTTAATCTTCCTGAGATCTTGGGAGACGGTTTCCGAAGTTCCGGGCCTCGTAGTTATGAGAATGTAAGCTCTCACAGACATGTTCCTAGCCTCAAGGGATAATATGGCCATATTCAATACTTTAAACTTCCTATGAATATGAACCCACTCTCTAATCGATAGTTAGTTTTCTGGAAGCTCTTCCGTAGTCTGGAGCAGTCAGGGATAATGCCAAGGCTCTCTAGGAGCCACCGCTAGTCCGGTTTTTTCAATGCCGTATCGGGAAAGGGGCTTCGTCAGATGCCTCTGCGCTCTTGGCGGAGGAATATGTAAACCCAGCGAGATGTCGCGTTCCACTTCACTCAAAAGTTTTTCTGCCTTAGGATCGCGCTGTCCACACTTGGGGCACCTGTACCCTTTGCTCCTCCCCATAGATTTCATGCGTTTACCACAATTTCTACAAAAGGGGCTTTCGTGAACAATGTTTTTGCCCAAACGCATTATCCTGATCTTCTCAAGGTTTATCGTTAGCGGACGCGCTGAAAAAGCGGGCCGCCCTCCTCCATAGACTTCAACCATGTCTCCCGGAATAAGTCTCCTTACTACATTCCGGAACTCTTTAGTTGGCTCATACGCCGCGCAGTCAACGCTTCCCGTGCTGTCGCTGATCGCTAAAATGACGTGTCCACCTTGTATAGTTCTAGGCATGCTAGACACTATGCCTCTTACAACAACCGGGCTGTATGGACGTACCCTGTGAATTCCTCTTATCCTGCGCAGGTGAGCGTCTGTTCCTTGGTTGGTTCTGAAGATTGCCCACCTCTCTACCTCTTCTTGGGCGACGATCATGCTGTCAGCTTTTCGCACGGTCTCCGGGTATTCTCCTCTAATGCCGTATAGGATCGGGTCAGGCCCTCTAGGCGTTATAAGGATCCTTCCATCGTCTGCGTTCACATTGTTAAATGTTATACCGCGGGTCTTCTCATCCATCCGAAGGACGGATGCTTTATCGACCCTTCTGGGTGTTCCAAGATTCTTGTGCGTTCGATACGTAATGAACTCATATGTATGGTCGCCTCTCAAATCCTCACCCACGGCCGCTAATGCGCCGATAACTCCTCTGCCCTCTTTGAAGGCGAAGGCTTCCGCTCCGAACTTCTTGATCAAACTCGATGCCTGCTTCTGGGTCACAACGTCTTGAATAGTCCTCTTGGCAAAGCCTTGAAATTCCTCAGGAAGCCTTCTTCCCTCGTAGAAAACTATCCCAGGATCCGTTCCAGCATACTCGAGATCGGCCTCTTTCTCGACAGTTTCCATCGTGGATTTCTTAGCCTCTTCAAGCGCCTCTGCCGCTCCAGTCACCCTCAGGCAGACGGCACCGTTTCCCCGCGTCTTCCAAGGCACGTTCGGGTTCAGCCTTACAAGATTAGGATAGTCTATGAACGTGAGTCCCATCCGGCTGAACTTCTCGACTAGGAGAGCTGCGATGTATGTGGTGCAGCCCCCTCTCGGGGAATCCGTGTCGTCTATCCCGATGTGTAAAACGCGGCTCATCGGAGGTCTCCGCTGTCCGAATAGAAATCGAGTCTAGAGCCAAGACGCTTATAGGTCGAAAAAGGAGTTGGCAAAAACGGGGACTTAGGCGCCCTCCATCGTAATCATCGTAAGGGTCGAACGGACTTTGTCAAGCCTACGAATGTTCCAAGTGATAATCTCCTTCAACTTATCCATAGTGTCAGCTTCAACCTTAGCTACGATATCGTAGACGCCGTAAACAAGATGTGCCTCTTTCACGTTCTTGATCGTCTTCAGCGCCTTTATTACCTCTTGCTCTCCTCCGATCTCAGCATTTATTAAAACGAAGGCTAGTGGCAAACTTCATTCCTCGCACGCATATGGTATTTAGGTATCCTAAAAGTTTTTTCGTAAGGCTGCAGAATGTTACTAGCGTTTGAGCGGTGTGATTTTATGATCAAGAATACTTCCAAGGCAATTACAAGTTCGGAGATGAACGCGTTAGAGTTAAATGCGGAATATCTGGGCGTCTCTGCTTTGCAGTTGATGGAGAATGCGGGGCACGCTGTCTCTCTAGAAGTCGCTGCTCGCTTCAAATCAAGCGATTCAGTGATCGTGGTGGCAGGAGTCGGCCGAAAAGGTGGAGACGGCTTTGTGGCGGCCAGGCATCTGGCGTCTCGCGGCTTCAAAGTCACCGTCATTCTCATGAGTAAGCCCGAAGACATTGTATCGGAAAATGCGAAGAAAAACTGGGAATCTATAGTACGGATGCGGGACACGGTCAAAACGATTATTGTCTATGGCTCCTCCCTGATCTCAAAACTCGACGCCAAGGTTATCATAGACGCCCTCCTCGGGTTCGGGGTATCAGGCCCGCTTAGGTCCCCGTTGCTCCAAGCGGTCAAGGCCATAAACAAATCAAAAGCCTTCAAAGTAGCCATAGATCTTCCAACGGGCGTAAACCCCGACAATGGCCAGATACTTGGCGACGCCGTAGTAGCTGACTTAACTGTCACTTTTCACAGGCCGAAAGTCGGGCTTCTCAAGGCCAGCAAATACGTTGGAGAACTCTCAGTTGCTGGTATAGGCATACCCAGAGAGGCAGAGACCTACGTGGGACCTGGCGACGTCCTAATCGTCAGAAAGCCCAGACCCACTGAATCGCACAAAGGAGACTTCGGTCGCCTCCTCATAATCGGCGGAAACGAGACCTTTGCTGGAGCCCCAACCTTGGTAGCTCTAGCTGCCTTACGCGTGGGTGTGGACTTGGCGTACGTCGCCGCTCCGAATAAGACAGCTCACGACATTGCATCTATGGCTCCGGACCTGATCACCGTGAAGCTTGAGGGAGAACACCTCAACCCGAGAAACGTAGAGGTCATTGAAGAATGGCTGAAACGTTCGGACGCTGTTGTCTTTGGACCAGGGATAGGCCTACATGAAGATACAGTCAAGGCGGTTGGAGAGGTCATCAGCGTCATTGGTAAGGCCAAAAAACCTCTACTTCTTGATGCTGACGCTTTGAAGGCCTTCCCCAGGTCTAAGCGCAAGATCGATTTCCCCGTAGTTTTCACACCGCATTCAGGCGAATTCGAGATTCTCACGGGCAAGACGCCGCCTAAAGAACTCCAGAAGAGAGTGGAATGTGTTCAGGAGGCCGCTAAAACTCTGAAAGCCGTTATACTTCTGAAAGGGCCTGTAGACATCATTTCTAACGGTGAGGCCGTTAAACTCAACTTTGCACATAACCCAGGGATGACTGTCGGAGGGACAGGGGACGTCCTCTCGGGAATTGTTGGAGCTTTTCTGGCGCAGGGGTTTGACCCCTTCAGATCCGCAGTTGCCGGCGCATTCGTAAACGGAGCTGCTGGAGATTTCGTAGCGCGAGAAACTGGTTATCACATGATGCCAACCGACTTAATCAAATGGATTCCAACGGTTATCGACGACCCCATGAGCCACCTCAAGGTAAGGCAGAAAACTTAGGAATGTAACCTTTCCATGGACGTTGCTAATTCCTTTCATCCTAGGAAGCTCGTCATCCCCTCTCCTATGAGGCTAGAACTCGATAGCTGGAATAAAGCAATTCATTCGGCCTCAGAGAGACCTAGCATCAGACTCTTTGCGTACCACTTGAAGCAATGCGACCCTAAGAAGTGCACCGCTCTGAAACTCGCCCGCTTTGGACTAGTGAAGCTCCTGTTCAAAATGAGGTCGATACCAGCACGAGCAATCAACCTTAATCCGTTTTCAGAGGTAGCCTTTTCTCCGGCCGACCGTCTAGTCGCTGAAGAGTATGGCATACTAGCCGTAGACTGCAGTTGGATGCGCTCTGAAGAAGTCTTCGCACTTAACATGCGAGGGAAATCGAGATGCCTCCCATACCTAATCGCCGTCAACCCCGTCAATTATGGCCAGGTTGGCAAACTCAGTACGGCTGAAGCCCTTGCCGCCGCACTATACATAATTGGTTACGAGGATCAAGCACAACGTATACTTTCACTCTGGAAATGGGGCACTGTCTTTCTAGAGACAAACCGCGAAGCTCTAGACGCTTACCGTGAAGCCAAAGACAGCACTGACGTTGTCAACATTCAAGGAGGCTACATGTCGTAGGCTTCAGAAAAACGACGCGAAAAATAGGAGAGCTTTGATTTTGCAGTGTTGTGCGGGCTGGCGTCCTGGCCGTAACCCACCTTCTGTTTTAGGCGGCATCCAGCTAAGCGGACTACCCGCACCTCCCGCAGATCTCATCGGCGCCTACTTGCCCTTGCACCACGCGGGGCGGCCGTTTCACCGTTTCCGCCAAGCCTTCTCAACGACTTAGCACGCATCATCGATTACAGCGGGCGGACGTTCCGTTTCTGCTCCGTAGCCAAGGCTCTCGCCCTACGCCTCACGGCGTCGCGGTCTGCACGGTGGATGGAGTTTCCCCAGACCCTTGGTCCGACAGCCACCCGCCAGCTCGCCAGCCCAACGAGGGTATAGGCTAGATCCGCAATAAACGTTTCTAAAAACCTTGTTCGCCGCGTAGAGGCTTCCGAATATCGCTTGGACGCTTAGCTTCTTTTTCAGCCCAACACCTTGGGCGATTGGGAGCGGCAGGCTGAACCGGTCGGCCGAGGCCTTCCGGCGTACACCTCCACCCCATCAACGGAATCTTCTGTTCCAGCCCTCGTCCACGGCTGGCGACCCGTTACCAGGCCTCCTTGCCGTGGATTGGCCGCCTATTTTCGGGACCGGCTTCGAGCTTAGATGCTTTCAGCTCTTATCCGAGGCAGCGCGGCTGCCCGGCAGTGCCTTGTCAGACAACCGGTATACCGTAGGCTGCGGCGCCCCGTTCCTCTCGTACTAGGGACACCTTCCCCTCAGGCGACCAGCATTCCCAGCAGATAAAGTCCGACCTGTCTCACGACGGTCTAAACCCAGCTCACGTTCCCCTTTAATGGGCGAGCAGCCCTACCCTTGGCGGCTGCTGCACCGCCAGGATGGGAAGAGCCGACGGCGAGGTACCAAACCGCGGGGTCGATGGGAGCTCTCGCCCGCGACGAGCCTGTTATCCCCGGAGTAATTTTTCTGTCACATTCGGCCCCCACCAAGAGGGACACGAATGATCGCTAAGCCAGGCTTTCGCCTCTGGATTCCTCGCTTTGCAGAATCCAGTCAGGCCGGCTTTTGGCTTTGCCCTCTACGGCGGATTTCTGTTCCGCCTGAGCCGACCTTTGGGCCCCCTCGATATCTTTTCGAGGGGGTGCCGCCCCAGCCAAACTGTCCATCTACCGTTGTTCCGAGGCAATCGCCTCGGTGAGAAACATAGCTGCCGAGGGGCGGTGTTCCATTGACGCCTCCCTCAGTCCCCGGAGAGACTGAGATTAACGGCTACCGCCTACACTCTGCATCAACAGCCACGCTCCAGCGGAAGACTACAGTAAAACTTCACGGGGTCTTCTTTTCCCGCTGGGAATCCCCTGACTGTTCGACAGGGTTATGTGGGTTCGCCGGGCCCTGGGTGGGGACAGCGGGGTCCTCATTGATCCATTCATGCACGTCGGAACTTACCCGACAAGGCATTTGGCTACCTTAAGAGAGTCAGAGTTACTCCCGGCGTTTAGCGGTCCTTGCTTCGGTTGTACCCGAGTTTCAGATACCGCCACTGGCCAGGATTCAAGGGCTATACACACCCTTTCGGGCTCGCAGCCCCCTATGTTTTTATTAAACAGATGGGACCCCCTAGTCACTGCGACCTACGGCCCCAGTCTTTCGACTAAGGCCACAGGCACCCCTTATTCCGAAGTTACGGGGCTAATTTGCCTAGTTCCCTCACCACGAGTTCTACCCGATACGCCTTAGGCTTCTCACCTAGAGACACCTGTGTCGGTTCTAGGTACGGTCGCGAAGGATCCATCTCAACGTCCTTTTCACGGGCTCCAGGGATCGGCTGAACCACCCTAAAAACGGGCGGCTATTCCCGTCTTCGCCTAGTTCTCGCCATTACGGTACTCCCCAGGCTTATACGGTTAAACAGGGCGACGGCCCTGCTCAACCTACCCCGAAGCGTCAGACGCTGAGCTTAGTGTCGCCACAAGTACCTTCACGGTACCGGAATCTTAACCGGTTTCCCTTTCGGCCTATTCAGTTAAGATCGGCCTTAGGACCGACTTACCCCCGGCTGATGACGCATCGCCGGGGAACCCTGGCCCATACGGCGGTCAGGATTTTCACCTGACTATGCTGCTACTACCACCGGGATCTACAATCGCGGCCGGTCCACTGGACCTCGAGGCCCAGCTTCCGTCCAACCGCGACGCCCCCCTACCGAATTACGGCTAGAAGCCGTATCCTAGGGTCTCGGTAGCTGGCTTAGCCCCGTGTATTTTTGGGGCCCTGAGCCTCGACGGGTGAGCTGTTACGCACTCTTTAAAGAATGGCTGCTTCTAAGCCTATCTCCCCGCTGTCTGAGGCTGAGGACGCCCTTAGTTCTCACACTTAGCCAGCATTTAGGGACCTTAACCCTAGTCTGGGTTGCTTCCCTCTCGGCCTGTGAGCTTACCCCACAGTACCCGTTTCCCAAGGTCTTCGGCGCCGACATATTCGGAGTTTGAAAAGAGGGTGAAGTCTTTCGACTTCTTGTCCTCTGATCAGTGCTCTACCCTGCCGGCGGCCTCGCTTGAGACTAGGCTGCGACCTACTTCGGGGGGAACTAGCTATCACCGGGCTAGATTGGTCTTTAGCCCCTAGCCCCAAGTCAGAGGAGCGAATTGCACGTCAACACCCCTTCGGGCCTCCACCAAGCTTTCGCTCGGCTTCACCCTGCTCAGGGTTAGATCGCCCGGTTTCTAGTCTCACAGCCATGACTCCGGGCCCTTTCAGACCCCGCCCCTCACCGTCGTAGACGGTTGCGGGCTTGTCGGTTTCCCTAAGCCTACGGGCTTCAAACCCTTAAGCTCGCCATGGCCATGAACTCCCCGGCCCGTGCTTCGAGACTGAACGCGCAACCCTGGTCCCCCCGCCTCGTACTCCCATGTTGCCATGGTTTCCTTCGACGGGGATCTACCCTTCCAGGCCGCGCACGTCTATAACCACCTGATTTCAGGCGCTTTTAATCCCCCTTTCGGGGTGCTTTTCAGCTTTCCGTCACCGTACTAGTGCGCTATCGGTCTCGGGACGTATTTAGTCTTGGAAGTTGGTTCCTCCCAGATTCCCAAGCCAAAATCGAGGCCTGGTACTCAGGAATCCAGTCCAGCTCCTTCCCGCTTACGCCTACGGGGCTATCACCCTCTAAGGCAGGCCTTTCCAGGCCACTTCGGCTTAACAGGTGAGGAGGCGACCGGACCCACAACCCCACATATCCCGCAGGTTTCCCCGCGGACTTCGGTTTGGACTCTTCCCCTTTCGCTCGCTGCTACTAAGGGAATCTCAATTGTTTTCTCTTCCTCCCCCTACTAAGATGTTTCAATTCGGGGGGTTCCCGCTCCCGGAGGGAGCACCGCAAATGCGAACATTTACGGTGGGAAGTCCCATTCGGGTATCCCCGGATCTAAGGCTGCATGCGCCTACCCGGGGCTTACTGCAACTTGTTACACCCTTCGTCAGCGCCCGAGCCAAGCCATCCTTCAGGTGGCGTAGCATGTTGGGCCTACTAAGAAGCCCGACGCCCAACTAGCGTTTGGCCACACCTCTACGCGGCGATCATCATGGATGATTACATCCACTACGCCCTTCGCCTAAGATCTTCGCGATCTCAGGCTGCATAAAATCGGCTCACAGCTACCTCTTCGCCCCCCAGCTAGCAGTACTAAGGAGGTGATCCGGCCGCAGGTTCCCCTACGGCCACCTTGTTACGACTTCTCCCCCCTCGCCGAACCCAGGTTCGACGTAGCCAAAGAGACCACGCCTCATCTGGACCCGACTCGGATGGAGCGACGGGCGGTGTGTGCAAGGAGCAGGGACGTATTCACTGCGCGATAGTGACGCGCGGTTACTAGGGATTCCATGTTCACGAGGGCGGGTTTCAGCCCTCGATCCCGACTACGATAGGTTTTAGGGATTACCTTCCCCTTTCGGGGTCGGAACCCTCTGTGCCTACCATTGCAGGCCGCGTGTAGCCCGGGGGATTCGGGGCATACTGACCTGCCGTTGCCCCCTCCTTCCTTCGTCTTATCGACGGCGGTCCCGCCAGAGTGCTCGTACCCCGATGGAGTACGGATGCAACTGGCGGCGAGGGTCTCGTTCGTTACCTGACTTAACAGGACACCTCACGGCACGAACTGGCGACGGCCATGCGCCACCTCTCAGCTTGTCTGGTAAGACCCTTAATCTGACCTTCATTCTGCTGTCGCCCCCGGTAAGCTTTCGGGCGTTGACTCCAATTAAACCGCAGCCTTCACCCCTTGTAGTGCTCCCCCGCCAATTCCTTTAAGTTTCAACCTTGCGGTCGTACTCCCCAGGCGGCAGGCTTAATGGTTTCCCTGCGGCACTGAAGCGGCTCGTAGCCGCTCCAACACCTAGCCTGCATCGTTTACAGCTGGGACTACCCGGGTATCTAATCCGGTTTGCTCCCCCAGCTTTCGTTCCTCACCGTCGAGCGCGTTCTGGCCGACCGCCTTCGCCACTGGTGGTCCTCCCAGGATTATAGGATTTCACCCCTACCCCGGGAATACCGTCGGCCTCTCCCGCCTCCTAGCTTGACAGTATCTTCCGCGGACCAACGATTGGATCGCTGGATTTAGCGAGAGACTTGTCAGGCCGGCTACGGACGCTTTAAGCCAAATAATCGTCCCCACCACTCGAGGGGTTGGTATTACCGCGGCGGCTGACACCAATCTTGCCCCCCCCTTATTCCACCGGCTCCTTAGACCGATGAAAAGCCATCCTCAACGGACGGCACTCGGGGTAACCCCATCACACTTTCGTGCATTGTGGAGTTTTCGCGCCTGCTGCGCCCCGTAAGGCCTGGAACCTTGTCTCAGGTTCCATCTCCGGGCTCCCCATCTCAGGGCCCGTACCGGTTATCGGCTTGGTGGGCCGTTACCCCACCAACAACCTGATCGGACGCGGTCTCATCCTTAGGCAGCGTCAAAAGCATGTTTTCGACGCCTTTTCGGCGAAGCACCCTTCCAGGCATCTTCGCCTGTCCAGCATTAGCTCCAGTTTCCCAGGAGTTATTCCAGTCCTAAGGGCAGATTAACCACGTGTTACTGAGCCGTACGCCGCGCCTCCAACATGGCTAGGAGGCGCACGACTTGCATGGCTTAGTCTTACCCCGATAGCAGTGGGATCCGGCAGGATCAACCGGAATTGGAGATATTACCGCACACTTTTCTAACTGGGGATTGGCGAGTACACTGTGAGCCTACCTCAGACCTAATCCCTAAGGCATGATTTGCCGGTTTGTTTAGGTCCTCACACGTTTATCCGCAACCGGAGGTCAACCTATTCATCCTTGGGGCGGTAAGCCTTTTACGTCGAGGCTGACGCCGCCTTATAGGTTGCGGAAGATGGTCAAACCTGACCAACTTTATAAAGTGGCTTCAGAACAATTTAAAGTTTGCTAGGTGGACCGGCGGGGACTTGAACCCCGGACCTTCGGCTTGCAAAGCCGACGTGAATACCAGCCTTCACCACCGGCCCAACACAGTACACGCTACTTTGATGAGATAGAAACGGCTCTTATAATTTCTCTTGTTCTGGCTGTTCCGATGTCTTTTGTTGTGTGCATTCGAATGATTCTAATCTTAGAAATGGCAGATGCATGTTTCTGACTTTATGACTTCGGGAATTTCTCCAACGGCCTTATAGACGATCTCATTAAACGTTTTCTGATCCTTCGTTTCAGCTAGAACTATGACATCGTATCTACCGTGAATCGGCTCGGCTTGGACGACCCCCTCTATTTTTCTGAGATATTCGGCGATTCTTTTGGAGGTTCCAGCCATTGTCGTCATGAGAATGTACGCTCTTATTCTCAACCCTATTCACTTCAAATAGAAGAATATTGCACGACGATACTTTAAGCTTCCCATCATGAAAGGCATAGCGTTAAATGGTCTCTGTTTTCGTAAGCTTCGACATGTGATCTGGGAACGATCAGAAATCGATTTCACGCAAATGAAGCCAAGTTAAGCACGCTACAGCCCTCAAGTGATACATTCTTAAAGATGTCAGAATGTTCGGAGTTGCTCTAATGTCCTGTCTGAAAACATGCTACGTCATATAGAAAGGAGAAAACTCAACGTTATTATATTGCGAACACGTAATCGCTTCGATGGGATTACAGGAGCTACATTAAGACCATACATAGGAACGGGTTAGATGCGAAGCAGGACATGGTCTGGAAGGGGGAGGCCTCCTGGCAAATATCACTCCCACTCCGAGAAGAGGCTTATTGAATATCTTGCAAGGGTCGCAGTGAAACATAAGATCGATTCAGAGGAATTCTTTGATAGTCTCGTGGAGGCTTGGAAAAACGACAGATCTACATGCAAAGACCTTTCTATTATATGTCGGAATAGGACGCAAGACAACGCTGTCTTTCTATTCACCCGAGGTGACAAGGTGATTGCACAGTGTCCGATACCTGAACGGATTCTAAGCAAAACCAGTCCGCTGAAAGAGCTTGCACAAGACATGCTGCTCAAAGAGCCTGCTTTGGCAAAGACAGATACAGATCCGTTGCAGATCAAAAACTTAAGGGCAAAGATGAAGCATGTCAAAGTGAAGGCAAGAGTGCTTGAAATTTCAAAGCCCAGAGCTGTTGAAACCAGATTCGGTTCTCAGGCTTACGTCTCCAACGCACTCATTGCCGACAACACGGAGACCATAGAGCTGAGTCTGTGGAATGATCTTGTTGACGCTGTCTCTGTCGGTGACATCATAGAGATCGAGAACGGGCATGTCGCATATTTCAGGGGCAAAAGGCAGTTAAGGATAGGGAGGCATGGGAAAATAAACATCGTCAAAGACGAAGACTTCCCGTCCATGCAAAGGCTCAGGCACGCTTATTAGGTTCTTATTTGAATCAAGAACCTTAATTTCGGTCGTTTCTCCAAGTCTGGATCGCACGTGCGAGTCTGAAAAAGATATGTAAAAGATCCATCATCGACTGATGGAGGTAGAAACCTTATGACTAAAGGTAGATTACTCGTTGTCTTTTATTCGAGAACAGGAACGACAAAAAAAGTTGCAGAAGCTATTACAGCCAAACTTGACTGTGACATTGAAGAGATTATTGATACAAAGAGTAGGAGAGGTCTTCTAGGATTTTTGAGGTCTGGGCTGGAGGCTACTCTGAAGAGACTCACTACAATAGAAGAAATCAAGAACGATCCTGCTTCATACGATGTCGTAATAATCGGCACTCCTGTTTGGAACGGTACGATGTCCAGTGCCATTCGGACATACCTTTCG
>Ga0315282_10001135_pt1 | contig 51201 bp, 46 predicted proteins | sample YL17G07_20_MG_FD_203693 | JGI IMG/M metagenome (GOLD analysis project Ga0315282, IMG submission 203693) | Sediment microbial communities from Yellowstone Lake, YNP, Wyoming, USA - YL17G07_20 | ecosystem: Environmental > Aquatic > Freshwater > Lake > Sediment | place: USA: Wyoming | collected...
GCAGGAGGCGTTCTACACCGTCATCGATTACCGGGCTGGTTAGTCTGCCCACCATCACTACCTCAAATTTCACACTTGACCAAGTGGGAGAGCACTACGGAGATTTCGGGGAGCGGTTGGCCTCCAGGATTTTCAGCATGGGCGAAACCTTAAAACTGGTGGGAAAGGACCGGAGGTGGCAGAGGTAATCCTTCCGGCCCCTAAATCAAGGATACTAAGGATTTGATGGATCGAGATCAGGCATAAAGAGACTGTCTTATGGCCCCACGCAAACAAACCGACCCCCTCCCCGTTCTACTTTCTCGGGGCGACCTCATCCGGCCCGATGAACTTGCCGCCGGCATGAAGGTTGCCCAGGGGACGATCTACATGTGGGTCGAGAGAGGGGTCATCCCCTTTTTGAGGATCGGGAAGTGCATCCGGTTTGAGCCAGAGGACATTAAGGAGTGGCTGAAAGCGAAACGGCAGGCAGCTACCAAGGCCCCGGGCGGGGGCCCGGCCCAGGTGGCCACCTGACTCTGCATCAGAAAGCATGAAGATAACCCAGGCTAACTCCTGATAATTAAATTAACCGGTGTCCATCAAGTGTCCAAAAAAGAGCTACAAGAAAACCCCGGGATGCTGTTAGCGATGATCATCCGAATCGATAGCCTGGCCCATCTGAGCCCCTTGAGCCAGCCCCCGGGAGCCTTGATAACCCAGATCAAGGCCTGGTTGACATTCAACAATCCGGCCTTTCTGGAGAAAGAGCGGAGGGGCTTCAGCAATTGGGACACTCCCCGGGAGATTCGAGGCTATGAGGCAGAGGCTGACGATCTTGTCTTACCGCAGGGAACGGCCCGCCATATGGTGAGCATGATCAGGCAGGCAGGGCCTCACTGCCAGATTGTGATTGGCCCTTAAGGGGTGACACTTTCCACACATTTATTAAGAATGCTGCCCACATGAAAGGACTGGGGGGAAGCTCTCAGCTTCCATTTAGGGGGGGTGGCTTTAAGGAGTTTTCAATCATTATCATTCTATTTCTCTATACTTACCTGATTAGGTAGCTCCATTCAGGGTGAAGTTTTGGGCTGGCAAACGAACTTTAGGAATGGCCTGATGAGATATTTCTATGCCGGCTGGCTCGGGAAAAGCGGACGATGACACCGTCCGGACCCCCCCACTACTTGGAATCCAGTCTTGCTCTCAGAATAGCGCAGGGCCTGAACATCAAGGAATATGTGGACTAAAAGTACCGGGAGTTTTTGGTACCCCTTTTGACTAAACCTTACTACGCATAGGCCCAATAGGCTTCACCAAAGCCCATCTATGGGAAGGATATCAGAACTTAAACCGTTGGGAGGAGGAGTGCGGAGATAGGGCAGTTAGCTTGAATGAGGAGCAACATCGTAAAATCTGGAAAAAGCAGATGGCCGAGGATTTCTCTACCCGGGCAACGCACTGGTCTATCTATGATATTTTATGATATTGAAAGATTAAATGACTTCGCGGACTTTTGGGTGATTCTAAGATTCATAATCTTCTTTCCAGGACCAAAAGGCCATCCCGGGTTAAGCCTCGTTGGGAATCTACACATGCAAAAAAACGGGGTCAGCTAAAAAGTTTAATCGTTAACGACCAACGCCTCACCCCTTTTTTCATGCTCAAAACGTCCCTTCTTAACAAAAAATTAACGGCGCCAACCCACATCTTAACAGTAATTTTATATCCCCCATGCTATGTTTCTTTCGTATTAAATGCTGCGGCAGCGGACAACGCCGCGATTTAAGGCTCTAAGAGAAATTCCCGATAAAGCCAACCCAGCGATAGGTGGGAACAGAGAGCCACAGGTCTCCGGGAACGCAGATATCCGGGTTCCTTGGGAAAAAGCACCCAATTATTCTTTTATTAAAAGGATTACGATGCTACCCAAGCCAATTCCTCTGCTGATCAAATCCTCATGGTTGTTGGTCCATTCCTATCTTAAGTACCTCGCGCACGACCCTCCTTTCCAGCCGCACGCCTAACACCAACAGAAACGCATGCCCCAGCCCCACCTCCCCAGCAACGCGGGGGCGGAAAGCCGTCAAGTTTACTAAAAAGGTGACGGTCGGGTTGCCGGGAAAAAGGGAACTCGGGTTTTTCCTTTTCCCGTCTTAGCGAGAGCGTTCTCTTTCTGAACCGGAAGTTCTTGCGGGAAAACAGCACCTTGAAAGGGCTGTTCCCGATTAGTCTTCCTTCAGCCATGCCCTGGCGGAGCCGGACTATGGTGGATAATTTTCCCCATCCTATCACTCTCACTTTTTAGGTCCTCTGCCCCGGCAGCATGGACAACGCAGCGATTCAAGGATCCAAGCCCAGGCCTACACCGGTTTTGTTTCCCAACGCCGCAATCCGGCTCCCGGCTGGCCTGCAGGAATCTCTGGATAAGCCATTTATGAAAACTCAATTGATCGGAGGTTTCCATGTCAAACACCAAAAGAGTTAAGGAGTTGATGATTCCCCTGGAAGATTACCCCCACATCCCCTACTGGTTCACCCTCCGCCAGGCCATGGCCATTGTGCGGGAGGCGGCCATAAAATTTGAAGGCACTTTTGAGCCCCGGGCGGTCCTGGTGTTTGACGAGAAGTACCAGCTCATGGGCATCTTGACCCTGCGCGACATCATTAGGGGGCTGGAACCCCGGTTTATGCAAGAAAGCGGATTGGTCAAGGCGGACCCCAATCTGGCGTTGCTCATGGGTGATCTCTTCGGGCCTGGCCTGAAGGAAGCTTCCCAAAAACCGGTGAGCGAAGTCATGAGCCCCATCAAGGTCACCGTGCAGGGCAATGACCCCCTCGCCAAGGCCATCTTCCTGATGATTAAGGAAAACGTCGGCGTGATGCCGGTGATCCATGATAGCAAAGTGGCCGGCATGATTCGCCTGAGCGATCTCTTCAAAGAAATTTCGGACATGGTCCTGGGCGACTGAGTCTGATCCCGAACTTGCAAAGACAAGAAGGAGCTAACTGTTATGGTGGAAGACATTAAGAAAATGCCTGTAGGCGCCGGTCTGCCGGAGATGCCCGAAGAGATCAAACTTGCGCCCAAAAAGGTGGCCATCGACTGGAAACGCATCGCTTTCATCCTCCTGGGCCTGGCCTTATTTTTCCTCTTCTATTATATGCCTGAATTACCCGACGCCGTGGACCCGGCGGGCAAGCGCTTTCCCCTGCCGCCCCAGGGCCGCATGGCCTTAGGGCTGTTTCTCATGGCCGCGGTCTGGTGGATCTTCGAGGTGATGCCTATCGGCGCCACCGCCATCGCCATCGGCCTGTTCCAGACCATCTTCATGATTCGGACTCCCGATCAAGCCTGGAAAGACTTTTTTGACCCCTCGGTCTGGTTCATCTTCGGCTCGGTGGTTATGGGCACGGCCTTCGCGGTTTCCGGCCTCACCAAGCGCATGGCCTATAAGATGCTGAACATCGTGGGTGAAAAAACCAATTTCATTCTCCTGGGCACCTTCATCATCATCGCTGGCATGACCCTGCTCATGGCCCACACCGCAGTGGCCGCAGCCCTCTTCCCCCTGCTGGTGGCCATCCACTCCCTCTACAGCGAGTCAGACCAGCCCACCCGGTTCGGCAAAGGCCTGTTCATCGGCATGGCCTGGACCGCTGGCGCCGGTTCCATCATCACCTTTCTGGGGTCGGCCCGGGGCGTGGCCGGGGCCGGCATGTTCAAGAAGTTCACCGGCGGCGTTGACATCGGCTTCTTTGAGCTTTCCTGGTACATGCTCCCCCTGGGGGCTCTCATGGTGTTCTTCATCTGGCTCATCGTCATCATCTTTTTTAAACCCGAGAGGTCCAGCATCGCGGGTTTGCGTGAACGGGTGGCCAGTCTCGGGAAAGAACTGGGCCCCATGAACAGCAAGGAAAAGTTCGTCATCGCCATGGTGGTGGTAGTTCTGGGCCTGTTCATGCTGAAATCCTTCTCCCCTATCCCCTTCTTCAAGGACATGGACCGGGCAGCTATCATGATCGTTGCCACGGTAGCCTTCTTCCTCACCCGCACTCTCACCGTGGAGGACATGGAGACTATTCCCTGGAATATCATCCTGCTGTTCGGCGGGGCCATGAGCATCGGCTTCTGTCTTTATGACACCAAGGCCGCGGAGTGGATGGCGGTTTCCTGGGTGACCTGGTTCCAAAAGGCCCCGTGGCTGATGTTTGTTTTGGCCATCGCCTTCTTCGTCCTGTGTATGACCAACTTCATCATGAACGTGGCGGCCATCGCCATCTCCCTGCCGGTCTCCTTGGTCATCGCCGGATACCTGGGCGTAGCCCCGCACGTCATCTTCTTCGCCTCGCTGGCCACCGCGGGCATGCCCTTCAACCTGCTCATCGGCGCGGCCCCCAACGCCATCGCCTATGAAAGCAAGCAGTTCACTACCGGGGAGTTTTTCCTCTACGGCTGGATTCCCAGCGTCGTCCTCATGGCCATCCTGGCGGTGTTCTGCTACTTTATCTGGCCCCTCATGGGTATGCCGGTATTGGCGCCTAAATAGTCTGACCGTGCTTGGGGAGGAAACCGGACAACCGAGCTAAATAGGGGGATTCCTCCCCTCCACCTGAAAACCAAACGATGCTTAAAGGGGATTGAAAATGCGTCTTCGGATGGTTTCCTTTCTGAATATCCTGATCTGCTTGTTAGTCGCCGGATTGCTGGCAGCTTCGGCGGTTTTGGCCGCCCCGGCCCCAGCGGGCGACCACCTGGCGGTGTCCGGGCTGGTCGCCAACCCCATGGGCAAGGGCCTCAAAGAAGTAGAAGTAGAGGTGCTGGTGAACGGCCAACACGTCAAGCCGACGGGCAAAGAAGCCGAGATCGTCACCGGCAAGCCCGGCGCTTTTTTCGCGGATTTTATTCTGCCCCCGGGGACCCTGCCGGCCGCTAAGGTGGAGGTGAAGGCCGGAAAGCCCTCCTGGAAGCCGATCCCGGCCACCCCGGTGAAGGTGGTGGAGGCGGGCAGCGACGCCCAGGGCAACAAGCTGTATCAGGCGGTCCAGAACCTGACCCTGAACCGCACCGTCACCCCGGGCTTCTGGATCGCTAGCTTCATCCTGCTGCTGGTTTATGTGGTCATCTCGTTTGAGTTAATGCACCGCACCCTCGTATCCTTTCTGGGCGCGGCCCTCATTATCTTCATCACCTATACCCTGGGGACCTGGGATAAATCGTTTTACATCATCTCTTTTGACGAGGCCATGGGGGCCATCGACCTGAATGTCATCTTCCTGCTCATGGGGATGATGATCTTCGTGGGGGTGATGAAAAAGACCGGGATGTTTCAATTCCTGGCCTATAAGGCCTATGCCCTGGCAAAGGGAAATGTCTTCGTGCTGGTTTTCATCCTCCAGGTGATCACCGCGGTGGTTTCAGCCTTCCTGGACAATGTCACCACCATGCTGCTGATGATCCCGGTGACTATCGAGATTGCGGTCACCCTGAAAATTAACCCCCTGGTCCTGCTGATCCCCGAGGTCTTTGCCTCCAACGTGGGGGGCACCGCCACCTTGATCGGCGACCCGCCCAACATCCTCATCGGCTCCTATGCGGCCCTGACCTTCGGTCAGTTCGTCCAGAACCTGGCCCTGGTATGCACCGTGTGTCTCATAGTCACCTCGTTTTTCTTCCTCTGGTGGCACAAGAAAGACTACCTCAAGGCCGAAGTGAAGGATATACCCCGCACCATCGCTTATCTGAGAGAAGAATACCAAATCACCAATAAGAAACTGATGATTCAGAGCTTGATGCTGCTGGGCTTCACCATCCTGCTCTTCGCCCTCCACGGGTTCTTGCACATGCCGGTGTCCATCGCCGCCCTGATAGGCTCTCTGGTGCTGCTGGCCATCTCCGGGGAGGATATCGTGGAGATGCTGGAACATGAAGTGGAGTGGCCCACCCTGGTCTTCTTCATTGGCCTGTTCATGGTCATCGCCGGGGCCGAAGAGACCGGCCTGATCCAGATGATCGCCAACTGGGTGAAAGACGTCTCCGGCGGCAACCTCACCGCGGCCATCATCATCGTCCTGTGGGTGAGCGCCATCGCCTCGGCCTTCATCGACAACATTCCCTTCACCGCCACTATGCTGCCCATCATCGCCTTCCTAAACCAAACTATTCCCGGGGCGGAGTCCGGCGTACTTTGGTGGTCCCTGGCCCTGGGGGCCTGTTTAGGCGGCAACGGCACCATGATCGGGGCTTCAGCCAACGTGGTCACCGTGGGCCTGGCGGAAAAGGCCGGCTACCACATCTCCTTCATTACTTACATGAAGGCCTGCTGGTGGCCCATGATGATCACGGTCACCATTTCCATGGTCTACTTGTTGATCGCTTATTGATGCCTGGATTTTGTGGTTTCGGACCAAAGAACCTGATATAATAAGATAACTATTAAAAAGTCCTCAGAAAAAGGATGAGCAGGCCAGGAGGAGCCTGGCCAAGCAGCGCAACATAATCGGTCGAGAATAATAAGGCCTGTCGGGTGGAGTCTGTCAACCCGGCAGGCCTTTGTCTTTTTGCGACGAAACGGGAAATGTGGAGAATATGGAGTAATAACTATGTGTTGGCCAAGAAACCTGGCGGTTAAAGTTCTGATAACAGTTTTCCTGGGGCTTTGCAGTTCTCCCTTGCAAGTGTCGGCGGCCCCGCCGGAGGAGGGCAACAGGCTGACGGTGTCCGGAGTCATTGCGGACGCCCAGGGCAAAGGGGTTAAGGAGGTGGAGATTGAACTGCTGGTGAATGGGCAGCAGTTCACCCCCCAGGGCCGGGATGATAGTATCGAAACCGGCAGAAAAGGCGGCTTTGTCGGGCGTTATCGGCTACCCCAGGGGACCCTGCCGGAGGCCGCGGTGAAAATCCGGGCGCTGCGACCGAGCTGGCAGACTCAGGAGTCGGAGGTCCTCAAAATTGTGGAAACAGGGACTGATACGGCCGGCAACCGCCTCTTTCAGGTTCAGGCCGACCTCACCCTGAAACGCCAGATCACCCCGGCCCTTTGGATCGCCAGCATCGTGCTCCTGGTGGTGTACGTCCTCATCGCCGCTGAGTTGATGCACCGCACCCTGGCTTCCTTTTTAGGCGCCTCCCTTATTTTGTTCATCACTTACACCGCCGGCACCTTTGACAAAAATTACTTTATCCTCTCGTTTGGAGACGCCATGCGGGCCATCGACCTGAACGTCATTTTCCTGCTCATGGGGATGATGATCATTGTCGGGGTCTTGAAAAAGACCGGCCTCTTCCAGTGGCTGGCTTACAAGTCTTATGCCCTGGCCCGGGGCAACATCTTTATCCTGTCCTTAATCCTCCAGGTGGTCACGGCTGTTACCTCGGCCTTCCTGGACAACGTCACCACCATGCTGCTCATGATCCCGGTGACCATCGAAATTGCCGTAACTCTGAAGATCAATCCCCTGACCCTGCTGATCCCCGAAGTCTTCGCCTCCAACGTGGGCGGCGCTGCCACCCTGATCGGCGATCCTCCCAATATCCTCATCGGCTCCTACGCCAAATTGACCTTCGCCCAGTTCGTTATCAATCTCGCCCTGGTCTGCTCCGTCTGTCTCGCCCTCACCTCCCTGTGGTACCTCTGGTGGTACAAGAAGGGCTATCTTGCCGCCGAAGTCAAAGATGTGGGACGCACCATCGAATATTTAAAAGAAGAGTACAAGATCACCGACAAGAAGCTGACGGTCATGGGGTTGGGGATTCTGGCCTTCGTCATCTTCCTGTTTATTGTCCACGGGGTCTTGCACATGGAGCCCTCGGTGGCCGCCCTGGTGGGCACCATGGTGCTGCTGGCCATCTCCCGGGTGGACATTGTGGAGATGCTGGAACATGAAGTGGAGTGGCCCACCCTGGTCTTCTTCATCGCCCTCTTCATGGTTATCGCCGGGGCCGAAGAGACCGGGCTCATCCAGATCATCGCCGAATGGGTGAAGGACCTCTCCGGCGGCAATCTCACCGCGGCCATCGTCCTCGTCCTCTGGGTGAGCGCCATCGCCTCGGCTTTCATCGACAACATTCCCTTCACCGCCACCATGCTGCCTATCATCGCTTTTCTGAACCAGACCATTCCCGGGGCGGAGTCCGGCGTGCTCTGGTGGTCCCTGGCCTTAGGGGCCTGTTTAGGAGGGAACGGCACCATGATCGGGGCTTCGGCCAACGTGGTCACTGTGGGCCTGATGGAAAAAGCGGGCTACCATATCTCCTTCCTGGCTTACATGAAGGCCTGCTGGTGGCCCATGATGATCACCGTCACCATCAGCATGGTCTACCTCTTCATAGCTTATTGAAGCCAGTTTAAGTCAATCCGGACCCGCTTGACCCATCGCGGTAAGATTCGCATTTGTAGTCCATCGGGAGGATAGCAATGACCCAGATTATCTTGGTAAGCAACGGCAACACTCCTTGGGAAAAAGAAAAAATTTTTCAGGGCTCAAAAGATATTTCCCTGGATGAAATCGGCAGGGAAGAAGCCTGGGCAGTAGGGAAGTGGTTGCAAGATGAAACCATCCATGCCGCCTACACTTCCCCTCTTTCTCGGGCCAGGGACACAGCGATAGCCATCGCCCGGCACCACGACCTGGAAGTGTTGGACCTGCCCGGCCTCGCCGATCTGAGTTACGGGGACTGGGAAGGAGTTCCTTTGAAAGAGGTCAAGGTTAAGTACGCCGATCTCTATCGCCAATGGGAAACGGCTCCCCACACTGTTTGTTTTCCCAACGGAGAACCCCTGGCGGTGTTGCGCACTCGCGCTTTGGCGGCGGTGGAAGGGGTGGTTCAGCGCCACCCGGACCGGACGGTGCTGCTTATGGCCCACCGGGCGGTGAACAAGGTCCTGATCGCCGCCTTCATCGGCCTGGACATCTCACACTTCTGGCGCATCGCCCAGGACACTACTGCCATCAATCGTTTTCATCTGGTGGAAGACGACCGACAGGTGGGGAAAACCTGGTACATTACCTCCATTAATGATACCGGACACCTGCGAAGCATGATGCGGGGGACATATGTAGATTTTTAAGGCTTCGGTCCTGCCTTACAGGATCTTTTTGCTGAATTAGCCGGGCGGCTCTATTTAAAGACCGCTCGGCTTTAATCCGAGATTATGGTGCAAACTTAACTCCATACCACCGTTGTGCAGAAACATCTGCCGCACCTCATCCCGCAGCTATCTCGCCATGAGCGTCACTTATCGCTTGAGTGGGGAAAATGCCAGATAGGATCTGAATATGGGAAGTTTTTAGAACTCTGATAATTTTCTGGTCATAGCAGTGACTGACGCTTTTGCCTGGTTGAATCCTTATCAAAATCACTTCATTTTGGGTGATCAGGCCGACGGCGAAGGCATGGCCTCTTGGCATTGGGCTCAGGGATTTGAGCTTCAACTACCAAGTTATCCTGAATTATGCGTAACAGGATAAACCCGGTGGGGGATGAGATCTTGGCGCTCTTTAAATCTGTCATGGCTTTTTGTCCCGGACAAACGCAGGTAATACAAGAAACCAGGTTACAAAGCCCTGCCTTCAATTCGCCTGAATGCACCCGGTCTTGAGGGTAACTATGGCTCCACCTTCAAAAAGAGAGTTACCCTGGTCCCTTTGTGAGGTTCGCTCTCTATGGTGATCTCGCCCCGGTGTGCTTCTATTATTTTCTGAGATATAGCCAGCCCCAGGCCACTCCCTTTGGGTTTGGTGGAAAAGAATGGTTGGAAAATCTTCCCCATGACCTCCGGGGGGATTCCCTCACCGGTATCGGAGACTTGCACGAACACCCGGCCTGCCTGTCGCCCGCTGACTATAGTTAATGTACCGCCTTCAGGCATGGCTTCGATGCCGTTTTTGGCAATATTTAAAATAACCTGGCGCAAGTGCGCCGGATCAAACTGGACCGAGGGGAGATCATGATCCAGTTCTAACCGCAAGGTCATACCCTTTTCTTGGATACTCGCTTCCAGGCGGTGGCAGGTTTCTTCTACCAAAGCGTTTAGGTCCCCGAGGCGCTTTTGGGGTTCAGAAATCTTGGCATAGCCTCCTACTTCCTCGAGAAAAGCCTCTAAATGCTGAATTTCGTCCACAATGATCTGTAGTTTTTCCTTATTTATTTTGGGGTCTCCGGCAATATTTTTAAGAACTTGGCGGGCAAACCCGCCGATGAGCATCAAGGGGTTCTTGATTTCATGGCTGATATGGGCTGCCGTTCTCCCCAGGGCCGACAGGCGTTCACTGCGTAAAAGTTCCTCCTCCAGGCGTTTCCTTCTTCGTAGAGAATCCGGGCAGACAACCAGATGGGGATCAGCGTGCCGTCCTTATGGCGGGCCATGGTTTCATAATTCTCTAAAATTCCCTCTCCCCCCAGAACAGCGGCGAGGATTTTCCCTTTGATTTCAGTGGCAATGCCGGGAGGATAGAGTTCTTGGACCGGGATTTTCCCCAAGACCTCTTCCTGGTTATACCCAAGGATTTTTGCGGCGTTATCATTGAAGATGAAAACATTACCCCTTAAATCGTTGGCAATGATGCCATCCATACAAGTTTGCATCATTTGCCAGCGTAAAGCTTCCTCAGAACTTCTAATGGAAAGAAAAAGATGACCTATCCATGCTATGCCTACCAGCATTAATATTGAGATCAACAGCCCCACCAGTTCTGCGGTTTGGTCTAAGGGGGTGGGCGATCCCCCAAGCAACAATTGATACAATGCAATGCAGCGACGCATGGCCATAAGGCAAATGGCTAAGGCAATAATCACCCATGCCGACGTTTTCTTGATTACCCAAACCAGTCTCAGGGCCAGGAATGCCGCAATAAATTGAATTAAAATTGAGGTTATGAGAATAACTATTGCAACCATAGGTAATTATCTGAGACTATTAGGCAAACTTGGCTGCCTCTGGTAAAAATGTTTATTGGGGACCTCTTTGGTCGAGAAAAGTCTTCCAAAGTATCTGTCTTCATGCCGAATCCCTTCATCGACGGCATGATAGCACAAAATTTCCGAAAGAATTACTTTGTCTCGGAATTTTGGGCATACCAGAACCTCAGCGGCCAGATCCCAACCCTTCTGGGAAGCCTAAGAGCCCCCGGCCAGCAGCGCCCGGTAATGGTAAAGCAAAGTGGTCAGAGATTATTGACGGAGGTGCTGATAACTTGCCATGTTCGACAATTATCACCTCATCCGGAAAAATGCCAGCTTTGATCTGGATAACAAAATCCTTCCAAATCCTCCTGGAGAGCGCAGATATAGCAGGTATCATCTCTCTTTTTCCAAACTGGAATAATCAGCGCTTTTAAGTTTATCTAAAAGAAGAACCCTGCAATATATCTTAAGGCCAATCCGGAAATGACTATTCCCAAACCAATGCGGATGATATTTGCCTTGATGAACTTCTGCAACCTGGCCCCGATATACATGCCGCAGAAACCCCCGATGCCGAAGAGCGCGCCCAGGGCCAGGTCCGGGGTCACCGACTGCCCCTGACAGAATGGGGCTATACAGTAGTAAATCCCCACCCCCGCCACCGAGGTGATAAAGGTGCCCATTAGGGCGGCGCCGGCGATGGTGTAGATGGGCAAACCGAAGATGGCCGCCACAAAGGGGGCTATGATGGCCCCGCCACCGATACCGTAAGTGCCGCCGATGAGGCCCACCGCCAGGGCCAGGGCCAACAGGGCGGGGGCACTGAAAGAGAAGGTCTCGCCCAAAAATTGGTAAGATACTTCCCTCCAACTCCAGGCCACGGTCTTGACTCGGGCGGCGGGAGGCAGCCCGCGGCCGGCGGTCTGGCCGCTTTGCGCCATAACTGCCTTCAGCCTTTCCTGGACATTGGCTTCAAATTTCTGGATCTTGGCCTTCTTGCGCTTGGCCATGGGGGTCTGGTCATAAAGCAGCCGGACGCCGATATAGAGCAGCACGCAGCCCACGAAGAGTTTGAAGTTTTTGGGGTCCGGCAACCATTTGACGCGGATCAGGGCCCCGAACAAAAGCCCCGGTAGGGTCCCGATGATCACCACCCAGGTGAGGGGCCAATTCATGCGGCCTTCCCGAAGATAGCGATAAACGCCGCTGGGAATGGCGACAATGTTATATACCAGGTTGGTGGGACTGACGGCCGGACTGGTAAAGCCCAGCACGCTCACCTGAAAAGGCAGGAGTAAAAAAGCCCCGGAGACTCCCCCCATAGAAGTGAAAGTAGATACCACCAGGGCGACCAGAAAAGGCACGACAGGATTAGTTTCAACTCCGCTAACCGGGAAGAGCATAGCAACGTCTCCTTTGAGAGGGACGATCTCAGACCGAGATAAAATCAGGCCTATACATCTGACACGAATTTAGTTAAATTAATGTCAATATAGCCATGAACGAAAAGATGTCAAGAAGATTTGGGCCACCTTGACAAGTGTCCAAATTTTCTAAAACGATGGGGGAAAGCGATTTTCCAAGGGGATGGAGGGGAAATTTCCTGAGAGGCGCTATGGCTAAGAAAAACAACGGGGTGAAGCCGCGGGAACGGGATAACCGGTCTTTGCAGATGCAGGAAGGCGCCAGCCACTCCCGCATCGTGGCCGCGCCGGATGGCAGTCAGTACCTGGACCCGATTCAGTTCCACCGGCTGGAGCAATCTTTCCGCGCCTGGGCGGAGGCGGCGGCAAGGTCGGATGTGCGACTGTCCCGGAAGCGCATCTTGCTCATCTTCCTGTTGATCCGCTACACCGCCGCCAAGTTGAACGAGGTCTTGGCTCTTGATCCATTTAAGGATATCAAGCCAGGCAGGCAAACGGTGGTTTTCGGCAAAGCAGATGCTACCCCCGATCGACCACCCCGGGAAGTCCAGATGCCGGAAAGTCTTTCCCAAGAGATTCAGGCGGCCCTAAAGGATGCCGCTTTCAAACAATCTCTGGGCAACCTATTCAACGTGGACCCCGGCCACGTCCGTCGCAAGTTCTATGAGCGCGCCATCGCCTGTGGGCTTCCCAAAGAACTGGGGGGGCCAGACTCGATTCGGAAATCACGGGCGGTGGAGATGATGCAGAATAATTTACCATTGCCTGTGGTGCAAAAAATCTTAGGGCATTCAACACCCAATTTAACTGCTGCATTCATCTCCTTTTCCGACGAGGATATTCAGCAAGTGACCCGGTTTTTCCTGGAGAAAGAGTCCCGCCGGAAGACCAGTGCGCGAAATACTTTTTTTGGAAAGATCAGCACCATTCAAAAAGGGGACATTCAGGCGAAAGTGGAATTGGTTACCATCGGGGGATATTCAGTAACCACGGTGATCACCAATGACAGTTTAACAAGACTGGGGCTCAAGGCAGGTAAGCTGATCACGGCCGAAGTTAAATCCCCTATGGTAGTTTTGCAGAAAGGTGATGAGGAGCCCCGATGCAGCACGGAAAATAAGTTTCAGGGGACCGTTGAACGCATCATTAAGGGCAAGGTCACTACTGAATTCGTGGTAAAAATTGCCGATGGGACGGAGCTTTGCTCCCTGGTAACCAGCGCCAGCAGCCGCAGACTCGAACTTCGGGAAGGCGATCCTGTCTGGGCCATATTCAATAGCTTTTCTGTGGTATTGCATCTTGATTAGGGGAATATTCATAAAATCCCAATATGATGAATTGAATATAATTATCACAAACAGAACTTCCTTACTAAATAGAATGCCAACTTAAATAACAAATCTTGAGGGCGTCATGGATCAAAAAAATGGCCGCTTGCAAAGGATGTTATCCCTTCCAAAAATAATCTCAGCTATCCTTTTAGGCGCTATTCTTGTTTCAATTATCTTCTTCTTTTTCTGGAAACAGCTGAATCAGAGAGTTGAACTTATTCTCCGGGACCAATTCAATCAGCAACAACTGATGATTGCCCGGAAGGTTGCTCATAACGTCGAGACTTATTTCGATTTCTTGAGAAATGCTCTCCTGGGATATGCCGGCTTATTCCAGGAAACCCAGCCGGGACCAATGGGATTTGCCTCGTTCCTTGAGGAACGGTTTGAAAGGCACCGGCAATTCGGGGTTATGGAAATTCGTTGGTATGATGCCCATGGGATTTTAGTGAAAGCTCTCAGCGTTACTCCTAATCCCCCTTTACCGGGAAGCCTGTCGCTGCCACCCCAGTATTTGGGGTGGGCCAGGAAAGCCGCGAACCGCGGTCAACTTTATTTGAGTAAGACATTTTCCTACCCAGACGTCCCCTGGCAGGGGCACAAAATGATGCGTTTCTTGACCCCCCTATACAGCGACGGAATTTCCCCAAAATTTTCCGGGGTTATGGAGCTTCTCATCGATCCCATTTTCATTTCTATGAAGGCTATCGCCGATGTCCGTTCCGGCCAGACCGGGTATGCCTGGATCATCGATCAGGATGAAACTATGCTGGCCCATTATGAAAAAGATTTTGTGGGTCAGCCTGCTATTCCCGTGCGGATCGCCCGTAATCCTCAAATAGTCTTCCGGGGGCTCAAGGAACTCCATGAGCGCATCCTCCAGGGACATGAAGGCACGACTGAATATCATTCGGGTTGGCATCGTCAGCGCCTGGGGCTTACCCCCAAATTGGCGGCCTTCACCCCGATTCGATTCGATAAAGGGGTTATCAAGGGCGTTACCGAGAGAGAGGCCCCCGGCCATAACATCTGGGGTGTAGCGGTGGTGGCCCCGGTAGTTGAGGTGTCGGGCCAGGTGGGAGCGGTCATGCACCAGGTGCTGTTTCTGGTGGGACTGTTTTTCCTGGTAACGCTGATCGCCGGCGGCGGGTTTACCGTCATGGCTTTAATCTGGAACAAGGCTCTGGATAGGGAGGTGGACCTAAAAACCAGGGAGTTGGAGGAATCCCAAGACCGGTTGCTGCGGGCTGAGCATTTCGCAGCAGTGGGTGAGGCAGCTGCTTATGTAAGCCATGAAATCAAAAATCCCTTGATGGTTATCGGGGGAATGATTCGGCAATTGGAACGCCGTTTTGGGGAGGATCAAGCTGCAGGAGAGAAATTCACAATTGTTATCGATGAAGTGAGGCGCCTGGAAAGTTTCTTGGGAGAACTCCGGGATTTCACTCGCCCGGCGCTTCCGGTCATGCAAAAAGTCGATATAAACCAGGTGATCCAGGAGGTGCAGGCCCTGATGCAAGAGGCGGAAAAAGAAAAAGGGATAAGCATGACCGACCGCTTGCACCGGGATCTGCCCCCCGTTGAAGCTGATCGTAACCAGATGAAGCAGGTTTTGGTCAACCTGATCAAGAATGCCATGGAGGCAACCGAAGGAGCAGGAATAATTACCCTGGCCAGCGGAGTAACCGATGGACAGATTTGGTTCTCCGTCCAGGATACGGGGAAGGGTATGGACCCTGAAACGTTGGAGAAAATCTTCAACCCCTTCTTTACTACGAAAGACAAAGGCACGGGGTTGGGACTGGCGGTCATCAACAAGATTGTCATCGACCACCAGGGCACCATAGAGGTGGATAGCACTCCCGGAGCTGGGAGTACCTTTACCATCAAACTGCCCCAAATATAACCGGCCATCTATCGGATATAGCGAAATGATCTTCTGCAAGGAGTCGGCGCCTAACCCGGGTACCCTTTTACGGTTCCTGGGTTAGGCGTCGAAAACTTAAGATCCAAAACTCACTGGATTTTGTAACCGTCAGTTAGGGTCTCCAGGAAAGCGACAATGTCGTCAACTTCCTGATTATTCAGACCGAGATTACCAAAGAATCCAACGGAGGGCCCCATCCCCATATGCTTGTGCACATTCTCCGGCACCTCCGGCGCTGGCCAGCCGGCTCCCATGACGTCCCGGGTGTTGTTGAACATAACCACTTCCTTCAGCGTCTTGAACACGCCGTTATGCTCATATGGCATGGTTACCGCCACATTACGCAGAGAGGGGATTTTGAACTTCCCGTTTTGTTTCTGAGCACTGGCATTCGGAACACCGGCATTCGGGTCCCCTATCCCGGCCAGCATGGCTCCCAGCCCCAGGTCAACAAAATTCTTTCCCTGGGGATTGAAGCGCTTCGGCAGGTTGTAGAAAGGGTTATCCGGATTTTTCGGTACGCCGATATTTTGATATCCGAAGTTGGTGAAAAGCGGTTTCAGTCCCGGAAAGCGCTGCGGGTCAGGGTTGTCCATGGAGTGGCATTTCGTGCAATTAGCCTTACCTGTGAACAGGGTCAGTCCCCGGGTTTCGGGCTCGGATAATTGCACGAGGCCGTCTATATAATAATCGAATTTGGAAGTAAAGGGATTCACTTCATTCGACCGTTCATAAGCAGCAATTGCGTTCGCGGCATTTTGGAACGTAGCATTGAAATTGCGGAAGGCCTGGCGACCGAAGACACGCCAGAAGAGATCGGCGTAATTGGACGTGCGAATCGCATTGACTACGGTCATCCGGTTGGGATTATGCATTTCAAGGACATTTAGAAAAGGCTTCATGGCCTGCTCTTCCAAGGTGTTAACCCGACCGTCCCAGAACAAGCCGCCCACATACATGCCCTGCATCATGTTCCCAATACTTGGGGTCGGGTCCCAATGCAGTGGGGGGCTGAAGGCCGTATAAGCGGCGCTTGGCGCGTTGCGGTTGCCGAAGCAAATATCGAGGACTCCCTGGGACACCGGGAAGCCCCGGTTAGGATCGGCAAAGCCAGTGTAAGGATTATGGCACGAGACGCAAGCCTGGCCATCGGGCTGTGACAGGTTCTTATCGAAAAACAGGGCCTTACCCAAGGCAATCATTTCCGGGGTGTCCGCGGCAAGGGCGAGGCCGGAAAACGCCATGGCACTCAATAGCACAAGTATTCCCACCGAAAAAATGGACGGTTTGAGTCTCATTATGATTCCTCCTCTTCTTGACCCCTTTGAATATTTTTCTAGTTTTAATTCATAAGAATGTAGTTCATTATGAACAATAGGTAAAAATACCTATTTTCTCTCTTGTGCTTTGAGGGATTGAATCGAGCTTGAAAGAAGGATCTGCCTCCCCGGGTGATTGGTCGATGATGGTTTGAAGGTGGGCAAATGAAAGAAATTGGCATGACTACCCCGATTAGGGAAATCGTCAAAACCTTCCTCCACCTGGGCGCCACGGCCTACGGCGGCCTGGCCATGGTGGAGCCGATACGTCGGCGGATAGTCCAGGAGAAGGGCTGGCTCAACCAAAAGGAGTTTCTGGATGGGCTGGCCCTCTGCCAGTTGCTGCCGGGGGCCACGGTGGTGCAACTGGCCACTTACGTGGGCTTCCGCCTGCGCCGGGCCGGCGGCGGCCTAGCCGCGGCCGCCGCCTTTATTTTCCCTGCTTTTCTGCTGATGCTGGGCCTGTCGTTCCTTTACTTCCGATACGGCAACCTCTCCTGGGTGCAATCCATTTCCCACGGTTTTAGCGCGGTGGTCATCGCCCTGCTGGTTCAAGCCCTATGGCGGCTTACCCCCATTATCCGGCGGCACTGGCTGGATCTCGTCATCGCTCTCACGGCTCTGGCGGCCCTCTGGGGCAAGGTCAACTATCTCCTGGTGTTCCTGGCGGCTGGTTTCCTGAGGTTGGTTTTGGGGTTAAAGTTGGCGCGGGAGGAAGGCTCCGTGAGCGTGACCCCCACCGGTCCCGCTCCTGACCCCGGCCTCATCATGACCCAGATGGTGAGCACCTTGATGGCATTGGCCCTGGCAGTCTGGGGCCTCTGGAAGATGAATCACAACCTGGGGTTGATGTCTTGGATTTTTCTTAAGGTCGGCGTGGTAGCCTTCGGAGGGGGTTATGCCATGATTCCTATTCTGCAATGGGACATGGTTGATCACCTGCATTGGCTCACCTTGCGCCAATTTCTGGACGGGATTTTACTTGGCTTTGTCACCCCCGGCCCCATAATTATCACCGCCACCTTTGTGGGTTACTGGCTCAAAGGCTTGCTGGGTGCTGCAGTGGCCACGGTTTCCATCTTTTTGCCCCCCATCCTGATGATCATTTTTTTGACGCCGTTTTATCAAAGGATTAAAGAAGGCCTGTGGGTACGCCCCATCATCCAGGGCATTCTCGCCGCTCTGGTGGGGATGCTGGTTTTGGTGACGGTGCAGATGGGATTAGCTGCTCTCGTCGATTTCAAATCGCTGGCGCTGATGGCCGCCGCCAGCATTGCCTTGATTGTCTTTCAGGTGAACCTTCTCTGGATTGTTATCGCCGCGGCCTGTCTCTCTCTGTTCATTTATTGATTCGCCATGAGTGACGTCCTGAGCCTGCTGCTTTTAACCACCGCGTGGGGGCAGGGACGGACAGGGCCGCAGGAAAGCGGCCGTCGGGAACCCCCCGGGCCAGTACGCCAGGATGTTCGACCCCAAGAACCTTGAGAGAGCGGATGCTCTTGCTCTAGGCAGTGATTTCCGTTTAGGAGAAAAAATATTCCTCTGGCCACGCCGGGGGTTAGGTTTTGGTGGGTTTATATATCAGAAACCGGATACCAGGTTATCAACTTACCCGGAGGTGAAAATAATGAGGATTTCTAGAAAAGCATGGGTACCCGTATTGCTGCTGGCAGCCCTGGTCATCAGCCTTGGGGTAGTGGATTCAGCCTGGGCGCGGGGCGGGTGGGGCTGTATGAATGCAAATGTAACCCCGGAGCAGAGCGCTCAACTCTTCGATCTCAAGCAGCAGTTCATGAATGACACCGCCGGTCTGCGCAAGCAGATGATGGTCAAGAGGACCGAGTTGGCGGCGTTGTGGCAGAACGCCACACCCGACCAAAAGCAGGTTCAGGCCAAGCAGCAGGAAATCAACGCCTTGAGGGATCAGCTCCAGGCGAAGCGCGCGGCCTTCCAACTGCAGAACCAGCAAATCTGTCCGCAAGCTGGCCAAGGCATGGGGCGAGGCGCCGGTAGAGGCATGGCCATGGGGCAGGGCGGCGGCCAAGGCCGCGGCTGCAACTGGTAAAGTTGAAGAGGGGGAAGAATGCCGCCCCCTTCTTCTTCCCCCTCTCCCCAACTCTCTCCCAGCCTTATATAAGGTTGGGAGAGGGAATCAGGGGCCACCCGGGGGTACTGCCGGCTTCTTAAAATAAAAGGATAAAATTATGAAGAAATTTGGCACCATAGTAACAATGATCAGCATCCTCAGCCTGCTCATGGCCGCCGAAAGCTGGGCTCAGCCTGGCATGGGGGCGGGAGGCGGCCAGGGTCGTGGCGGGGCGGCGTTGGGGCAAAGCGCCACGCCCTACCAAAGCCAGGACCAGACCAAGCAGCAAGATGTCAATACCTTGAGAGATCAGCTTCGGTCGCAGAACCAGCAGACATGTCCGCAACCCGGCATGGGCGCGGGACGTGGGGCAGGCCGAGGCATGGCCATGGGGCAGGGTGGCGGTCAAGGCCGAGGTCAAGGTCGCGGCCAAGGTCGTGGCCGGAATTGGTAAAGTTAGGAGGGGAAATGTTGCCGCCCCCTCCTTCTTCTCCCTGCCCCAACTCTTTTCTGGCCTTTTCTTAAAGTTGAGAGAGGGGATCAGGGGCTACTCGGTGAAACTTTCGGCTTTCCTAGAATAGGAGAATAGAATTGTGAAAAAAATAAGCACCATAGTAACAATAATCGGCATCCTCAGCCTGCTCATGTCCATCGCGGGATGGGCGCAGACCGGTATGGGGCCGGCAAGCGGCAGCCCCCTGGTGCATTACGGCACGATGTGGGATGGCAACTCGGTTACGACCGTGTCCGGGGAAGTGGCGGCGGTGGAGAAATACACCCCGGGAAGGGGCGGAAGTTCATATGGCCTTCGGTTTACCTTAAAAAACGACAAAGAGACCATGCCGGTTATCCTGGGACCCGCCTGGTATGTGGAGCAACAGCACTTCGCCGTCGCTGCCAAGGACCAGGTGGAAGTTAAAGGTTCGCGCCTCTCGATCCAGGGGCAGCCGACGCTAATCGCCCAAGAGGTAAAGAAAGGCGATAAGGTTTTAAGACTACGGGACGACAAGGGCATCCCGCTTTGGACTGGACCGCGATAATGAAAAATTTCAAAGAAAAGGAAAAAAGGGTTATGAAGAAAATTGTTTTTGTTGGGGTATTGCTCACCTTGACCCTCATGTTGGTTGTTGCTTCCTATGGGCAACAGGCAAGTGACGTTTGGGCGACAAGAGGCCAATATACTTGGCTTTTTAACTCCAAGACCATGGAGACCCTTAGCGGGGAAGTGGCGGCGGTGGGCAAGTTCACCCCCCGCGGCAAGCCTGAGGGCGTCCGTTTCACCTTAAGGACGGATCAAGGCCCCATCGAAGTGATACTTGGCAGCAGTTCGTATGTCGAACAACAAGGTCTAAAACTTGAGCCCCAGGATAAAGTGACGGTCCGGGGTTCCCGGGTGGCGGTGGAAGGCAAACTCACGATCATAGCCGCAGAAGTGACCAAAGGAGAGAAGATCTTGAAATTGCGGGATGCCAATGGCACGCCGCTTTGGAATCGGCAGTCGACTTGCGCAGTGGGTGAATGAGGAAAAATCACGGTCAATCGGCGGGCAAAAAGGATGATAATCCATGAAGCGCAACTGGCTTTTTTATATCCTGGTTTGCTCCTTATGCCTTAATATGGGGATAATTGCCAGTTTCGCCTATTGGCGCTATGGCGGCCAGCCGGGATTAGACTTGAAGCACCCGGCATCGCCTTTACCTTTCCGGGAATTGACGCGTTCCCTTAGCCTGGCGCCTGAGCAACATCAAATTGTCCGCGGCCTGTTGCCCGCACATCAGCAGAGGATTGGAGAACTGCGGCTGGGTTTGGCGAAGCAAAGGCAGGAACTATTTGAAATGCTGCAGGCAGGAGAACTTTCCTTATCCGCCATGCAGGATAAGATCAGGGAGATCAGCGATCTGCAAGGCAAATTGGAGATGGAAATGGTGCAGTTCTTTTTGGGATTCCGAAATTGCCTTAAGCCGGAGCAGAAAATCCTATTCATGGAATTTATGGAACATCACTTGTTGGCAGGCCCGGGCGGCAAGGGCCGGGCTCACGGTCCTCGGGGCCCCCGAGACCGATCGGGGGCAAGAGTCAGGGGGATTGATTGAAGGTCGCCCTCATCGTTTCTGAGGTGGACCGCTTATGGATTGTTCCGGCAATGATCAGTCTCTCCCTGTTCATATTCTAAACCTCGGGATGTGCCGGATCATACTTTACAGGTGGAGATTGGCAATGCTGTTACCCTCGAAAGGCTGTAAGCTTATTTTTCTCGTCGGCGTGATCATGTTATGGATGGGTCAGGCCGCCGCTGCCGAGAAGGATTACCATGCCCTGAGCCTGGATGACTGCCTGGCCATTGCCCGGAAAGAGAACCCAGTTCTGAGTGGAGCCAGGGAGAAGATCAACGAACTGGTGGCGGATTACCAGGTGGCCCGGTCCAAGTTTTTGCCACGGCTCGTCCTCACGTCCTATTATGATAGGGTGCCGCCTAACCGGTTCTCTTCCGGAGGCGGCCAGACCAACTTTGAGTTGTTCAAGCGGGAAGGGTATACCGGCGTTCTGGGCAAACAGATAATATTTGACGGCTTGAAGACTTATTACAATACCCAGGCCGCCAGGACCGGCACCCAATCGCAGAAACAGGAGGTCCAAAGGACCGCAGACGAAGTGGCCTTCACGGTGGCCCAGACCTTCTACCAGTTAATCGAGGCCAAAGAAAACCTGAAGGTGGCGCAAGATGCCCTGCAACAGCGCCAGGAATTCGGCAAGTTGACCGAGGCTTTTTATAAGGCCGGTAAGGTCACCAACCTGGATTATGTCCGGGCCAAGTCCCAGGTGTCCGAGGCGGAGCAAGCCGTCGTGGAAGCCCAAAACGCCGTGCGCCTGGCTAAGGAAATCCTGGCCCGCACCTTGGGGCTGAATGAGCAGGTCCAGGTAGATATCAGGGGCCACCTCCCGCAACAGTTTGTTGCTGCGGCTGACATTAACGCATTATGGCAGGAAGTGGTGAAAACCAATCCGGAAATTAAGAAGTTAGATTTAGATATCGCCCAAAGCCAGACCCTGGTCAAGGCGGCCCGGGGCTCGTATTATCCGGAAGTCAGCCTCCAGGCGGGTAGCGACGTCCGGCACCGGGACCTGGGAGGCACCAAGCCGGAATGGATCGCCGGGGTCTTTATGGAGTATCCCTTTTTCGAGGGTGGCCTGACCAAAGCCCAGGTGGCCAAGGCCTCTTCCCAGAGCCTGCAATTGTTAGAGAAAAAGCGGGACCGGCTCAACGGGATCAAGGTGGACCTGACCACCGCCTGGAAGGACCAGGAAAATGCTCGCCAGGGGGTGACCACCACCCGGCAGACCGTGACCACCAATGAAGAGGCCTACGCCAGCGCCCAGGCCCTTTACCGCTATGGCAAGGCCATCGGGCTGGATGTGCTCCAGGCCCAGGTGGACCTGACCGGTTCCCGCTTCCAACTTATCCGCTTTGCGGTGGCCTATGAAATCGGCCAGGCCCGGATCAAGCAAATTACCGGCGCAGGACCGTATGAACCTGCGCAGCAAAGCGCTACTGGGGGTCAAAAAAAGTGAAATTACCTGGAGGCAAGAAAGCTATCGGGGTTGCCGTAGGGCTTATTATCATCCTGCTGGCGGGCTACCGCCTTTTCTGGTATCGCCCGGTGGTGCCGGTGATGGTAGTCAAGAAAGTTGAGGTACAGGGCAAAGTCCATGGCCCCGGCACAGTGCAGTGCAAGGTCCCGGTGACGGTGAGCGCCAAGATTACCGGGATTTTGGAAAAACTTTACGCTGATCAAGGCCAAATGGTACAGAAGGGCCAGCTCCTGGCAGAACTGGACGCGGTGGAACTGAGGGCCAGGGAGGCGGCTGCCCAGGCCGCCAAGAACCGGGCCCAGCGGGACCTGGCTCGGGGACAGGCGGATATGATCAAGGCCCAGGCCAACCTGGGGCTGGCCCAAAGCAATTACCAGCGAGACCTGGAAGTCTTCAAGCCCGGCTATATCTCCAAGGCGGCCTTTGATACCACCAAGGCCCAGCTCCGGGTCGCCGAAAGCGAAGTCGCGGCCACCAAGGCTACGGTGACGGCCCTGGAGGCGGCGGTCAAGCAAGCCGAATCGGAAACGCATGCGGCCGCCGCGATCCATAAATATACGCACATCGTGGCTCCCATGGACGGCTTGATCACGGCGCGCAAGGCGGAAATCGGCAATATCATCGCCCCCGGGACCCCCATCTTTCAATTGGTGGACCTGGACCAGATCTGGGTAGCCGCGTGGATTGACCAGGCCCAGGTGGCCCAATTGCGGGAAGGCCAGAAAGCCGCCATCAAACTGCGCTCCGGGAGGACTTTCCAGGGCGAGGTGGCCCGCCTCAACAAGGAAGGGGACACGGTGACCCGGGAGCTGGAAGTGGATGTGAAGTTCGAGAAGTTGCCCGAACCCTTGGTCATTGGCGAGGAGGGCGAGGTGGATATCAACACCGGCCGCCAGGCCGCGTTGGCCGTGCCCTTATCCGCCGTATTGGAGCGAAACGGAGCCAAGGGAGTATTTGTGGTGGCCAAAGGCGTGGCGACTTTCCGTCCCTTGTCTCTGGGGTTGCAAGATGGACAGCGGACCGCGATTTTGGAGGGCCTCAAGGAAGGCGACCTGGTGGTGTTAAATCCTGCTGGGTTGGAATCAGGCAAACCGGTTCGACCCGAAATTAGGACCGGAGACGCAAAGAAAAAATGATGGGCCAGATTAAGCATACCGTTAGATTTTATCCCGGATTGCTCACCGCCCTTAACAGTGTGTGGTTATTCGCCGCCATTCCGATTGGGCGCGGTCTTGCTCAGGAAGGTGTTACGGCGGATGCACCATCCTTGAGGCAGGTTGAATCTACCCAGAACCACATACCCGCCTTCATGGAGGATTGATGGATTTAGCGGTCTACGATCTTAAGCTCCAGAAAGGCCGGTTCATCGCCACCATCATCGGCGTGGGGCTCCTCTTCACCATCGTCCTGGCCATGAACGGCCTCTACCGGGGCAATATCCACGATGGGCTGGCTGTCATCAACGCCACCAAGCCGGACCTTTGGGTGGTGGAGCGGTTTCGGGGCGGGCCTTTTAATGAGCAATCCTCCATGCCGGAATATTATCATTACAGCCTCAAGGCCGTTCCCGGGGTGGAGCGAGCCAGCCCTTACATCATATATGCAGTGGAGCGAATGATCGGCAACGAAAGTCGGCACTTCAGCATCGTGGGTTACGATGTCTTCGGCGGTCTGGGCGGGCCCCAGAAGATTTATGCGGGCCGGGGCCTTCACCAAGCCCACTATGAGATGGTGGCCCATGCCAAGTTGGGGGTGCGCCTGGGAGATAAGGTGCCCCTGGGGCTCCATACCTACAAGGTGGTGGGGCTGACCAAAGAGGCAGTGGATAATAACGGCGACCCCGTGGTCTACCTCTCGTTGCCGGATGCCCAGGAAATCCTGTACCAGAAGGACAACGAAGAGGTGCGCGCCCAGCGGGAACGGCTGAGCAGGACCTTGAACGCCCAGAAATCTTTATCCTCCGCGGCCGCAGCCAACCTTGCCGAGACCCTGGCGCCGGATACCCATATCATCAACGCCATCCTGGTGCGGCTGCAGCCGGGGGCGGATCGCACCGCGGTGGCGAACCATATCAGGCAATGGCTCTACTTTTCGGTTTATACCACGCCGGATGAGATCCAACTGATGCTGAAGGGGAAATTATCCGGCATGACCAAGCAATTGCTGCTGTTCCGGACCCTCCTGATGATCATCTCCGTGGTTATCATCGCTCTGGTGATCTACACCTTCACCATGGAAAAGATTCGCTCCATTGCGGTCATGAAACTAATCGGTGCTCCCAACCTGGTGATCGTCCGTCTGGTCCTGGAGCAATCGCTCCTCTTGACCTTAAGCTCCTTTCTGTTCGCCTTGGTCAGCATTAACCTGACCTATCCTTATTTTCCTAAGACCCTCCTGCTGGTCCCGGAAGACGAGGTCGTCACCTTTATCGTGGTCTTGTTAGGAGGCCTCCTGGCCAGCGTCTTGGGATTGTGGCAGGCGATCAAGGCAGAGCCGGCCATGGCCCTGGGAGGAAAATAATGGCGGTTCTCGAGTTCGAGGGCCTGAGCAAGATTTTCGGCAGCGGCCGCCTGGAGGTCCGGGCCCTCCAAGACATCAGCCTTTCCGTGGAGGCCGGGGACCTGGTGGCCCTCATGGGGCCCAGCGGCTCGGGGAAGACCACCCTGTTGCTCTGTGTCAGCCTGATCCTGGAACCGACCAGGGGGACCATTGTCTTCGATGGGGTCCCCATCTACCAGAACGGCTGGACCGGCGGGGTGGATATCCGCCGCTTGCGGCGGGAAAAGATGGGGTTTATCTTCCAGGCCCACAACCTCATTCCTTTCCTCACCGCCCGGCAGAACGTGCTTTTTCCCCTGGACCTGGTGGGGGTCAGAGGACCGGAGGCCCAGGCCCGGGTGACGGAGCTGCTGGACGCCATGGAGATCAGCGAGCGCGCCGATTGCCTGCCGGCGCTTCTTTCCGGCGGGGAGCAGCAACGGGTGGCCATTGCCCGGGCCCTGGCCAACCGGCCCAAGCTCATCCTGGCGGACGAACCCACCGCTTCCCTGGATACCGAGCGGGGCAAGAGGGTCATGGGCATGCTCAAGAAAATCGCCCAGGAAAATCAAACCGCGGTGATCACCGTGACCCACGACGCCCGCATGGTTGAGGGCTTTGGCTATGTTTATCACCTTAAGGACGGGCGGATGGACCAAAATCATTAACTGGCCCACAAGGGAACCCCAGCCCCCAGCTAATCGAAGCCTCTCTCCGGGCACTGACTTCTTAAGCGAAGGCCTCTCAATAAAAGTCCCTGATTAATGATGCGGCGGGCCGCCTCGGGAGCCCCATACCCACTTATTGCCATAATCAAGATGAAGAGCTTACAACAAAAACTGATCGTTTTTGTAATTCTGCCGGTAGCGATCATTCTGAGCAGTATCGGCATCGCCGGCTATTTTTATATCCGCGATGGCCTGTCTAACCGGTGGCAAGAGATCGCCGTTCTCCAAATGGAGCGGGCCGCCCAGCGCCTGGAAACCAGGCTGAATAACCCGATTAACTTGATCGAGTCATTTGCCCGAGCCGGGCACGAGCCTGCGGCTGAAGAAATTCAAGGATGGTTTCTCAAAGAATTGCAGAGGCAGGACGGCGTAGGCCAGGTTCGGCTAACCTGGCAGGGGTCAGGAAAGGCCAGGGCCAGAGTAGTGAAGGCATCTCCCCTCATATATTTTTACCCTGAACAAGCGGATGCTTTGGGCCTCAGATCTGATCTCCTTAGTGACGCCGGACAGTCTGTGGGGCGGATCGAGGTCCTGGTCAAATTTGACTCTCTGATGCAAGACCTGCTCGTTTCGGGCTGGATGCAAACGAATGATGCGTGCCTGTTGGATGACCAGGGTAATTACCTGGCCCATGCTGATTCGAGGGAGAAAGGCCGGACTCGTCTGCGGGGTAATCAAGATCCGGTCAGGTTGGCCATCATGAGGGGTATAAAGGAGAAGCCCTCCGGCATTATCACCGAGCGAAGTCAGGTGATCGGCTTTTATCGACTAACGTCCGCCCCTTTGGTCATCGTACTCCATGCCTCGCGCAAGCAGATTATTAGGCCGGTCCTGCATTTTGGCCTGATTTATCCCCTGGCTGGCATCCTGAGCCTCTTCTTGATACTGCTCTTCATTCGGAAGGGTGTGGGCCCCATGGTCGTATCGATCCGGAAAATATCGCAAAAAGCTGCACAGGTAGCCCGGGGGAATTACGGGGACCCCTTGCCGGTGCGCACCCAGGATGAAATCGGAGAGTTGACCGGAACCTTCAATGACATGGTAACGGGTTTAAAGGAACGAGATTTTGTCACCAATACCTTTGGTCGGTATGTTGACCCTGAAATAGCCAGGAAATTGTTGCAGCGACCGGAGGCAACCCGTCTCGGCGGCGAGAAGCGCGAAGTGGTCATTCTGTTCGCCGATCTCCGCGGGTTCACCCCTTTAGCGGAAGGCTTGAGCCCGGAAGCCACCATTCACTTGATGAATCGCTTTTTCTCTGAAATGATCGAAGTAATCCAGCGGCATCATGGCATCATCGTCGATTTCTTAGGAGATGCCATCCTGGCCTTCTTCGATCCCCTGGATGCGACTTTGCCCCACACCATGCGGCAAGCCCTGCGATGCTCCCTGGAGATGCAGCAGGCCATGGGCAAGGTCAACGTCTCCGATAACAAAATGGCTGTTCCCCCCCTTCATCTCGGCGTTGGCTTGCATGCCGGAGAGGTGGTGGTCGGCAATATCGGTTCTGAAAACCGAGCCAAATATGGCATCATCGGCTCGGCGGTCAACCTGGCCAGCCGCATTCAAACTCAGGCGCAGGGCGGAGAAGTAATAATCTCCGCATCTATTTACCGTCACGTCCATCCGGATTTGGTGGTCAAAAGAGAGTTCGAAGCCCAACTTAAGGGGATTCAGGGAATTATCACGTTATACGCCATTCAAAATTTGGTTGAATAACACCTGGCCAGGGAAGTTAAAAAATTGGCTATGAGTCATAAACACATTCGCATCTTCGAAAACTTAGCTCAGGAATTGACCACCTGGGGCCAACATTTGCCTACCTATGGGTCGGAACTTCGGAGCCCTTTTTGGAAGCTGCCAAGGCCGGGATCGACCAGGACTTCTGGGTCAGTCGCTATAACGCTGCGTTTTTCAAGAACAACGCCCAGCCCGGCGCGGGGTGATTATGGGAACATCCGCCAACCTGAGCGACGAGGAGTTCAAGCGCTTTCTAATCCAGTGTAATGACCGCCACCAGGGGGTAGCAAACAATGCGAGGGCCAGTTGCCACCAAGCTCTTGCTCATGGCGACTATCTTGCCATGTTCGACAATTATCACCTCATCCGGAAAAATGCCAGCTTTGATCTGGATAACAAAATCCTTCCAAATCCTCCTGGAGAGCGCAGATATAGCGAAGCTGTCGAAAAACCTTGTTTAAAGCTATCGTGATCTGCGTTCGAGAATTTTTTTGATGAAGATTTTTGCGATCTTACCGAATCCGACCATCTCTTACCGTTGATGGCTATTCTGAGTCCCCCTGCCTTCAAGTTTACGCGTATGCCAACCCATAGTTTAGAATCTTTTCTATGTTATGGACGAGGCAGAACATCAGCCATTGAATATTCACCTTGATCTTTCCTCTCAAAGTGAACCGATCTAATCGTTTGTTAATCCGGATATTGGCCAAAACGGGTTCTACTATGGCCAGGCGTTGCGGGTAGATTCTGCGTCCCTCTTCGGTTTCGATTTTCTCCACCATCTGTTTGGAGAGACTCTCGCCAATGGGGACTGACAGATGCTTCCGTTTGCCACCCTTACCGTAAATGCACCTGGATCTGAGTGGGCAAGTCTGACAATCTTTTTCAGCAGCAATATACTTGCGATATAGGTGACCATGGTCGAGAACTAGTTTGACTAAGAGTTTGAGGCTCTTGCCCTGAGGACAGATATATTGATCCACGCTCTCCGCATAGTTAAAGTCTTGTAAGGTAAATCTCCTGGCCTGCTGCCGTTTCTGAGTGGCGAACCGCGGGTCCCGGTTGCGGAACTTTCTATCGGGGATATAGGCATCCAGCCCCACCTCCTGACAGTTCCTTAAATTGACCTGAGTATGGTAATTGCTGTCGGCGGTAAAAATCTTCCCCTTAAAGTAGTCCGGCCCATGGCCAAGGCTCTGTAGGTTTGCCAGTGCCCCGGCCAGCATGGGCGGGACATGGCCATGGTCTTGCCCATTGCCGCAGGCCTCACCATGCACAATCACTTGGTGTTTGGCATCAATGAGGGCCTGGCTGTTATAGCCCTGGACCACGCCGTGGGAAGTCATCATCGTGGCGGAGTCATTGTCCGTAATATTACTCTGTTTTTCTCTACCAGCCGCACCCAGCTTGGGCTGGTTCTCGGCCAGCCATTGATCAAGCAGCTCTGCCTTCTTTTGTAATTTCTCTACCTGCTGCTGCCGGTTGGGGCCTGAACCCCTGGGACCGGGAGGATCATCCTGCCCCCGGTCGGTTTGTATCTGCTCTGCCAGCAACAGCGCTACCTGAGACTCGATCTTTTGTTTTTTCTTATTGAGCTCAGGAAAAGTGCCGCTCCATTCTTTCGAGGCGTTGGAAGGCAGTTTGCAGCCGTCCAAGGCAAACATGGTGCCCCCCAACAAGTTCATCTCTTCACAGACCAGCAGCACATCTCTAAAAAGGGGCAGAATCTCATCCTTCATGGAAGAAACAAACGCGGCAAAGGTGCTGTGATCCGGATGCTGGCCACAGGCTAAGGCCATAAAAACTACATTCTCCCGGCAGGCCTGCTCGATCCTCCGAGAAGAAATCAGCCCCCGGGAATAGGCCAGCAACACCACCTTCAAAAGAATCTTGGGGTCATAGGCGGCCCGACCGGTCTCATCATTACGGTATTTGCTCTGAAAAATGGACATATCCAAACGCTTGTCCACCAGGGTGTGGATGGCAAACTCCAAGGTGCCCGGCATTAACTGGTCTTCCAAAGAAACCGGTAAGAGAACTCTCTGCTGATAATCGTAGGTTTTGTACCTGGCCATTGCTTATCCGTTCCAGAAAAGTTATTGGTCAAGAATAGCACAGAACTCTTGTTTGTTAAAGATTATAATGGCTTATAGATCATTTTGGGCGGGACGGAAATAATCTGCGAGCACCTTTTTCGACAGCCTCAGCAGATATCAGGTAGTTCAATATTAAGGGGGATTCTACCGGATTAGGTGGAGTTGGAATTTTAATTCCTATAGTGCTTCCATTGGTTTGATGGCATCCCGTCCATTGTCCGCCGCTTTTCGAACCGCCTCAAAGACTGATTTATCGCGGTCACCGCTACAGTGACTTCTAACGCAACAACATTTGTGGAGTTAAAAAGACTAGAGCGATGTACCAGATTTATTTTTTTCTGCTTCGACGGTTAGACAAAAAGAAAAAGCTTGTTATAATAATTCATATCGCCAAAAAAATCGCCGCTAATTTAACTACACGAAGTTGCGCATAACCTTACGCCACTCATGACCTGCTATTTGTTTCATTCGCGTATAAACAATTCTTCCCTACCTACCAGCCAGCCTTTAGTTTTCACGTTTATAAGAGTACCCCCTATGATGCTCGCTTCGTAGGTGTCGCCACCGGGGTACCATTGGTAATCAAGAATTAATTTATTTCCTTCTTGGCGCTTCGCCAATAAAGGGAAGGTTAATCGAACATCGGCATTACCTTGAATTTCAATTATCAGGGTTAACTCATTTATCTCACTTAACTTATCTCCCCGAACAATTAAAGTCTGTGCAATGGCGTTGGTGCCTCTATAGATATATTTGCCCCCCACGGTTGGATCATGATCGCGGTATTCAGCGTTCTGGGCCTGTCCGGTGGATGTGGCCGCCAACACCAGCATGAAGGCCGCCATCAATGCAATACTTAGAGTTTTCATGTGTTGCTCCTCCTTAAACGTGCAGCAGGCGCCTGGCCTTACTGTTGGCTGTTACGCTCCAGAACGCTCTTATGCGTTGCCGTATCGCCCACGTAGCTTCCTTTTTCCAACTTCTTCGATGTTTGCGAGAAATGTTTCCATTCGTGGACGAAACCGTTATGTTCTACTGAATCCATGATCTTCCCGCAATGTTTAAAATTAGTAACCTCAAGTTTTTTTGCAAACGGCATGTTAGCACAAGATCCATCAAAAACCAAGATTATGCGGTAACCTTGGCCACCGCAGGTTAGTATCTCTATGCCCGAAGAAAATCCCGCAAAGTTTCTGTTTTTGAAGCCGAATACTCTCAGCGATGTCATGGTAGCACAAATTTCCCTGAAAAAGTTAATTTCCCGGAATCTTGAGCATACCTAACCATCATAACCCGAATACTTCACTGCGATGGAGCTAAAGGACCCCAGGCCAGCACCGCCCGATAATTGGTGAGCCAGAGGAAAAGCCGAGGCAACATGCTATACCACCGCCCGGCGTGATAAGAAACTCTGGCCTCCACTTCGATCAGTCGATTGATCTGCCAGTCCAGCGCAAGAGAAGGTGCGCGTAACTTGCCAATAGCAAAGCCTATCAATTTTTCTAAAAAAATTCTGATATCCTCTGGATATCTCGCCATCCCCCCGTTTAATTTCCGATCTCACCCCACTCGCTTTAACGCAAGATTTTCCTCCTGTTGACCTGTCAAAAAAGCTTCGTTGCACCGGGTGCAAAGTCTCCCAGGAAACTTGGGAGGGCTCTGCAAAATTCCTACCCAGCAGGCGCTGATCTACGAGGAGTTTGACTGTTTCGGGCACGTTGTTTAGAGCCAGACCAGTGTTACTGGTTTGTGCGTCTGCAACCACGTGCAATTACTTGTACTTTGCCATGCAACGGGTCAAGCAAACAGTACTATGTAACTTTAACTACGCATTACGCAAAAGGTTGATAAAAGTAGCGACGTGGCGCCGGGTTACAAATACTGTACCGTCAGCATGTTACAGTGCAAGTTGCCAGAATTACTATAAAACATGTGTGTAACTCATTAACCGTACTACGTTTTAATGGCGCTAAATTATACGTTATTGCAGGTGCTTAGGCATACTGAGTGCATCCTTTATAAGTATAAATACCTTATTACTTATGGAGGCTGCAATGAAAGATAAAAAAGGAAGTATCCCGGAAGAACTCATGGCCGAAGCGGAAGACCGGATTATCAACGGCAGACCATATAGGGTTATCCCAGTGATCCGGATGACTTGCAAGGAAGTCATGGATCGGCTGGATTGCCCCAAAGGGACTGCACGGGACTCCGTAAGGCGTGGTTATTACATCATCCATTATTCAAATTTGAAGCCGACCGTTGCCTCCGGACTGTTCGACCCCGAAAAGGCTTGGGCCCAGGCGGAGGACAGGGTCATTAACGGCAGGCCGAGGAAATATGTGCCTGTCGAGAATGCGCATTACACGGAAGTCATGAAGATGTTTGACTGTCCCAGAAGAACCGCACAGGACGCGGTGAAGCGCGGCTGGTTCATCATCAACTACACGAAAAGGACCATTATCCCCGGCCAGTTTGACCCCGAACAGGCTTACCGCATGGCCTGGGGGGTCTACTACCGGCAATTTCATGGCCGGGTACCCTGGTGGGCCGAACCCTCTGACATGGTCCAGGAGGGCGTAGAGCGGCTGATTCAACAGGCCGGCCACCCCCGGATGGCTGAAGACGTTTTCGCCTTCCGGGCCATCAAGTATTCGATGGTGGAGTATCTCCGTAAAAACCGGCGACTCAACAGCGAAATCTATGAAGAGAAATTGCGCCCGGGGGTGCGGGCCGACTTCATGGCGGCATGGCAGGCAGAGCGGGATGGTGAGTGTCAGGCTTGCGGGTCCGGCAGCCCGGACACCTGGGGCCGGTCACAAGCACAAACGGAGAAGATGGTAAAGAAAATCGCCAAGATGGAGGCAATGTCATGATCTCCCCAGCGGCAAGACAACCCGAAGCTAAACCGGCCCCCCATCTGACGCTGGTGCAGGCGCCACGGCGTCAAGCAATTATCACCTACGCCCAACCCTGCGTCCATTCCTGGCAGAGCGCCACGGCGGATTACCGCAAGCTCTATTCTCAGGATGGCCGGTGGGCCGGGGGCTTTGTCCTCTGGACCCTGGAAATCTATGGGGACTGGGGGAAGCGACTAAAAAGGCGTCAGGGTCATTGGGATGCTAACACCGGCATCTTCTACTACTCCGGCCCCAAGGAGGCTTAAAACGCATGAGCACCCGGACCGACCCTAACCCACAAGAGATAACGGTGTTCTCTTTTTTGGAAACATTTGTGGCATGGTGGAAGTGTCAAAACTTAGGGAGAAAGCTGGCAATTGTGACGATAGCCTGCGTTCTTACCGGCAGGCGAGAGATTGCCGCATTGCCAAGGTCCAACCTCAGGGCAGAGAAACTATCATGACTAAAGGTGGTTTTTCCTGGAAAGGGTTTCTGGGAATCTCTCAAGCCAAGGCCAGGATCAGTCGGCAAATCGGCATCCCCTTGACCAGGTCGGAGTGACAAAGCGCAAAATTGGCGCGGCCATGGGTTGCCTCATTGCCGTCCTGGCTCTGATCCTCATCGCAGGATTCCTGTTTTGGATCAAATAAGCCCGGTTCTAACCGGCGCCCCAGGCAGACCCAGTTTGCACAGCAGGGTGTTGGTCCCGTGAGCCCGCCTCCTCAAAGATCGATCCCAATCCGATTTAAAACCCGTCCGCCTGTTTTTCTCTTGATATAGCCCTTGCACTTGCAATAACATATGCTATTTCGATGCTGTAGTTTCCCATGGCGGCCCACCGCCAGAAAGGCTTTGGACTATGAAAGAAAACCGAGATTATCCAGCCCTGGTAAAGGACGTGCGCCGGCAGCTGGCCCTGAGTCAAGAGGATTTGGCCCGGGCCTTGGGGGTCAGCTATGCCACGATTAACCGGTGGGAAAACGGGCAGGTTCGCCCCTCCAAACTGGGCAAGGCCCAATTCGACGCCTTCTGCGCCGGCAAGATCCAACAAGGAAAGCTGAACCTGCCCCAGGGCATTCCTGACTGAATCTGCGCGTCCTGAGGACAGACCCGCCTATGAACAACTTCAGCGATAAAGTCAGCTTCATCTGGTCGGTGGCCGACCTGCTGCGCGGGCCGTACCGTCCCAACCAGTATAAGGACGTCATGCTCCCCCTGACCGTCCTGCGGCGGCTCGATTGCGTGCTGGAGCCCACCAAGGACAAAGTCCTCGCCGAACTCAAGCGTCGCCAGGGCGGCAAGATCAAGGACTTGGAACCGATCCTGTGCCGGGTCTCCGGCGTCCCCTTCTATAACACCAGCCGCTATACCTTTGAGAAGCTCAAGGGCGACCCCAACCACATCGCCGCCAACCTCACTCACTACATCAAGGGCTTCTCCACCCGGGCCCGGGAAATTATTGACCACTTCGGGTTTGAAGAGCACATCGGCAAGCTGGACAAGGCCGACCGTCTTTACCTCATCGTCTTAAAATTCGCCGAGATCGACCTGCACCCCGACACGGTGACCAACATCGAGATGGGCTATATCTTCGAGGAACTCATCCGGCGGTTCAATGAGGCCTCGAATGAAGAGGCGGGCGATCACTTTACTCCCCGGGAAGTCATCCGTCTGATGGTGAACCTCCTTTTCCTGCCGGACACCGACGTGCTGACCACCAAGGGCATCGTCAAGACCCTCTACGATCCGGCCTGCGGCACCGGCGGGATGCTCTCGGTGTCTGAGGAGTACGTCCGCAAGCTCAACCCCGACGCCCGCTTAGAGGTTTTCGGCCAGGACTACAACGCCCAGGCCTACGCCATCTGCGGCTCGGATATGATGATCAAGGGCCAGGAGATCGAGCACATCGCCTTCGGCAATAGCTTCACCGACGACCATTTCCCCCGGTACAAGTTCGACTACATGCTGGCCAATCCGCCCTTCGGGGTGGAGTGGAAGCCCGAGGAGAAGGCCATCCGCCGGGAGCACGAGGAGCAGGGCTTTGGCGGCCGCTTTGGCGCCGGGCTGCCCCGCATTAACGACGGCTCGCTGATCTTCCTCCAGCACATGATCAGCAAGATGAAGGACCCCAAGGAGGGCGGGACGCGCCTGGGGATCGTCTTCAACGGCTCCCCCCTGTTCACGGGGGCGGCGGGCTCCGGCGAGAGCGAAATTCGGCGCTGGATCATCGAAAACGACTGGCTGGAGGCCATCGTGGCGCTGCCGGATCAGCTGTTCTACAACATCGGCATCTACACCTACCTGTGGATTGTCACCAACCGTAAGGTGCGGGGCCGCCGGGGGAAGATTCAGCTGGTGGACGGCACCAGCTTTTTCAAGAAGATGCGCAAAAGCCTGGGCAACAAGCGCAACGAGGTCTGCGAGGATCAGGGCGCGGAGATTACCCGTCTCTATGGTGCGCATCAGGATAACCAGTGCGTTCGTATCTTCGACAACCAGGACTTCGGCTATCGACGGCTCACCGTGGAACGCCCCTTGAAGCTCAACTTTGCAGTGACCCCGGAGCGCCTGGCGCGGCTGGAGCAGACTCCGGTCTTCGAGAGGCTCGCCACCAGTAAAAAACGGGTGGACTCCAAGGCGGCCCAGGCGGAAATCGCCGCGGGGCTTGAGCTCCAGCAGGCCATACTTGCAGCCCTCGCCGTTCTCGCCCCTAAAGGGGTGGTAAAGAACCGGGAGGAGTTTACGGCGCTGGTGAAGGCGGCCTTCCGGGAGGCCGGGGTAGCGGTCCCGGCCCCTTTGTTCAAGGCTATCTTGGCGGCGCTGTCCGAGCGCGACGAGACCGCGGAGGTCTGCACCGACGCCAAGGGCCACCCGGAACCCGACCCCGAGCTGCGGGATTACGAAAACGTGCCCCTGAAAGAGGACGTGGGCGAATATCTGCGGCGGGAGGTCCTGCCCCACGTACCCGATGCCTGGGTGGACGAGTCCAAGACCAGGGTGGGTTACGAGATCAATTTCAACCGTCACTTTTATCAATACAGCCCGCCGCGGCCCCTGGCGGAGATCGAGGCGGACCTCAAGCAGATCGAGCAGGACATCGCCGCGATGCTGGCAGAGGTGACGGCATGAGCGAAAACCTGATCGTTCCGGACGATACCAAGCTACTGATTTATCAGGCAGATTACGGCGAGACCCGGCTTGAGGTGCGGCTTGAGGATGAGACCGTCTGGCTGACGCAGAACCTGATGGCCGAGCTTTATGAGACCACCAAGCAGAACATAAGCCTTCACATACAAAACATTTTCGAGGAAGGCGAACTGGCCCCGGAGGCAACCGTCAAGAAATACTTGACAGTTCGCCCGGAGGGGTCACGCAAGGCGAAGGCCACAAAAAAGCCACGCGGGAGGAACGGCGCATGAAGTGGCAGCCGTATCCCGCATATAAGCCCTCCGGCGTCGGGTGGCTGGGGGAGATTCCGGAAGATTGGGGAGTTAAAAGACTTAAAACGCTGACTACTTTCGTAACCAGTGGATCAAGGGGTTGGGCGCAACACTATAGCGAAGAAGGCGCTTTATTTATCCGCATCGGCAATATTTCCAGATCATCGATAGGGCTTGATTTGCGAGATATTCAGTTTGTTTCTCCACCGAGGGGTGCTGAAGTTGAACGGACCAGGGTGAAAAAAAATGATGTTCTTATTTCCATAACTGCATATATCGGCTCTATAGCTGTGGTGGGTGATGATTTAGGCGAGGCGTATATTAACCAACACATAGCTCTGACACGGCCTCGAACAGATATAGTTGATTCAAAATGGGTAGGATATGGACTCGTATCGAGCGTTGGTCAGACTCAATTTCGTAGATCGCTTTACGGAGGGACTAAAGAAGGTCTGGGCCTTGATGATGTAAAAAATTTGTTCTTACTCATGCCTCTTCTTGCTGAACAGCGAGCCATCGCCGCCTTTCTGGACCGAGAGACGGCGCGGATCGACGCCCTGATGGAGAAGAAGCAGCGGCAGATCGAGCTGTTGCAAGAGAAGCGCGCCGCCCTCATCAGCCACGCCGTCACCAAGGGCCTGGACCCCGCCGCCCCCCGGAAGGATTCAGGAGTAGAATGGCTGGGGCATATCCCGGCTCATTGGGAATCGAGGCGATTAAAATTCCTTATTTCCGAACCACTAAAATATGGCGCAAACGAATCTGCTGAAATAGATGATCCAGATCTTCCACGATATATCCGGATAACCGATATTACCGATGGCGGCTCGCTCAGAGACGATACCTTTAAATCTCTGCCGGAAGATATCGCCGAATCCTTTTTATTAAAACATGGAGATATCCTTTTAGCACGAAGCGGAGCAACAGCGGGCAAGACCTTCATGTATCAGGATTCGTGGGGTAGAGCTTGCTATGCAGGGTATTTAATCCGGTTACGTGCAAACCCGGAAGAAGCATTACCGGAATTTTTATCCTATTTTACTAATTCTTCTGCTTATTGGGGTTGGCTTTCAAGCGTCTTCATCCAGGCGACCATTCAAAATGTTAGTGCCGAAAAATATGCAAATATGATTGTGGCATCCTCACCGATTGAAGAACAAAAGGAAATCGTTGCCTTTCTTGACCATGAACGCGCCAAGATAAACTCCCTCATCGCCAAGGTTCAGGAGAGCATCGACCGGCTAAAAGAATACCGCACGGCGCTGATCTCGGCGGCGGTGACGGGCCGGATCGACGTGCGTGGCGAGGTCAGCATAGCGCACACCCAACGAAAAATTCCGGTGGCGTTCCAGCGGGCCGCGCTGGCCGCCGAAATCGTCAATCGCCTGCATGACGATCCTAACTTCGGGCGTGTGAAGTTTCAAAAGACGCTTTTTCTTTGTGAACACCATTTGGGAATGGACCTCGAAGGCAACTACTGGCGCCAGGCGGCCGGGCCCCTGGATAACCGGATGCTGTACTCGCTGGAAAACCAGATACAGCGCCAGAAATGGTTTGCTGCTCGGCGGGATGGACAGAAGATTACCTATGTGCCCATGGAAAAGGCCGGGGGGCACCGCAAATATTTCAACGACTACTGGGCCGACTACCGCGAGGGGCTGGACTCCTTGTTGGAGTTAATGCGGCCCCTCAATACTGAACGATCCGAGATCGTGGCGACCCTGTTCGCCGCCTGGAATGACCTGCTGATCGCCGGCCTTCCATTTACCGACGAGGACATCATTCACGAAGTCAGGATCTGGCACGAAAGCAAAGAACGGTTCGACGAAGACCGCCTGCGCAAAGCCCTTCAGTGGATGCGTGATAAGGGCCTGATCCCTCGGGGGCTAGGCAGGGCGACCAGGACATAAAATGCACGAAAGTGAGGCGGCCTGATGGAACCCTATATACCCGACACCCTACCTCTTGACTCGATAGATTGGGCCGCGCACGTTTCCCTGATCGGCCAGGCCAACGCGGCGTTGGCCCGATATGACGGCATGCTCCAGGGCATCGTCAACCCGCGGTTATTTCTTTCACCCCTCGCCACCCAGGAAGCCGTGCTGTCGTCTAGAATCGAAGGAACCCAGGCCAGCATGGAGGAAGTGCTGGAATACGAGGCTGGCCCCCGGGAAGAGGTAGAGCCCTCCAAGTACGCCGATATCCAAGAGATCATCAATTACCGGCAGGCCATGGGCCAGGCGGTGGAAAGCCTGGAAAAGCGCCCCCTCTGCCTGAACCTGATCAAGGAGTTACACGCCATCCTACTGGACAGCGTGCGCGGCCGGAACAAGGCCCCGGGCCAGTTTCGCCGCATCCAGAACTACATCGCCCCCCCAGGATCTCCCATCGAGCGTGCTACTTTTGTGCCTCCGGCGCCGGACCGGCTACTCCAGGCGTTGGACAACTGGGAAAAATATCTGCATTTCGACGAGAAAGACGGACTGGTGCAACTGGCGGTGATCAAGGCCCAGTTTGAAATCATCCATCCGTTCCTGGACGGTAACGGCAGATTAGGCCGGATGCTGGTGCCCCTTTTCCTGTTCGATAAGAAATTGCTGTCCAGCCCGGTGTTTTACCTCAGCGCCTATCTCGAGGCCCACTGGGAAGCTTATTTCGCACGTCTCAGAGCCATCTCCCAAAACCATGACTGGAACGGCTGGATTCAATTTTTTCTGACCGCGGTGGTCGAGCAGGCCGCAGACAACATCGACAAGGTGCGAGACATGCTGCGTTTGTATGGCAGCATGAAGAGCCGGATGGTGGAGATCACCCATTCCCAATTCGCCATTCAGGCCCTGGACGCCATTTTTTCCCGGCCAATCTTCCGGGGAGCCGACTTCTCGGCGATTTCCGGCATCCCAACCAAGCAGACCGCCGCCACCATGGTGCGACAGCTTCAAAGAGCCGGGATTCTTAAAGTCCTGCAACCGGCCAAGGGACGCCGCTCGGCGATGCTGGTGTTTCCGGAGCTCATCAACCTGGTGGAGGGGCGCCTGGTTGTGTAAAGCAAAAGCATCACAAATGATGTTGCGTAAAGAAAAATAGGATATACTTGACACAAAGCAAATGGCGACAAATTGACTTGATGCAAAAGCCCGAGATATGTAGTGCGATGTAACTGGAGAGGTTTCACCCAATGCCGGGGCAGCATACCGAAAAGGCTTTTGAAACCGCGATTGAGGCCCACCTGGTAAGCGCGGGCGGGTACGAGCCAGGCGACCGCGACACCTTCGATCCGGTTCGAGGCTTCTTCCCTCCAGACATCCTGGCCTTCATCCAAGAGACGCAGCCTCAAGAGTGGGAGTACCTGGCCAGGCTTCAAAAGGGCAAAGCTGAAGAGACCCTGCTGGATGATCTCTGCCGGGCGCTCGATTCCTCCCAGGAAGGGTGTTTGTCCGTGCTGCGTCATGGGTTCAAGTGCTTCGGCAGGCTGTTTCGAGCCGCCTACTTCGCCCCGGCGAGCCACCTCAACCCGGACACGCAGAAGCTCTATGCCGCCAACCGCCTCACCGTGACCCGCCAACTCCGCTACTCGGCTAAGCACGGCAATACTCTCGACGTGACCTTGGCTCTGAACGGCATCCCGGTGGCCACGGTGGAACTCAAAAACCCCATGACCGCCCAGACCTGGCGGCACGCCGTGACCCAGTACAAGCATGACCGCGACCCCGCGGACTTGATCTTTCAGTTCAAGAAGCGCACCCTGGTCCATTTCGCCGTCGATACCGACGAGGTCTACATGGCCACACGCCTTTCAGGGCGTAGCACTTATTTCCTCCCCTTCAACCAGGGCTGCGGAGGGGGCGCGGGCAACCCGGACAATCCCGGCGACTACAAGACCGCCTACCTGTGGCAAGAGGTCCTGGAGCGGCATAGCTTTCTGGACATTCTGGCGCGGTTCATTCACCTGCAGATCGAGGAGAGGAAGATAGGCGGCAAGAGGGTAAGGCGCGAGACCATGATCTTCCCGCGCTATCACCAGCTTGATTGCGTGCGCAAACTGGTGGCCGACACCCAGGAGTGCGGCGCCGGGACCAACTACCTGGTCCAGCACTCGGCCGGCAGCGGCAAATCAAACTCCATCGCCTGGCTGGCGCATCGCCTCGCCAGCCTCTACGATGATAAGGATGAAAAGGTTTATGACTCGATTATAGTCGTGACCGACCGGGTGGTCCTGGACCAGCAGTTACAGAACACCATTTATCAGTTCGAGCATAAGCAGGGTGTGGTGCAAAAGATCGACATCAACTCGACCCAACTGGCCGAGGCCCTCGGTTCCGGGGTGCCGGTCGTTATCACCACGCTCCAAAAGTTCCCTTTTGTGACGGAAAAGATTGGCGACCTGCCCATGCACCGGTATGCGGTCATTGTCGATGAGGCGCACAGCTCCCAGGGCGGCGAGAAGGCGACTGAGCTCAAGGGCGTGCTTGCCGGTGCGGCTATCAAGGAAGAGGCCAAGGCGAAAGCCGAGGAAGAAGGGTTGCCCGACTACGAGGAAGAAATCCTCAAGACCATGGCCAAGCGCGGTCATCAGCCCAACATCAGCTTTTTCGCTTTCACGGCCACCCCGAAATATAAGACGCTGGAGGTCTTCGGCCGACCGGGAGCGGACGGCAAGCCCGAGCCCTTCCATCTCTACAGCATGCGACAGGCCATCGAGGAAGGTTTCATTCTCGACGTCCTCCTGCACTATACGACGTACAACACGTACTACCGGCTGATCAAATCCATCGAGGACGATCCCACGGTGGACAAGCGCAAGGCAGGCCTGGCCCTGGCGCGCTTTATGAGCTTGCATCCGTACAACATCGCGCAGAAGACGGAAGTCATGGTAGAGCACTTTCATCATTTCACCATGCACAAGATCGGCGGCAAGGCCAAGGCCATGGTGACGACCTCCAGCCGGCTCCACGCCGTCCGCTACAAACAGGCCTTCGATAAGTATATCGCCGAGAAAGGCTACAGAGGCATCAAGACCCTGGTGGCCTTTTCCGGCACGGTGGTGGATCCCGACGCGCCGGGCGTGGAATATACCGAAGTCGGCATGAACCAGGGTATCCGGGAAAAGGAGCTACCCGAGCGGTTCGGGACGGAACAATACCAGGTGTTGCTCGTGGCCGAGAAGTACCAGACCGGCTTTGACCAGCCCCTGCTGCATACGATGTATGTGGATAAACGCCTGTCCGGCATCCAGGCGGTGCAAACGCTCTCGCGTCTTAACCGCACCCACTCCGGCAAGGAAGATACCTTCGTTCTCGACTTCGTGAATGAGCCGGAGGAGATTTTGGCGGCGTTCCAACCCTATTACGAGCAGACGCTCATCGGCGAGCGGGCCGATGCGAAGCAGCTTTATGAGCTACAGGCGAAGCTGGCAGCGCAGCAGGTCTATTACGCGGCGGAGGTGGCAGAGTTTTGCAGGGTCTTCTACAGGCCTAAGCCCCACCAGACTACTGCCGACCATGCGCAAATGAATGCCTGCATTGACCCGGCAGTAAGCCGCTACCGTGAGCTTGAGGACGAGGACCGGGAGGAATTCCGCAAGACCCTGGTGGCCTACCGGAACCTGTACGCTTTCCTCTCACAGATCATCCCCTTCCAGGATTCGGACCTGGAGAAGTTGTATTCCTACATCCGTTTCTTGCTGACCAAGTTGCCCCGGGGCGACCGGGGGCCAGTCTATAACTTTGACGATGACGTGGCGCTCAAGTTCTACCGCCTGCAGAAAATCAGCGAGGGATCGATCAGCCTGGAACCGGGCAAGCAGGAGCCAGTATCGGGACCGATAGCCGTGGGCACCGGGATTGCGCGAGGTGAGGAGATTGAGCTTTCCAAGCTGATCGACATCCTCAACGAGCGGTTTGGCACGGAATTCAAGCCTGGTGACCAACTTTTCTTCGATTCGATCTGCGAGGATGCCGTGGCCGATACGAACCTGCGCCAGGCGGCGATCGCCAACACCATGGAAAACTTCGGTTACGTTTTTCGCAAGGCGCTGGAAGGGCTTTTCATCGACCGCATGGAGCAAAATGAGGAGATCACGGCCAAATTTATGAACGAGAAGGATTTCCAGGATGCGGTTACTAAACACCTCATGGAGCAGGTCTATAGCCAAATTCGAGACGCAGATGCACAGAATTCTCAGTCGTAGGTTGTGAATCGAAAGACAATTGGGGACTGATGGCCATGCAAAAGGGATACACTCCTTTATCCTTTACAGGGGCGGGGAGGAGCGAATTCCTATCCGTGGCGAAGGAGGCTTTCATGGGGGTAACGGTAAGGCAAAAAGAGAATGGCAAGGGCAAGCCTTGGTGGGTTTTCATTAAGGTACAAGGGGGTTGACTATGGCTAACATCAAGAAGAAGGTCAACAAGGGTGGCACGGTCTGGCGGGTTGATTATTACGACCCGGACGGCCGGCGAATCCGCAAGGATTTCCCCCTCAAAAAGGATGCTGAGGCATACCTAGGCAAAGTCATGGCGGCCAAGAAGGAAGACCGCTATTTCGATGTGTTCGACGTAAAGAAGGAAACCCGCATAACCTTCAATGAATTGGCAGAAAGGTATGTGGAGAATTTCGGCAAACAACGATCTTTCGTGGGATTCAAGCGCCACGTGGTAAAGGATTTGCAGAAAGTATTTGGCGGCCAGCGCCTTTCTGAAATCTCCTATCTTGATTTGGAGACTTACCGCAACCGGCGGAAAGCTACCCCCACCAAGGCGGCCAAGCCTAGGACCGACGCGAGTGTCAACCGTGACATGGCAATCCTGGGGCATATGTTAAGCAAGGCGGTTGAGTGGGACATGCTGGAAACCTCTCCCTTCAAGAAGGGTAAACGTCTGATGTTCAAAGAAAACAATCACCGGCTCCGGTTTCTCTCAGAGGAAGAGATTAACCGAATCCTTGGCGCCTGTAGCCCACACCTCAAGCCCATTGTGGAAACGGCCCTCTTGACCGGCATGAGGCGGGGGGAACTGCTTAGCTTAAAATGGGAGCAAATCAGGAACGACTTCATTTATCTTGAGGCTGCGATGACAAAAAGCGGCAAGGCCCGGCAAATCCCCATTAATGACCGGCTGGCCGAAGTTTTCCGGGAAGTGCGCCGGGGCAATCAGCTTAAATCCCCTTATGTGTTCTGTGATTCTCAGGGAAGAAGATTCCATGAGGTTAAACGGTCTTTTGCGAGATTATTCCCTTAGAGCAAGTAAGCTCTGGCACATTCATTGCTTGCCGGAGCAATCGGCTTGCGGAGGGAATATGTGGAGGAAAAAAGCGAGAAAATCAATTATAATATGCGCAACCGAGGATGGGAATTTTCATATTCTGATTTGAAATTTAAAAAAATCCCCATTAAGCACCAAACCTCCCAGGGATATGAATATACTAGACGGAGGAATGTAGGTATGCCAAAGATTCCACTTCAATTATTAGATTCCACTTTTTATTTATATAAAAACCGTGATGACGCCGAAAAGGGCAAAAACTATGGAGGAACCGGATTTTTTATAACGGTTCCATCAGAAAAATATCCAGATGAAATTATTTATATATATGGCATATCAAATTGGCATGTTGTGTTAGAGAGTGGAAATTCTATTATTAGAGTTAATACATTAGATGGCAAAGTAGATATAATTGAGTATGAACCTACGGAATGGGAATGGGTCCAGCGCAAAGATGATATTGCTGTATCCCCCCTTATTTCTATCCTTGATCCGCGAAAACATTCATCCAACCTTATTGCTACTGAGTATTTTGCTACTGATAAGATTATTCAACAACATGGTATAAACGTAGGAGATGACGTTTTTATGCTAGGTCGGTTTATGGATCATGATGGTGGTATTATAAATATGCCCGCCGCGCGTTTTGGTAATATTAGTGTCATGCCTACTGAAATAAAACAGCCCACTGGATATATGGGGAAAAGCTATTGTATCGATGCTCATTCACGTACTGGGTTTTCCGGTTCTCCTGTATTTGTTTATCGCACAATAGGAACCGATCTTAATGAGGCACAAGAAACAGGTTTCCCCTCTATTTCAGGATTTTGTTATTTACTTGGCATCCATTGGGGACAATTTGCAGAAGAATGGGAGATTAAGGAAATAAGACTTAAAGAGAAAAAAACCTTCTCTGAAAATAGGTCAATAATAACCGAGGGGGGATATGTAGAAGGTTACAGTGGTATGACTTGTGTGATTCCGGCGCAAAATATATTGGATTTGCTAAATATGCCAGAAGTCAAGAATGAACGCACCAAAGGCGATGAAAAATATGGAATAAGAAGAAGGAAAACTGGTTTTCCACCTAAAGCAGAGTCAGTTAATAGATCAATGGATAATCCTCAACATAAAGAGGATTTCAACTCTCTATTAACCGCGGCAGCGAAAAAGAAGCCACAAGCCGATGAAACATAGCGTGATGGGATTTCCTCATATTGTGGCGATAGCTAAACTCACAAACATATTTCCAAAGATGTTTGGCCGAAACGTGGACATGAGTACCACTGATAGAGCGTTTTAAAAGGCTCCAGTGTCCTTCTAAACTGTTAACATGATGCACTCCCTTAACATATTCATTTGCCGAATGATTTACGCGTCCGTGATTATAGGGAGCTTTTTTTAGATTGTTATAACCATGATGTTCATCGGTGCTAACAGTGCTTTCAAGTTCTACATTTTGGCGTACTATGGTCTCTAAGGTGCGCTGTTTGGTATCTTTAATCGGCCCAGCGCGGAGAATACCGTTTCTTTCTTTTATGCCCATGACAATAGTTTTGTTAGATCCGATTGCTTTAGTTTCTTCACGGCTTTGATAACCGCCGATAATTGTCTCATCAATTTCGACATGGCCGGAAAGGACCTCTTTGTGATTATCGGCTTGAGCCATAAGTTTTCGCAGTTCATGAGCCATGCGCCACGCGGTTTTATAGGTGCAGCCGATTTGGCGTTGCAACTCTTTGGCGGCTACCCCATGTCGCGTACTGGTCATTAAATACATGGCGAAGAACCAATGTGTCAACTTAGTGCGGGATTTTTCAAAGATGGTGCCGACACAGGGGTAAACGTGGTGGCCACAGCGATCACCGGCATAAGCTCGGCGCTTGGTTATCCGATGAAATTTTGTAAACTGGCTGCATACTGGACAGACAATCTCAAGGCCCCCATACTGCTCTTCCATAATTTTATTCAGGCACGCCGCGTCATCCGGGTATTCAGCCTGAAACTGCTTAAACGTATATTTCATGGCTATCTCCTTACTTGCCTAAAAGATAGCACATGATTTTACTTGTGTCAAGGGGATAAACACGGAAAAATCCCTTGCTCTGCTTTTTCCAGCATTCCTTTCTTGGTTTCTTCGGAGAGATTGTCAATATAGTTTTTGGCCATCAATACTTTGATGCCATGCATAAACTTCTCCGAGGAACGGGAATCCTTTGAAAGAACAACGTTCTCCTTCACAAAATGGATGTCCAGATTTAAATCATCGATGGTTACCCAATCCTTTAAGTTGCGGTAAAGGCGGTCAGTTTTCTCTACTAAAAGGATGTGGCAAGGTTCTTTAGGGGATTTACTCTTGAGTTGTTTCCTAAAGAAATCCACCATGGAATTAAACCCTGGGCGGCCAGTTTTTTTCGCTGTTTCCACATCTACAAATTCCTGAACGATTCGGCAGCCCTGATCCAAAGCATAGGAGTTAAGCAGTTTTAATTGAGCCGGAATGGAATACCCTTCTTTCTCCTGTTCCTTGGAAGATACCCGTGCGTAAATCACGGCTTCAGGACGACTGCTACCACCATTGGTTTTGTTCATCTTATTGCTCCCTAACAAATAATACCCTTTAATAAGGTCATAGGTCAAGCTCCTTTCATCTGTCTGACGTTGAGGGCCTTCCACTCCAATAAAGGGAGGTGCTTGATCTTTTCAATAAGGTCATCATTTCCAGTTAAAAAAGATGGTTCTATTATCCCATCGTCAAGCAACAAATCTAAAAATTGGGTCTCTTGCTCTGACAAAGGAAGAACCTGTCCAAGTGTATCTCGGCATTCTTCTACTAGAGTGCGTCCAAACTCGGCCAAGTCTTTCAGCGTAGACAAGCTATCTTTGCGAAGCAGCGGGATGAGGTGATGCTCAAGCTCTCTTAATTCGAAGTCCACGTCATCAACTTTAACTGTCCGCCAGTCTTTCCGGTTCGCGGCTCCATAGATGATGAAAGCCAGGCGCAAGCGGATTGGGTCCAGATTGCCCCGAGTCAAGAGTTGGTGAGTATCAAAAAGGTCACGGGCCTGATGCCTAGATAACAAGGCCGCCAATTTCCCGGCCGCGAGTTCGTGAATATCAATTATTGTTATCCCTTTCGCCTGGTAAGAACCAACTGGTCGAGAGTCTTGAACCACTACTGGCCACAGAGGCACCCGAAACATGAAATTAAGGTCTATCTCCAGATTGCCCCCCTGTCCCAAATCGCTGTCATACCGAAGGTACCACTTTCCACCGGCATGATCGGAGGGGATGCGGCGTATAGCAAAACCTTCGCGGCTGCACACCGCCTGAATTGCTTGCTCGATTTTGGGGCGCTCTTCAAGCATGGTCTCCCGATCTTCGGCTCCGATATAATTAAAGTCGATGTCAACGGAAAGACGCGGCAAATCAAACACAAAAAGGTTTAAAGCGGTTCCGCCTTTGAGCGCCATCCGTCTCTGGAGAAATGGATGGCTGCGAAAACCTTCCAGCAAATTAAGGAGGTGGACGACCTTCTCCAGTATCTCGACCCGGAACCCGGTGACTTCGGCTTCCAAGAAGAGCTTCTCTTTAGAGATCCTCATGCCACCTCCGCCCAGGAGCGCTCCACGATTTCTATGGGGACGATAAGATTCCATTCTGACATGAATCGGCCTGGCGTCTTGCTGGGCCGAGACATATAATGGATTTTCTTGGGCCTGGAGCCCTTCAAAGCCCGGAGATGAACCTCTTCTACCATCAAAGCTTCCCGATGCTGTGACAGAAAAAACCCCACTTTGGCTATGGTTGTGGCGTTCCCCAGAAGGAGCGCATAGTCTACGACCAAATCGAGATTAAAAAACTCCACGGCCTCCAAAGACCGCCAGATTTCTTCCCAACTCCCGCCAAGATTTGGCCGGTCAAGGACGTCAACCAGGGTTCGCTCCAGGCTGGTCACCTTGATTGGGACTCCGGCTCTCTCGGCTTGGTTGACGGCAAAAGACTTTTTTGATTTGACCCGGAGTGCCTTGGGTACCAGCACACAGAGGAACTCGTAGGTACGAAAGGTTACCGGGAGGGACCTCTTTTCACTTACGTAATAAAACCGCTCATAGGCCGAATATGCCTTGCCGTAAAACTCCAAAGCGGTGTGGTAAGCTAACACCGCGTCATTGGTCATTTTCCCTGTCAAAAGGTAGGGATCAACAGGAAAGGTTTCAGGGTTTGACCCGAGGGGCACCACAGCGAAAAGTCCACGCCGGACCTGGAGAAGCCGCCCCTGGCTCTTATAATACGTCAACAGTGAACTGCGGGTTGAGCGATTAACGGCCCCCTTCGCCCCAAGAAACTGGTTAAGCTCCTCCAAAGTGAAGACAGGGTACCTGGCGAAAAATTCGTTTAGCATAAAATTGAATATCCAACGGGAGATTGCCAATTAATTTAGCATTATCTATTTTTATTTTCAACTACCATATTTTTGATATTGAAGCTAGATAATATTAATTTTATTAGTATTTTATTTCTTTAAGAACAACTAAGATTCCCTCTGCTATCCGTTTCCTAAAATCTCAAAAAATGCTTGACATTCAGGCACCTGAACCCTCAAAATTCCCTGGGGGAAATATGCCCAACGGAGACATTAACTGGATTGCCGGATTTATCTGGAACATTGCCGATGATGTGCTCCGCGATGTGTACGTCCGAGGCAAGTATCGGGATGTTATTCTGCCGATGACCGTTATCCGTCGGCTTGATGCGGTGCTGGAACCAACTAAAGACGCCGTTCTCAAACTCAATAAACAGCTCGATGAAGCTGGCATCGCCAACAAACAAGCTGCGTTATGCCAGTCTTCAAGGAACGCCTTCTACAACATTTCCCCATTCACCCTCCGGGACCTCCGGGCTCGGGCCAAGCAGCAACAACTCAAAGCCGACTTTGAGACCTACCTCGACGGCTTCTCGCCTAACGTTCAGGAAATTCTGGAGAAGTTCAAACTCCGCAACCAGATTTCTACCCTCGTTGATGCCGATATCCTCGGCAGCCTCATTGAGAAGTTCACCTCTAACGATATCAACCTTGGTCCCGATCCCGTATCGGACCAGGACGGGAATGTCCGACTCCCTGGCCTGGACAACCACGCCATGGGCACAATCTTTGAGGAACTGATCCGCCGCTTCAACGAGGAAAACAATGAGGAGGCCGGCGAGCATTTCACCCCGCGCGATGTGGTGAAGCTCATGGCCAATCTGATTTTTATGCCTATCGCCAATGACATCCGCGACGCCACCTATCGTGTCTACGACGGTGCCTGCGGCACCGGCGGTATGCTTAGCGTCGCTGAGGAAACCCTCGACCTGCTTGCCCGGGAACAAGGCAAGGAAGTTTCCATTCATCTGTTCGGCCAGGAGATCAACCCTGAAACTTACGCCATTAGTAAGGCCGACCTAGTGCTGAAAGGTGAGGGTCAGGCCGCCGAGAATATCAAGTACGGCTCCACGCTCTCCTCGGATGCCTTTCCAGCCATGGAGTTCGACTTCATGCTCTCCAATCCGCCTTACGGCAAAAGCTGGAAGACCGATCTCGAACGCATGGGCGGTAAAAAGGACCTCACAGACCAGCGCTTCATCGTGCAGCACCGGGGCGAAGAACTCACTCTCGCCACCCGTTCCAGCGATGGCCAGCTTATGTTCCTGGTCAACAAATTAACCAAGATGAACCACGGCACGCCAATAGGCAGCCGTATTGCAGAGGTTCACAACGGCTCATCCCTCTTCACCGGTGACGCCGGCCAGGGGGAGAGCAACATCCGCCGCTGGATCATCGAGAACGACTGGCTGGAGGCAATTATCGCCCTGCCGCTGAATATGTTCTACAACACCGGTATCGCCACCTACGTCTGGGTGCTCACCAACCGCAAGCCCGAGCACCGCCGGGGCAAGATCCAGCTCATCGACGCCACTGGAATCTATCAGCCGCTGCGCAAAAATCTGGGCAAGAAGAACTGCGAGCTGTCCGACCAGCAAATCGGGCAGATCACCGAGATGTTCCGGGCTTTTCAGGAGACTGAGCAGTCGAAAATCTTCCCTAACGAGGCTTTTGGCTACTGGAAAATCACCGTCGAGCGGCCACTCCGATTGGCTACTGATTTTAGCCCGCTAAGGATTAAACGGTTTGAAAAAGCATGCCAGACCGCCAAAGAGGAACCGCTGGCTCATCTGGTGCGGAGAGTGGCAGATCAGATGGGCCCGGGGCCGCATCTGGACTTTGACCTTGTAGTGGACGCCTGTGAAAAGGATGCCGACCGCCATGGCGTCAACCTGACCACCAAGCGTCTGAAGTTGTTCCAGGCCGAACTTACCTATGCCGATCCCGCCGCGGCGCCCGTCATTCGGAAGATCAGCAAGCCGGGGAAAGTCGCGGCTGACCCCTTATATGGCCGCTACGAAAGGGAAATCAACGGCAAGCTCAGGATCGCGGAATATGAGCCGGATAGCAGCCTGCGGGATACCGAACAGGTGCCCCTCCTGGAGCCGGCCGGCATCGAAGCCTTCTTTCGCCGCGAGGTTCTGCCCCACGTCCCGGACGCCTGGATCGAGCCTGACAAGACCCAGATCGGCTACGAAATTTCCTTTACCCGGCACTTTTATAAGCCCCAACCGTTACGGTCGCTGGACGAAATCAGGGCCGACCTGGAAGCAATCCAGGCTGAGGCCGAAGGGCTGCTTGACCAAATTGTCTCTTTCGGAGAGGCTCCGGCATGACTGCCGGTCTGCGACCCTATCCCGTATACAAGGGCTCCCGACTGCCGTGGCTGGGAGAAATCCCAAGACACTGGGAGGTGGCACGGCTAAAGAACATCGCCAGAGTGGTGTTGGGGAAGATGCTGAAAACTTCGTCATCACCTGGCTACAAACTTCGTCCGTACCTGCGTTCAGCCAACGTACAATGGTGGACCCCAAGCCTAAACGATGTGGCGGAGATGTGGTTTTCAGAGCCAGAGATGGAGATTTATCGGCTGGCAAGGGGTGACATCCTTGTGAGCGAGGGTGGAGAAGTTGGGCGAGCGTGCTTGTGGGAAGGCCAGATCGACGAATGCTACATCCAAAATTCCGTCCATAAGGTATCGCCAGTTAAAGAAATTCGCTCCCGATTCCTACTCTTTCAATTCTTCATAATGGGACAATCCGGCCATTTCGAATCCATCGTAAATCGGGTCAGCATCGCTCATCTCACAAGAGAGAAACTGGTTGCGGTGCGGTTTGTTATACCACCCTTGCAAGAGCAAGATAAGATCATTGACTTTGTTGAGGAGCACACAGAAGAAGTCCGTCGTTTAATTAGCAATAGGCGGCGACTAATCGAGGTATTAAACGAGCAGAAGCAAGCCATCATCAGCAGATTCGTGACCCGTGGCATTGACCCTAATGTTCCCCTTAAGCCTTCTGGCATTGAATGGTTAGGGAATATCCCCGGACATTGGCGATTAGTTCGGCTAAAGCATGTGTCGAGGGTTCAGACGGGCATTACCCTCGGTAAAAAATATTTAGGCCAGCATATCGAGGAGCGGCCTTATCTGCGGGTGGCCAATGTCCAAACTGGCCGGCTCGATCTGAGGATAGTAAAAACAGTGGCTATTCCGCCCTCCGAAATTGCCGGGAGCGAATTAAAGCCCGGTGATGTGTTAATGACCGAGGGAGGTGATATTGATAAACTTGGTCGCGGCTGCGTTTGGAATGGTGAAATCGAAGGCTGTCTGCATCAGAACCACATCTTCGCAGTTCGTGTCGACCAACATAGCCTGCTTCCTGAATATCTTGAGACTGTTGCAAAATACATCGTAGATTTTGCTTAAAGTTACATAAAAAATGGTTGCCAAGCCACATAACTTATTGTAATATTTGACAATAATTATTGGGGGCGACCATGACCA
>Ga0315282_10001136_pt1 | contig 51199 bp, 41 predicted proteins | sample YL17G07_20_MG_FD_203693 | JGI IMG/M metagenome (GOLD analysis project Ga0315282, IMG submission 203693) | Sediment microbial communities from Yellowstone Lake, YNP, Wyoming, USA - YL17G07_20 | ecosystem: Environmental > Aquatic > Freshwater > Lake > Sediment | place: USA: Wyoming | collected...
GCATCCCCGTCGATTCAGATCCCGAGATCACCGTACAAAATATGGTTGCAGTATACGATGTCGGTTGCGCTTTGAATCTAACAAATCTGACAATATCTTTGGGCCTTGAAGACATAGAGTATGAGCCGGAGCAATTTCCGGGCCTCGTCTATCGAGTAAGAGATCCCGATGTCGTCTGCCTCGTGTTCGGCTCCGGGAAGATGGTGGTCACTGGGGCGAGGAGTGATAAGGACATTGAACGGGCTGTAGATAGGTTCCTCCAGGTTATCCGCGAATGCGGATTTCTTTGACTTTGCAGCGGGAATTTGGATTGATACAATATCGGATTCATACAGTTGGGGGTCATTGAAACGATAAGAAGTACCTGTCCTATTGTAATGGAATCAATATGGTCGGTGTTAAGCGGCTCGCAGGTTCTTCACTTCGTTCGAAAGCCCCTCGACATCGCCCTGCGGGCTCATACACTGCTCAACGAGAATCAGAGCAGTGGATCGGTGTCGGTGAATCCGTTATGGTCGGCTTTGTTACAAAACCCTCATAACCAGAACTCCTTCCGCATTGCCAGCTGAAGGACGCGCTTTACCCAAGGTATGTCTTGCCAGATACCGCCTGTGAGATATTAGATGTGCTCGTTTTTATCCACGCTTAAGTATAGCTTAAGTCTTTATAAAAGTCCTAGCTAGTCGGTCGCAGCTCTATCGCTTTCGGGAGATTCTGAGGGTCGAGAACGAGCTCCCGCTCCGTGTCGTCCGCGAGATTCTAGACACTCAATACCAGCTTGGCCTTCAGCCCCAGGGCTACATGGAGCTCCGGCCGGATCTCCTTGATCGGCAGCATGATCTTCCTCGTGAACTCGAGGCATTTGGACGAGTACACTCTGACCTCGCCAGTCTGCTCGCTCTTCGCCACTAGGCTAGGCTTGCCCACTTTCCCATCCGCCTTGACCTCGTATCCTCTCTTCCGCAGCTGCTCCGCTTTCCATGCCTCGTAGTGCTGTCCAGCGAGCCTCGAAAGCTCTCCGCGCATCTTCGAGACCTTGTCCGAAACGTGGCCCTGCGTATCCTTGATATGCGGGTCCCGGCCGATCTGCTCCTGCGTCATCTTCCCGAATCGATAGAGATAGTAGGCTCTCGCCGCCTTCCTCCACGCCCTGTCCTTCTGATACTTCTCCAGAACCTGCCCGATGTTGAACGAAAAGGGGGCAGAAATCAAGAAAAAAAGGGTTTGATCCGTCCTTCATACATCTTGCTTATGTTTGCTTGATTCGACGATTGATGCAATCTTTCTGCTTCACTTAAGCTCCGATATGTTCGGCATTGATTCGGTATTCCGAAGATTCTTCCTCTTTGCCAGATGTCTATGCACGGAACTGGCGCTAAGCGAAAGAATCGAAGCAATTTCCCTTTCACTGCGGCCCAGTCTATGCATTCTCTCTATCGTAGGTCCTAATCCCATGTTTTCGACATTGCTCCACCGCATCCTCGGCAATCCCCATCTGAAAGATACCGCTCTGTCTTTTTTCAGTCTTGACTCTTGCATTGTTTGCACCACCTTTCAGTTATTCCCTGCTATTGAATGCTGAGACATCCCCAGAGTGGAAGTTGACCCATCGTCTTCCTCGTCACACTCATCTTGGGGGTTCCTCGACATTCACCCTGCGCTTTCGCTCTGGTAGCCATGACTCCCGCCGTGAGTGGGTCCTGGAGTCTGCCCTTTTCTTCATCTTAACGTCACCCCGCGCGGATTCTCGACGCGATTCGATATCACCACTGCCTTCTGTACCTGGGCCATGCGTGCGTGTCGGGACGTATGTTCAAGCGCCTGGTTGGCGGGTCCGGCCATTCGCATAATCCGCCCCCTGGTCTGTGAGGGAAGGGATAGGCAACGCAATGACAGACAGCGCGCTTCCTGCGCCGCTGCGGGGCGAAGGGCTGATTAGGCGAGGTCTTACTCGCCTTTCCCCCATGACGGACGCACAGCTGCCTTGGGTCGCCCCATACCGCGTAGGCATTGCATTGGCCGCCTGAGCGCGTTACGTGAGCGCAGCGCCGGCCTACTGAAACTAGAGAGTCCCCAGGCGGGGTTTTTTCTAAATTCGGTTCGTTACCTTCCATAGACATTACATCCTTTTCTTACTGACAGTTTCCGACAGTTTCCGAACTGTAAGTGAACTGTCAGTAACATCTGGACTGACAGATTTACAGTTCCTACAGTTATATGGGATACACTGAAAAATAGGAAAGTAAGGGGTTTCAACGTTCTAACCTACCTCCTCGCGAACGGTATCGAGAAAGGGCAGATTCGGTATTCTTCCATATCTCGTTTCGACACCAATTCATATTTAATGAAGATTGGACCTACTGGTTATCGATGGGCGTTCAGAATCCGTGGGGGTCGCGAGTGGTCGCTCTCGGAGCGCTCGTGTTCGTCTCTCTTCTTGTCATATCGATGCTTCCGAGCATGGTAGAAGCCGGTCAAGACGTTCTTGTACGCTCGGAGAGCGTGACGGATTTGCATCTTTCCTTCCTCTTCCCCAGACCGAGGATTGAGGGCACAGGCACCGACAAGAGGGTGGCCGTGGACGGACTTGCGAACACAGGGGACGAAGGGGAACCGATGTTGCCCTACAGAACCGCAAAGGTGCTCCTCCCTCTGGGAACAGAGTTCTCCAGCGTTAATCTGGAGACCGGCTCACCTGTCTGGATTGGCGAGGCCACCGATCTGGAGACGGGCAGAACATACTCCCCCACTTCGGACCCTGAGGCGGATCCGAATCGAGGGTCCAGTGCGCGTATCTCCTCTCCAGTTCCTTTCGCAAGCTTCCCAGGCGATCAAGTAGAGTATACTGGGACTTACGTTCTCGACGGGATGAAGGTGGCCATTTTCAGGCTTTACCCGGTAAAGTACGACGTCGTCGGCGGTCTCTGCTACTATCCATCGTTGAACCTCACGATTCATCTGAAAGGGTCGGAATCCTCTGTCTCTCGAACCTTCGTGGATTCGGGAACCGCGTATTGGAAAGTCGACAACCCCGAGGTTATTGAGAGTTATCATGCCGGACGCACCTCTTTAGGGAGCGATTGTCCTGCCAGGTACGTCATCATAACCTCCGACGCTCTCGTTCAGGAGTTCTCCGATCTCGCAGAATGGAAGGAATCCAGGGGGGCGCAACAACCCTTGCTGACGAACATCAGTGCGGAGGCCGTCACGGTCGAATGGATCAAGTCGAATCCGTCGTACTGGGGGGAACCAGCCTCCCACGGAAGAAAGGGGAATGACACCCAGACCCAGGTCCGTAATTTCATATTGGATGCTCACGCGAGTTGGGGGACCGAGTTCGTGCTCCTCGGAGGGGACGACGAGATCATACCGGCTAGGACTATCTGGGTGACCGGACAGTACACGGAGAACATACCGGCCGACGTATACTATGCCGGGCTGGACGGAACATGGGACACAGACAACGATGGCATCTATGGGGAAGGAGCGGGTCAGGGCGGAGGCGCGGCTGGTGATGAGGCCGACCTGCTCTGCGAGGTCAGCGTGGGCCGCGCGACGGTCGACACAGTCACAGAAGCGAGGAATTTCGTCAACAAGGTCGTTTCGTACGAACGCGACTACTCCAGCAACTACCTGAACAAGTCGCTCATGGTGGGGAACAAGCTCGATGACCGTCCGACGTGGGGTGGGGATTACAAAGATGAGATGGTCGCTGATACCTTCCCGACCTCGAACCCAGATATGGAGATACAGCGGCTCTACGAAAGGGATGGGACGTTCTCAAAGAACGCATTGCTGTCGGCGCTCAACGACGGGGTCAATGTCGTCAATCATATGGGCCACGGCAGCAAGAGCGAGTTCGCGGACCTGACGATCAGCGACATCAACTCCTTCACGAACACGAAGTATTTCGTGCTGTATTCTCAGGCCTGCAACATCGGGGCCTTCGACCAGGCAACTAGCGGGCCACAGGAATCGATCGCAGAGCACTTCGTGAGCAGTGAACATGCAGCCGTCGCCATAATCGCGAACTCGAGGTACGGATGGTACGCCCCTGGCGGCACGAATGGCCCGTCCCAGTACTACGATATCCAGTTCTTTGACGCAATCTTCAACGAGCACATCAGGAGTCTCGGCTCGGCATTGGCGGATTCGAAAGAGGACCTGATATCATCGATTGGGAGCACCGGCTCTATGAGGTGGTGCTACATGGGCATCAACCTCCTCGGAGACCCGGAAACGAGCGTTCACTTCATCGAGGACAGAGGACACGACGTCGGCGTGAACGATGCCGAGTTCGGCTCACCTTATGTCGGCAAGCAGTGCGTCGTGACAAGCCTCGTGAGGAATCTCGGCAGCGCGTACGAATCCGACGTCCCCGTGGAACTCCTGGCGGATGGCGTTCTGGTATCGACATCTTATGTTGACATCCCAGCAGGAGGCGTGGCCGAGGCACAGTTCGACTGGATGCCCACAAGCATCAGACCGACCGTTCTGACCGTGCGCTCCAACCTGGCCTCGGATTCGTGGCAGTCGAATGATGAGGTTTCTGTGGAAGCCGACGTCTCATGGGAGGTTTCCGGTCTGGAGATCGTCGAGGACGAGACCCTTTCCCTCGGTGGGAACATTGTCGTGACGCCGACCGGCCAGCTCGAGATCTTCAACACTACATTGACCTTCGAGTCATCCTGGGATCATCACTTCGGAATCGATGTGAGAGGGTCTGTTGATGTCCGCAACTCCTCAGTGCTGTGCGACGGCGAGGTCGGCTTTTCATTCGCCAGCCATCCCGGCTCCAGTATCTCGGCTCGAAACGCATCGTTCGAAAGGTGCGTCGGAGGCGATGACACTCCCGGGTTCCGGATCTCGAGCGACTTTGCGCAGATATTGAACGTCTCGTTCCGCGAGTGTGATGGGATGATGCTGTCCAGGTCGAGTGGAACTGTGATCAGGGACGTCGCATTCGCCGATTGCTTCAACGGATTGAAAATCGAGAACTCAACCGGAGCCGAGATCGCTCGCCTCGAGGTCGTTGGTGCAGATGTCGGTCTAGACATCGAGGATTGCAGTGATGTGCAAGTCCTCGAATGTCAAATGCATGAATGTCGCTTCGGTCTCGAGATCGGCAGGTCTGAGTCCCTCACCCTGCTGGACAACATCATTACTGACAACCGGTTCGATTTCGGGATCATTGGCTCGGAGAAGTCGCACTTCCTCCACGATGCGCTCTCGAACAGTGTCACCGCCGGTGACCTCGTTTACTTGATCGACCAGGCGGATCTGGTCATAAACCGCTCGTACGGAGATGTCGGCTGCTTGATAATGATCTCCTGCGCGAATGTCTCGGTAAGCGGCCTCGATCTCCACAACAACTTCGACGGCGTGTTCATCTACGATTCTTCAATGATCTCGATCACCGGATGTGCTCTACACGATAACCTAGTCGGCATCCGCGCCATCGGATGCGACGGCAATTCTGTGTACCGCAACGACTTCGTGTCAAACGAGATCAATGCTTGGGACGATGGCATCGATAGTTACAACTTCTCCTATCCAACGGGAGGCAACTTCTGGGATGACTACACTGGTATTGACGAATATTCGGGCCCTAGTCAGAACATGCTGGGCGGGGATGGGATAGGCGACGTCCCGTACTCTGTGAAGGGAGGCGGTTGCGTCGATCGATATCCCTTCCTTAGGACTGTCACAGATGAGAATCATCCACCCATGGCCGATTTCACCTACTCCCCCTCCGACCCGTCCAGTTTGGATCAGATCGCATTCAGGGATTCATCGTCTGATTCGGACGGGAGGATCGTTAACTGGACCTGGGACTTCGGAGACGGTCGATTTGCATATTCCAGGAACGCGACCCACTCTTATTCTGACAGCGGCGACTACACCGTCGTGCTGATTGTGAGGGATGATGAGAGCGTCGAGGGCTCGACCTCGAGAACGATCACCGTTCATGATCGTGCCCCGACAGCCTCCTTCGGTTTCTCCCCCGGTTTCCCCGCGGTGGGTGAGACCGTCCAGTTCTCCGATGATTCAGTCGACATGGATGGGGTCATAACATCGCGGGAATGGGATTTCGGGGACGGATCCGAATCCTCAGAGGCCAGTCCCACTCACGTATTCACTTCCAAGGAAGTCTATCTCGTGGTATTGACAGTGACGGATGACGACGGTGTCTCTTCGACCCTGACAAAGAATGTGGCTGTGGGAGATGAAATGCCTCAGGCAGAATTCATCTACACGCCCCAGGAACCGACGACTCTGGATGAGGTGCAGTTCATTGATAGCTCGGAGGATCCGGACGGGTCGATTACGGGGTGGAGCTGGGATTTCGGGGATGGTAGCTTCTCATCGAAGACCAATCCCAGTCACCGTTATTCAGAGGACGGCTTCTATGTGGTGAGACTCGTTGTCCGCGATGACGTCGGTGCAAGCGATTCAGCCGAGATAGGCGTTGTCATTCTTAACGTCGCCCCGGCGGTTATGTTCGATTGGTCGCCGAGTAATCCGTCCACGCTGAGCGACGTACTTTTCAGCGACGGCTCGACAGATCCGGACGGATCGATAATCGATGTCCGCTGGGACTTCGGGGACGGCACTTCATCGGAGGTGCGTTCGCCTACGCACCAGTATGCGGATGATGGCGCATACACGGTCACTCTGACGGCAAAGGACAACGACGGCGCCTCGAACACGACAAGTCGCGTGGTGCAGGTCGGCAATTCGCTTGCCTTTGTCTTCTTTGAAATGAGCATGTTGTCTCCCACGAGCCTTGAGAATGTATCCTTCGTCGACCGATCCAGCGACCCAGACGGAACGATCGTTTCGCGGAACTGGAGCTTCGGGGATAGCTCCTGGAGCGAGGATGCATCCCCGGTACACCGTTATGCCAGACCCAGTGATTACGTCATTGTTCTCTCTGTCGAGGATGACGACGGTGGAGTCAATTCGACGCAGATGACCGTCCGCGTCAGGAACCTCCCTCCGGTATCGGATTTCGACTGGGACCCCGAGAGTGAGAACGCGGCCTCGACCATCAGATTCCAGAACATGGCCTCGGACCTGGACGGTTCGATCGCATCGTACCGTTGGATATTCGGCGACGGAGAAACATCGAACAATCCATCGCCGGACCATGTGTTCTCGGGCGAAGGGAGCTATGACGTGACGCTGACGGTCACGGACGACTGGGGGGGCACGTCTTCAGCGACCAAGATGATCGTCGTCTCCCTCCCTGATCTGCAGATCAGACGGTCGGACATCATCGTGTCTCCAAATGGAGCGAAATCTGGGCAGAATCTCACCATCTCCGTCGTTGTCGAGAACAACGGTTCAAGATCAATCCATGGCGCAATGGTCGTCTTTCTCGTGGACGGAGAAGTGATAGGCAGCAGGCTGGTCGACATCCCATCCCATTCCACGGCGACCATAAGCACATTCTGGACGGCCATGGAGGGAGACCATGAACTTGTCCTAGAAGTCGACAGTAGCGAGGCCATCAGCGAGACCTCCGAGCTGAACAATCGTGTCACGATCCCCATGAGCATCTCTGGCGCCCAATCGAGTCCGCTCCTCTCGGACCTAGACATAGGTATCGTCATTCTCCTAGTCGGGATGATGGTCGTGGTCGTCGGCATCGTCTTGCTGTTGCGAATCAAGGAAAAAAGCGGGAAGCGATGAACGGGGAACGCGTAGGTGCGAATAGAAAGGGAGAGCGCCCCGGTCGGGATTCGGACCCGAGTCCCGGGCTGTCTGCTCCTCCAGACGAGGAACGACAGGCCCGGATGATAGGCCACTACACTACCGGGGCTTCGCCTGAGACCACAATAGATAGCTCGTATTTATTCCTTAAGGTATCCCAGAACATCGACTGGGTTTCTTGTCATGGTGACGACTGTGCGTATGTTCAGCGCAATCGATCCTTCGGTCACTAGGTTTATGAACAGACTCCCAGATAACTATCTGAGGAGACGCCCAGCGATGGAGAAGAAGTTGCGCGTTGAGGACTACATGGTCCGGGATGTCGTTTCCGTGTCCCCGGACTACACCGTCGGAGAGGCCACGAAGAAGCTCATATCGACCGAGTTCCACGGGCTTCCGGTGGCGGAGGACGGGCGTCTCGTCGGGTTCGTTACCGCGAAGGAGCTGCTGAGGGCCTCGGCGAAGCCTAAGATTAAGGTCCGGCAGATTGCGAAGAGAGGGACGATCACGGTCAGACCCGAGATGGACATCGACGACGCTGCCCGGGTGCTTCTCAGGTACGGCCTCCGGAACGTTCCAGTGGTCGACGCGAAGGGAAAACTCGTGGGGATGATATCGAACATCGACATCGTCAGGTCCCACATAGAAAGGGCCACTCCCAACAAGGTGCTCATGGTCAAGACCTTCCTGGAGTCCAAGCACAAGATAGACATCAAGGTCAAGAGGATGATCATTCCGATCGAGTCTTTGAGACCGACGCAGCACGAGGTCTATGCTGACGAGCTGAGGGGAAGGCAGTACGAGATCAAGCGCGGATTGGTCGAGCCGATCATCGTTATTCAAAAGCGCGACCATTATCTGCTCATCGACGGCCACCACAGGGTCCTGGCGGCGAGGGAAATGGGGGTCAGGCAGTTCTCAGCGTTCGTGCTAGAGCCGAGCGTGGAGATCAAGCTGGGAATTGAGCGGTCGGCCGAAGAAAGGGGCCTTAAGACTCTCGACGACGTGAAGATACTCGAAGGGTCACATCATCCTCTCGTCGAGGTCACGACGAAGCTTCTGAAAGAAGAGGGATGAGCCACTTCCTCGTTTTCGACGTGAGACCGCTCATCGCTCCGCGTTTTTCGTAATCGATTCGAGTATGATCTTTTGCTCAACCGAAGCTATCTGGCCTATCGTGCTGACGACCGTGTCCGGATTGAGGCTGATGCTGTCGATCCCGCTCCGTACGAGGAACTCCGCGAACTCTGGGTAGACGGAAGGAGCCTGGCCGCAGATCGATACTACTTTGCCTTTCATGTGGGCCGCTTTTATGAGGTGTTCGATGGCACGTTTTATAGCTTCATTCCTCTCGTCGAAGTATCCCATCTTGCCGAGCTTGTCCGAGTCCCTGTCCGCCCCCATTATCAGCTGGGTCAGGTCGTTGCTTCCGATGGAGAAGCCGTCGCAGCAATCCGCGAACTCCTCGGCCATGAATATGTTGCACGGTACCTCCGCCATCAGATAGAGCTTGAAATCCCGACCTCTCTCGAGTCCGACCTCGCTCATCATCGCGGTTATCTTCTTGAGCTCGTCGATCGTCCGGACGAAGGGAAGCATGACCCATATGTTCTTGAGCCCCATCTCTTCCCGTGCCTTCTTGACGGCCACGAGCTCGAGCTTGAAAGCTTCTCGGTATTGCTCCGACACGTATCTCGAGCAGCCCCTCCATCCTATCATCGGATTGGACTCGTGGGGCTCGAACTTCTCCCCTCCCTTCATCTCTCTGTATTCGTTGGTTTTGAAGTCCGAGGTCCTCAGGATAATAGGTCTGGGGTAGAACGCCCTTCCGACGATCGCAATCCCCTCGGCGAGTTTGTCAACCAATTCTTTTGATCGCCCCTGTTCCATCAGCGCCAGGGGGTGTTCGGCAACAAAGCTCGTGAACAGGAACTCGATTCTCATTAGGCCGACGCCCGAGACCGGGAGCTTGGCGTACTCTTCCGCCTTCTGCGGCACGCCTATGTTTACCAATATCTTCGTTCCAGTGACTGGGACGCTCCTCGTCACTATCTCACCCGACGGCTTCGCCTCCTCGTTGACCAGTTCCGCGCCCTCGTAGACCACTCCCATCTTCCCGTCCACGGTTACGAGCATACCGTCGGCGAGGATCTTCGTCGCGTTCGTCGCACCGACTATGCAGGGTATCCCAAGCTCCCTGGCCACTATCGCGGCGTGACATGTCATTCCGCCTTCGTCGGTGACGATTGCAGCCGCCCTCGTCATCGCCGGAACCATGTCCGGAGAGGTCATCGTGGTGACGAGCACGTCCCCTTTCCTCACGACGTCCAAGCTCATGTTCTCCTCCAGGATCCGCACTGGTCCGTGAGCTACGTTCGGGCTAGCCGCCAGTCCTCTGACAAGCACCTTGTTCTTCATTACCGATTCCGTGGCCTGTTCGACCCTCATTCCTCTCCCTCCGACATGGTTCAGCTTCTCAAGCTTGGAATTCGATGACAGTGTCGTCACAGGTCTAGCCTGAACGACGTATGTCTCGCCGTCTTCGATGCACCACTCTATGTCCATCGGTTTGTCGTAGTGCAGCTCGATCTGGTTTCCTATGTCTGCCAGAGCCAGTATCTGTTCGTCCGTGATCTTCTGCCGGTTGGCAAGATCAGGACGGACATCTTCGCGGACGCTGTCCCCTCCCTTTCCCCTGACCAGCTTCCAGGTCTGCTTGGCAATTCTCTTGTTGATTATCTTCCTGTGGAACTTGTCCACCACGTATGTGTCCGGCGTGACCTTGCCGCCCACCATGGCCTCCCCCAGGCCGTATCCTGCTTCTATGATGATATGAGGCAGCTCAGAGTTGGGATCGACCGTGAACATTATGCCGGAGACCTCGGAGCTGACCATCCTTTGCACAACGACAGCCAGCTTGACCTTCTTGTGGTCGAACCCCTTGCTCGATCGGTAAGCGGTCGCCCTCGGCGTGAACAAAGAGGACCAGCACTTCCTGACCTTGTCGAGCAGCTCCTCAGGGCTGCTCACGTTCAGGTAGGTGTCCTGCTGGCCCGCGAAACTTGCGGTCGGAAGGTCCTCCGCCGTCGCGCTCGATCTCACCGCAACAAGCCGATTATCCTGATGGTTCTTGAAGAGCTTCTTGTACGCCTTCAGGATCTCGACCTTGAGATCCTGGGGTATCTCGACGTCCTCGAAGGCGCCCCTTATCGAAGCGGAGGCATCCTGGAGCGATCGATCATCGGCGACGTCAATCTTTTCCAGGATCTTCTCCACATTCTTCATGAGGTCATTCTGTTCCATGAAATAGTCATAGGCGGCCGTCGTCAACACGAATCCCGGCGGGACGTTGAATCCCGCGGCGGTAAGCTCTCCGAGGTTGGCGGCCTTACCACCTGCGGTCGGAATGTCGTTGACTCCCAATTCCGCGATGCTGGCTATTCTCTTCATCGATCTCTCCCCGTGTCATGGGCGCCTTGGTGCGAGGCTTCGAGAGCCTCGCGCCGTACTGTTTTCGCTGAATCACTTAGGGTCAGATAAACCCTGCGGTGCAAATCGAATTCTATGGAGCGTCCTGCTACGCTTTTCGAGGACGAATTCTTAATTGTCGTGGGAAATCCGCCCTTGGATTGGCATTTGTTGGAGTTCAATGATAGCTTCTCATATTTCTAGTACACGGAGACGATCATCACTTTTCGGTTCGGGCCCCGTTCTTAGCGTCTTTGTTCCATCGTGCGAAGCGGGTCCTAGGAATCGACGGAAGCATATGCGCCTCCCTGATGTGAGTCTCTGGAACAACCCAGCTAATTGAGGTTTTTCGCAAACTATTTATGAGAGGGTTCTTTGGTCCGATAGAAGCCCTCAAATATTGTTATAGGTAATCCCCCTCCCCGAGGGTGTGTAGCTTGAACCAACAAGGCGCAACTCGAACGGTTGAAATCCGTTGGCACGGCAGGGGCGGTCAAGGCGTCGTCACTGCCAATGAAATTCTTGCTGGCGCGGCTCTCAAGGAAGGCAAGCACATCAAGGCCTTCCCGGAGTTCGGTCCGGAGCGGATGGGCGCTCCGATAAGGGCATTCGCCAGGATATCAGACAAGCCTATTACAGTGCACAGTCAGGTGTACTACCCAGACTACGTGATTGTTGTGGACTCGACCCTGATTGGGCAGATAGATCTCGTCGAGGGGCTCAAGCCGACCGGGGCAGTGATTGCAAACTACGCAGACTCCCCCGAGAAGCTCAAGGAAGTCCTTCACGCGAACGTCAGCGTTCATACCGTCAACGCCACAAAGATTGCGATGGAAGAGATTGGAAGGCCGCTAGCGAACACTGCGATGCTCGGCGCATTGGCCAAGATCTCTGGTATCGTCAGTCTCGAGAGCATTACGAATGAGCTCGCGAACAAGTTCGCGGGAAAGTTCCCGAAGGAAGTCACAGCAAAGAACGTCAAGGCCGTAGAGCGGGCCTACGCGGAGGTATTGTGATGGCTGAGACGGACAAGAAGTACGACGAGTACCCGATCGGCGGGATGATCACCGAGAAGGGGAGTGCCAGGAGGTACAAGACGGGTGACTGGCGGTCCCGGAGGCCCGAGGTGGACAAGGAGAAATGCATCGATTGTCTTTTCTGTTGGGTTTTCTGTCCAGACAACTCGGTAATAGTTGAGGATGAGAAGATGAAGGGGTTCAGATACTCGCACTGCAAGGGCTGCGGGATCTGTGCCACTGAGTGCCCTAAGAAGGCCATAACAATGAAAGAGGAGGGGGCATAGATGGAACAGGTTTTGGCAATGAATGGGGACCAGGCGATAGCATACGCCTGGAAGCAGATAGATCCGGACGTTGTCGCGGCCTACCCGATTACTCCCCAGACGATCATCGTCGAGGCGTTCTCGGACTATGTGGCTGACGGGCATGTCAATACTGAATATGTTTGCGCCGAATCGGAGCACAGCGCATTGAGTCTGTGCATCGGTGCCTCGGCCGCAGGAGCGAGGACGGCAACCGCAACGGCATCGGCCGGTTTCGCCTACATGTGGGAGATGCTCTACATCGCCTCATCGATGAGGCTGCCGATCGTCATGGCTGTCGCCAACAGGGCCCTGAGCGGTCCGATCAACATCCACTGCGACCACGATGATTCGATGGGAGGAAGGGACTCCGGTTGGATCCAGATATACGGTGAGAACGCGCAGGAGGCTTACGATAACACGCTCATGGCGTTCCGGATCGCGGAACACATGGACGTCCGGCTGCCTGCAATGACATGCCTGGACGGATTCATAACGAGCCACTCGCTCGAGAACATGTCCTTGCTGCCGGATGACGTCGTGAAGAAGTTCGTCGGCGAGTTCAAGGCGATCCGGCCGCTGCTGGATGTCCACAACCCGACATCCTATGGTCCTTTCGATGCTCCGGAGTTCTACTTCGAACACAAGTACGGTCAGATAAAGGCGATGGAGAACGTGTTCCCTGTGATGAGGGAGGTCCAGAAGGAGTTCGCCCAGATAAGCGGAAGGTCATACGACCTTGTCGAGCCGTATCGCGTCGATGACGCGGACTACGTTGTGCTGGCCGCCGGTTCAACAGCGGGGACCTTGAGGGAGGTCGTCGACGAGCTGAGGGCCGACGGGAAGAAGGTCGGCAGCGTAAAACTGAGATTGTTCCGTCCGTTCCCGGCGAAGGAGATCGCGAAGGTTCTGGAAGGCAAGAAGGGCGTCGCGGTCATGGACAGGGCAATCAGCATCGGCGCGGGAGGGCCGACATTCCCGGAGGTGCGTTCCGCGCTATTCGATGTTTCTCAGAAGCCAAAGGTCGTCGACTATGTCTACGGCCTCGGCGGAAGGGACGTCGGCGTCGATGATGTTAAGGTCGTGTTCAATCAGCTGATGAAGGGCGAGAGCAAGACCGTCAACTACCTGGGGGTGAGACTGTGAGTCCGACCATTAAGGAGCTTTCGCACAGACCTGCAAGATTGACCGAGGGTCACAGACTCTGCGCAGGGTGCGCCGAGCCGATAATTGCGAGACAGGTGCTCATGGCGACCGACAAGCCAGTGATCGTGTCGAATGCGACCGGATGCTTCGAAGTCTCCACATCTGTATACCCATTTACAGCTTGGGACGTTCCTTGGATACACAGCGCTTTCGAGAACGCCTCCGCGACGATCGGCGGGGTGGAGAGCGCGTACAGGGCTCTCCAGCGCAAGGGAAAGTACAAGGAGGACATCCGCTTTGTGGTGTTCGGCGGGGACGGAGGCACCTACGATATCGGGCTCCAGTCGCTGTCGGGCGCGATCGAGCGCGGTCACCACTTCTTGTATGTCTGCTTTAACAACGAGGCCTATATGAATACTGGCATCCAACGCTCTAGCGCAACGATGAGGGGCGCTAGCACGACAACCTCCCCGACCGGGCTGTGCAGCCCTGGCAAGAAGGAGTACCCGAAGGACCTGACGAAGATCATCATAGCACACGACATTCCATACGCAGCGCAGGCCTCCCCGCACAACTGGAAGGATATGGTCGACAAAGCTGCCAAGGGATTCGAGATCGGCGGACCCGCGTTCCTCAACGTGGTATCACCGTGCCCGAGAGGCTGGAGACACGACTCCGCCCAGACGGTCGAGATGGCGAAGCTCGCGGTCGAGACCTGCGTCTGGCCCTTGTACGAGTACGAGAGGGGCACCTGGAGGTTGACCGGCGAGAGCAAGCGCATCGCCGAGGGAAAGAAAGTGAAGCGCCCGATGACCGACTGGTTCAAAGCGCAGGGCAGGTTCCGTCAGCTCCTCACCGACAAGTGGGCGAGCGTCGCTCAGGAGATCCAGGCGAACGTGGACAAGAAGTGGGATGAGATCCAGAATCTCTGCAAAGAGTGATCGGCCTTCTGACGAGATCTGACCGCTTCCCCAAAACCCTTTTTTCTTTCGACCTTTTGTTCTTCTTTGTGCCGTGTCAAAGGCGTTGTCCGGTCCGCCCGAATCCCTTTACTGTTTGGTGCGGTCTTGGAGGTGTTCCAGCCCTCCTTCGTAGACCATTCTGGACCGGAATCGAGTGAAGGACCTCGATATCGAGCGCATCTCCCTCTTGCCGAGGGGGCGGGTCATACTCGGCCGGAGAGGGGTGTTGAGATACACCAGGTCCGGTTCGATCCTATCGCACATCTCCGCCAGTCCCTCCGCGTCATTCATGTTCTCTCTCACGAACATCAGCTGCAAGCGGAAGCTACCTTCGAATTCTCCTCTCATCGTCTCAATGCCGACCAGATTTTTCTGAAAACTGATGGAGGAGTGGGACCTGTTCACTCCTCTGAACGTCTTCTCGCACGAGGCGTCGAGCTTCGCCACCAGTATGTCGAACAGCCGCATGGCGTCTCTCACTTCGGGATATTGGAACAGAGACGAGTTCGTGAGTATCGCGGTCGGGATGTCGGTCATGTCATTCACTAGGGTGACGAGCCCTTTCAGATTCGCAGCGAGGGTCGGTTCCCCTGTGCCAGAGAAGGTGACGACGTCAGCCTTGACCTTCTTCTTCAGCAATGAACCTAGCTGCTCCTTCACTACCTCCTCTCTGACAAACGCGCTTCTCTCTTCGGTAACGATCCCCTTGCTTCCGAGCTGGCAGTAGATGCAGTTGAATGTACAGACCTTAGGTTCGATGCAAATGGGATCGATCCCTATGGAGCGACCTAGTCTCCAGGATTTCACCGGACCGTACACGACGTTCATCGTCACCAGGCGTCGTGGAAGTTCTACTGAGCGTCCGAGTTATAATAGTATTTCACCCACTTCGAATATCTCGCTCAACTCATAATATACGGCATCTTCAGATCTCGGGATGCGCAATGCTGATGATACAGGAGCGTTCTATGAAGACTCGTGAAGGATCTGTTGTTCGACACGACCGCGGAGGACTACGATAACTGGTACGAGTCTCATCCCGAGGTCTTCGCTTCCGAGGTCAAGGCGGTTAAGGCTCTCGGACTTGAAGGACTCGGCCTGGACGTCGGGGCCGGCACCGGAATAATCTCCTCGGAGATAGGGGCTCAGGTCGCTCTGGATCCGTCGCTGGCGATGCTGAGGCTCTCGAAACAAAGGAAGCTCGATGCTGTGAGAGGGGTCGCCGAGAATCTCCCGTTCGCTGACGGAGCATTCGACTTCGTTCTCATGGCGACCACGATTTGCTTCCTGGAGAATCCCGTGGAGTCATTGCTGGAAACGAGGAGGGTGCTGAAGGACTACGGGTCCATGGCAATATGCATAATCCCCAAGAACTCGTCGTGGGGTCGTTTCTATTCCGCGAAAGGCAAAAAGGGTCACAAGATATACGGCAATGCGAGATTCTACAGCGTCAACGAGGTGAAGGCGCTCCTGCGCGAGTGCGGCTTCAGGCCCGACATGGTCTCATCGGTCCTCCGTTTCGGTCCTCGATCCGCCCCACGGAAGGAGGAACCGAGGATCGGCGAGGAGAAAGGCGGTTTCGTGTGCATCAGGGCCAAGAAGTCGCGAACGTCCTGACCTGCGTCCGACAATCCTTGTGAGAGGTCAACGAGAGTTCAGGTCTGGCTGAGCAGCTCCTCCCAGAGCTTCAGCGTCTCCGTCGCTTCCTCTTCGTCCATGACTTGAATAGCGAAGCCCGCGTGGACCACGACCCATTCCCCCGGGTGCGTGTCGACCAGGGAGACGTTGACCTTGCGAGTGACGCCCCCGAAGTCCACATCTGCCATCTTCCCCTCGATGGACAGCACTTTTCCTGGTATAGCGAGGCACATGGACAAACCTTCACGAAGACATAATCTTCAGAATCGCCTCTGCTGGTTGGCCCCCGCATTCCTTCAGCGCCTTGACCGCGCGTTCCTCAGTGCATCCAGTCTGGCCCATGACAAGCTTAACGTCCTCTTCCGGGATCTTCGCCTCCTCCGGCTTCGCAGAGCGCTCGGTTATGTCAGAGACTTGAGGCTCCCCGACCACCTGAAATGTCTTCTGGCCCTGCATCTCCATCATCGTGACCGCGGCATCTTTGAAGACGTACTCCTTGGAACGCGTCCGGATGATGACCTCCTCTACGTTCTCTATGTCCTCTGTCTTAATGCCGAGGCGCTTCATCGCCTGCTTGACCTGGCGAGGGTTGACGTGTCCCATTCCCGGTATCATAGTCCCGATTTGAGTGATGGAAATCCATGAGTTAAATGTTTTGAGGTATGCGAAAATGAGAGAAGGGGGAGGGGTTTGTTGAGTCTTCTAGGAGGTTGCATTGGTCTGTGGAGATCACAGCACCCGGAGATACTTCTCGACTTCCCAGTCGGTCACATGGACCCTGTAGTCGTCCCACTCCTCGGTCTTGATGTGCAGGTAGTGACTGAATATGTGGTCCCCGAGGGTCTCCTTCACGAGCTTGCTGCCCGACATGATCTCCAATGCCTGTCCGAGGCTTTCCGGAAGGCTCTCGATCTTCAGCTTCGCCCGCTCTTCTTTGCTCATGTGATATATGTCCTTCTCCACCGGCTCGGGTGGCTCGATCTTGTGCTCGATGCCGTCTATTCCGGAGGCGAGCATGACCGCGAACTGGAGGTACGGGTTCCCCGCCGGGTCCGGGTTCCTCAGCTCGGCCCTGCTCTTGCTTCCCCTGCCGGCCGGAACGCGGATCAACGCACTCCGGTTCCTGTTCGCCCAGGAGATGTAGCACGGCGCTTCGTATCCGGGCACCAACCGCTTGTACGAGTTGACGTAGGATGCCAGGATGGCGCAGGTCTCCTTGGCGTGCGCGAGCAGACCGCCGATGTACTTCAGTGCAATCTCGCTCAGGCCGAACTTTCCCGAAGGATCGTCGAAGACGTTCTTGCCGTCCGCCGTCGAGAATGACTGGTGGACATGCATGCCCGAGCCGTTAATGCCGTAGAGGGGTTTGGGCATGAACGTGGCATGCAGCCCGTGCCTGAAAGCTATCGTCTTTATCCCGAACTTCAGCGTGATCATCCTGTCCGCCAAGGTCAGCGCGTCGTTGTACGTCAGGTCGACCTCGTGCTGCCCCGGGGCGACCTCGTGGTGGGATGCCTCGACGTCGAACTTCATCCAGTCGAAGTTCATCATGATGTCCTTTCGCACTGTCTCCCCACTGTCCTGCGGCATCAGGTCGAAGTACCCGCCGACATCGTTCGGGACCGGGACAGGGTGGTTGTCCCCGTCTAGTTTGAAGAGGAAGAACTCGAACTCAGGGCCGACGTTGAAAACGAATCCCTTGTCGCTCGCCTTCTCCATCATTCTCTCCAGGACGAATCGGGGGTCGCCTTTGAATCGGTTGCCGTTGTGATCGAAGATTTTGCACATGAATCGCGCAGTCTTCAGCCTAGTGTCGTTGGACCATGGATAGACCAGGAACGAGTCGAGTATTGGTACGGCCCTCATGTCCGACTCCTCGATCGTCGCGTATCCCAGTATCGAGGAGCCATCGATGAAGACACCCTCGTCCAATGCCTTCTCCAGCCTCTGCGCAGGGATCGACACGCTCTTCACAGTGCCAAGAATGTCCGAGAACTGCATCTCGACGAACTTGACGTTCTCTTTGCTCACTGTTGCAAGGACGGTCTCCTTGAGTTCGTGCTCGCTCTTTGTCGGCGTCATATGGCGCAGTCTATAGACAAAAGACTAAAAAAAGCTTTCTGTCACAGACATGTGAACAGATATTCCGAAAAAAGCAAACATATGTATAAACGGAATCGCTCCCGAGCATCGACCTCGAAGGCACTTCACTTACTAGGCGTCTCAAGGCCTTGCATCGCTATGCGCAAAGAATCTGTTGCGGATCCAAAGACAGCATCCGCCATTTCAAGTGCTGACGCGCCTCCCATGGCGAAGTTCCTCTGACCTCCGCCCTTTCCGCCTGCGAGTTTGAGGGCCTCGGTCAGGACCCTGACGCAGTCGATGCTCAGCTTCGGATTGCATGCGACCAGAAGCAACAGTCTGTCCTCCCTTGAGACGAAAACACATACCGACCTCTCCCCACGGATTATGGAGTTGGCCGCATCCATCAGTGCTTTCTTATCGACGCCATCGAACAGGCCCGCGTACAGCTTTGCGTCGCCGACCGACTGCGGTTGAATGTTCTTGAGGGCCTCCTTGCTCAACTTCTTCAGAGACTCCTTGGCGTTCTGGATTTCCCTTTTCAGGTTGTTCAGCGCGCTCACGAGATCATAAGGGTTCGAGCCTATCGTTGCTGAGGCATGCAATCCTATCGATGCTAGATCCAGGCCGTCTCTGACCGCTGCGTCTCCCACCTCGAACTCGATCTCATGATCGCCGACGGGTTTCGCCGATGCCAGCTTAGTGACAAGGAGAGCCCCTATCTCCGAGGTGTTCTTGACATGGATCCCGGCGCAAGCGGCCCTATCTAGGTCGCCGATCTGCACGATCCTTATCCTGTCTTCGTGGATCCTTTCGAGCTTGACCCTGGTCTCCTGTATTGTCGGATCGTCACGACCGACCCAAGATTCCATGATCCGCAGCCCGGCCCGAACCGATTGATTGACAGATCGCTGGGCCTCGAACGTCAGGTTCCAGTCGACTTCCCCTCTTACCATGACGCTCTTCTTCGTCGGGGTGATGGCGATCTTGACGAGTTCGGTTCCGGGTCTCATCTTGCTAATTGTGGAGAACAGAAGGTGCTCACCGGTGTGCCCCTTCATCAGGTCGTAACGCCGGTCCCAGTCGATGGAGCATTTCACGGTCTGTCCCTCCTTCAACGCATGTCCGGGCACCCTGTGGAGGACATCGTCCTCTGACTTGACCTCGGTGACCTGCAGTCCTTCGATGATTCCACGGTCAGGGTCCTGACCGCCGCCACCGGGATAGAAGGCGGTCCTATCCAACTCAATCCATTCTCCTCGGACATGCTCCACCTTCGCTTCGAACGAGACCATGTACGGATTCGTGGCATATAGGAGAAAGGTCATCGGTGTTTGAGAACAGAGACGTGCTTGATAAATCTTCGCGGGACTGCTTTCGTTCGGGAAATCATGGCGACCGACCTTGACATAGGACGAAGGGGAGGACACTTGACCATGCAAAGAGACAAATATCGACGTCGTCATTGATCATTTGTACAGTCAGAATGAGGGAAATGGACGATGGGCGGGGTAGTGCTGGACGATCTGGACAAGAGAATTGTAGAGGAACTGTGCATATCCAGTCAGGGTTCATACCGTCAGATCGCCAAGAGGCTCGGGGTTCACCCCACGACATTGATACAAAGGGTCAAGAACCTTGAGGAGCAAGGTATCATAAAGGGATACAGGGCCAATGTGGACTACCTCAAGCTCGGCTATGAGTTCATGGCGATTGTCCACATCTATGTGGAAGGCGATCTGCTGGACGTCCAACGGAAGATTAAGGAGATCGACAACGTCGTTGCAGTTTTCGACGTCACCGGGGAATGCGACTCAATCGCTTGGGTCGTGTGCAAGAACAGAGAGGAGTTCAGCGGGGTCATCAAGCGGATGCTCACCCTGCCTGGTGTCAAGAAGACGAATACGTATGTCGTTCTGAACGTGATCAAAGATTCCTACAATTTCATACCTGAGCTGACGGAACGTGGTCTAGAGAATAGGCCTTGACACTGGTTCTTCATGAGCGCTTCGTGCGATATCGACAGCGAAATCGGTCCGTAGCGCGCTCCGCTTTGGCGATCATTCTCGAAAGCTTTCTGTCAACTTGGTGGAGCATTAGGCGGCACATCCGTCAATTTTCCAAATTCCATGGGAATAGTTGGAATTGTTATGGAAATTCGATTCATCATTGAGCAAAATGTTTAATATGGTAGTGCACATTACCTCGGGGTGATAGGCCATCTGTCCGAGGTAATCGGTGATGATGAGAACACACGATTGCGGAGCGATCCGAGCGAAGGACCTTGGCCAGCACGTGACCGTCGCTGGCTGGGTGCGATTCTGTCGAGACCACGGGGGGGTTTTGTTCTTCGACCTCGCCGATTGTCACGGTACGACCCAATTGGTGTTCGATCCAGAGGCGATGGACGACGGTGCCGACGTCAAGAGACTGGAGAGAGTCTTGAAGACCTTCGGAAGGGAGTCGGTCATCGAGGCCAAAGGCGTGGTGAGAGGGAGGGTGCCCGGGACCGAGGACCCGAGGAATCCCACAGGCGAGGTCGAGGTGCTCATCGAGACGGCCCGATTGCTCAACTCGTCGAAGCAGATACCGTTCGAGGTCGCGGAGCAGAAGAACTCCCTTCTGCCTGCTGAGGACCTTCGATTGAAGTACAGGTATCTTGATCTCAGAAGAGCCCAGATGATCGGCAACCTGAGGTTCCGACATCGTTTCATTTCATGCGCGAGGCAATTCTTCGATTCACACGGTTTCCTTGAAGTGGAGACGCCCCTCCTGACGAAGAGTACTCCTGAAGGGGCAAGGGATTTCCTCGTCCCTTCCAGAACTGTTCCTGGTCACTTCTATGCGCTCCCGCAGTCCCCTCAGCTCTACAAGCAATTGCTGATGGTCGGCGGGGTCGACAGATACTACCAGATTGCCAAATGCTTCCGGGACGAGGATTCTAGGGCGGATCGACAACCCGAGTTCACTCAGCTAGACCTCGAGATGTCTTTCGTCGACGAGAAAGACGTGCAGAGTACGGTCGAGGATATGCTCTCCGATGTCTGGAAGTGCGTGTTCGGCGCCGAGCTCAAGATCCCGTTCCCGCGGGTGAGATTCAAGGACGCGATGTCGAGGTACGGCACCGACGCCCCGGACGTGAGGTTCGGTTTGGAACTCGTGGATGTCACGAGCGTCGTCAAGGCCGCTTCTTACGAGGTCTTCAAGAAGGTCGTCGGCAAAGGCGGTGTCGTCATCTGCCTGAACCTTAAGGCTTCTCTTCTCTCGTCCTCGCTCTCCGAGGCGAGCGCGGTCGGCAGGAAAGAGGTCGATCGTCTGATCGAATGGGCGAAGGCACAGGGCATGGGAGGTCTTACCTGGATGAGGGTGACGGAGGAAGGCCTGAGTTCGAACATAGTCAAGTACTTCTCCGCCGAGGTCCGCGCGAGATTGATGGATGCTATGGGGGTCGAGCTCGGTGACCTTCTCCTGTTCCTCGGAGGGCCCGAGGCGCAGACGGGGAGAGCGGCCGGAGCGTTGCGGGTCAAGCTGGCGAAGGACATCGGCCTGATCAACGGCAAGGGACATCAGTTCGTGTGGGTCGTTGACTGCCCCATGTTCAAGAAGGACCCTGTCACGGGACGCCTGGAACCGTTCCATCATCCTTTCGTCCGGCCGGCGAAGGGCGACATCGATCTGGATGAGGACATGTCCGCGGTCGGCGGACTATCCTACGACCTTTGCTTGGACGGCGCGGAGATTGGCAGCGGATCGGTGAGGATCCACGACCCGGAAGTGCAGCGCAAGGTGTTCAAGCTCCTGGGTATGTCCGATGAGGAGATCGATGGCAAGTTCTCCTTCTTCCTTGAGGCCCTCGGATACGGAGCACCTCCGCACGGCGGCATAGCGCTCGGACTCGACCGACTCGTCTCGATGCTGCTGGGATGCGAGAGCATCAGGGAGGTCATTGCGTTCCCGAAGAACAAGCGGTTCCAATCGTTGCTTGACGGCTCTCCTGCGAAGGTCGAGGATTCGAAGCTATCCGAGCTGCAGTTGCTCTCGCTTGCGGAAGACGAGCCGGATGAGAACGGCAGCGAGTCGAACTAGCTTGACTTCTCTTTCAGTCTTTTCTCGATCTCTCTGCTCACCGCTTCGACGATCTCACCAGACGCGTACTTCCCCTTCGTCCGTCTCATGATCTGACCGATGACGAAGTTGGCAGCCCTCTTGTTGGTCCTGAAATCAGAAAGCACGTCAGGGTTCTCGTCCATACAAGCGTTGACGAGGTCCCCGAGTTCCCCGCTCTCCTTTCCTTCGGAGGTATCTTCCACACTCTCACGCTTCCCGAGAGTGTCGATCCTCCTTTTCGCCTCGCTGTCGGTGATGTCCCCGCGGACGACCGCCTGCAACGTCTCCTCGACTTCACGCAGCAACCGCTCGTCCATTCTCCTCTCGATGACGGTCCAATTCGAGGACAGCGGTCCCAGAACCCAAGCGGCGACGGCCTCCGACGGCATGCTTGCACACAGTCGCTCGAAAAGGTCTGCAAGGCCGCTTGAGGTCATCACGATCTGTCTCGCGGTCACTCGGTCCAGTGCGTACTCCGAGCTTATTCTCTCTGCCCTCTTGAGTGGCGTCTCGGGAATCTGCATGTTCTTTGCCATCTCGCCGACGTTGAAGATGCCAAGGTCCGGCTCAGCGATGTATCCGTAGTCCTCCTCGGACTCCTTTCCCCTCGCGGACATCGTGACCCTTCTTTCCTCGTCGAAATGACGCGTCTCCCTAGTGATCTTCTTCCGCGCCTTGAGCATCTTCGTCTGCCTGGACGCTTCGAAGCTCAGCCCTCTCTCCAGATTCTTAAGGCCCAGGATGTTCTTGATTTCCACCCGCTCCTCTCCCACGGATATGTTCGCGTCGACCCTCACGGTCTGCTCGTCCTTCTCTGATAGGCCAACTAGGTGGCGGAGTTCAATCAGTATGTCGGCCATGAAATCCCTGGCTTCCGTGGGCGAGGCGATGTCCGGAGCGGTCACTATCTCGACGAGCGGTATCCCGCTGCGGTTGTAGTCTATCAAGGAGACCTCCTCTCCAGATTTCCCGACGCGCTTGATCCTGCCCGGATCCTCTTCGAGGTGCACTCTTGTTATTCTAACGACCTTGCCGTCCAAAGAGAATCCGCCGTTCACGCCGAGCGGGGAGTCGTACTGTGTTATCTGGAAGTTCTTCGGGAGGTCTGGATAGAAGTAGGTCTTCCTGGAGAACCAAGTCGTGTCGGCGATCTTGCATCCAAGGAACTTGGAGATCAGGATGCCCATCTCGAGAGCCCTGCGGTTCAACCTCGGCCTGGAGCCGGGGAACCCGAGGCAGGTCGGGCAGACAGATGTGTTCGGTCCATCGCCGGAAGTGCTGCAGGAGCAGAAGAGCTTCGAGGCGGTTGGCAGCTGGAGATGTATCTCGAGACCGATCCTCATCAGATCGCCTCCGGGAACCGGTATCGGAATGTCTTCTCCCAACAGTCGGCAGCGCTGAGCAGGACCCCCTCGTCCCAGTGCTTCGCCACGAGCTGCATGCCAATCGGCATGGAATCGGCGTACCCGCAAGGGACGGAGATGTGGGGAAGACCTGCCAGATTCGGCGGCACTGTCAGAAAGTCCGCACGGTACATATCGATCAGCCTCATCCTCTCTATCTCGGCGAAGCGGGGCGAGACGAACGGCATGGTCGGCGTGGCGACGAGCGTGTGGTCCTTGAGAGCCCTCTCATAATCTTTTATCACAGTCTGCCTGACGGCGAGGGCCTTGAGGTAGTATCTGTTCCTGAAACCGACCATTCTCGAATATGTCCCGAGCAGGATCCTTCTCTTCGCTTCCTTACCGAAATGCCGGGATCTGACCTTTGAGAAGAAATCGTCGAAATGCCGGGTGACGTCGCCCCCCTTCGCCCCGAACCTCATGCCGCAATATCTCGCGAGGTTCGTGGACGCCTCGGAGGTCGCGAGGACGTAATAGGCCGGTAGCGCGAACTTCAGCGAAGGGATGCTGACTTCTTCTATCTTGACGGACATGCGCTCCTTGAGGACGTCGAGCGCTTCGTCGAAGGCGCTTCTCACATCAGAATGAATGTTCTCCATCGCTTCCTTTGGCACTGCGATCGATTCGATCTTGACGGAATTCAACGCGAGTTCCGACTGCGAGCATGAGGTCGGATCCATCGGGTCTGGACCGGCTATGATCGGCAGGTACCTCTTCAAGATCGATGAGGAACGTGCAAGCATCCCTACTTTGTCGAGCGAGTTGCCGTAGTCCACGAGGCCGTACCTCGACACCCTCCCGTAGGTGGGGGTGAGGCCGACGACACCGCAGAACGAGGCGGGACAGGATATTGACCCGCCCGTCGATACGCCCAGCGCGACGTGCCCGTCCAGAAGACAGGCTGCAGCCGCAGCACCACCGCTCGATCCCCCGCAGCTCCTGTCGGGATCGAAGGGGTTTCGCGGGACGCCATAACCTGAGTTGGTGCTGAAAGTGCCGAATCCAAACTCGTCCATGTTGGTCTTTCCAACGAGCAGCCCTCTCGCCTGCCTCATCCTTCTTACGGGTGTGGCATCGAACGGCGGACGATAGCCCTCGAGTATTCTGGACCCCGCTCTCGTCTGGAAATCGCTCGTGCACAGGTTGTCCTTTGCAGAGAAGTGAAACTCGAAGGAGGAATCGGAAGGCACCTCATCGATCAGCTCTGAGAAGATGACATATTTCTCGTTGAGACGCTTCAGCCCATCGAGGAAGGCGGCATCCATCAAATCAGTCTAGGCCCCCTTACCCAGTCTTCGAAAGTATCCATCATTTTTACCAATAGCTCCGGCTCGATATCCTGCCCTGCCGAGTCCTCACGGAGGACGTCTTGGATCTTGACGGGATTGAAGTCGTACTCCTCCGCTCCCGAAGCCTCGTCGAGCATCGAGAAGTATTCGAATACCTCCTCCAGGTCCTTTGAGAATTCCTTGATCTCGGCCTCGGTCAGCTCTAGCCTTGCCATTCTTGCCACCTTCTCGACAATCTCAGACTCCATGATTTCCACTCCCGACCACTAGCGACCGCCCTGCCCGGCAGAGCTCGGACTCATCCGGACCGTGCTCATGATTATTGGTAGTATCCATGCAATCCTTATCAATTTTTGGAAAATTGTCAAGAGAGGATGCTTGTTTCGACATTCGGAACACTGGAGGAAAATGTTTATCTCTTTGTCCGAGTTTACTCGGAATGGTGCTTTGATGGAAGAGCCCGACAAGCTAGTGAAACAGGGATTTCAGCTTCTGAGCGAGGGAGACTACTCTCAGGCGCTTTCCAGGTTCGACAAGGCTATCAAAGCTGACCCGAAGAACGCAGAGGCCTACTTCGGCAAGGCCGAGGCAGGGATGCTCGTGCCTAAGGTCAGCGTGGAAGAGGTCCTTGTGCTGTACAAGAAAGCCGTCGAGCTGGACCCGAAGAATCCTTATTACCTCACGTCAATGGGCGCATTCTGTGTCGACGTCGGGCGATTTAACGAGGCCGAAGCCGCGTATAACAAAGCAGCGGAACTCGATCCAGAGAATGCACCGTACTACTACTCGGAGTTCGGCGTGGAGTATTCCAGGAAGGCCCCTGAAGCAATGAAGCAGTTCCTGGATGACAACACCAGAGACATCATCGCAAAGAAGGCGTTGAAGTACGTGTTGAAATCCATCGGACTCGACGAGGAGAAAGCGAAGAAGCTGCTGGTCTGAGCCGATTCTCAATCAGGTCCTAATGCTTGAGCCAGGGGCGGTCCTCTCGTTTTGAGATCTTGCCGGGGAAGCACTGATCGCAAACGCGTTCCCTCGGATGGTAGTGGTCCTCGCAAACCATTCTGCCACATATCGTACAGGTGTGCTGTGCCGGCTTTCCACATATCGAGCACTGACCCAGGACAGTCATGACATTTAGATTGCCCTTGTACGTAATAAAAGCTCGCACACGACGACTGGCGCAAGCGACCTTGAGGAGATATTCGTGATTTCAGAGCAGGCCAAGCCAGTGGAGCCCTTCGATTACGCCGTCCGAATGAGGTTTGCTGCATACGTACTTCGCAGCTTTCTTCGCGGCGGGTGAGGCGTTCGCGACGGCAATCCCGAAGCCGCAATCCTTCAACATCGACACATCGTTGTCGGAATCGCCGATGGCGGCGATCTCCTTCGTCTTGACCCCGATCAGTTCGCTCGCCTTCCTCACGCCGTTCATCTTGCTGTGTCCAGGCTCCATTATGTGGATCGCGAATCCGGTGGTCTCGATGATGACATCCCAGTCCTTCAGCACTTTCCTCACGACCTCTGGGTCCGCAGTCCTCTTCAGGGCGATCTCGCTCTCTCTCCACTTGTCAGTGAAAAGCCTCTCTACCTCGACCTTCGTCTTTAGGTACTCGTAAGCTCTCAGGGGCTGTGAGTTGCTGTTCAGCTTGTACACGTCTTCTTTGAAGGACACTATTCCACCGTTCTCGGCGATGACCGGGCCCTTGAGACCGATGAAGACGGAGAGGCCGTATGCTACGGGCAGGACGTTCCCGCTCGACAGCATGACCGCGACACCTTTCTGTTGCACCTGGCGGAGTGCCTCGATGCCATGCGATTGGATCAGCCTCTTCGAGTCGGTGATCGTACCATCAACGTCAACTACAACAGCCTTGACCACTCATGCCACCCCAAACAAATCAGACAGTCATGTTCAAACGCAAATAAGATCACTCGCGCAGTTCCTTCAAAGTCGTGACCCTTTCCGCAAATGCATTGTGCTTGTGTATCGACTCCTCGCTCTCGCTTCTGACCGTGACAATTACATCGTCCGGAAGGTTGCTGTAATTGTCCAGTATTCGTGCTAGTATCTCTCTCACGACATCTTCTACGAATTTAGGGTTCTCGTGGGCCGCGAGGACGACCTTCGCCTCCTCTGCCCGTTTCAGGATCTCGAACGTCGGACTGCTTACCGACTTCTCGACGATCTCGATGAGGTCGTTCGCTTCGACGTCATACTCCTCAGGGACCTCGATCATCACAGTGGTGATGTTCCTCTGATTGTGAGTGATCATCGGGACCTTTTCCCTCTCGAATGTCACTTTCCCCTGGAGCTCCTCTCTCAGCGTTTCCATCGCACAGGGGCAGGCCGTCATGCCGATGACCTCGACGCCGATCAGCTTCTTCAGCCCGTTGTTCCTCCTGTTCACCGCCTTTGCTATGAGCTTGTACGCCTCCAGAGTCTTCCTGCCGCTGAGGCCGGTTCGTTCCAGGAAATAGTCAGCCTTCAGGTTGACCTCCGAGTACGACGCGTACTCGTGCCGCTCCAGAAGGGAACGACAGATGTTCGCGCTGAGTGTCTCCAGACCGGTCACGGGCTCCCTCACGCTCTGGTCGACGATCTCCGCAATCACCTCAAGGTTCCTCGACATGTGAGAGCCCTTCTGGCTCGAAGGAAGATCCACGAAAACGTCGATGTCGCAGGTGAGAGTCACGGTCTTCTTGCCCCTCTTGACGGTGACCGGCTTCTTGACCCCAGTCACGCCGACCCTCGTAAGCTTGAATCCGTTCGTGAGGCGTCTGCTCTGCACATCGCTTGCCGAAATGAACTTCACCAGCTACCGGATTGAGGCCATTGTCTTAAACGCTAGTGTTCGACAATTTCATTGGTAGATATCGCACTTAGTTGTTCATTCCCCTGGCCGGGCCCTCCAGATCGATCTCAGATCCTGATGAGCCCGTAGTCCCTATTGCCGAGACCGAGCTTCTCAGCATAGGCGAGTTGAACCTCCCAATCGACCTTGTGCAGAGCCTTGAACTTGTCCGTTCCCGGAGCAAGGTTTTCCTCGAGCCTCGTGTCCTTGATCCCCGACTCCTTGTTGACGAGATCTGCCGAAGCCTGATCGATTGCCACTATGTCCTTGGAGGCGAGAATGCCTATGTCCGGCACAATGGGCTTGTCGCTCCACGGCGGGCAGTCGCAGTCCGGGGTGACTTCCAACACGAAGTTGACGAACCCCACTTTTCCCTTCTTGTCCTTGAGGACGCCGTAGCAGTATTCGACGATCTTCTCCTGCAGGACGTTCTTCCCAACGTACCCGCCCGGGTCGATCGCCCTGTTCGGACAGTAGACGTAGCATTCGCCGCAGCCGATGCACAGCTTCTCGTCGATCACAGCCTTCTTCTTTAGTCGAATCGCGCCCGACGGACAGTTCTTGACGCATAGGCCGCAGGTCTCGCACTTCTCCCCTTTGACGGACGGGTGGACGTCGCAGTGCATGTCTAGCTTCCCTGCCCTTGACCCGAACCCCATCCCGATATTCTTGAGCGCTCCTCCGAAGCCCGTCGTCCCGTGACCCTTGAAATGCGCGACACCGATGATTGAATCGGCCTGACTTGCGGCCGAAGCGATCTTGGCGGTCTTGCAGTGCTTCAAAGAGACTTTCACCTCGACCTGGTCCTTTCCCTTCAGGCCGTCTGCAATGATCACGGGAGCGTTGACGACGGGAAATGTGAACCCGTGGCGAACCGCGGTCGTGGCGTGGTCTACAGCATTTGACCGCTGGCCAACGTACAGAGTGTTGGCGTCGGTGAGAAACGGTCTTCCGCCTTTCCTCGCGATGACGTCAACGATCTTACCAAGGAATTGGGGTCGAATGAATGTCGTGTTGCCAGGTTCACCGAAGTGCGTCTTTATCGCCACGAAATCGCCTTTCTCGAACACACCATCAAGACCCGAGGCTTTGAGGAGCTTGCCGACCTTGATCACCATGTTGTCGGATTTCCTGCGCGCCCTCGTATCGGCAAAATAGACATTGGATTTCGTCATCCATGTGGACATCTAGGACATGTCTCATGAACTTTGCTTCTCGACAGATGATACAGATGGACATGCGATGCCTTCGCTACACGAGACCTCGACATCAATTTATACTGGCTGGTGGATGGAGCGAATGATGATCTGCGGGGTCGACGAGGCGGGACGGGGGCCCGTCCTCGGTCCGATGGTGATAGCAGCGGTCATGTTGGACGATGACGGTCCGCTGAGGAAGATGCATGTCAGAGATTCGAAGAAGCTATCACCTAAGCGAAGAGAGGAGCTGGCGTCTGAGATCGAAAAGGTCGCGACCATCGAATTGGTCATCATTCCCGCGGAGGGTATCGACGAGATGAGGGAACAGATGTCGCTCAACGAGTTCGAAGCTCGCGTGTTCGCATCTCTGATCGACCGCCTCAAACCAGACAAAGCATATGTCGATGCGGCCGACGTCGATGAGAAGCGTTTTCATGACATGATTCGGAGCGGTCTTTCCTGCAGTCCGGAGCTCTTCTGCTGCCACAAGGCCGACGACATTTATCCAGTGGTGTCCGCGGCGTCAATAATCGCCAAGACGCGGAGGGACCGTTTGATCGCGGACATCCAGAAGGAGATGATGGAACCGATAGGGAGCGGATATGCCTCAGACCCTGTCACGATAGCATTCTTGGAGAAATGGATGAGGGAGAATCAGGATTATCCACCTCATACGCGGAAGTCTTGGGCGACCGCAAGAAAGGCCCTCATATTGGCAAAGAACACGAAACTGACGGAGTGGAGTGATGAAGGATGACCGTGAAATGTCTTTTGGAGGATCTGGTGGCGAAGTTCAATCAAAAGGCGGAGAAGGACGAGGCCCTTCAAAGGGAGCTTGAGGGAATCACGAGGAAGGTCCAGATTGATCTCGGTTCCGAACAGTACAAGTTCGTTCTCGAGAACAAGCGGATCGGGTCCTTCGCCGAGGGCAAAATAGAGAATCCGGATATATCTTTGATCTCCGACCCTCGGACGATTGAGGATTTGATGTCTGGAAAGATGAAACCGATGAAGGCTTGGGCGCTGAAGAAAGTGAAGATCAAAGGGTCGCTGGATGACATCCTGCGCCTTAGAAAATTCTTCTAAATATCCAAAAGTTTAATTAAGAGACGTGTGTTAGGAGACTAGTCTCACAGCGGGGTGGGGTAGCCAGGATATCCCGTCGGGCTCATAACCCGGAGATCGGTCGTTCAAATCGACCCCCCGCTACTTTCATTAAGATGTCGATAATAAATTAGTACCGATGCACTGCCTCGTAAGGTCGCTGTCTCTCCTTTTCGTCTGTCGTGCTTCCCTAGCCTCCGGGCAGGATGCGATGAGTCGTCGCATGAGCCCAGAGCGCGGACAAAATGGAAATATTGATGATGGCGATATGTCGTCAGGAAGGTCGATACGATGCCCGCTTATGTTGGAGCCATAGATCAGGGAACCACGGGGACGCGTTTTGCGATATTCAATCACTCCGGAAATCTCGTCTCCTCGGCTTACGAAGAACATACTCAGATATTTCCAAAGGCCGGCTGGGTGGAGCACAACCCGATGGAGATCTGGCAGAAGACCAAGAAGGTCGTCAGGGACGCCCTCGAGAACGGCAGCATCGACCCAAAGGATATCGCGGGAATCGGGATCACCAACCAAAGAGAGACGACGGTACTCTGGGACAAGAAGACAGGGACTCCTATCTACAACGCCATCGTCTGGCAATGCCGCCGCACGTCGGGCATGTGCCAGGAACTCGCGGAGGAGGGACTCTCTGACATGTTCCAGCACAGGACAGGTCTTGTGTTGGACTCGTACTTCTCCGGAACGAAGATCAAGTGGGTGCTCGACAACGTCAAGGGCGCGAGGGAGAAAGCCAACAGGGGAGATCTCCTTTTCGGGAACATCGATACTTGGCTGATATGGAAGCTCACGGGGAAGCACATCACTGACTGCACGAACGCGTCCCGCACTCTTCTCTTCAACATATTCAAATGCGAGTGGGATGACGATCTCTTGGAGACTCTGGACATCCCCGAGAGCATTCTTCCGGAGGTGAGACCGTCCGTCGACCCCGACACGTACGGCATGACGAAGCCCTCGGACTTCATGGGAGCCCGGGTCCCCGTCTGCGGTGATCTTGGCGACCAGCAGGCGGCACTGTTCGGGCAGACGTGCTTCGATTCCGGCGAGGCCAAGAATACCTACGGCACGGGTTGTTTCATGCTGATCAACACTGGGACGGACCAAGTCTTGTCCAAAAGGGGCCTCCTGACCACCATCGCGTACAAGGTGGGGGCCGAGGCCCCGCGATATGCTTTGGAAGGGTCCATTTTCATCACAGGAGCTGCCATCCAATGGTTGAGAGACAGTCTGAAGATCATCGAGACCGCAGCGGAGACAGAGAAGATGGCCTGTTGCGTCCAGGACACGGATGGAGTCTACTTCGTCCCGGCGTTCGTGGGGCTGGGCGCCCCTTACTGGGATCCTTATGCCAGGGGGACGATACTTGGGATCACTAGGGGGACGAAGAGGGAGCACATTGTCAGGGCGACGCTCGAATCCATATGCTACCAGACGAGGGATGTGATCGAGACGATGAACGCGGATTCGGGCATTCCGTTGAAGTTGTTGAGAGTGGACGGAGGCGCGGTCAAGAACAACTTCTTGTGCCAGCTGCAGTCCGATATACTCCAGGTTCAGATACTGAGGCCAACGGTCCAGGAGACCACTGCGCTCGGGGCCGCTTACGCGGCCGGTCTCGCGGTGAAGTTCTGGGAGGATATGGACGAGTTGCGGAGCAATTGGGTGATCGATCGGACCTTCGAGCCGGTCATGACCCCGGAGAATAGCGAGATGCTCTACTCCAGGTGGAAACGCGCTGTCGAAAGGGCGAGGGATTGGCTCCCGCCCGAAGAGCGCTGAGGTGTATCATTGTCCAAGGTCGAGGTGCTCATCGTCGGGGGAGGGGTGACCGGGGCCGGAGCAGCGAGGGATCTGGCCTTGCGTGGCGCGGGCGTCATGCTTCTCGAGAAATCGGACTTCTCTATGGGCGCGACCGGAAGAAGTCACGGAATGCTCCACAGCGGGGGTCGCTACGCGGTCAAGGACCCCGAATCCGCGGTGGAGTGTGCGAGAGAGAGTGCGATACTGAAGCGCATTGCTGGCTACTGCATCGAAGACACCGGAGGATTGTTCGTAGGGCTCGAGGGCGACGATCCGGACTTTCCTGATAGATTCCTACGTGGTTGCTACGACACCGGTGTCCAGGCAAAGGCGATAACACCAAAGGAGGCGCTGTCACTCGAGCCCTGCCTCTCGAGGAAGGTCCTGAGCTCGATCGAGGTGCCCGACGCCTCCGTGGACCCTTTCGCCCTCACGATGGGAAACGTGGAGGATGCGAAGGACGCGTGCGCAGATGTGCTCAACTACCACGCAGTCCGGAAGTTCGTCCTCAGCGACGGGCACATCCAGGAAGTGATCTTCGAGAACCTGCGGAACGGATCCAAGGAGAGTGTGAGACCGGAAGTCGTCGTAAACGCCGCGGGCGCCTGGGCCGACCGCATCGTGTCTTTAGCCGGACTTCATATTCCGATGGAAATCGACAAGGGGACGCTCGTCGTGCTCAACGGTAGACTGGTCAATCGACTGGTGAACAGGCTGAGGATGCCCGCTGACGGAGACATAATCGTGCCGAATCATTCGGCGTCGATCGTCGGCACGACCTCGGAGAAGGTCGGCACCCCTGAGAACGCTATTGCCAGTCGATCGGATGTCGATTACCTCATTTCGGAAGCGTCCAAGATGGTCCCCGACGTCGGTTTAGCACGTGCCGTGCGTGCCTACGCGGGGGTGCGACCTTTGCCTGGTGGAGGAAAGGGGGGCAGGGATGCGAGCAGGACGTTCAAGGTCATCGATCATGCCGAGGAAGGCGTGGCCAACCTTGTGAGCATAATCGGTGGCAAGCTCACGACCTACCGTCTCATGGCTGAGAGGACGTCCGACGTAGTGATGCACAAGCTGGGATCCTCAGGTCATTGCCGTACTGCATTGGAACCGATTTCGCTGCCGATGACCGCGGAGGAGAGGCAGGACATCCTCGCTTTTCCAATGGTTCGCATGACCAGGAAATACGGCAAGGGTCATTGCGACATCGTGAGGAACTGTGTGTCGAGCCTTCGAGGCAAGGAGGTTCTCTGTTCGTGCGAAGAGGTGCTGAGGGGAGAAGCCGAGCACTTCGCCAGCAAGGAAGATGTGACCGGGCTTTCCGACCTGATGAGGCGGACGAGGGCTGGCATGGGGTATTGCCAAGCGGGAATGTGCGCCTTCGGCATGGCGTCCGTCATGATCGAACATTCGAATGAAGACCCATTGGAGATGATCGGGCAGTTCCTGAGGGAGCGATGGCGGGGTGTCGAACCGGTCCTTTTCGGGGCTCAACTGCGCCAGGAGGTCTTCAAGCGATATCTTTACGATGGCGTGTACCAGCTGGAATCGCTTCTCGGGGGTGAGGGGCGCTGAGAAAGGTTGCGGAACTGGATGTGGATTTCCTCGTCGTGGGGCACGGCGCAGCTGGATTGCTCTGCGGTTCGTTGATCTCCTCGCGCGGAAGGAGCGTTGCTATTGTGGGGCGGACCACAACGGCCACCGCGCTTTCCACCGGTTGTTTCACGCTCTTTCGTCCGCCGGGCATCGTTCCCGGGCCATCCCGGACCGACTTCGACATGCTCTCGAGGACGGTCGCTCCCTTCAACTCATTGTTCGAACGGAGCCCAGAGAACCTCGCAGGTTCGTTGTCCGAGATACTCTCTTTCATCATCCCTAGGCTCAGGTCGCAGGGGCTCCCGATGTCCGGGGATTTCAATCATTCCTATTCCGTTCTGTCGAACACAGGTACTCCCTATTCCTGCTCGGTGAGTCCGAGCTACGTCGAGAAGGGCAGGCTCGACTGGAATGCCAGTGGCACGGTGGCGCTCCTTGGGATACTGGGATTGAGGGATTTCGATCCCGACCTGGCCGTCTCCACGCTCGAGTCTGCGATGGGACGGAGGAACGTCAGGGCTTACTGGACCCAGATTCCCGAGGTCAAGGAGAGACATGACATGTCCTCGTCGGATGTCGCCGCGCTCAACGAGCGCGCTCCTCTCGAAGAGGGGATCGCAGATATCTTGAAGGAGCTCGGCGAGGAGTCCGTCGGGCTCCCTCCTCTCTTCTCTCTTCCGCAATTCATCAGGAAGATGGAGTGCTTAGAGCGGCAGACGGGCAAGAGGGTGTTCGAGGTCGCGACGCCTATGTCCCTTCCCGGTCAAAGACTGCACGACGCGCTCGAGAATGTCGCGGCGCGGGAGGGCTGCAGACTGCTGAAGGGATTGACGGCGGTCGATGTCGAGTTTTCGGGCAATCACGCCTCCTCGGTCACGGTCCGCAGCCGATCGAGGGAACAGAGGATCACATTCTCGAGGCTGATATTCGCCACAGGGGACCTCGTCGGGGGCGGGCTGGTGCCAGACGGTGACAGGGTGGAGGAAGCGATTTCCTCCCTGCAGGTCGAGAGCCGGGGCGGTACAGATTTCTATCCGCCTCCGGACCCGAGCCTGAGCTCCCAGGCCCTGCGCGATGTGATGCAGAGCGGCGTCAGGGCCGATCCGCACCTCCGACTGTTCACAATGCAGGGCGGGACTTTGGACAACGTGTTCGGGGCCGGCTCTGTGCTGTCGGGGTTCTCGCTTCCGACGGGGGTCGGATTGGGCGGCGTCATGTTGACTTCTTGGATGGCCGCTAGGAACGCTATGGAGGCGGATTGATTGGCGAGGCCGGGGATTGAGACAAGCGGCTGCATCAAATGCGGAAGTTGCATCAATGCGTGTCCGGTGATCGCGGCGGAGGGAGTGCAGAGATTCTCGGGACCGATGAACCTTGCGGTAGAGGCCCCGAGATTCCTTCCCGATATCGCGGTCACGAGGGACAACATCATGATGTGCGTGACGTGCTGGAAGTGCGAGGAGGTCTGCCCCGCGAACCTGCCGCTTCCCGAGGCGATACTTCGGGTCAGGAAGTTGATATTCTCCGACAAGGAGATGCTCGAGGGGCACAGAAGGATCGCAGAGAACATAGACAAGTACAGGAGGTCCATCGAGCCGCGCAGCGCGCAGGATATGTCGCCTCCGAAGGAGACCGGAGAGGTGATGTACTTCCCCGGCTGCATCAGCAAGGAAAGGATCACTTCGATATACGACTCGTCGGTGAGCGTTCTCGGAAAGGTGCGCGCGGACTTCGGAGTGCCGAATGGCTGGGTGTGCTGTGGCGCTCCTCTCGAGAAGATCGGGGACTCGGAGAGGCTTAAGATCCTCCGCGAGGAGAACCTGACGAGGTTCGAGGGTTTCAGGGAGATAGTGACCTCGTGCCCCGGCTGCACATCCCATCTCCTAATGCACTACGATCTCGAGCCGCTCCACACGATCGAATTCCTGTATGAGAACGTGGGTTTGAGCCGTCTGCGCTTCAAGTCGTCCACACGTACGACCCGGGTCGCACTTCACCATCCTTGCCATCTAGCAAGGACGATCGGTCCTCATGTCATCGACTACGCCTATGCTATGTTGCAGTCTGTGCCCGGTCTAAAGCTGGTCGAGATGGAGGACCCGGGCGCTTGCTGCGGCGGCGGGGGAGGCGTCGTGGCTGGCTACCCCGACATCGCACTCGATCTTGCGATCGAGAAGATGAGGAAAGCCAAGGAGGCTGGGGCGGAGTTGCTGTTGGCTCCATGCCCGTTCTGCGTCCTGAACCTGAGGAGGGTCGACCTCCTGGAAGTCGGAGAGTTTATTGTATTCTTGAACGAACGTCTGGAATGAGTGAAATCGAAAAATAAGAAATAGAGGCAGCGGCATATTACCGGCGAGAACATATGAGTCGTGACGCGCTTTGCTTCTCCTGCCTTTACAGGGACGAAAGGCCAGAACTGGGGTTCAACAGCGAACTCATCTATTGTATAAAGAAAGAGATCGTTGTGAGGCCGAAGACGAAATGCGATCTTTATGTCAAGTCGACAGGCGAAGGGGAGGAGGAGATGCGCAACGTGATGTACGGAGTGATATCGGATAACGACCTTCAGGAAGAGTGACCTGGTCCGAGCGGTACATCAACGTCACTTCCACTCCAGGAGCGATATCCGATCTCCCTTGTAGATCTGCTTTATCTCGAACGGGATCCACTGCGACGAAGCCGCGTACCCCCTCATATGCCTTATCCTCATCCTCCGGTTCAGATTGTCATCGAACTTCAGCTCTATGACCCCGTCTGCTATGGCCATGAGATGGTTCATTGTCTTCTCGTCGTGGACGCCGTCGTGGACTGTGAAGAATCCTGTTCCGAACTCCGAACGAATTCGGGAACTCGATATCTGGAAGAACTTGAGCACGACGTTCGTCTGATTGTAGAGGAACAGCGTCGACAACGAGTGCAGGAAGATGCGGACAGGCTTGCCGGTCTCCTTCGCTATGGCGGATACGTTGAACATTATTCCCTCGATATCTGACACCTGGCGCACATCTCCGGTCTGCTTCGAATCCCTGCCTTCGAACGCGCCGAGCAGGCTTGAGTGGTAATCTATGATGAACAGGCTGTGGCCGAGCGTATTCTTCACGCTGATCCCGAAAGATTCCATGGCGGAGATCACATCCGCGGGGAGCAGATCGACCGCGACGAAGATCACGATGTCCCCGTTCTCGATGTAGTTCTTCGCCAAGCTTATGTTGAACTCGAGCAAACCGATGCCGGGGCTTCCGACCATGATTATCGAGGACTTATCGGGGAATGTGGATTTGATCACTTGACATCACCCGCCTCAGAGGATCGGCGTCAGCGAGACGCCGCCCCCCTTTTCCTGCTCTTCGAACGTGAGTGCGTTGCACTCCGTGAACGGCTTCTCACCATATAGGATGACCGTGCCCCCGATCCTGTCGATCTTCACGTGTGTCGTAGCGAGGTCCGCCAAGCGGTGGGCCGAGGATGTGGAAGGTGAAGTGATGCCGACGAACACGCCGTTGTTTCGCCTCACAGAAAGCAGATGATCTGTGAGCTGGTCCATGACGTGATTCCCGTATATGGACTCCATCGTGTCGAAGCCCATCAGTGAGAGGAACGGCACGCCGGCGTCCTTCAGGCTGAAGGCCAGACCCTGCCAACTGAAGTCGGCCAAGGCTGTGGTTCCCTCGACGGGAAGCACGAAGTGCTCGCTCACCGTTCCGATCTGGGTCGCCTTCTCTGGTATCCTCACGAACCTATCGAACTCATCTTTCGGCAGCATTCTCACTATGTGATTCCTCGCGCTCTCGGCACTGGCCTTCCTGAGAGGCACCCACATGACGCCCCGCTTCAACCCTACGAAGTTGGCGACAAGGCTGCATTCGACCGCGCTGCTGACCGTCGCGGGAACGCCGTATCCCAGCTCTATGAGCACGATCGATCCCTTTTCGAGGCCTCCGAGGAGCAGTCTGTCCAGGTCCTTTATTCCCCACGACATCCTGTCCGAGGAATCCTCGACTGGCGACCACGCCTTGGAAGACGAGAACTCCTCCTTGAAATCGTGCCCGAAGCTCGTTATCTTCCCGCCCTTGAGCGTGAACAGGTACTTGGGCTGCCCGATCTCACATCCCCTGAGCTTGAATATCTCCATCTCGCGGATCCTTCTGCCCTGGTAGTCGGTTGACTTCAACACCAGTACGCCGTCTCCTAGATAGTCGAGTTGCGGGTCGGCGCTCTCGAGAACGAAGAGAACGTTGGCGCCGTATCCCTCGACGATATCGTTCTGAACCGTGAGTATGAGTCTGGCGCAAGTCTCACTGTACTTTTCCGCCAGCGCGTCTATGCTGTCGAAGACTATGAGTGATTTGGCCGGGAGGTTCTTCTCAAGCGTGTTGTAGACAGCCTCCAACTCTCCGAGGTCCCGTCCGATTGAAACGGACATCATCGCCTCCTGCCCTTCCGACGCCTCTCCTAACCCCTTCAGGTTGCTGAGTTCGGTCCTCCTTCGACCGTGTCCCTCGCCCCCCGCGGCATTGTCGCTGGCAAGCGAACGGGATGAGGCCTCACCCCGCTCGATCTTCTCCTTGAGCCAAGGGAATTGAGCGAAGAGCGATGCGTCCGAGACGCGGGTCGAAAGATAGAAACTCCTCTCGATTGCCGAGATGTCCTCGATTGTCTGGAGTGCGAATGTTGTCTTGCCGGTACCGGCGTTCCCCCGTACTATCAGCGAGTGGCCCCCCTCGTAAGTGAAGAAGTCGAATATCTCCGAAGGTATCCTGGGGGCAGACACAGTCGCGTCTCCTTCTCTCTGGGTTCGGGATTCAGCAGGTGCCATCCTGTCTCAATTCGGCAACTCTTCCTTAAATGTTTCCAGCATATTTTCTCGAATGATATTGTGACGGAAAGGCATGCATCGTTCTAGCGACTCTATCATTCCCGAGTGCGAAAAGTATTAAGAGCATCGACCTGAATCCAGATAGTCGGAGGATTGGAAATTGAAGGCGGTCGTTCTTGCTGCTGGTGAAGGAACGAGGCTCCGTCCTTTTACGGTCTCTCGCCCCAAGGTAATGATTCCGGTGGGCAACAGGCCGATACTAGCGTATGTCATTTCTGCGCTCGTCGACAACGGCATTCGGGATATCGTACTGGTTGTTGGGTACAGAAAGGAAACGATAATGTCCTATTTTGCCGACGGGAAGAAGTTCGGGGCGAGGGTGACTTACGCTGTCCAGGAGAAGCAGCTTGGCACAGCCCACGCTCTCGCGATCGCGAAGCAGCACCTTAATGAGGACTTCCTGGTGGTCGCCGGGGACAATCTGATTGACAGCCGGACCATATCGGACCTCGTCGGCTGTAAGCGGGGACCTGCGATCCTTGTCACCGAAAGCGAGATGCCGTCGAAGTATGGGGTCGTCCAGGTCGAGAGCAACAAGGTCGTACGGATCGTCGAGAAGCCCGAGGGGAGGGTCGGCAACATCATCAGCACTGGGATATACTGTTTCAACAGGGACCTGCTCAGGATCGTCGAAGACGGTGTCAGCAACGGAAAGATCGGCATAACTCATGTCCTCCAGACATTGGTCCCGAGAATGGACCTTCCTGCTGTTCACACCACAGGGAAGTGGATCGACGCGGTGTATCCTTGGGATCTTATCAGGGTCAACGCGGCCGCTCTGACCGTCCGCGGGCAGGAGATCGTCGGCACGGTGGAGTCGGGGGTCACCATAAAAGGGAGCGTGTCGGTCGGTGCCGGAACACGGATCCGATCTGGAACGTACATCGAGGGCCCTGTCACGATCGGGGAAGGCTGCGACATCGGTCCCAGTGTGACGATCCTCCCGTCGACAAGCATCGGCAACGGGGTGCAGATAGACTCGTTCAGCCTGCTTTCGAACTGCCTGGTTATGAACAATGTAGACATCGGTTCTCATTCTCATCTCTCTCATTCGGTACTTGATGACGGCGTCAGGGTCGCGACCGGTCTGGCAGCGCCGGCTGGCTGCGCCTTCGCCAGGGTGGAAGACGAGTTCTTCAAGTTGGAGCGCGTGGGCGGGCTTATCGGCGAAGGCACCGAGATCGGCGCGGGGGTCGTTGTTTCTCCAGGTTCGATAGTCGGCGCTGGCTGCAGAATCGGGAGCGGAGTGCGGGTGACCGGCAATCTCGAGAACAAGAGCGTTGTGGTCTGAAATGTGCGGGATTGTCGGCTATTCTGGCTCAAGGCAGGCAGTCGAAGTCCTGATCGATGCTCTGAAACGGCTCGAGTACAGAGGATACGACTCGGCCGGGATCGCTATCTGTGGAAAGGAGGTGCAGGTCTACAAGGACAAGGGTGAGATCTCCAGACTCCAGGAGTCCCTTCCGGTCCTGAAGGGAACGGTCGGGATCGGCCACACAAGGTGGGCGACCTGCGGCAGGCCTTCGAAGGAGAATGCGCACCCGTTTGTCGATTGCACCGGCGAGTTCGCACTCGTCCACAACGGAATAATCGAGAATCACATGGCTCTGAGGAAGGGGCTCATGGTGAAGGGTCACAAGTTCACCTCTGAGACCGACACCGAGGTCCTCGTCCATCTGCTGGAAGAGAACTTCCAAGGCGACACTCACGCTGCCCTGATCGAGGCACTGAAGAAGGTGAAGGGGACTTACGCCGTCGCCGTGGTCCGCCGCGGTTCGAAGGAGGTGGTCGTAGCCCGGAAGGAGAACCCACTTGTCGTCGGCCTTGGAGTCGGTGAGAATTTCGTCGCGTCGGACGTGACGGCGCTCCTGAACTACACCAACAAGGTCCTTTACATAATAGACGGGGAATCCGCGGTGATATCTCCCGCTGGCGTGAAGATATTCGACGAATCGGGGAAGGAGGTCGAGCGCGAACCGAGCGTGATCTCTTGGACCGTGGACGACGCGGAGAAGGGCGGATTCGACCACTTCATGCTCAAGGAGATATTCGAGGAGCCGTCAGCGATTCACAACACGTTGCTCGGATATCTAGACGATGTCACGAACGGGAACTCCATCGGCAGCTCGGACTTCAGTTCCGTGAAGATAGTGGCGTGCGGGTCGTCCTATCATGCCTCCATGGTCGGCAAGTATGTGATTGAGGCGCTCTCGAACACGCCAACGACCCTTGAACTCGCTTCTGAGTATAGGTATTCACCAGGCACAAAGGAATTGCCCCTGGTCGTGCTGGTCTCCCAGAGCGGGGAGACGGCCGATACGCTCGCTGCCGCCAGAGAGGCGCGCAGGAGGGGTTGCAAGACCTACGCGATCACGAACGTCGTCGGAAGCACGATAACGCGGGAGGTGGACGAGGTCTTCTACACGCGTGCGGGCCCGGAGATTGGGGTCGCCGCGACGAAAACTTACCTCACCCAGCTGATTGCGCTCTATCTTCTGGGTATGCGGATGGGACTCGCAAGGAACACTATTGGGCACGATGCGCTGAGGTCGATGAAGTCTGAGTTGCGCTCCATGCCTCAGTACGTCAGGGCTGTCCTCGACAACGCATCGGCCATCGAAGAGGCGACGGACATGCTCGTCGATGCCAGGGACGTCTTCTTCATCGGTCGCAACATCAACTATCCGACCGGCCTCGAGGGGGCCCTGAAACTGAAGGAGATATCGTACATCCATGCCGAAGGCTATGCCGCAGGGGAGCTCAAGCACGGCCCGCTGGCCCTGCTGGACGCTCGCACACCGGTAGTCGCGGTGTGCATAAGGGACCACACCTATGACAAGATGCTCGCCAACGTAGCGGAGGTCGCCGCCAGGGACAGTCCCGTATTAGCAATCGGGTTTGAGGACGACACCGAGCTGAGCGCCGTCGCGGACAGGGTGATCGGGATACCGAAGGTCGCACCGCTCTTCTCGCCCGTGCTGATCACGGTCGTCCTCCAGATGCTGGCATACTACACTGCAAAGAGAAAAGGATGCCCGATCGACAAGCCCAGGAACCTCGCGAAAAGCGTGACTGTGGAGTAATCAAGCGAGCCTCTCGGGGCAGACGCTCCTCCGGGAGCAGGACCGGCACTTGCCAACCCTGTTGTGGTTCCGGTGGGCTTCGTGGGTCCTCATGAGTTTCCTCATCTCGTCCAGTTTTGAAATCAGAAGCCCCTTCACCTCGTCGTTGAACTCTATCTCGTGCTCGATGTTGTCGTACTTTAGGATGCCATGAGTGACCTTGGTGCCTTCATCATCGCTCAGGAGAAGGCAGTAGGCCGCCACGCGAAGGATGTGCGAGAAGAGCGGGCCCCTCGGCTTTCGGCCGGTCTTCACGTCCACCGGGACGAGCTCACCATCGACCGACAGGATATAGTCGGGTCTTCCCGACAGGCCGTACCGTTCTGACTTGAGCAGCTTGGACTCCCTCCTGCCGACGTATCTGATCTCTCCCTCGATGTCCTTCTTCCTTCTCTTCTCGACCGCCGCCTGTCTCGCGGACAACGAAATGTAAAGGGCGACGCTCGCCCCTATGAGCCAAATCAGGGCCGCGACCTCGTATATCATCGCGACCTCCGGGTCGACCCCGAGCACTGTCACCGAATTCAACGTTATGACCATCGCTATGATTGCGAAGATGACGATCACCTGCTCGTACTGAGAGCGCTTCCTCTCCTCCTTTGCGGAAGCAGATCGATATAACATCAAGACCGCGGAGATGACCCAAGGTATCGACAGAAGGCCGAGTATCTTGCTCCATCCGGCGGAGTTCTCCACTGGCCTGAAGACGACGCCTATGACGGCGAGCACGGTAGCCGTCAACGCGAACCAGAGCACCATCCTCTCCCAGATCCTCGCCTTTCTCTCCTCGTCCATGATGTCCGAGAGCTCGACCGAGAGAGCTTTGTGCTCCCTTTCGCCCTCTTCGAGAAGGGGAGATGTGACGTCGCCCTTGGTGCTCAGCCACCAGCTCAGGGGACAATACGCGAATCGCTCGAGGTCGCTTGCCGAGATCGTTTCCATTTCGACTGTAAGTATTACTTCATTGTCTGTAATACTTGCGATTTTCCGTTTCCGCCGTTCTCGATCCTCTCGCACCTGTGCTCCACGAGCGACGAGTCCACGACGATTATGCCCTCTGGGCTGTCGACATCGTCAACGACTCCGAACCAATAGACCACAAGACCGTTGCCGAAGAGCTCGTTGTACGGTATCAATTGATTCCTTATGTTCTTCCTGACCTCTATGCTGTCACCGAACGACGCCTTCGACTCTATCCAGTTGATCTCCCATCCGTTGACCCGGATTGGCTCATCCAAAAGACAATCGGGGGTCTTCGCGAACTCCCCCCTGAGGTCCCGCTCGGTTCTGTAAGTTATGTCGTGGGAGTTGAGCCAGTCTCTCAGGCGCTCTTCCCCCCAGGCTCCTCGTTTGTACTGGCTCTCGGCGGCCTGCGGGGAGTAGACGATGTCCTCCTTCGTTATGTCGGTGATCTCCTTCCTGGTCCTTGCATTCTCGATGAGCTCCGGGTTCTTGACATACTTCCAGAACTGCTTCTTCGAGAAATCCAGCTCCTGGAATATCATCAGCCCCGTCAATATCGGCGGGAATCTCCACTTCCTGGCGATCGACAGTATGCTCCTTCCGTTCTTCCACTCGCGTACGAGTCGATCTGCGTTCTGTTTGACCTTGTAGAATTTCCTCGTCGTTTCTCTGACTGTCTTCTGCGTGAATATGACGGTTAGAAGTTCTTCATCAAGACTCAATTTCTTCGCAAGATGTCTTATGTCAGCGGGATCATTAAGCGATTCATATACTGACCTGTAGTCATTGTACTTCATTATTTCACTCTGATTCTTTTTGTCTTTTTCTCGTCGTAGCGGCCGGTCGCTATTTATAACTATCGCCGTTCTTCGACAAGCTGGAGAAACCTGGCATAAAGTAGAATCCTTCAACTCCGAACGCACGCTCGCTGCCGATATTCCCTCCTTTTGCACTGTCGAGTTCGCTGAGGCGTTCGGCATTTTCGAGCACAGTTATGAAGAATCCTATGACTTTTCGAGGGTCCGACCAGACGTCGCGAACGCCTTCACAGTCCATGCAATACGGTTAAATACAAAAGAATGCGATTCATTACAAGAAGGGACAATTTCATCCAACACATAGGGAGTGTAGGTGAGATAGGAAGGGATGACGTTGGCGAATAGTTCGTTCTTTGCTGATAGTAGAGGCCCACCATGGCTTCCGGCCAGCGCTTCGGACGCTAGAAAGCTCGCGTACTGGGGCCAGCTGATGTGCTTCGTATTCATGATAGTCTATCTGATACTCGGGATCATCTTACTGATCACTCGTGACCTCGGAAGCGGGATCTACTTGGTGGTCTCCGGCTTCGTGGATTTCATCATCCTCGCTCTGATGAAGTCGACCGTCTTCGAGCACATGGATCAGGGCCGGTTCAATGAGGCAAGCGACCATCTCCTCGTCCTTGGCGTTCTCGGGATAATCTTTGGAGTGATTCCAGGCATATTCCTCATAACCGCCTTCGCAAGGTTGCAGGAGGTGTTCCAGCCGCAGTATCAACCGTATGCTCCGGGCACCTATCAGGAGGGCAAGCCTCCGGAGGCACCGCCGACTGCGTACGCTCCTCCACCTCAGCAGGCAGCACCCCAGCAGCAAGCGCCTCAGCAGGCCGCCCCGCAGGAGCAGGCAGCCGCGGCTCAGCAGAAGTCAAGGCACCCTGAGATGGTCAAGTGCAAGAAGTGCGGGGTCCAGTATCCGGCGTTCATGAGGACCTGCCCCAACTGCGGCGAAGAGAGATAGGAACGCTCAATCTCTCATTCCCGTTTTTCCTATTTGCAGCCCTTCTGAGGAATTCGACGTTCGAGTTTCCCGACAGCCGTTCATTCGGAGATTTTCTTTCCGCATGGGTATTTCGAGTCGTAGAGCACGTTTCCGTCGTGTATGATCTTCGTTATTCTGTGATAAGGTATTTCACTATTGGTCGCTCTGAAAAACGATCTGCCAAGCTCCACTATCTCTATGCCAGAGATAATTCTCGTGTCAGCAGGAGCGCCTCTATGTTTGTAGTGAATCTCGGCTCGCTCGAGTCCTCTATCGCTCCGCCACCTCAGCTCGTTGAGCACCTCCCTAGGGTAAACCACATGCCTTCTAGGCATCCGGCAGCAAAAGGTTTTTGTCCTTCCTAAGAGAACATTCAAACCATGAAGCAAAAGGAGGTGGAGGGGAATTTCGTCGATGTATTGGACGGTCGCATCTACCCGGCCAGGCTCGTCATCGTTGACGGAAAGGTCTTTCGACTGAGCGAGATAGGCTCCGCTCCAGACCTCTACATCCTACCAGGCCTGATAGACGCGCACATCCACATCGAGTCTTCTCTGCTCTGCCCCTCCCGCTTTGCCGAGGTAGCCGTGACGCATGGCACCACTGCTGTGCTCTCCGACCCTCACGAGATAGCCAATGTCATGGGCATGGAGGGGGTCATGTATATGGTGGAGGAGGCCAGGTCCGTGCCGCTGAGGATATTCTTCACAGCTCCTTCCTGCGTACCGGCAATGCCCACGCAGACCTATGGCGGCAGGTTAGGATGGAGCGAGGTGAGGGAGTTGCTGCGAATGGACCGCTTTGTGGCCCTCGGGGAGGTCATGAATTACCGGGGAGTTCTGATGAACGATCCGGAGGCGATGGCCAAGCTGGAAGTGGCGCGTGGTGAAGGGAAACCAGCGGACGGACACGCCCCGGGACTGACCGGACATGACCTGGACCGTTACATCTCTGCCGGAATCTCCACGGACCATGAGTGTACCACCAACGAAGAAGCACTGGAGAAGCACCGCAAGGGTATGATGATCATGGTCCGACAAGGAAGTGCCTCCAAGAACATGAAGGCATTGGCTTCGTTTGCGATGAAGAACAAGTGCTTCCTAGTCTCCGATGACCTCGACGCGCTCGATTTGACAAAGGGACATGTGAATCGCCTGCTAGCAAACGCGGTCGCATTGGGCGTGGACCCGATACATGCTATAAGGGCTGTGACGATGTGGCCAGCACAGCATTATGCCCTTCCCTTTGGGGTGCTGCGGGAGCAGGGAATGGCCGACCTCGTGGTGGTGAATAACCTCGAGGAGTTCAAGGTGCTAGAAACATGGATCGGAGGGGAGATGGTGGCCAAGGACGGCAAAGCATTGTTCTCTGCCGTGCCACGTCCCCTGAGACCAAGCGTTCTGCATCCTGATCTAGGACCCCCAGATTTAGAGACCAGACATCCTGGTCCAGTAGCCCACGTGGAATATATCCAGGCCCTTCCGGATCAAATCATGGGCGGCATAGGCACAATCAGGTTGGAGGTGAATGATGGCAAGGTGACGCCCGATGTTTCCAGGGATGCGTTGCTCCTCGCCGTGGCAAACCGGTACGTGAAGGTGCCAGTAAGCTTGGAGTTCATCAGAGGCTTCGGACTGAAGAGTGGCGCAATTGCCTCTTCGGTGGCGCACGACGCACACAATATCATCGGAGTGGGAACGGATTCTCAGAGCCTGGCATACGCCATGAATGGCGTGGCCTCGCAAGGCGGAGGATACTTCGCTTACGATGGCGCACGGTCATGTGCCCTGCCCCTGCCTGTTGCTGGACTAATGAGCAACCTTCCCTGCGCTGAAGTGGCTGGAATGCAGGCGAAGATCGATGCGTTCGTCAAGGGGATGGGCTGTCAGCTGCCTGCACCATTCATGACTTTATCATTCCAGGACCCTGAGTTCCGCAAGATGATTATGGGTAACGGCGGTAGGAGCTGAGATAAGTCACCTTTCGGCAAAGCTTTTTTTCATCGTACATTGTTGCCATGGCAATCGATGGGAGATGGAACGCGATGCGATGCTGCAGGTCTCGTTGATTGCAGCAGGCCAAGCGAATGGGAGGAAGACAAATGGAAAAGATGGAGAACTTCCGATGCAAGATGGTATCCTACGATGAGATCTCCAGGTGGACCCTAGACGTGGCGAGGCAGATACAAGACTGCCGCTGCAAACCGACAGTGATTGTTGGGCTGACGAGGGGAGGGTGGGTTCCAGCTCGCTTGCTTTGTGACCACTTACACGTGAAGAAGCTCTATGCGGTCAAGACGGAACACTGGGGCATAACCGCCAATCAGAACGGGAAAGCACTATTGACCCAGGAGTTGAACGCTTCCATCGAGAACGAGAGCGTGCTTATCGTCGACGACATAACGGACACTGGCGAGAGCCTGACGCTGGCGATAGCGCACGTGGAAGAGATGAAGCCCAAGGAGACGAGGACCGCCACGCTGCTCCATATCATACACTCCAAAATCGAACCGAACTTCTACTCTGTCCGGGTGCCTGAGGCGGACTGGACCTGGTTCATCTTCCCCTGGAACCTGCATGAGGATCTGCGCACTTTGCTTCCCAAGACGCTGATTGAAGGAAAGACAGAGGATGAGATTCGAAAAGCGTTCAAGGATCAGTTCCAGATAGACGTCTCCGAAGATCTCATCAGGGGGACGCTCAAGGATCTGGAGGCGGAGAACAAGGTCAGGCGTGTGGGGAGGACATGGATTAAGGTGGGTCGATCCGGGGGGTCGGACGGATCCTCCTAGTCACATCAGCATTTTTAGTGTGAAAAGCGATAATCCTTAGGATTGATGATGTTAGAGAAGCTGAAAAGGAGTCTGGAATCCGCGCCAATCGTCAGGATGGGAACCTATGATTACTTTGTTCACCCCATTACGGATGGCATACCAGAGATGGACCCCGGGGTTTTCGAGGAGGTGATTGATGGTATGCTCGCAGTGGGAGATTTCAATTGCGACCTGATAGTCACCCCAGAGGCGATGGGCATCCCCCTCGCGGTCGGTCTTTCGCAACGCATCGGCGTACCATACAATGTGGTCAGAAAGAAGCGCTATGGCCTTGACGGTGAAGTGAGCGTGAGCCAGGTGACCGGATACTCGAAGAGCCAGCTCTACATCAACGGCATTCGCAAGGGCGATAGGGTCACGGTAGTGGACGATGTTATAAGCACTGGCGGAACGCTGAGGGCAGTTGTTCTTGCCCTCAAGAGAATGGGCGTCGAGATCGTGGACGTCATCGCTATCATCGAGAAGACCTCGAAGAAGAAGGAAATCGAGGACGAGCTCGGCGTCAGAATAAAGACCCTGGTGAAGGTTGAGGTCCGCGAAGGGAGGCTCGTCGTCCTCACTTGATCAGCCTTTTCTTCATGAGGTGTACCGCGATGAAGAAAGTTATCACCGTCAGCGCTGCTACGTAAAGCAACCCTATCAGATCGATCGGCAACAATGTGTTGAAGCTGAGGTCCCTGACGAGGGTCGTGGTGTGCGTCAGAGGAAGTATCTGAGCCGTCGTCTGTCCCCAACTCGGCAGCACGGACAAGGGGAAGAAGGTGCCGCCGAACAGGAACATCGGGGTTATCAGCAGGAAGAAAGGGTAGTTGAACGAGTCGATGTTCGGAACGATCGCTGTGAAGATCATCGCGACGGAGGCGAACATGAGCCCCGTCAGGAAAGCGATGAACGGAACGAATATGAATCCCGGGAAACTCGCAAGGCCTGCCACGACGACGACAGCGAGCACGATTACGGAGTTGATCAGGCTTTTCGTCGCTCCCCAGAGTATCTCCCCGGTTATCACGTCCTCGATCGTGAGAGGAGTCGCAATTATCGCCTCGAAGGTCTTCTGGTAATGCATCCTGACGTAGGAACCGTAGGTGCACTCGTAGAACGCGGAGTTCATAATCGATATCGCTATCAGGCCAGGAGCCAGGAATTTTATGTAGTCGACGAAATGCCCTTCGTAGACGACCTGACCTATCAACACCCCGAACCCGAGTCCCATCGCCACCAGGTACAGTAGCGGCTCCAGGAAGGGCGGTAGGAAGTTCGTCTTCCACGTCGTGAGGAACACGTCCATGTTTCTGCGCCAGACTGCGAACGCTCTCCAGCTGATGTTCGAGAAGATGTTCAGTCTCTCAGCCCCCTTCCGGTAAGCTTCAGAAAGACATCCTCCAGTGTGGCTCTCCTCATCGCGCTGAAGTCCAGGGAGAATCCCCTCATGAGGTCTCGGTTGACCAACTCGAGGTCGTTCGTGTATATGAATATCCTGTCGTCCACCCGTTCAAAGGCGAGACCGCGTCCTTTCAAGTATGATTCGAGCGCATCGCCTGGATTCACGATCTCGATGACCCCCGTGCCGATGGTCTCATCGATCAAACGCTTCGGGTCTCCCTCGACAAGAATCTTTCCATTCTCCATTATGACAAGCCTGTCGCATAGCTGCTCGGCCTCGTCCATGTAGTGCGTCGTTATGAGCACCGTGACCCCCTTGCCCTTCAGTTCCCTGATTTTGTCCCATATCAGGTGCCTTGCCTGAGGGTCCAGTCCGGTCGTCGGCTCATCGAGGATGAGGATTTTCGGCTCGTTTATCAAGGCCCTTGCGATGATCAGGCGGCGCTTCATTCCGCCGGAAAGGTCCGGTATCAGGACGTCCGTTTTCTCCTTCAGGTGCATGAACTCGAGCAGCTCGTTCGCCCGACTTGACGCAAGCTCCCTCGGCATCTCGAAATAACGGGCGTAGGTGGTCAGGTTCTTCAGGACAGAGAAGTCGGGGTCAAGATTGTTCTCCTGCGGGGCAACGCCGATGAGGCTCTTTATCTCCCTCGGGCTCGCATTGACGTTCATCCCAAGGACCTCCAGGACGCCTTTCGTGACGGGGGACGTACAACAGATCATCCTCATCGTCGTCGTCTTTCCCGCTCCGTTAGGACCGAGAAAACCGAAGCACTCGCCTTCGCTCACCTCGAAGCTTATGTCGTCGACGGCGACGAAGGAATCGAACTTCTTCGTCAGTCTCTCGGCCCTGATTGCTGTCTTCATCTTAAGCGGTGTAATTGGCAATCTTCTTTAATTACTCTCCCGAAGCCAAATCCACGTCTGAAGGCTGATGGTAGCAGAGACGGATTTCTCCCCCGCCCTAGAAGCCAGGGTGTGGACCTGCTGGTGCTACTCCTAGTCGCGTACTTCTCCCTCGCCGGCGCATTATTGGGCATCCTCAGCGGTCTCGCGCCGGGCATACACGTCAACACCTTCGCTCTGCTGCTCGTGGCCTTCTACAGTCCCATCCAGGATTCGTTGTCCTGGATCTGCGGTACCTTCGGCGTCGACGTCGCTCTCATCCCCATGCTCGTGTCCGCAATGATCGTCTCGGCCGCCGTGGTGCATTCCTTCGTCGACTTCATACCATCGGTCTTCCTCGGAGCGCCAGACGAATCACAGGTCCTTTCCGTGCTCCCGGGGCACAGGCTGCTTCTGGCCGGCAAGGGATTGGACGCCGTCAGATGCGCGGCCGTCGGCAGTCTCGTTGGCGCCTTGATCGCGGTGATGCTGATCGTTCCCATGAAGTTCCTGATGGGGCCGCCCTTCGGATTATATGAGGTGATCGCCCCGTTCATCCCCCACATACTGGTCATCGTCCTGATCATGCTCATACTGTCGGAAGGTCGCGATACGTCCGTCATGGCCTCGATCGATGCTCGATCGGGGAGAATCGAGAGATTCGGATCGATAGTTGCGATCGTTCCTCCGATCCCCTTGGACGGAAAACCGGTTCGTATCTCCGGGGTCGTGTCCCTTGGGTCCCGCCATAAGTGGCAATTGAGCAACTCGTTCGGGACTTGGAATTTGATGGTGAGAGGAGACTTCCCGCCTGGTTTCGCGACAGTGTCCGGGACCTGGAGGATTACGCGGAAGCGGTGGAGGAAGGTCTCACTGGCGGCATCCATAGTCCTCATTTCCGGCGTCCTCGGATTCGTCGTATTGAACGCGAGGCTCCCGGGACATCAGTTCAGCAGCGGCCTGGGAGAGACGCTGCTCTTCCCTTTGCTCACCGGGCTTTTCGGACTCCCGACACTGTTGTTCTCTCTCACTCCGAGTCGGATCCCTGAGCAGGAGGGCAGCCCTAGCGGCGACGTGGAGATGTTGCCCGCACTGAAAGGTGCGGCGATCGGAGGCTTCGTGGGCTGGTTCCCCGGCGTGACCTCCACATCGGGCAGCGTAATCGGCAGCCTCATATCCAGGCGCAAGAGGACGGATCCGTACACCTCGGCGCGCCGGTTCGTGACGATGGTGTCCGCGGTCGGCACCTCAGCTAGCGTCTTCAGCCTCGCCGCCCTGGCGATCATCGGGAGGGGTAGATCCGGCACCATGCTCGCTGTCAAGAACATAATCGGCAGGGAAGGTCTCGAGGCGCTCTCCGCGCCGCTCTCTCCGGAGCTCTCACTCCTGCTCCTTTCCGTGCTCATCTCCTCGGGCATAGGATACATCGTGACCATCTGGCTAGGGAGGTCGTTCGGCAGGAGGCTGGCCGGAGCGAACCTGAGGAAGTTGACGATAGCGATTATCGTCGTCCTTGTCGCGCTTGTGTTGGTCTTCAACGGGATCCCCGGTCTCATTGTATTGGGAGTCTCAGCGACGCTCGGTGCCATACCTCCGCTTGTCGGTGTGAGCAGAGTGCACCTGACGGGATGCC
>Ga0315282_10001137_pt1 | contig 51193 bp, 45 predicted proteins | sample YL17G07_20_MG_FD_203693 | JGI IMG/M metagenome (GOLD analysis project Ga0315282, IMG submission 203693) | Sediment microbial communities from Yellowstone Lake, YNP, Wyoming, USA - YL17G07_20 | ecosystem: Environmental > Aquatic > Freshwater > Lake > Sediment | place: USA: Wyoming | collected...
TTCGTAGGAGTTTAAACATAGGGCTGCCTTTGATGCATCGTCTGACAATTTCTTAAGGACTAAATGTACCATCGGCAGCCCGTTTTTTCAAATACCCCGCTCCAAAAAGCGGTCAACTTGAGTTATTACTTAATACAAGATGATATTGTCAGCTACCTCGATAGTATAGCGGAAGGTTCGACTTCCGCATACCCCTCACTTACACCAGACGTTATCGCCGACTTAGAAATCTCTCTTCCACCCCTCTCAGAGCAAGAGGTCATTGCATCAATCCTGAGCAGTTTGGATGACAAGATCGACCTGCTCCAGCGGCAGAACAAGACGCTGGAGAAGTTGGCCGAGATGCTGTTTCGGCAGTCGTTTACTGAGGAGAGTTGCCCAGTCGGGAAGGTGAGTGACTTGATAGAGATCTTATCTGGATTTGCATTCAAAAGCACGGACTTTCGGGAAAATGGGAGTTACAGACTCGTCACCATCAAGAATGTGCAAGATGGCTTTCTGGATTTATCAACGACTGACTTACTTCAGGAACTTCCAGAAGGAATGCCAACATATTGTCAGCTGCAAAAAGGGGATATTCTCCTTTCACTTACAGGGAATGTGGGGCGGTGTTGTCTCGTTACTGAAGACGGTCTGCTGCTGAATCAACGTGTCGCGAAACTAGAACCCAAAGAGCCCAGAGATTTTGCTTTTGCCTATACATTTTTTAGGCTCTCTTCCACACGACAGCAGCTTGAAGAGCTAGCCAAAGGGACTGCTCAGCCAAATCTGAGTCCAATTGAAACCAAAGATCTAGAGATGCCTGTGCCCCAAACAGAGAGGCTCGAATCATTTGCTGTAAGAGCGAACGCACTCGCTGAAAAAATATTGGACAACTATTTGCACATCCGCACGCTGACGCGGATGCGCGACACGCTGCTGCCGAAGCTGATGAGCGGAGAAGTAAGAGTGAAGCCTTCTAATGAGATGAAGGAGGGTTGAGATGATCCTTAAGATACTCGAGTTACAAAATGTTGGTCTCCTCCATAATGCCACACCAAATGGCGCAGTGGATTTCGCACGAGTAACTGCGATATATGCTGAGAATGGGCGCGGCAAGTCAACTTTAGCTACGGTAATGCGGGCTTGTTCTCTTAGAGATGCAGGAAGGCTACACGCAAGAAGAACGATTGACTCGCAAGACGTACCAGAGATTTCACTCTTGGTACAAGACGGCACGCAGAGCGTTCCGATCGAATTCAAGAACGGTGTTTGGTCTGGAACTAGCCCAGCTATGATCGTTTTCGATTCGGAGTTTGTTGAACAAAATGTCTACTCAGGATTGGAGGTCCGCGCAGACCAGCGTCAATCGCTCTTAGAGTTTGCCCTTGGTGACCAGGTGGTTCTACTTAAGCAGAAGGTTGATGAACTGACGGCGGACATCGAAAAGCAGACCAAACGCCGGACGCACGCTGAGAGAGCGCTTACGGGTTATGCTGCCCCATACACGGAGAGTGAGTTCATCTCCTTGCAGCCCATCGATGACGCACAACAGCAAATTGAATTACTCCAGAAGCGTATCGAAGCAACACGTAGTGCTCAGCAGTTAGCGTTCCGTCAAGAGCCTCTTCCTCTTCCGAGCTTCAGGTTGGACGTCCCTGCACTTTTTAGGGTATTGAATAAGCAATTGCAGGACGTAGAGCAATCAGCAGAAGCGACGGTTCGGGCACACCTCAGCAAGCACGGTGTAGCAGGCTTGGAAGACTGGCTGAGTCGCGGTCAGGATTATATGAGCTTAGGGGAATGTCCATTCTGCGGCCAGTCCTTGCGTGGACTTGATTTGATTCGTGCATATCGTTCATATTTCAACGCAGCCTACAGTGACTTGAAGCGTGAAGTTGCGGACTTGGAAGGCAGAATAGGAACAGGGTTAGCTGAATCTCAAATCGGAACAATCGAGGCTGGGGTTGCTACGAATACAGCACGCATAGAGGCGTGGAAAGATCAACTTGATCTGTCGGTACCTTCGTTACCAACAGATCCTCTCCGCGAGGCTCTCAAGGCGGCGCGGGAAATCATGATGGATCTCGTGTTAAAGAAGCGTTTAGCCCCGTTGGAGTCGCTCGGTTCACAAGTTGATAGGCAAACAGTTGCTGGTCAATTAGCCACAATTAACCAAGCGATTGCTATCTACAATGCCGAAATTAGTGCGGTCGTGACCAAGATTTCCGATTTCAAGAAAACACTGGCAACGGAAAACATCAGTGTCATGCAGGCAGGCGTTAAGAAACTAGAAGCTGCTCAGAAGCGCCAACTACCCGAGGTTGTCACGGCCATCAATGAATATCAGGATGCAGAAACCAAGCGGAACCAGCTCGAGGGCGAGAAACTGCGGACTCGCGAGCAAATAGACACGCTAATGAAGACAACGCTCCAACAGTATCAAGATACAATCAACACCCTATTATTGTCTTTTGGTGCGGGGTTCTCAATACAGCAACTCAAGCCAAGTTACGTCGGCACTGGTGAACCACGCACGGAATATGTGCTCAGCATCCGAAACAAGTCCGTTAAGTTGGGCAGCCGGGCAGATATTCTTACCAGCCATTCCTTTGCTACCACACTAAGCGATGCTGACAAAAGAACTCTCGCTTTTGCCTTCTTCATCGCGCGAGTAAAGACCGATCCAAATGTAGGCAACGAGGTGGTTGTCCTTGATGACCCTGTTTCGAGCCTAGACCGCAATCGGAGACATCAGACTCTTCGTCTGATATGCGAACTCGCGCAGAAGTGTCGGCAACTCATCTTTCTCTCGCACGATTCGTACTGTATCCGTGACATGCGGGAACGCCTAAGCGATCTGAAGCCAGTCCCTGTGACCCCTGCGATCTTGGCGATCTTCAGGGTGCAGAATGGTTACTCAGCCTTCGCGCCGTGCGACATAGATGACGTTTGCTCATCGGACTATTACAGGCATCATCGGCTGGTCAGCGATTATGTTGATGGGAAATCAACCGCGAATAGCCGAGACGTTGCCAAAGCGATGCGCCCTCTTTTAGAGGGATACTACCATCGCAGATTTCCAAGACGTATTCCGCGCAAAATACTGTTTGGGCAAATAATTGCCCTCGTGCAGCAAGCTGTACCTCCTGATCCTCTTTCTAACCTCGCACCCATTGTGAATGAGTTGACAGAAGTAAATGACTATGCTGGCAGATTCCATCATGACACGAATCAAAACGACGAAGTTGCCTCAATCGTGGACAGCGAATTGTTGACCTATGCACGACGAGCATTGAATCTGATCTACCAAAACGGCTGACGTTTAGGGGGATACGACGCCCCTTGTTGACCACGACTGAAATAACAGAAAATCAAATAGAAGTCCTTTCCATTCAGTGGCTTCAAACGCTTGGGTGGGACTACGAGCACGGCCTGAGCATTGCCCCGGAAGCAGAGAAGTCGGAGCGTCAGACTTTTGAGCAAGTCCTGCTTCTTTCGAGACTTCGGCGGGCAATTGCTCGACTGAATCCAGCCATCCCAGAAGATGCACAAGAGCAAGCGCTTCGCATCGTCCAGCGCATCCAGTCCCCCGAACTCATCACGAACAACGATCAATTCCACCGCTACCTTACCGATGGTGTGCCGGTGCAATATCGCATTGGCAACCGGGAGCGTGGCGATTCCGTTTCGCTCATCGAGTTTGCGAACATCGAGAACAATGAGTTCCTCGCCGTCAATCAGTACACTGTTGTTGAGAAAAACCAGAACAAGCGTCCCGATATGGTGCTGTTCGTGAACGGCATCCCGCTCGTCGTTATGGAGCTTAAGAACCCTGCAGACGAGCAAGCGACCGTCTATCGAGCGTACGAACAGATCCAAACCTACAAAGCAACCATCCCGAGTCTGTTCGCTTACAACGCGTTCTGCGTCATCTCTGATGGCTACGAATGCCGCGCAGGCACTATCTCGTCCGATTTTGGCCGGTTCATGGCGTGGAAGAGTGTAGAAGGAAGACAAGAAGCGTCCCGGTTCATCTCTCAGGTTGAGACGCTGATCAAAGGGATGTTGAATCCACATACGCTGCTGGATCTGGTGCGCAACTTCATCGTGTTTGAGAAAACGAAGAAGCTCGACAAGAAAACGGGCCTGACGCAGGTTGAGACTGTAAAGAAACTCGCCGCCTACCACCAGTACTATGCCGTCAACAAAGCCGTCGAGAGCACAATTCGTGCAGCTGGCTATGGACCCTCCCTCGGTCCCTCCCAAAGGGAGGGAGGGGTTAGCTCAGTGAATTATCGGGGAGGAGCGGAGTTTTCGAGTCTGCTCAACGAGGCAAGAGAGCTGAGAAAAAGACAGACGGCAGCAGAAGAGATTTTCTGGCAGATGGTTCGAGATCGGAAGTTCATGAATCTCAAGTTCAGACGACAGCATCAAATTGGTTCGTTCATTGTCGATTTTTACTGTCACGAGCGCAACACGGTTGTCGAACTAGACGGTGGCATCCACGAGATACAAGAACAGCGAGAGAAAGACAAGGAAAAAGATGAGTACCTAGCCTCGTTAGGAAAGTATGTAATCCGATTTAAGAACCAAGAGATTCTCGAGCGAACAGACGAGACATTGGCAAAGCTCGCCAACTTCCTCGCCAGATCACCCCTCTCCCCTTGGGAGAGGCCGGGTGAGGGAGAAAAACCAGGTGAGGGAGCAATAGGGAGCCGGAAAGGTGGCGTGGTTTGGCACACGCAGGGCAGCGGCAAGTCGCTCTCCATGGTCTTCTATGCAGGAAAGATCGTCGCTGCGCTCGAGAATCCTACCATTGTCCTCATCACGGACCGCAACGATCTGGATGATCAACTCTTTGACACGTTCGCCGCCTCGAAGCAGCTTCTTCGGCAGGAGCCGGTACAAGCGGAGAACCGCGACCATTTGAAGGAACTCCTGAAAGTCGCATCCGGTGGGATTGTCTTTACGACGATTCAGAAGTTCTTCCCCGAAGACGATACCGCGAAGTATGAGTTGCTTTCGGACAGAAAGAACATCGTTGTTATAGCGGATGAAGCACATCGAACCCAATATGGGTTTCAAGCAAAGCTTAAGGATGCCAAAGATGCGGAGACGAAGGAAGTCGTCGGTAAACGCATCGCCTATGGGTTTGCCAAGTATCTCCGCGACGCTCTGCCCAATGCTACGTACATCGGCTTCACGGGCACGCCTATCGAAAAAGAAGACCGAAGCACACGCGCTGTGTTCGGCAATTACGTTGATGTCTATGACATAGCTCAGGCCGTCGAAGATGGCGCGACCGTCAAGATCTACTACGAAAGCCGGCTGGCGAAAGTCAATCTGGATGAAGAAGGGCGACGACTGATCGCGGAGTTTGACAGGGAGCTCGAGGAAGATGAGCAGATTACCGATAAGGACCTGGTGAAGGCGAAGTGGGCTCGGTTGGAGGCAATCATTGGTAATGCCAAGCGTCTCAAGAACCTCGCAAAGGATATCGTAACACACTTCGAACAGCGTCAGGCTGTGAACGAAGGCAAAGGCATGATCGTGGCAATGAGCCGCAGGATTGCAGTGGATCTGTACAACGAAATCGTTACTCTCCGCCCTGATTGGCACAGCGATGAGTTGAACAAGGGGGCAATCAAGGTCGTCATGACTACCTCAAGTGCGGACGGTCCTGCACTGCAGAAGCATCACACAACGAAGATGGATCGCGAGACACTTGCGGATCGGATGAAAGACCCCGACGACCCAATGAAGCTGGTGATTGTGCGGGATATGTGGTTAACAGGTTTTGATGTGCCTCCGCTGCACACGATGTATGTCGACAAGCCGATGCGTGGACACACTTTGATGCAGGCGATCGCACGGGTGAACCGGATTTTCAAAGACAAACCGGGTGGTCTTGTTGTAGACTATCTGGGCATCGCAACCGATCTAAAGAAAGCGCTCTCATTCTACTCGAAAGCCGGCGGGAGGGGCGAACCGACGGAGACCCAGGAGCAGGCGGTTGCCGCGATGATTGAGAAGCTGGAGGTGGTGCGGCAGATGTTCTGCGAGAAAAGCGCAGCGCACAAGGCAATTGCAGCGGAAGACATTTCCGCATACTACGGTCACGAGCCGAGGTTCAACTATCGGAGGTTCTTTACCGCGTCCCCACAAGACAAGCTCACCATCATTTTGGAGGCTGAGGAACACATCGTTGGTCTCGAAGATGGAAAGGCTCGTTTTATTCGTGAGGTGACGTTGTTGAGCCAAGCGTTCGCGCTCTCAATCCCGCACCCGAAAGCGATGGAAATCAAGGAGGAGGTCGCATTCTTCCAGGCAGTTCGCGCGCGCTTGATCAAATTTGAAGGAGGAGGGCCGGGTCGCAGGGACTATGACATCGAGACAGCCATCAAGCAAGTAATTGACCAAGCGCTGAGCTCGGAGAAAGTAATAGACATATTTGACGCGGCTGGTATTCAGAAGCCTGACATTGCGATCTTGTCCGATGAGTTCCTTCTTGAGGTTCAGGGAATGAAGCACAGGAACCTTGCGATTGAACTCCTCAAGAAGATATTGAACGATGAGATACGAATTCGCTCCAAGTACAGTCTGGTGAGAAGCAAGGCGCTTCTGGAGATGCTCGAGAATGCGATCAAGAAGTATCAGAACAATCTGCTGAGCACGGCGGAGATCATCCAACAACTTATTGAACTCGCGAAGGAGATACGGCGGTCCGACGAACGCGGAGAAGAATTGCGGCTGTCAAAGGAGGAATTGGCGTTTTATGACTCATTGGAAGTGAATGACAGCGCCGTGAAGGTGCTCGGCGACGAGAAACTCCGCGATATTGCCCGTGAGATTGCAGAGAAAGTGAAGGCGAACGCGACAATTGATTGGACTATCAAAGAGAGCGCTCGCGCGAAGCTGATGGTGGTAGTACGCAGAACGCTGAACAAATACGGCTATCCGCCTGACAAACAAAAGAAGGCGATTGATACGGTGCTGAAGCAGGCGGAGTTGATGGCGGAGTATTTCGTGGCACAATCCTGATACTCAGCTGGGGGACAACAACATTTCGTGCTTTAGGCAAGCGAGGCTACCATGGACCCGCAGGACGAGCTTCTGATTTCATTCCACCGGCAGTTTGCCGAAAACCAGAATTACCACCAACGACTCTTTATTCAGTTTGTGGCGGCCGTCTTCGTTGTTCTGGTAGGTTACGCCATGGTGTACACTAAAACAGGACCCAATGCGAGCTTTTTCACAGTAAGCAAGAACCATAATAGAGAAATCGTCGAGTATTCGGTCGTTCATCTGATTGAAGCCTATTTTGCGGCTCAGATCATCTTGTGCTTGATGATCGGACTGGTGGCAAACACTGGCTACAACTTCCGAAGAGATCAAATGGTAAATTTTCGCATCAGGCGGCTTCTGAGCCTGTTTCTTCTGTATCAAGCTGGTTTTGAAGTAGGGCGATTTGTCAGTCTGGAGCGAGTGATTGAGGAAAGCAAGGAAACATATTACGACTCGCTCCATCAGAGCTCCCAGCATTGGCACGAGGGTGAGCACGACTTGCGTCCGTGGTGGAATTACTTCCTTGGTATGCTCACCGCCGCCTACAAGGAGTTCGAAAGTCGGGTGGGCGTGGTGACCACCGCCAGAGGGGCAAAACGAGATATGGTCCTGGCAGCGTTTGAGCGACTCCCGGAAACATTCAGCTTTAAAGACTTCCAGCGTGCTTGCCCGGGTGTGAGTTACCCCACGCTGAGAAGAGCCTTGGATGATCTGAGGAAAGCCAGGTGTATTGAGCTCTTGGGCAGAGGCCGCGATGCTCTTTGGAAGAAAATCTGATCATTGCACAATTAATCCACTCACGAAACGTGCTCATGAGCAGTATCTTCCGGAAAACGTTCGATTTTTGAGCCTTTTTCACCTGAAAGCCTCAAGAGGAAACAAAGCAGCCTCCTTTTGATTCTGTTCGACGCAGATATCTCGCCGAACTCCACTCGTATACGAAGCGAAGTACAATTCTCTACGCAACGAAGTGGACGCAACCGGGTGGGGTCGGCCCGGACGATATAGGCATCAACGAGGAGGACGTACAGGGTTTGATGGAAGTAATTTTCGAAATGAAGACAAGAGAGCTCGATCTTGTCCTCCACAGCCCCGGTGGTTCACCCGAAGCGACGGAAGTTGTTGACGCACTTGAGGCGGACCACAATTTCCAGGAGAAAGTCCTCTCAGTTTTCCATGCCGCGATGCATACCTTTGCTGGCAACCCCGCTGTCAAAATCATTGAGAATAATCTTGGCCGCGCCTACATCAAGATGCAGCAGCACATCCTCATCCCCAAGCAACCACCGCCTCCTCCTCCTGCATAGATGTGCATCACCAGTTGCATCCAATCGATGGCAGCCGCCCTCGCCGGCTGCCGGCGGGGTAGTTGCACGTGAACGGCTTGAGATTGGGGATGGAAATGTTGACGTGAGGCGACGGAACCCCCTGTCGTCCCCCTAGTCCCGACAGAATTGTCGGGACACAAAAAGCGTGCAGGGGGACAGGCTGAACGTGAGCAAGTGATTCTAATCGCCCTATCATGTGCCCTTGCTGGCTGCCGGGCCGGGTGGGTGGTCTGATCGACCTCACGTGCAGATGGAGACGCGGAGAGGGCAAGTGAGTGAGGCAAAAAGAAACGGCTCCAGGATTTCTCCCGAAGCCGTGGGACCGGCGCTACTCACGCCGGTGCTGCTAAACCGCATGGGCAATATATGATACTCCCGGAGAAGAATCAAGTCCCGAATCTATGAACGAGCGGGTCATAGCGTATATCGAGAGATTTTACTGGCTTAACTTACAGCTCATGACGCGGCACTCCATGTTTCCGCCGACAGCGATCTCACTGCGCCCATTGTGGCGATGAAGGACTTGTTTCCCGAGAAACGTGTTGTCGTTGCGTTTCCTCCCCAAAGGCACTCGGCACAGTTGCAGCGCTTGGCGCATTGAAACGGGAGATGGCTGGGGTGAGGGCCCGCTACTCCTTCCTCCATCCTTGCGCCCAGCCCGTCCCGCAGATTGCACTGAAGGGGCATCTCGGGCACTCCTCTTCTAGCCGGTCCGTCGGTTCGAACGCTGCGCACGGATCGAGTATCTCTTCGATCATCTTGAACATCACCGGCTCGACCACGGCATACACTTCGGCGGGAGTAACCTCCTCGTCTCCGATTCCCGACTCAATGTCTGCGCTGATCTCATTCCTGCCGAGGAAAACGTACGCGGGCGTCAGGTTTCCTATCGGGACATGATTCGCCTCGCTGTAGAGGAGCATGTAGACCGGGAGCTGGAATGACCCAATTCCCTCGCGCCACGACTCCGGACCTTCCAGATCGATCCTCGACGGCCGGATCTTCACGTAGTCATCATCCTTCGCCGTCTTGTAGTCGAGGATGAATGGCTTCCCATCCCGGATCTCGATCCGGTCAATCGATCCCGTGAATTGCATCCCGCGCTTTTCGACGGAGATTTTCTCTTCCAGCCCAGTGACGATCAGTCGATTCGACTGGGCAGCCGGTATCTGGTACCGCTCGAGGAACCTCCCCAGCTGCAGCCTCACCTGCTGCCGCAGGAAGAGCGCCGATCCCAATAAGTCCGCTCCGTAGGCCTCGGCAAAGCACCGGTCGATCGCGGCATCCAGGTCCGCCCCCTTCAGATCCTCCGGCTTCAGCACCCGGCCGGCCAGCGGGGTGAAGAACTCTCTGAGGATGCGGTGGACCAGACTTCCGATGTCGCGCTGGTCAACATCCTCTGTCGGTTCGGTTTTCTCCCTGAGCCCGAGGACCGTGCCGTAGTAGAACCTCAGCGGACAGGCGAGATACGTATCCATCTGCGAGGCGCTGAAGCGGTTCCAGAGGCGGAGGTGCTCAATCATCGGGCGCGTTTTCGGGATAGCGGCGGGCTTCGGGTTGGCGAGGTTGACTTTGTACTTGACGACGTGTTCAAGCTCCTCTGCAAGCAGCCGCCCCGCGCTCTGCTCCCGATCCCAAATCAGCTTCTGCACGAACCGGCTCTTCTCCTTCTTGCCCGCCTTGGTTTCCGTATAGAACAGGTGCACGTCGCGCGCGCTCTCGATCGCCAGGTTGAAGTAATACCGGCTCAGGCACTCCCGCTCACGGTTCGTCTCCAGACCGAGCATCTTTCGCACCTGCTGGGGCAGAAGCAGGTCCTCCCCCGGCTTGGAGGGGAGGATGTCGTCGTTCGCATCGAGCACGTAGAGCGTGTCGAACTGAAGGTTGCGCGTCTCGAGAAGACCGAGCACCTGCAACCCCCTGAGCGGCGTGCCGGGGAACGGGACGGACTCCGTGGTGACGTACTGCCGGAAGAAGGCGAAGTACGCAGCCGGCGCCTCGAACCGCTTCTCGCGCAAGAGCGACGACCGGATCGCATCCAGGAGGCCGACGAACTGCTGGGCGTACGGGCGGAAGTATGGATGGAGCGTCGCGGTGCTGTGGTCGAAGATAAAGGTGAGAACCTCGATCCCTCGCCTGCAGAAATCCCCGAGCGAAGAGAACGACAGGAACTGGCGGATCGTCCGGTCGTGGATCATCCGCAGGTGTCCTTTGAGATCCTCTATGGAAATCGATTCGCTGAGCCCTTGAAAACCCTTCAGAATAGAATCGGAGAGGGCCTCGTCCCGCTCCAGCTCATCGAGCGTCAGGAGCAGCTTGGCCTTGCGTTCAGCCAGGAATTCCTCGATCCGGTGGAACAGGATGCGTGTGAGGTCGGAGCGCGCCCCGAGGCGTATGTTCTTGGTGTACGGATGGAGAACGAAACGCAGGTACGCCTGTGCGGAGAACTTTCCGTTGAAGGATCCCGTCACCAGCTCCATCAGGTTGTTCAGGAACCCGAACACCGGCGTGCGCTCGAGCGGGTAGCCGAGCGAGATGTTGTACTGCTCCTCCGCAAGGAGTGAGAGCGGTGCGTGGATGACCGGAAAGAGCGCCTCGGCCGAGGGGAGGACGATGACGGTCCGTTCATTTAAGACCTCTCCGCGATCGAGCCTTTCCTTCAGTCTGGTCGCCAGCGCGAGGATCTGGCCGTGCTCATCTGGCGCTTTGTAGAAATGGGTCGCCGGTGCATCCTGAGCGGTTTCGTCGGCCGGTTCTTCCTCACTGTCAACGTCGATATGAAGGGCCTCCAATTGCTTTTGAAGTCCGATTCCCTTTTGAAACAGGAGGACCGCGTTCTCTAGCATTTTGAGGTGGAAGATGATCCTCCGTTCGACGCTCGTGAACGCGTAGAACCCGGCTACGATGATCCGGTCAAACAGTCTGAGATTGACAGTCTCCAGCTTGTCGGCCACGGTGCGGTAGGAGGTCGAGCGTGTCAGACATCCGCGCCGGTCGAGCTCCTGATAGAAATGCTCATAGTATTCCGAAAGGGCATGGAATTTGGCGAACTCAACCTTCTGGATCACCTCTCGCAACTGCCGCTTCGGGACGTCGGCGAGGGCGACCTCTTCCAGCTCGCCGAACAGCTTGATTGCCAGAGGGAGGAACGTGTCGAGCGAGGTATACGACGCGCCGCCGAGCTTTGAATCGAGCTGCAGATGGACGTCGTGCAGGATCGCAATCGCGTCGACCGTGTCGATGACCTTTCTGTGATCGCTAAGCCCTTCCGTGAGAAGGAACTGGATGAAATGATCGATGGAGAAGATGCGCGGCGGTACGATGCTCGATCCGGCCCGCTCGGCGAGCAACTTGCGGAGAAAATGGGCGGGGCGTTTTCCGGGGAACACGACGAGGGAGCCTGAATAATCCTTGCCTTGCGGACGAAGGTACCCAGCCACCGCCTCGATCAGATTCTGCCGGGGCGATATGATCCTGACCTCGCTCACCCGACCCTCTGCACCTTATTCAGATCGAGGTACGCCAGGAAACCGGAGACCGGTCGATCGGGATAGAGCTCCGCCGCGAGCTTCATATAGCGCCTTACCTGGTTATGATATTCGTTGGACTCCCCGCCCGTCTTGTAGTCGATGACCGTCACTCCCTCCGTGTCGACCACCAGCCGGTCGAGACGCTGAAGCTGCCCGTCCGGCATTGTGATCTCCCCCTCATTCTTCACTTCCCGACCGGGCCGCTCGGCGAAATATCCTGCAAGGTCCGGATTGCGAAGCAGGGCGATGATCTTCTCTCTTATTGATCGAAGATCGAAACTCTCCCGGACGTCCCCCTGGAAGAATCGGATCGCCTCGTCGATCTCTTTACCGGGATCGGCGCCGGTGTACTCCATCCGTGAGAAGATCGCGTGGACGAAATCGCCCCGCTTGACCTCCTCGAGCGTCATCGGGCCGGCAGCCGGAGACTGCGGGAGGCCCCTCGTCGGCGGATGGACGATCGGGAGAACGCGCTCCTGCTCGGGCTTCTTGCGCTTGACGCGACTCTGCGTACCATCACGGAAGCCGCCGGGAGGAAGAAACTCCGACGGGAACGATCCTTTCTTTGCCTTCACCGAGAGGATGTACATCTCCTGCTCCGCTCGCGTGAGGGAGACGTACAGCTTGTTGAGCTCGTCAACTTCTTCGAGCACCTTCTGTCTCTCGTAGATCTCTTCAAGCACCTTGTTCTTTTCCGCCGCGTTCTTATTGATCCGCAGAAGCTGAACCTCCTCCCCCTCCTCTTCGATGAAGGGATTGTTCGGGCTGACGGTGCGGTCGTAAAACAACAGGATCACGACGGGATAGCCGAGCCCCTTCGCCTTGTGAACGGTCATCACGGTGACCGCATCCTCGCCTGGAGCGACGACGATGTCCCACGGATCATCGGCAGAATCCGTTTCCGCAAACAGGAGGAAGTCCTTCAGATTGTTGTTCCCCTTCGCCTCGAAGTCACGGATGACTTCCAGAAGCTTCACCAGCGTCGCCTCCTCGTCCGGGTGTGCTGTGAAAACGGAGAAGTCCCTGTAAGTTTCCTGGACGAGGTCGTACACCGGCAGATAGCCGACCACGTTGAAGAGATGCTCGAAGCGGCGGCTCCACAGTTCCGGATAACGCTCGCGAAACGCGATGTAGAGTGCCTGTGAACGGTCTTCGGATTGATGCTGCTCGAACAGGAATTGGCGCATCTCATCGTTGCCTGCATCGGGTGTTGCAGCGGCGAAGAGTCTGCTGAGCAACACCGTGCCGAATGAGAGGTCATCGATCGGCGAGTCGAGGAACTTCAAGAGGGCGAGGATCTCGCCGGTGATCCTCCGCGTCCGAATGTCGAGGCTGCTGTGGGAGAGGAACCGGATGCCGCGCGAGTTCAGCCAGCCGCTGACGTTCACGACATCTCTGTTGCGCGGCGTCAGGATGGCGATATCCCGATGCTTGTAGCCGCGGCTCAAACAGTCGTCGATGACTTCGAGCAAGCGTTTCCTCTCGGGCGGATCGTCGCTCTTGAGCTCCGGCGCTTCGAAGGACGTCAGCTCGGCATACCCCTTCCCCTTGACCTTCTTGAGGACATCTTGCTTAAATGACGACAACCCACTGAGCGCTGCAACCTCCTGGCCGATCTTAGCGGGGACTAGTTCGTGAAACACCTTCTTGCTGAACTTCACGATCGCCTCCGAGCTGCGATAGTTCAGCGGGAGCGTCAGGCGCTTGCAGGGGGCGGAGGCGAATTCCCCCTCCTTCATCATGCGGGCCATGATCTTCCAGTCGCCGCCGCGGAAAGTGTAGATGGCCTGCTTCGTGTCCCCCACGATGAAGAGGCTTCCCTCCTTTCCGAGGGATTCTTCGACCAGCGGCCGGAGCGTGGCCCACTGGATGGGGTTCGTGTCCTGAAACTCGTCGATCAGGTAGTGGTGAATTCGCTCTCCGAGCGAGAAGTAGATTTCCGGTACCTGTTCCTTCCGGAGGGAGGAAGCGAGCCGCTTGCTGGCTTCGCCCAGGTCGATTTCGCCCCGCCGCAGCTTGACGCTGTCGATCGCCTCGCGCAGAAGCAGGTAGGCCCGGATGTACGGCTGGTAGTAGAGCCGGGCTTGGGCGAGCGTGTACTGAGACACGAGGGCCGTCAGCTCCTGCTGCAGGTTCTCGATGTGCTGGAGCGCGGCGGTGTACCTGGGATCCTTTGACACCTTCAAGACTTTTTGGTCCAGCTTCTTCCCGATGACGGAGGGGAAATCACCGGCCCCGGCTGCGTCGATGATCTTCTGGAAGTTCGCGCCGGCGGAAGATCCGGAGCCCGCTGCCGCCTCGCCGATGTCCCTGATGATCCTGAGGATCTCGCGCTCAAGCCCTCTGAGGTCGATGGACAATCCGTCGGCGGCCGGTTGGCCGATGTGGGAGGTGAGAGTTCTGTAGATATTCTTGACCTCGCCGGCGATCGCATCGTACGGGTTCCAGAGGAACCTGCGGTATGGTCCCTGGTTTTCATTCACACGGGCAATGAGCGTTTCGACCAGTTGGCGCATCTGCGGATCCGTTGCGAGCTCCTCGGCGAAGAGGTCGAACGCTTCATCGAGGAGGATGTCGCTCTCAAGGATGAGCTCAAACTGCGACGGGAGGCCGAAGTCGAGAGCGGATACCTTCATCACCCTCGACAGGAAACTGTCGATCGTCTGTACCTGGAAGTCGGAATAGGAGTCAAGGATGTCGTCGACGAGGCTTTCTGCGTGCATGCCGAGCTCATCGCGCGGAAGGGAAAGAAGCTCCTCCAGCTGATTCAGCGTCTCCTCGCGGCCGAACGTCGCCTTCTTCAGGTACTCGAGGATGCGCCCTTTCATCTCGATAGCGGCGTTGTTCGTGAAGGTGATCGCCAGGATGTTCTTGAGGTCCCCGTGCGGAATCCGGTCGGAGAGGATGAACTGCAGGTACCGGCGAGTCAGCGTGTGGGTCTTGCCCGACCCGGCCGAGGCCGAGACGAGAGTAAAATCAGGCAGCCTGAGATCGCTATCGTTTGGGAGAATGGTAGACATGCACGATGCCGCTGGGCAAAGGGCAATTTAGAGAATATTTTGAAATGATGGGAAGGAAAGAAAGAGACTTCTGAGGTTTATGCGCGGGCAAACGCGGCCGGGAGCTTTTCCAGGGAAATTAGGACGAAAAAGAAACAAATTCCATACCGTCCTTTCCTCGTGCCTTCGCGCCTTTGTGGCCCATGTTCAACAGCCTGCCGGACCTTCGGCCTTATTCCATCTTGAGCTTGTGGAGCTCAGGGGCGATAACGAGCTTGCGGTAGGTGATCTTCATCGGATTGAAGGTGATCTGAGCGACCTCCGCGTGGCCGGTCGTTCCCGTGCAGACTTCTTCGTACGTTGGATTGCGTTTTGTGCCGCCCGAGTATCCGGAGACGACCGATTGAACACCATCGAGCCTCTCGAACACCGCCTGGACACACCAGAAACATCCGGCACCGAACGTCGCTTTCTCTGCCTGAGCCATCCTTGATATTACAATGCGGATTTTCTATCACAGGTTCCCAGTATTGAGCCGGGAACAGGGAAGCGTGACGAGCGAGGAGATGAGAAGGGGCAGAGTTACCCTGCGAGTTCAAATGCAAGGGCGCGCGTTGTCCTGACGGCGTCTTACGTCTCATAATTTGAACTGCCGTCTCCGGCTTCTTCAGCTTGCACGTCTCAGACGCCTGTAGATGACAAAGCCATCTCCGAAGGCGAGAGGATGTGTGAACTCACCCTCTCTCAGCTTTATCAGCTCATCCTGGATCTCGGTCGGGAGCGTGCGGATGTTCACGCTACCCAGCGACCCACCCAGCTCGCGGGACAGTGCGGTTGAAAAATCCTTCGCCAGCATTTCAAACTCAGCGCCGGACGACAACATCTGGTAGACTGAATCCGCAACCGCACGATCCGGACAGACGATCTCCGCAAGGGCCATCATCAGCGGTTCCTCGAAGCGCAAGTAGACCGTTTGCCGGATCCAGAGCGGGATCGGCTTGCCGTCAACCATCGCGGGTGAAAACCGCCATTGGAGGAGCTGACGAACCGCCATCGTATCCCACGACTTAAAGCCGGTCGGTGTCACCAGTGCCGCATTGCGGACTGAGCCATCTGCACCGATGTGTAACGTCACGTCGATGGTGATTTGACGATGCGACACTGAAGCAGGCCACGGCGGAAGGGGAGCTTGATAGACGAGCTTGGGCAGCGTGTCCGGTGCTTCGGGCGACTCAAGCGATTTGCAGCCCCCGAGGAGAAGAAGTACAGCAACTAAGAGGAGTGCCATATGTCACCCCTTTCTGAACAGGAACAACTGCTTGACCTGTCCCCTTACAATGTACGGTACATATCTCTTCCCGTCAACCTCCCGGCCTGTCACAGTTACACGTACAGCGCGCTGCTGAACTCGCGTCGGTGCTTGATGGTCGTTTTGTGCTCTTCGCCGAGGATTCTAAAGATCGCGATGCAGGCCTTGCGGGCGCCGTCGTCATCGTAATAGCGATCCTGGCGAATCACATCGATGAACCGCTCGAGGGCCGTGTCGAAATCCCCGGCAGAGAGGGATCGAAGAGCTTCAAAATAGCCCTCCCGCGCGCTGCTCGCAGGAAGCCCCCCGGGATTCACCGCGAGGTCGCGCAAGCGTGCGATGGTCCGGATCGCCCCCACAATCTCGAAAAACTCAGCGTCGTCAATACCTTCCACCACACGAGCGGCCTTCTCCGGATCTTTCAACAACACGAGGCGGGCAAGAAGAATCTTGGCGCGGCCATAATGAGGATCCGACTGAACAATCTGTTCGAGGAGTCGTTCAGCTTCAGCGCTCTTCCCCTCTTGAAGAAGCTGTTCTGCCTGCGCAAGCTGTTTTATGAATTTGCCGGGGAGCGCCTTCTGCAGCCACTGCTGGATCTGATATTCAGGCAACGCACCGACGAATTCATCCGCGACGGCCCCGTCGACAAAGAGCTTGACGTTCGGGATGCTGCGTATCTGGTAGCGCTCGGCCACATCAGGCAGCTGCTCGGTGTCCACCTTTGCCAGAACCCAGGCCTCACTGTTCCCTTGGGCGAGTCGTTCCAAAATCGGCCTGAGGACCCGGCAAGGTCCGCACCACTCCGCCCAGAAGTCAACAAGAACAGGAATCTGGCGGCTGCGCTGAATAACCTCTTGTTCGAAGTTCAACACATCGTACGACATCGGCTCAACTTTCAGGTTACATCAATTCGTTTTGAAATCAACATGAGCGTTCGTGTGAGAACGATCGGAAGAACGAGTACTCATGGAACAAAACGTCGGTGGGAGGCGAAAGGTTTCCTGCAAAAGGGCGGTTGTGAGATCGCGTGACGGTCACGGTTGCAGCGGCTTGCCATCGTTGAAGGTGATCGATGATATCTTCTGCAGGTCGGCTGCGTTGAAGAATATGCCCTCGCGTTGGAACAGCTCTCCCCGGGCGATCTCAATCTTCAGAAACGGGTACAGATAATTTTGGCCGAAGCTGTCCGACTCAATCCCGCAGCACGTTATCGCAATGTGGTCAAAGAACTCGGCATACGGCTTGAGCCATGGATCGGTATTCAGGACTTGAAGCAGATCATAAAGATCCTGCTTCACGTGAAAGACAAAGATCGAATCGTGGAGCCTGGACCGGGTCGCATCTTGAATATCGATCGTGCATTGAGAGGAGGCGCGCCCCTGGGTCGATTGCGACGTTTGCGAGGTGTCCATAGAGGTCGTGCAGAGAACGGTCAAATGTGGAGATCCTCCAGGCATCCGTCAGATCGATCGCCCGGCCAGAGATCAGATTCTGAAGCTCGTCCTGAAGGTGAGCGGAGCGGCGGGGCTGACCCTTCGAGGCAAGGATCTCCTCGCGAAGACGCACGATCTCCTGATCGTTCAACAGCGGCTTCTCCTTGGGGAGGGTCGGGAACGGCTTGTCGGAACTCTCACGATAAATGTCGTCGATCTTCTTCTTGTCAAGCTCCTGGTCGATGAGGATGGTCTGAGAAGCATAACAGCGAAATGAGGTAGAATGTCAGGACGATCCAGCCCAACGCGCAGAGGGTGAACGCGAAGGCCATCATGACGTACGCCCGTTCGAGGAGTGAGGTTTTAGAGGCGAGGCGGTAAATTTCGCACCAGATCCTCGAGGCGCTTTTTCTCATCCTCAAGGCTTCTGATGAGCTCTTCAGCCACTCGTTTCTCCTCCGTGAGTTTGACGACAGGCAGGATGACGCCGCAGAGGACGATGGGGACCAAAACATACACCGGGTCGAACAAGATGCTGTATCGATCGAACAACCAAATGCTCAGCGCAAGGATGCCGAGACTGAGGAGGAAAGTAATTCCAAGGGTGACGAGGCCCCGGAGCTTGTAGCTGAGAACGGAGAGGAGTGACACAAAGAGCAGGATGAAGAGGAGATCATAGTCGTTGTATCGCTTCACGTAGCTGCGACTGAGAATGGCATGAATGATTTGAGCATAGGTCCGGTCGTAGCTGACGAACGGTGCCTGCGACAGGCCACTCCAGTCGAGGATGACGATCTTGTTCTTGTAGAACTGCCAGGCATTATCGAGATTCTTCTCTCTGAGCCTTCCACTCCAAGCCGCCGGGAAGTAGACCAATGAGTCTGCTTCCGGAACTACAGTTGCGTAGACTCCGCCCCCATACACGGGAAGGGGCGAATACCTCACGTAGGCAAATCCATCTCTCTCAAGCGGGATGGTGTAGGTGCCGAAGAACACATAAGACGGTGAAATTCTGATCTCCAGACTGTCGGGATAACCGAGATATCGTTTGATCGCTTGAAGGGCAATATCCGGGACCCTCTCTCCTGTTTCAAAATCTTTGAACGCATCCGGGACAAAACGATAGAGGAGACTATACGGATCAGTCAGTACCGACGAGACGCCCCACGGAATCTCGATCCTGTGGAAAGCAGGCTGTCGCACCCACCATGTTCTTCGTTCTTCAAACGTGAATGATGTTCTCGTCGGGAAGGGCGAGCGGATCCTCATTTCCGAACCGAACACCGCTATACTGTCGCTGTTGATCGCATTGAGAAGGCCCAGGATTCTCGGAACAGACACGAGGTTATCCGGAAGCGGGACCACAACCACCTTCGCTCCGGCATTTTTCAAGCTCCGTACAACTTGCCTGACGTTTCGCAGGTATGCTTCGTTTGAGCTGTAACCCCAGATCGGAAGTGGCGCGACAGGTGTCTCGACTTTTTCGGAGGGACGACTCTGCCAACGGATGCGCAGTCCGACAGCGATATCAAAGCTCCTGAGCTCCAGGCTGCGGAGCGCCCTGAAGCTCATGAGGCCCACGGAGAGCGCAAAGACAAGCATCGACCAGAGGAAGTACTTCAGAAGGAGAGTAGTCTTCATGGAAGCCGAGTGTTCATCATGGGTCGACCGCAGGGCCTGCACGCGCCGGCGGTCTGGGCGGGTCTTCTTGGAGGCAGCCGTCCTGTCGTCAACGACAAAATGAGGAGGTCGCCGCCGACGTTTCGTGCGCCGCGGAGGCTACTCTACCTGCAGGGGATCGACGTGGTAAGTCCGAAGGAGCGATTACTTGAAGCTCGCGACCGCCCGATCAACACTCTCGTAGGTCTTGAACACCTTGATGAGCTGTGTGATGGCGAAGAGGCTTTCAACTTTGTCGGTAACACAGGCGAGCCGCATTTCGCCCCCCTTGTTTTTGACAGAGGTCATCCCGGCGATCAGTGTGCCGAGGCCCGAGCTGTTAACCCACTTTACCTTTCCGAGGTCAAGGACGATCTTGTTGAACCCCTCCTGGAGCAGGCTGTAGATCTTCTCCCGCACTTCGGTCGTGTCCGGCTCACCCATCAGGTTGCCCTTGAAGGAGATAACAGCTACATCACCATGCATCTTTTCTTTGATTGTCATAAAAGGGTCTCCAGAGAAAGTTCTTCGAGATCACTGTACCATCGACAACGAGAACGTTACACGGCTCGAAGGCTGTTCGGCGAACAATGATACCGTCTTTTTCGCCGAATGTCAACATTGCTTGTCCCGCACAAAGGGAAGGCGCTTTTCCATCCCGCCTTAAAAACGGCTGATATCCCGCCCGAACACAAACGTTTTGAACCAATTTGATCGTTGCAAGGTTGGCAAGCGCCTTGTTGCTCCCAACGTACGCCAACATCCCGAAATGCCGGTACCGGAACGGCCGGGCGGTCTGGTGCTGAACTAATCGTCTCAGGTGACGTGCAAGGTAGCGTCCCTGCTGTTGTGCGACCTGAGATGTTGCCGGGAGGTTCATCCCTTCGATGGTCGCGCAATTGCCGATCGCATAGACGTTCGAGGCGCCTTTCACGAGGGAATACCGGTCCGCCAGCAGGCGCGAGCCCTGGTCCTTCGGAAAAGGAAGCGCTGTCGCGAGATCGGTTGGCCCGATACCCTTGGACCACACCACGAGTCCGCATGGAATCTCTGAGCCGTCGCGGAGGATGACCTTATCGTTCTCCCTGTGGGATCCACACCCGTGCAGGCTGCCTGGTAATAATCGATGTCCTGGCAGGCCTTGCGAACCGGTTCGATGATGCTGCGGAACTCAATGGTTCCAACCGTGGTGCTGGGGAGCAGCGGGGTGAACAAGAAGTAGTTACGCGGACTGATCGCAGTCACGGCAAACAGGTCGGTGTCAACCTCCTTCAACAGGCTGAAGGACGCGAACCCGGTTCCGAGAACAACAACACGGGGCTTTTCAGAAGATGACATAGGTGTGGGAAGTCAGGTTTGCCTGGTTCTTCATAGAACAAAATATATCTCCGAAAAGTTGACTTCAAGATCCTCGACTTGTACCATTGGCAGGGCATCTTTGTCGCTGAGGGCGAAAAAGTCGTGCGACGCCTTCTCGAAAGCAAGCTGGAGATCGTCTCCGTACTCGTGACGCCGGAATGGCTGCAGATGGTGCAACCCCTCTTGGAAGCAAGATCCGGCGACTTGCCGGTCTTCGTTGCAGACAGGAAGCATGTCGAGGCGATCGTCGGTTTTCATCTGCATCAGGGGATCATGGCCGTAGGGAGGATCCCCCAGCCGGGCATGCTCGACGATGTGCTTGCGGCGAACGTTCGACCTTACCTGCTTGTCGCGGTGGACGGTCTGACCAACGCGGAGAACCTGGGTGTGCTCGTTCGGAATTGCGCGGCCTTCGGGGTTCAGGCCATCCTCGTCGGTGAAACCTCGAGCAGCCCTTACCTGCGGCGGGCTGTGAGGAATTCGATGGGCACGGTCTTCGATCTTCCTATTGTGCACGTCACCAGCCTCGTCCGCACGCTGGAGGAGATCCGGGGAAGTCATGGAATACGGGTTCTCGCCGCACATCCGCACGCTCGGGAGAAAGAGGTTCATCAAGCTGGGCTGGCGGAAGATTGCTGTCTCGTTTTTGGCAGCGAGGGAGAGGGGGTTTCATCGCACGTTCTTGCAGTGTGCGATGAAGCAGTGGCGATCCCGATGAAGAAGGGGGTGGACTCGCTGAGCGTCGCGAGCGCCGGCGCGGTCTTTCTGTACGAGGTGCAGCGGCAAAGGAACCCGTGAAGCGGAGCGCGGTTCGGCTCGGCGGCACGGAATGCAGTCTACGCCTTGGGAGCGGGCGCCGCAAGCACGCGGGCGACGATCTCCGATTGGAAGCCACATGCCTTGTGCGTGCTGTCGCAAAACGGCTTGTCCTTGCTCTGCCCGCAGCGGCAGAGCTTGATCAGCGTGCGTCCGCTTAGATCGAATTTTCCGCCGTTCTGGTCGTACAGTTCAAAGTCACCCTCCACGCGGATGCTGCCATGGTTCTTGATCGTGATCTTCGTCGGCATCTGCGGCGTCTCCTACCTTTCGATGGTGATGAGCTCGCTCTCATTTCCCTTTGAGCTTGAAGGGAATGGACAGCGATGTCTTCTCCCATTCGAGCTTTAAGAGTCCGGAGCGTTCTCCGGTTTCCTCGAGCAAAATCATGAAGCGCTCCACAAAGTCCTTCAGCACATGCTTCTGCATCTTCACGCGAGCCAGATCCAAGTTGTGGTGGTACACCAATCCGGATTGTCCGGTTTCCTTGTTGATGATGAGCCGCCACGTTGTTCTTGATGGAAGGGTGTAGAGAGAGTACGCGCCCTTCGGGATCGTAACGCTGCCGACCACGAGATCCGCATCGGTGACAAACGTCGTTGCCTCATTGGCGCCCGTTCTCCAGACCTTATCGTACGGCACGAGACTTCCCATGATCTTTCGACCGCGCGCGAACGGGGCGCCGTAGTTCACAGCGATCTTGTGGTCGCCGAGGAGGAGATCCGCAGAATCCCGGGGGCTTGCGACAACCGGGATGGGGCTTACCTTGAATGGAACCGAAAGCGACGTATATTCCCACTCGATTTTCAACAAACCGGAGCTGTTCGCACCGCGCTCAAGACGGAAGGTAAGCTTCTCGGCGGGATTGGCGAGCCGCTTCTTATCAAGGTTGATCCGGGCGAGATCCTGTTGGGGATTGTACACCGTTCCCCATTGCCCAACCTGCTTGTTGATGATCAGTTTCCATTGAGTCTCGGAAGGAAGGGTGTAGAGCGTATAGGAGCCCCTGGGAATTTCCATCCCGCCGAGTTCGAGGTCCGCTTGCGTGACAAACTTTGTCGCCTCGTTGGCCCCGGTTCGCCAGACCTTATTGTACGGCACGACGCCCCCCACGATCGTCCGGCCACGCGCAGACGGCCGGCCGTAGTTGATGGAAATCTTCTTGCCATTGATGATGATCTCTACTGAATCACGGGGGCTCACGTTGATGTAGCTGCCCGGGATCCCCCCCTCGGCCAGTCTTCCCTGTCGTGAATCGGAAGGGGTGGCGATGATCGGGACCGGACTGACTTTGAACGGGACGGAGAGCGACACATACTCCCACTCGATCCTCAGGACTCCGGAATAGTTGGTCGAGCGCTCCAGTGTCATCGTGAGCTTCTCAACGGGACTCGCGAGCCTTCTTTTCTGGAGGCTGATGCGGGCAAGATCTTGCTGCGGATTGTACACGGTTCCCCACTGTCCTACCTGTTTGTTCATGATCAGCTTCCACTCCCCTTCCGACGGAAGGGTCCAGAGCGAGTACGAGCCGACCGGGATCTCCATGCCGCCCAGCTCCAGGCCTGCATCCGTCACAAACGTCGTGGATTGACCGGAGCCGGTTCTCCAGACGCGGTTGTACCGGACGAAGTCGCCCATGATCTTCCGGCCGCGCATGGACGGGCGGCCGTAGAAAATTGAAATCCGCTTTCCGTTGATGATGATTTGTGTTGAATCTCTCGGCTCGTTGATCGGCTGTTGAGCAGGGAAAGGGGAGTTGCCAAGCAGCGTGCTTTGGATTCCGAACAGCAACACCCAGACTATGTTATACTTCAATGGCACCATCAGCCTGGCTCGAGCGCTCGTGCAACCATAATGCCCAACTGCTTCCTGTTCCCCGCGAGATAGCCTGCGAGCGTCTTCTCCGTGATCAACACCTTGAAGCCGACCGTCGGGGCATGCATAAAATGGAGGTTGCCATTCTGCCAGACCGCGAGACCGGTGTGTGAGATGTCCATGCCGGCGATGTCGGTTGTAATCGCAATAATGTCTCCCCCGAGGATCTTGGACGAGACCTTCTCCACATCCCCCTTTGGTATGTGAACCAGACGCCGCTTGCTGATCTCCGCTTCCTGTTGCTGGATGATTTTGACGAACTCCGGATGCTCCGTGAGCTGCCGGTAGGACTCCTGGTGGGTCGACATGAAATCGATCGTTTTCTTATATGGAACGCCGCCGATCTCTCTTGTGACATCCTTCAGAACACCCTTCTTCACATTGTCATAGATGTAGTCCGAGAAGTAGTGCAAGCGGCTGGGGTAACGGTTGATGACTCCGCCGCGATAGCGGATCAACTGAAGCTCGGCTTTGTAGTCGTCGAAGGTCATCTTGTTCCGTCTGATGCACCGGGCGAAGACGAGCGAGTTCTCACAGAAGGAGACGCAATCCAGCCCGCGCAAGTCCACAACAAGATGTTCCTCTCCCGGTACTTCAAGTGTGTGAGCGACGTACTCGGTGCCGAGAAATGACCTGCCGATCGCAACGATCACCTCATGGATCGGTTTCTCCCGGAGTTTCAGCGAGACAGCAAGCGTGAATTTCTTCGAACAGATGACGGCGTCGTCATCGTCGGTGAGCAGTAGGTTCCTGAACATGGAGTCCTTCAACAGCACCGGCACGCTTGCCGCGAATGGCATGACTTTCAAAAAGGAACGTCTCCTCATAACTGCGTCCTTCTCCTAGAATTCGATTCCAATCCCGGCGCTGATCAAAAAGCCGGAATAGTCAAACTCGGTGATGCTGGCCTGCGTGCTGTGTTCCCCGGAACGGATGATGTCGCCCTCAAGCGTTCCGAGGGGGGCGAACCGGTACATGCCTTCCAGGTGAATGAAAAAGGGGCGGAGGATCCGGGCATCCGCACCAAGTGAGAAGGCGACGGCCGTTTTCGATTTCTTGTATGTCGCATCGGTCTCAACAAGCGGAGCTAGCGTTGGCATGCCGCTGACCTTCACGGTCTGTGTGCCGTGCGCATTGGCGTTCCCCCGACCAAAGAGAGCGCCGAGGCCCACCTCGAGATACCACTCCAGGAAGTACGGTTGTACAGAGGGATAATAGGTGATGCCGAGGAGAACATCGGTCGATCCGACACCGCGCGTCAATGACAGCGTGGCATCCGCTCCTTCAGAGCTGGTTTTTACCTCCTTCGATTGGTCATGCGCTGTGAGGGAAAAACCGAACTCCCGGGTGTACCGGTACGTTACGCGCGCCGAAAGAAAACCCGACTGCTTGACCGACCCGAGGAGATCCACCGGGATGCCCAACCGGTTCCATCCCTGGACGTCAGACGCGTTGTCAGCATCGACCTGTTTGAGATTGAGGATGGCGTACCCAACGGAGCCGCTCAGCGACCAGCGGGCCTGTTGCGCGTGGAGGGGAACCGGAAAAACGCTTGCCGTAGAGAGAGCGAGGGTGATCCAGGTTAGCGTTCGTCGAACGAGGCGCGTGGCCAACTCCTTTGATTCCGATGAAGCCCTGCGAACGCTAGAAGGGTGTTTCATCGGACGGCTCGGGCGGCAGGAACGCTGCCTCGCGGAACCTTGTCAAGTTTTCGAAGCGAGCGTACTGTTTAATGAACGAGAGGCGGGCCGACCCCGTTGGGCCATTACGCTGTTTGCCGATAATCAGCTCAGCCATTCCCTCTGTCGGTTCATTGTTCTCGTCGGTCATGATCCCGAACATCTCGGGGCGATGCACGAAGACGACGACGTCGGCGTCCTGCTCGATGGCGCCGGATTCACGGAGGTCGGCAAGGACAGGACGCTTGTCGCCGCGCATTTCGACGGCACGGTTTAGCTGGGACAGGGCAACAACCGGAGTGTTCAGCTCCTTCGCCAGCGCCTTGAGCGATCGGGAGATCGAGGAGATTTCCTGCTCGCGGCTCTGAATGTTTTTCGGCCCCTGCATCAACTGGAGGTAATCTACGATGATCAAGCCGACGTTGTGCTCGGCTTTCAAGCGGCGGGATTTCGCCCGGATTTCCAACGCGGTGAGCGCCGGCGTATCGTCGATGAAGATCTTTGCTTTGTACAATTTGCCGATGCTCGTGCTGAGCTTTCGCCACTCGTCTTCAGGCAGGCGGCCGGTGCGAACGCTCTGGGCGTCTACCCGGGCTTCAGCGCAGATGAGACGCAGGACCAATTGCTGGCTGGACATCTCGAGGCTGAAGAACCCGATCGGGATATCATGGAGGATCGATGCGTTGCGGGAGATCGAAAGCACGAGCGCGGTCTTTCCGTGGCTCGGCCTGCCGGCGACGACGATCAGGTCGGACTTCTGAAAGCCGCCGGTGTAATTGTCGAGCTCCGTAAAGCCTGAGGGCACACCTGTGACGCCGCTGTGCTTGCCGTGGATGCTTTCCAGCATCTCCATCGTGCTGTGGACAGCCGTGTTCATGGAGACGAAGCTTTTCTTCATCCTCTGCTCGGAGATCTGGAAGACCTTCTGCTCCGCCTCGTCGAGAAGGTCGAGGGCATCCTCCGTTTCGCTGTACGCGCGGCTGGCTACTTCGGATGACGACGCGATCAACTGCCGCATCAGCGCTTTCTCAAGGACGATGTGCGCGTGGTACTCGACGTTCGCGGCGGTCGTGATCCTCGTCGTGAGCTCGGTCAGGTAATATTCCCCGCCAACCTTCTCCAGCTCGCCGCGGCGGCGCAGCTCTTCGATGAGCGTGATAAGATCGACCGGCTCGCTCCGCTCGAACAGAGCGATCATCGCAGCAAAGATCCGCTGATGGGCAGGCTTGTAGAAGGACGAGTCGTCCAGGATTTCAATAGCTTTGGCGATCGCCTCTTTTTCGAGGAGCATGGCACCCAGCACCGCCATCTCCACGTCGACAGCCTGCGGCGGCACGCGCCCTTCGGAAGGGACTTCCGGTGAACGCACGTCAAAAATTTTTCGAGGTTCTCCCATAGTTTTCTACTCCTTAAATCACGTAACGCCAATTTTTGCAGAAAGTCAATGATGGCCGGGCTTCTTCTCCCCGGCTTCGATCCTCAGATCAAGTTGGTTCGATTTCGGCGGCAGCGGACACGTTGCATCCTGGGTGAACGCGCATGGAGGGTTGATCGCTTTGTTGAAATCCGACACCATCGTGCTTCGATGCGCCAGGCTCGAGAGGTCGGGAAACGCTCGATACCGGCGAACTGCTTGCGCGCCTCCGCATTGCTGTCCCCGACGCGCAGGGCGTGTCGGTCTCCGCGCTTGATGATCACGAATGCCCGTGAGCCGATCTCGACTCTGTCCGGGCCACCCTTTTCAGCATCACTCTTTAGCACGCCGGAAGAGAAGGGCTTTCCGCCGATGGTTGCTTCCACACCCGGGGCCGTCTGCAGCGCCACGGCTCCGTCCTTTAGTGTGAGCGCCCCGATGGAGGGAATTTCATTCCTTCCCTCGGTCAACCAGTCGAGGGCGACGAGGGACAACCAGCCATGTTCCCGCTTGGCTGGCAATCCGACGGTCGTGCCAGGCACGGATCTCATCCTCGTATGATCGTTGCGTGCTGCCTCCCGCGTTGATGGCGGTGGTTTGACCATCCACGTGATGCGAGCGACTCTGTAAACCCGGCTCGTCAGACCAACAGCAACAGGATAATGCAGGCGAGAATCAGCAACGGGATAACCTGCACGATCCATTGCCATGGGGTATCTCGCTTCAAGCCTCGCGCGGCAAGAAGGAATAATCCACCGATCGCTCCGAAAAAGAGTGCTGCCGTCAGGAGAAGGAACGGCAAAGAAAAAAAGAAACCTTCCGGCGGAAGCGCAAGGATCATCAGAGCCACGGCGAGAGCCGCGAGGATCAGGAACCACCTCGCCAGAATCCCATCAAATGTGATGAACACAGTCTTCAACGTCACCACGGTGTCTCCCTGTCGACGATGCGTTCACCATGCCCTTCTCCAACCTGCAAGCCCCCTCCCCTCATCCCTTCATCCTCTGTGCTTGTCGTGATCTCAGGTATCCTCCAAGCCACGCCGCGGGCGCCATCAGCAGCAGTGTGGCGAGCTCGAACCACATCAGACCGCCGGTCGGTGCAACGATGATCGAAACGATCGCGATGATGGCAATGATGCCCGCCACTACGAGCGCGTGCGTGAGTTCCTTTCCTCTGGCTATGGTTGCAGAGACATAGCCGCCCAACCCCGCGAAGAACACTCCGTACGCGATGCTTCCAATGATAAACCCAATCGCCGGCGATTGGTGCGGATCGACACCGCTGATCCGGAAGAGAAGAACGGCGGTAACCGAGAACACGAGATAACCTGCGATGATGGAAAGAAAACTTCTCATTCGAGCATCACCCTTTCTCCCCCGTGTTATGCAATGCTGCTTTGGAGCCTGACGCCAACATGAATTTACGTGTGTGACCCGAAGTCAGAAATAGTATGAACGACTTTACCCGATCGCCGGCGACACCAGCAACCCGATCGCATACGTGATCGCCGCCTCGCCCACACCGACCAGTGTCATCTCCGTCCCGCTCTTGAGCCACGAGCGACCTGTGACGAGGACCTTCGAGGCTCCGACCAGGAAATGTGCCAGCGTGCTAACAACAAATGAAATAAGAAGCGCGGTCATGCCCGAGCTAAACAAGAAGGGGAGGACCGGAACCGCAGCTCCGAGCGCGGTGCTGATCGTCGCACTGATAGACGCCTGCCACTCGTTGGGGAACGTCTGCTCTGAAAGCCCAAGCTCCTCGTGTGCCAGCGTCTTCAAGAGCTGGTCCGGCTTCTCGGCGAGACGGGATGCCATTGTTCTCGCCTCGTCAGCCGTGAACCCCTTGAGCTGATAGAAAAGCTCCAGTTCTTCAACCTCTTCCTCCGGGTTCTCCTCGATTTCGAGGCGTTCGCGTTCCATTTCCGCCTCGTACACCTCACGCTCAGATTTCATGGCCAGATACGCGCCGCTCCCCATCGAGAGCGCCGAGGCGATTGCCGCGGCGAACCCGCTCAGGAGCACGAACTCACTGTTGGCCTGCGTTGCCCCCGATACGCCGCTCACCACGCCGAACGCGGCGCCGAGCCCATCGTTGACCCCATAGATAGCTTGACCGATCCAGCCTCCGGCGCGCACATGCCACGTCTCCCTGCCGAGAATGGTGTCCAGCCGCCTCTGAGGATGGTGGGTGGGTCGACCTTCAAATTCTTCCAGCATGCGAGTGTGCGTGTGTTCATCGCGGCGGGCTTCCTGCAGTGATGCACGATCCTCCTCGCTTGCTGCATGGGCGATGAGCGTATCATAGAGTTTGTCCGCCTGGCTCTCACCGGCTTCAAGCATCTTAGCAGCAACCTCGGTGTCGCTTCTCAGCAGGATCCAGCGCCGAACGCGATCGATCAAGGACTCCGAAAATTCTCCCGGCTCAGCGCCAAGTTCACGCAAGCGCTTCGCCCAGGTCTCCGCATGTCGTGCCTCTGCCTCGGCCATGCGTTGCAAGATCGCGCGTTTGTCCGCGTTCTTTTCTCGCTGTGCAAGCGCCCGATAGTTCGTGGCGCTCAGCATCTCGTCTCGCCACGCTTCCTTGAGACCGGCGATGAATTGTTTGTCCTTTTGCATGAATAATCCCGGATTGGCTGGGAAGGGACATTCTCTTGAACGTCCCTAGGAGGCTTCGTCCTCCTCCGCTTTCATCTGATCATAAATCTTCCGCAGGAACTGGACATCCTCCCACGTTGGTTTCTTCCATTGCGGATTGCGCAACAGCGCCGCGGGGTGATAGGTCACCAGGACTTTTACGCCTCGATAGCTGTACAGCTTGCCCCGCATGTTGTTGAGGCTTTCGTTAATACGGAGGAGGGTGATAGCTGCGATGCGGCCCAGGCAGACGATAATCTTGGGTTTGAGGAGTTCGAGCTGCTTCCAGAGATATGGCTCGCATGTATCGATCTCAACCGGCTCGGGGTCACGATTGTTTGGCGGCCGGCACTTCAGGATGTTGCAGATGTACACGTCCTCGCGCTTGAACCGAATCGCCTCGAGAATCTTGTTCAGCAGTTGCCCTGCGCGGCCGACGAACGGCTCGCCCTGCGCGTCCTCGTCGGCCCCGGGTGCCTCTCCGATGAACACGATGTCAGCATCTGGACTGCCCACACCGAAGACGAACTTGGTGCGCGTTTGGCCGAGCGGACATTTCACGCAATCGCAGATGATCGAATCGAGCTCGGCAAGGCTGCGTGCGGACACCCACGGCTCATTCGGGTACGAAGGGAGCTGTTCCTGCTGGGGAGTTGCCTTCGGTACGACGAAGCCGAACAGATCGGGCCCTTCTTCACCAACGGTTGTCTTCTTGCGCGCTGGCATCGGCTGCTCTTCCGGTTCTTTCCCCTCCGGCTCCGGATCGACGTAAAGCGTATCGCCGAAGAGTCCCTTTTCTTGGATTAGAACCTGCTGGATATTGTGGAGGACTTCCTTGAGTTCGTTGTCAATGCTGGACATACAATCGCTGGATGCGAATCAAAATCAACATTGCCTGGGTAACAAGCTCGCGTCCCCTTGAGTGCCCGCCATCGGTGGTCCGAGCCGGCGTTTGACCTCGCCGGAGGAGGTTAGACAGTTAGAGCAGCACCCTCAAACGGTTGAGGATCTCGTTTGCCACATCAAACTTCGACATCAAGGGAAGCTTCTCTGCCTTGCCCTTCCTGTCGATGATCGTCACGACGTTCGTGTTGCCACCGAAGCCCGCCCCTTTGTCGGCAAGGGAATTCAGGACGACGAGATCGAGGTTCTTCTCTCTCAACTTTTCCCTCGCGTTGCGGATCTCGTCTGTCGTCTCCAGGGCGAAACCAACCAGGATCTTTCCGTGCTTCCGTTGACCGAGGGACCGGAGAATATCTGGTGTCTCCCTGAGACTGAGCGTGGGCCTACCCCCGCCGGCAGCCTTCTTGATTTTGCTGCGAGCGGCGGTGGATGGTGCATAATCAGCAACGGCGGCTGCCATGATGACTGCGTCGGCTTTCTTCGCTTGTGCAAGCACCGCCTTCTGCATCTCCTCAGCCGACTCGATATCGATGCGGGTGACGTTGCGCGGTGTCTCGAGATGAGCGGGCCCGGAGATGAGTGTCACTGTTCCACCGCGGAGCGCCGCCGCGGTGGCGAGTGCAAACCCCATCTTGCCCGAAGAACGATTGCCGATGAACCGGACGGGATCAATCGCCTCATAGGTAGGTCCGGCTGTGACGAGGATCTTCTTCCCCTCGAAGTCGCGTACGGTCTTGTCGAGCACTCGCTCTACGAATTCGATGATCGAGCTGATCTCCGGAAGCCTGCCAGGTCCCATCAACCCGCTCGCGTGTTCACCCTCCTCTGCAGGAATAATGAAATATCCGCGCTCCTGAAGCCTGGTGATGTTCCCTTGGGTGACGGGATTGACATACATATCCGCATCCATGGTTGGAGCGAGGATGATCGGTCCTCTGCTCGCAAGTGCGACGATGGTCAGCAGATTGTCTGAGAGGCCGTAGGTGAGCTTCGCGATCGTGTTTGCGGAGGCCGGGGCGATGACGAAGGCATCGGCCCAGTTCGCCAAATCGATGTGCTGAGTGCCGATATCGGAGCCTGTGGATTGGTTGCAAGTCCACAGGTCGCTGGCGACCTCATGTCCTGAGAGCGCAGAAAACGTCAGCGGCGCGACAAACTTCGATGCAGCTTCGGTCATCACCACCTTGACATCGGCCCCGGCTTTCCTGAGGTCGCGAATGAGATAGCAGGTTTTGTAGGCGGCGATTCCGCCGGTGACGCCGACAAGTATGTGTTTTCCGCGCAGCACGCGGCGCCTCACGATTCAGCTTCTTTTTCTTTCTCTTTTGGTGCCTCGATCGGTTCCTCGGGTATCTTGTACCGCCATTGCAGCTTGCCTCCCATAATCTCGTGAAGGGCAACATCGGCCGGCTTCGTTCGCTTTTCGAACTCAAGGCTGATCTTTAACTGATCCGGATTCGCGGCCACGTCCACTTCATCTTCAGTTTCCGTGATGCCGGTGAGCTGATTCAGCGTTTCAATGCGCTGGCTCAGCTCGATCTTCAGGTCTGCATGAATCTGTCGCGCACGCTTTGCGGCTATGACGATCGCTTCGTACACATCCTTTGCAGAGCCCGAAAACTGCTCTATGTCGACTGGCTTAACAGGCACAGGTCTCTCTCCGATTGATGATTGATGAATGTTCTCTACGCTCGTTGGAATTCACCGCAGCGCGGGCTGGGCCATGCTGGTGAGGATCCTCTCGACCTCCGCAACGGCGGTCCGGAGGTCGTCGTTAATCACTTGAAAGTCAAACTGGCTCGCCATCTCGAGCTCCATCGATGCGCGGTCGAGGCGCCGCTTGAAGGCCTCCTCATCCTCAGTCCTTCGGTTCAGCAAGCGGGACTTGAGCACCTCGAGGCTCGGGGGCCTGATGAAAATGAGGATTGCATCGCGAGGGTAATGACGCTTGATCGAGAGAGCCCCCTTTACATCGATGTCAAACAACATCGTCTTTCCGATCGACAGCGCCTTCTCCACTTCGCTCTTCAACGTTCCGTACAGATCTCCGTAAATCTCCTCCCACTCCACCAATTGACCGGCCTCGATTCTGCGCTCGAACTCCTCCCGTGTCAGGAAACAATAGTCCTTCCCGTCGAACTCGCCGTTGCGCATTGATCGTGTCGTTGCAGAAACCGAGAAGAACATTCCCGGGTGCGCAGCGAGGATTGCCTTCACAAGGGTGGTTTTTCCTGCCCCGCTGGGGGCGGAGACGACGATGAGCTTTCCGCGCGTCATTCAATTGGATTGAATCATTGTGCAGAAGTTCAATGGCTCGATGAGCCGATGGGGAAATGGCCAAATTCCTTCACTCCACGTTTTGCAGCTGCTCACGGATCTTCTCCAATTCTTCCTTGATCTGCACGACCAGATGTGCAATCTCAGCATCGTTCGTCTTCGAACCGATCGTGTTGGCCTCGCGGTTCATCTCCTGCACAAGGAAATTCAACTTCCGTCCGGCCGACTCCTCGGTCGCTACTGCCTCGAGAAAGAATTTGTTGTGGCTCCGGAACCGGACGCACTCTTCCGTCACGTCCAGCTTGTCGGCCAACAAGGCGATCTCCAGCTCCAGCCGGTTCTGATCGATAATGTTCTTGTCTTCGAGGAGCTGAGCGATCCGTTCATTCAGCCGCTTCCGCTCTGCGGGAATACGCCCCTTGGAAAGCTGCTCGATGTTCGCAACGGTCTCATTAAGCCTCTGGATGCGAGGCTCGAGATCTTTAGCGAGCTCCTCTCCTTCCTTCTGCCGCATGGCGCCGAAGTCCTGTAACGCGCCCCGCAGAGCCTCGTCGACGATACTCCACTGCCGCTCATCGGATTCCGTATCGTGCGGGACCTCAAAAACTTCCGAAAACTTCAACAGGTGATCAAGCTTCACCGTTTCGCGTATCTTTGCCGCCTTGCGGAGTTCGGTCAACAGCTTCATGTATGCTCGTGCAGCCGGTTTGTTCACCGAGACCGCCGCAGTCCCATCTGAGTCCTCTTCCAGGGTCACCCCGATGGTCAGGCTGCCGCGGTTAACGTACGAGCGGACGATCTCCTTGATATCCTTCTCACGCTGCGAGAGAGCCCGGGGCAATCGTGTCGTAATGTCGAGGTACCGGCTGTTGGTACCACGGATTTCCACTGTGGCGCTGATGCCATCCTTCGAGGCTTCAGCTCGACCATAGCCGGTCATACTGGCAATCAAGTTCGCTCCATTCCTGACGGTTTCCACCCCTTCGGTGGAAATTTACGGAAATTTTAGAGAGTGGGCAAGAGATACTTTCACACACTCCATGCACACAGTTTTCCACTGCCAATGAACCAGAAATTGATTTTGCCGTGATTTTTCTCAACCTTTTCTTGAGCTGTGGATAACCAATGGTTGGCAATTACTATACCTTAAGGCATCTTGCTCTGGATCTGGATCGCAAGCTCTCGCGCGCGGAGATTACCGAAGTCTTCTGTCAGAACAAGAATGAGTTGATGATCGCCTGTCGTGCGGCACAGGAGAGCGACGCGATCATCGCTTCGTGCGAGCCATCGATGAACTTTCTGTTCCTTCGCGGCGACGTTCATCGGGCCAAAAAGAACTCGATCGACCTGTTCGAGCGACTATGGAGCGCGACCATCGAGCGTGTGAGCATTCAGCCAATGGACCGGGAGATCGTGCTTACCTGCAGCGGCGATCTACGGATGGTTCTTCAGCTGTTTGGCTCGAAGGCAAACGTGTTGCTGGTGAACAAAGCGAATCGCGTGATCGATGCATTCCTCCGTCCGAAGGAAACCGTCGGAACAGTACACCGGCCGCGACGACTCGAGCCATCCCATGCGCTCGAGAGCTTCACGCAGTTCAACGCAAGCCTCCAAGCGATCGGCACCATCCTGCTCTCTGCTGCGATCAAGAAATTCGTCCCCCCTTTTGGCACCGTACTCATTCGGGAGGTTTGTTCTCGCGCGCGACTGGGCGAAGGACAACTCATCGCGGAGCTCGCTGAAGTAGATCGCTCACGGCTGTACGAGGCGATCGTCGAGCTGATCAAGCAGCTGGAAGGCCAGCCGGTTCCACGCATCTATTGCCAAGACTCTCAACCGATCGTTTTCTCAATTGTCCCCCTCGATCACTTGTGCGGGACCGGGGTGGAATCTTTTGATTCTCTTCATGACGCGATCAGGGCATTCGTGGGGAGATCGAGAAGGCGACAATTGCTGCTTCAGGAGAAGGAGACCCTTCTCCACTTCCTTCAGCAAGGGATTGAGCGTTCTGAGCGGACGCTCACGAAGATCATCGATGAAACGCAGCTGCTTCAACGCGCGGCCCAGTATGAACAGTTCGGGAAACTTCTGATGGCAAACCTCCCGCAACTGGTGAAAGGGATGAAGCAAGCAGAAATCGAGAATGTGTTCGACCTCAATCGTGAGCATGTCATTGTGCCGCTCGAACCGAAGCTCACTCCTGCCCAGAACGCTGAACGATATTTCGACAGGGCGAAGAAGGCGCGTGCGAGCGTTGGGGAGAAACTGGACCATCAGGAAGTGGTTCAAGAGAGGTGGGAAACGCTGCGAGAGTTGCTCAATCGACTCACACCGATCGAAACAATGGAACAGTTCGGGGATTTTATGGCTGAGAACAAAGAGCGGCTTGGTCATGTCGGCTATCGAGGGGTTGGTCATGAGCGGGATGAAGGCCGGGAACAAATTCCCTTCCGGGCATTTACCGTGACAGGAGGATTTCAAGTGTGGGTTGGAAAGAGTAGTGAGAACAACGATCTGCTCACCATGAAATATGCAAGGCCGAACGACCTGTGGCTTCACGCTCGTGGTTCGAGCGGATCTCATGTCGTCCTCAGGATCGGAACGGGGAAGGGGGAGCCAGGCAAACAAGCGATCTACGAAGCTGCGGGGATCGCGGCGTACTACAGTAAGATGAAGAACGCAACACACGTCCCGGTTGCCGTTACGGAGAGAAAATACGTCCGGAAGCCCAGGGGGGCTCCGCCGGGTACCGTGACGATCGAACGAGAAAAACTCCTCTTTGTCGAACCAAAACTGCCGACTCCTGATCATCGCTGAATCAACGAACGGAGACGAGAAAAGGAGGTGACTCTGAAACTGACATGGGTTCTAGGATACCTCTTTGCGGCCATCCTGATCGGCCTTGGGTTGTCGAAGGGGACTCGATTGAAAGTCGCCTCCAAGCAGATCTTCGTGGCGGTCGGAATCTTTGTTCTCATCGCGATGACCGCGCTGGTGCTTGATGACCTATCCCACTGGTCGGAAAGATTTCCGAATGTATCGCTTGCGATCCTTGGCTGTCTCATCGTGCTGTATCGCGGGTTTTCCATACTCTGGCCCTGGAGCCGAGGTGGCTCGATCCTGTTGAACCTCGGCCGCGTCCCGGCGTCCGAGTTTGTCATCGAGATGATAGTTGCCGCAGCGCTGGCAGCGAACGCAATCATCGATGGGGTTAAGGAGATCAACACCTCGGGTTGGGTGATCGACAATATCTCGTTCGAAGTCCTCGAGCTTTCGGTCGCGTTTGCAGTGTTCGTCCAGGGCATTCTGCGTCGGAACGTGCGGGAAAGGGGGATTTTTCACGGAACAGGTCTCGTTCCGTGGGAGAAAATCGAAAGCTATGGATGGGAAGGGCAAAAAGGGAGGTGGCTGACATTGATCCTGCAGAAGCAAAGTCCGGTAGCACTGCTGAGGACGGTCACGTTGTCCGTGAGCACCGAGCACGTCGAGGCGCTGGAAAAGCTCATGAAACAACACAATGTCGCGGCCCCGGGTGAGCCTCCGCCGACGACGTAAGGGAGCAAGGCAGGGTTTGTCGTAATTCCTTGAGAATCCGCATTGATTTTGCCCGTGGTTCTGTGTAGATTCATCGAGTCTTGGGGACACGGCGATCGGAGCTGAAGGATCATTCTTCAAGGGTCCGTAGAGTCATCACTATCGTGACACTGGCCGAAAACAATAAACGGGATATCGAACTTCTCAAGCGTATGCAGCGGCATGATCAAGAGGCGCTTGCGCTGCTGTACGCCCGGTACTCCCCTATCGTGTACCCTCTCGCAGTGCGCATCATTGGTTCGACCGAAGAAGCGGGTGAGCTGGTTCAAGAGGTATTCGTACACGTCTGGGAGAGAGCCGGAAGATACATCGGTGAGCGGGGATCGGTCTACTCCTGGGTCGTCGCGGTGTGTCGCAACAAGGCTCTGGACAGGCTTCGCGCGAGAGCCCAGAAACGGAGACCGAGGGAAGGGGAGGGCAGCGCGCCCCAAGGAGCGCCGGAGCAGGTGACGCGGTTCGATGCACAGGATATCCTTGTCCTGAAGGAATACACGGCGGCAATCCGAAACACGCTGAAGTCGATCCCGAAGCCGGAGCTGCGAATCCTGGAGTTGAGCTATTTCGAGGGCAGCAGCCAATCTGACATCACACGGACAATGAGGATGGCCCTCGGCACGGTGAAATCGAAAATGCGCAAGGGCATTCAGAGACTGCGGCAAGCAGCAAAGGGCGTGGGGGAACACGCATGAAAACGGAGGAGCGCCACAAATATTTGGAGTTGTGCATTCCCTACGTTTTCGGCAGACTCAATCCAGGCAATCGCAAGCAATTCGAAGCCCACCTCGCGACGGGATGCCCGCTGTGCATCAAGGAGGTTGCGGAGCTCCACGAAGCCATGGCTCTTATGCCGTTGCTCTTGAAGCAGCAGGAGCCACCCCGGCAGATGAAAGAGCGCTTGATGTCCAGGCTCTCTGTCGGCAAGCGGAGCAGACCGGAGGATCGGAAACTGGCTGAGCAGCAGCCGGCAGTGGCGACGGCGCCATCGCGCTCGAAGCGACCATGGGTAGCATACATATTCGTTGCTCTGTTGATCCTTATCATCGTCGTCCTCGCTCTCTACATCAACAACCTCGTGGGGATGATCGGGGGACAGGAGCGAAAATCCAATGAGCTGCAGACCGAATTGCAGCGCAAGGATGAGATTCTTGCCATCCTGCAATCAGAGCGCCTCGAGGTCGTGGCGATGAGCGGGCTTGAGCCGAGCCCGGCCGCTTACGCAAAGATCATGTGGGATCCGGGCAAGAAGAGCCTGTTGGTGCAGACGAGCAACCTCCCGATAGCTCCGGTGGAGAAGGACTATCAGCTCTGGGAGACGAAAAGCGGTCGGTCGATGAGTCTGGGAGTCTTTGCGATCTCCAACGAGCAAGAGAAACAAAACTTCTTCAAGATTCTGAACGTCGGCGTTGGTCAAAAGCAGGAAGCTGAAGCGTTCTTCGTGACGCTTGAGGCCAAAGGGGGTGTGCAGCAACCGATAGGGCCAACCTACCTGCGCAGTACGAAGTAGAGTTGATTCGCGAAATCACGTACGCTTCTCGACGTGAGATTTCGGGAATCTCAGCAGGCAGTAGCTACGCGAGCGACAGCGCCTGCTCAAAGTCCGCGATCAAATCCTCAATCCCTTCTACTCCCACCGAGATCCGAATCATCCCCGGCGTCACGCCATGCTTCTTCAATTCCTCGTCTGAAAGAAAGACGTGGGAAGAATAAACGGGAATGCTGACCAGCGTTTCCACCCCGCCCAGCGACATGGCGTTCACCGCAATCTTCAGATTGTCACACACCCGCACGGCAGCTTCCACGGGCGCCCGCCCTTTCGAGGGCTTGACTTCGATCGTTACCATCCCGCCAAAACCCGACATCTGTTTTTTCGCCAGCTGGTATTTCGGGAAGGAGGGAAGCCCGGGGTAGAGGACGCGGTTGATCTTCCTGTGTTTCTCCAGGGCTGTCGCTAGGGCGAGAGCGTTCTCATTTTGCTTGCGAACACGAAGCTCGAAGGTCTTCAAGCTCCGCGAGAGGAGGTACGCCGCAAAGGGATCGGCGCACCCGCCGTGGTGTCTCGCCAATCCTTTCACCTGCTTGACATCTTCGCTGCTGCCGATGACAACGCCGCCCACCAAATCGCTGTGACCACCGAGGTATTTGGTGGAACTCTCAACAATGACATCGACACCGAGCCGGAACGGGTCCTGATTCACGATGGTTGCAAATGTGTTGTCGAGCATCACGAGGAGCTTCCGGCCGATCTTCTTCTCCGCGGTTCGCGTTCGCTTGACCAGCTCTGCGATATCCACCAGATCGAGGGTTGGGTTTGTCGGGGTCTCGAAATACACGATAGTGGTCTTTCGTGACGCGACCTTTTCGATTTGATCAAGATGACCCGGGTGCACGTACTTCACTGTGATGTCGCTCTTCGGAAGCTCATCCCGGAACCATCGATACGTGCCGCCGTACAATGCCGGCGTGCTGATGATCTCATCGCCCGCTTTCGTCACGGAGAGGATTGCGGTCGTGATCGCTGCCATTCCGGACGAAAAGAGGGCTGCGGCTTCCCCGCGCTCCATGAGAGCAATCTTCTCTTCCACGTCGTGCACGGTCGGATTGTGGTAGCGCGTGTAGACGTACACGGACGGGTCGCCTTTGGCGAACCGTATGGCTTCCTCTGAACTTTCGAACCGATACGTTGAAGTCTGATAGATTGGGGTCGAGACGGGCCCTTTGTACGCGTACAGCTTGTTCCCGTGAATTGCACGGGTGGCGAGGGAAAGGATCCGGTTGGAATTGCTACTTTTCTTCATAGTGTTGTTCCTTTTTGTCTTCCGAGGTATGTGAAGGGTGGGAAATCATGCTGATCATTTGTTCCGCGAACGAAAGATGACAATCCAGGTGCCTTGTGTCGACGATGAACGAAAGTGGGAAGCTGTTCTTATACGCGATGACTCGCAGACCGGGAACTGGTGACGTCTTGGCGTTGAGTGACAGCGTGTCTGCTTGCTTTACTTCTTCCGCCGGAGGGATCTCAAAGTCCGGATATTTCCAGACGGAAATCGGCTGCGTCGGATATCGCTGCAGGGTCATCTGGAGTTTCAGGCCTACTGTTTCACCGATGAACACCAAGATGTCGTACTCCGACTGGTGAAGCTCAAGCGCCGTGGGAAACTGGTGTCCGAGAGCCTCCGGATGCTCAAACGGCAGGAGTCTGGTCGGCGCGAACACGCGGGCTCCCTCTTCAATCTTCCCGATGAAGATTCCGCAGGTCACAAAGGGCTTTGAAGTTGCATGTCCGGTCCCCGCTCCGGCAATAGGTGGAGCTGGGACCAAGCCTTCTCCTCTCACAAGTTATTTTAGGTATCTCTGGAAGAATCGATCCGCCGCCCCGTATGCTTTCAGCCAGCTGCGGTGAAGCAGGAAGTCGTGCACCTCGTCAGGAAAGATCAACTCCTCAAACGTGACGCCGCGTTCGCGCAGCAACCGTATGAGATCGACGGTCTGACTGAAATCGACGTTTCGGTCATCATCGCCATGGATCAGCAGCACGGGGGAACGCCATGTATCGACCGAGGCAACGGGTGAGGATTCGCGAGCGATGCGCACGGCGTCACCGCCTCCCTGCGGTCCCAAGTTGAATCGTCGGAACACCGACCAATCATGCACCCCGTGGAGATCAACTCCGGCAGCGAAGATGTCAGAGTTGCGAGCCAGTCCGAGGGCGGTCAGATAGCCACCGTACGATCCGCCCCACAGACCGATTCGTTTGCCTTCGACATCGTCGCGCGAACGGAGATAGAGGCCCGCCGCGACGATGTCTTGATACTCGGAAGCGCCCCGCGCGCCCCGATGCAGGGCTTCGCGGAAGGCCCGCCCGTACCCGATTCCACTCCTGTAGTTGACAGACAAGACTAAGTAGCCGCGGCTCGCAAGATACTGGTTGAACGCGTACGCGTTATGGTAGTAATACATGTAGTGCCAGCCGAGGAGCATTTGCCGCGGTGGGCCGCCGTGCATGAAGATGACTGCCGGCAGCCGGCCGGAAGCGTTCGTTGGTTTAAACAGCTGGCCGTGAATGTCGAGCCCATCGGCAGCTTTGAAGATTACCGGCTCGGGTTCCACTAGCTGGGATGAGGGGAAATCAGAGGGGAGGGCGTCCGGAGCAAGCTGCTGCATCCTTGAGCCATTGATCGACGAAATGTACGGAAGCAGCGGATTCTTAGCGGTTGAACGCACGAAGGCAATCTGCTCGCCTCTGCCGACCAGCACGGGATTCATCTCGATGCTGCTGCCGGAGGTGATCTGTTCCGGCTTGCCGGCGGCAACGTCTATTTTCCAGAGGTGACGCCGGTCGATGTCTCCGGCGTTGCTGCCAACGATGAGAAACGATCGATCGGGCGACCACGCTGCATTCTCCACCTCGTAATTTCCCGGAGTGAGCTCCGTGATCTTGCCCCCCTGCGCGGAGATCGAATACAGATGCGACCAACCGCTTCTCTCTGAGCCGAACACCAATCGATCGCCCACCGCCCATTGCAAAATGCTCTCGCCAAACAACTGGCGTGAGAAGGATTCCATCTGCGTCGTGTCTGACTTCCAGACTTCCTTCCCCTGTCCGGTCTGGAGATCGACCACCCGAATGGACCACGGGATGACGCGCTCACGGTCGGCGGAATAGGTATCGTGCACGTTGGACAGCCGGATGAACGCAATCCGTCTTCCGTCGGGAGACCAGCGCGGCTCGACGTCTCGATCGGTGGTCGGTTCGATGAAACGGAGCTGGTCGCTGTGAGGCTGATAGACTGCAAGGAAGCTGTGATCCTCGCGCGATGAAACGAGCGCGAGCTGCGAGCCATCAGGTGACCATGAAGCTGAGGATACCCGACCGCGAACCTCGAAGAGCTTGTGTTCCGTGCCGCCGCTTACAGGCAGGGACCAGAGATGATCCTCCCTGCTGAAGATCACGATCTCTCCGGAGGGGGAAAAGAGAGGGCTGTTTCCCTCCACAAGTTTGGTTGTGCTCCCGTCGCGAAGGCTCGCAATCCATACCTCCTGCCGTACACCCTCAGGATCACTCGTCGGGTTGGGGTAGTCGCCGGCGCTGTTCTTTGAGCCACCTCGCACATAGGCGATGAGAACACCGTCAGGTGAAAACGTGAGGTCGGTAATTTCTTGGCCATCGTCTTCTGTGTAGTGGGTTAGTTGACGACCCCTAAAGTCCGGTGCCTCGGCGACCCAAATGTTCCTCTTTCCATCGGCATTGAAGACCCAGCCGATCTTATCTCCCCCAGGAGAAACAGTGAGATCCGAGGGGAACGGGGAACTCATCACGCCCTTCAGCGTGAGGCCCTCTTGCGCAATCAGCGCGGCGGTGACCAGGAGAAACAGTGCCCCGGTGGCGATGAAATGACGGTTCCAATGCATAACAAGCCTCCAATGGAAAACTCAGATTATTGATTCATTGATTTATATAGACGGCAAGCTCCCAATTCTTCTTCTTCAGCTCGATCAGGCGCTGCACGAGCCGGACGGCATCCTGGAAGTGGACGTTCACATCAACAATTCCGTGGCAGATCAACAGGGCACCCTTGAGGCCCGAGGCGAAGTAGATCGGCGAGCTGCGCTGATACGCGACGCTGTCATCCTGTGGAATGTTGAGGATGTCCGACGTGTAACCATGGTTGTAATGAGCCCAGTCCGTCACCGGCCGGAGCGCGGCGCCCGCGGCAAAGACATCCGGGGTCGTAAACATCGCCATCAGCGTGATGAATCCCCCGTATGATCCGCCGTAGAGGCCGATGCGCTTGGGATCGATGCCGTGTTGTTCCACCAGCCACCTTGCGCCGTCGACCTGGTCGTCAAGATCTTGCCCGCCCATATGACGGTAGATTGCCGTGCGCCAGTTGCGACCCAGCCCTGCACTGCCGCGATAATCGATATCGAGCACAGTATAGCCCTTGTCGGCAAGGAGGTTGTTGAACATGTACTCATGGACGTAATCGCTCCATCCCTTGTGAGCGTCCTGGAGATAGCCCGCGCCGTGCACGAAGATGACCGCCGCACCATTGGGCTTGTCGGGCTTGTAGAGTCGAACGGGCACATCGGCACCATCGCGTGCTCTGAAGGTAAGCACATCCGGTGCACGCCAGTCGTAGGAACGAAACTCCTCTGAGGGGGAGCTCGTGATTCGCGTTGCCCTTGCGCTCGGTTTGTTGTCCATCAGGTACAGCTCATCCATCTTATTTGTGAGCTGCGTCTTGGTCTTGCCGTCGAGCGTTACGGCGTAGAGGTGAGACCAGCCATCCTCCTCCGACTGGAAATAGACCCGCCTCGAATCCGGCAGCCAGCCAACGGTGGTCGAGAAACCGAATCCGCGGATGCCGGGACCGCCGATCCAGGCATCATCATGTTGGCGGTCGAGAAGCGTGGTGAGCTTCGCATTCTCTGCATCCAGCATCACAAGCCATCGGTCTTTGTTGTCCTCCGAGAAGATTTGCACGAATGCGTGCTTGCCGTCGTCTGACCAGTACGGGCGGTTGAAGAAGACGGGCCGCGCTTTCGCTCGTGCTTTGGTCGTGTCGCCCGATGCGCGTTTGGGGAGTACCTCAGGCAGGTCGTCGTACTTCACCTGCATCACCGAATCAAGCCCACCGTTGTAGACGTAGAATTCACTGGTCGGAGGCGGTTCGCCGACCTTCGTGCGGCCCGGGATCTCCTCGGTGAAGCCGCTCTCTGTAACATAGTTCGGTACGATCGTCCGCTTCGCATCCGCGGGCCTCTGAGTTAAGGCAAATGTGATGAACCGCTCGTCGGGCGAGAGGACAAACGAGGAGACGGACTTCTGACCGATGTAGTACGGTTTCGGGTGTTTCACCTCAAGCGCTTCCTGCAGTTTCTTTTGTCCTTCCGCTTTGGTCTTTCGTTCGCGGAGCACCTCGATGAGTTCAAGCTGCTGCTTTTCAAGATACTTTTCCTCGTCGGTCTTTATCGCCTCTCTCGGCGGGGATCCGGACTGCAGGTTGGTGAGTTGAACCTCGGCGGCTGAAGCCAGATCGAGCAGAAAAAGATTTCTGTCGCGCTCAAACACCACCTTCTGTTCGTCAAAGGTGAACCGCGGGCCGGATTCCGGCATGACAGTATTGGTGAGACGGGTCTCCTTCTTGCGTCGGATATCGTATAGGAAGATGTCGCCGCCCTTTGTGTAAAGCTTCTTGGTTTTGTCCTTGTTGTAGGTCCCGAACCGTGAAGGGAGTTTCTTCCGTTCCTCGAGTGAAACCCGTCGCGGTGTGCCTCCTTTGTACAGTGAGTCGTCCTCATCTCCGTTCTGCCGCCAATTGAAATAGACGTTCTCGCCGTCCTCCGACCAGAAGACATTGCTCGGCGATGTCCCCATCCATTTCTGGTCGCGCATGATGGTATCGACCGTCAGCCAGCCGCGGGAGGGCTTGCCCGGTTGGGGCGCAATTTGGGAGCGTGCATCGAACGCAAAGGACAAGAAGAGAAAGCAGCTCATTGCAAAACGGATGGCGATGGAGCGCATAGGTTGTTGCTCCTCATGATTGAAGAAGGAGTTCGGGAGAGTGATAAAAAGGTAAAGAAAACAGGAGTGGAATTCAACGATTGACACAACCGTCTGATGAGCTGACTACCAAGGGGGGTGGCTGGGGACCATCGATTGGAGAGCAAGAATTCGCTTCGTCGTAGGTGGATGAGTCGCCAGGATATCGGCGAGCCATCCCTCTTTCGAGTTGGCTGCCCCGTTCAATGGATCGATGATGCACAGGTGGGGCAACGTTGCCTTTGATCATGATGGACGACCCGGCAGCCTGTTCAATCTTCCGAAGCGCTCTGGCGGGCGCACGGGGGTTCTGCGTCAGCCCGGCGGCCGATGCATCGGCGAGATATTCTCGATGGCGGAAGGTGAGTACGATAAGGGCTACCCTGGCAGCCGGAACCGCGAGAAACGATGCGACGCAAAAGATGAGCAACAGTACTTTCTTCACTCCGCTGACTTTTGGAAGCGCCAGATTCTCAACACCATGAGAAAGCAAAATTGCAGAGCCAAAAAGCGCTGTGACTGCGGTTCTGAGCCTCATCTGGAACAATGAAAGTCGCGGGCGCCGGGATGGCAGCAGCCCTGCAGATTTCTTCGACCACGCCCAGGAGGAGAGCATCAGCCTCGAATGTGCTGTCGGCCGGTTGTGCCTCCAGGCCATCCAGAGGAGAATCTTGTTCTTTTCATATTCAGCCTCTCCCGCTGGATCTTCAATTGCATGGGGCGAGCTTCTGAAGAGGCGTTCATTCAGTCCATTGACAAGATTGTATAACAGCGATCCCACACGTAGTCAAATCCGTAGCCAAGGAAGGCAAGTGAGAGAGCGAAACAGCTCATGACGAGCAGGGTCAAGATCTTGTTTCTTCTCTTCAACGTGCCGATCTCTTGGGCTTCGAGCACGATGCTCATGGCTGTTCTCAGGGCGGTCCTTTTTTTGTGGTGGTCAAGTGAAGAGGAGACATCCCCTTCCGATTGAGAAGTCAAGAAGTGCTCACAAAAGGTATCAAAAATGGTGTGGGAATTCAATCCGCCTGGGAGTTAGAACCGTTGCAAGAGATGGGTTGTTCATCGGTAGAACTCACCCTATTTCTTCTGCCGTCTCACACGATCTCACATCATTCAACCGCCGAAAGGAGTATAGCTCTATGATTCTTGTCCGGGACGTCTTTCAACTGAAATTTGGCAAAGCCAGAGAGGCGAAAGAGCTCTGGAAGGAGGGGGCGAAGATCGACGCGGCGCAGGGTTACAGGCCGGCTCAGGCGATGGCAGATTTAACCGGGCAGTACTACACGTTCGTGACGGAAAGAACCTATGACTCACTCACCGCATTCGAGAAGGAGATGAGTGATGTCTTGTCCCGAAACGACTTCCGCGCCTGGTACCAGAAGTTCGTGCCCCTCGTGGATTCAGGGCGGCGCGAGATTTACACGCTCATCGAGTGAACATCTGAAGCCCATCCGCTGGCGGACCGACTCGCCGGGTCTTCAAAGTCGCTTCCGTCAGCCACTCGGAAGCCCGGTGTGAATCAGAAGCTGCGAGCGACGTGAATCATCGTTCGCAAATTCTCCGACGGAGTGATCGGTGGAATTGCACAGCCCGCGTTAAGCACAAACCGCGGCGTATCGGCAAAAATGGTGAGAAGCTCGCGCGTCTTCTCTTCAACGAGACTCGGAGTCCCAAGCGCAAGAACGCCGCTGGGATCAATGTTGCCGACGAAAACCGCCCGGTCCTTCATTTTCCCGTGAGCGAGCATTGCATCGGTCCGATAATCCAGCTCGAGGCCGTCGGATCCGGTTTCAAGCATATCGTCGATGATGCGGTCGGTATTGCCGCAGATGTGAAGGATGTACGGAAGTCCCTGCTCGTGGGAACAGTCGACGATCCTTTTCTCATACGGGAGTGCAAACTGCCGGAACATGGCAGGCGAGATCAATTCAGGGCCCGCCACGCTGTCACCGTTTGATGTCATGTGCGCGCCCGTCTGGGCCATCAGGCGGATAAACTGGAGCGTGATATCGGTACAGTACTCCAGGAGGTGGTGGACGAGCGCGTGGCGATCCGGATCGGCAAGGTCGAGCATCCACGGTTCGAGACCGCGTACCATGCTCGCGAGCGTAAACGGCGATTGGTCGCAGTTGCCCCGGATGAGGATCGCATCGTCGAAATGATTCTTCAGGATCGATGTAGCCTCCAGCCAGACCTGAACGCCGCGGTAATCGCGGATGTCGACGGGCTCGAGGTCCTTCACCTCCTCAAGCTCCTTCAATCGTGTGCCCCCCACTTGGGCAGGTTGGTCTTCCGGATAATCAATCGGTACACCGGCCGCCCCCGCAAGTGTTACGGTATCGACGTCAATCATGATTCCGTCATATTCGTACTTCTCGACTGCTTCGATGAACGCGCGCGCCATTTCCTTCGGGTCACTCCGGAATTGTTGCATCGTCAGGCCGGCCTCGCGCGCTGCCATCATAAAGTTGTGAAGCATGACCGGCGTCGTATCCGCTTGCTGGCCGTTCAAAGCGGCCATGATGCGCTGGTGTCCGTTCATCGTTGTTCTCTTCCCTTTTGAAGAAGATTCAGGAGGACCGCGATGAGGATCAGAGCCCCCCGCACGACGTGCTGCCAGTACTCGCTCACGTTGAGGAGCGTCATCCCGTTCATGATGACGCCGAGGAACACGACGCCGATCATTGTTCCCCAGATTCTTCCGACCCCACCCATCAAGCTCGTCCCGCCGATGATGACTGCTGCAATGATGTCGAGCTCCCAGCCTTTGGCCGTCGTTGCCGTACCGGACATGATCTCAGAGGAGACCATAATGCCGCTGGCGGCGGCGAGGAACGAGGTGGTCCCGAGAACCAGCGTCTTCACGCGTTTCACATTGATGCCGCTCAAGCGGGCGGCCTCGGCGTTTCCTCCGACGGCATAAACGGAGCGGCCGAAAGTGGTGTAGTTCATGAGGAATTGGAGCGCGGCGAACGTCAAGAGAAAGATCACAGCGGGAAATGGGACGCCGAGCACGTAGCCCCCGCCGATGAAGTTGTACCAGTCAGGAAAAGGGGTAAGCGGGAACCCGTTCGTGATGAGCTCTGCTGCTCCGGAAAGCCCCGTCAGCAGCGCGAGCGTTGTGATGAAGGAGGGCACCTGGTACCTGGTTCTCATGAAGCCGGTGAACGCGCCGATCAGGAAGCCGACGGCGAGCGTGATGAGGATAGCGATGGCGATTGCCAGGGGCAATCCGACGCCCGCACCCGTCAGCGCTTGGGTCAGAAAAGCTGCCAGGCATCCGGCAAATGCGACCGCCGATCCTACGCTCAGATCGATTTCTCCGGCAACGATTACCATGGTCATGCCGAAGGCGATGACCCCCTGCATGGAGACGTTTCGCAGGACATTGAGGAGATTTTCAGCTGTCAGGAACCCCGGCGCCATGAATGACAGGGCGACGCAAAACAGAATGAGGATGATCTCGAGGATCCCCTCGCTCAACCACATGCGGAACCTTGAGTACGTCATCATTTGACTTCCTGTTCTTCCATACAGACCGCGAAGAGCTTGTCGAGGGATATTTCTTGTGGCCGGACCTCCCCGACGATCCGCCCCTGTCTCATGATGAGAATACGGTGACAGAGATCGAGCAGCTCCTCGAGCTCGCTCGATACGACGACGGAGCTGATGCCCCGCTTGCTCATGTCCCAAATGAGCTGGAACATCTGCTGCTTCGCCTGAAGGTCGATGCCCCGCGTCGGCTCATCCAGGAGCACCAGGCGAGGCTGTGTGTTCAGCCATTTGCCGACAACGACCTTTTGCTGGTTGCCGCCGCTGAGGTATGTGATGGGCGCATCGGTGTTGGCAACGGAGATGTCGAGCTCGCGGATGTTCTTGTCGACAACGGCGCGCTCGCGCAGGCGTGTCAGCAATCCGTGCGTGGCGATCCGATCGAGGCTGGCCAGACACAGGTTGATGCGGGTGCTCAGAAGAAGCACCAAGCCCTGTTCCTTTCTGTTCTCCGGGATCAGTGCCACCCCGAATCGTTTCATTTGCTGCGGGCTGGTCGGTTGAACCGGGGTGCCTTCGAGCAGAAGATCTCCTTCATCCGGCGGGTCTGCTCCAAAAATCGCGCGCAGCAGTTCCGTTCGCCCGGCACCTAGAAGGCCCGCGATCCCCACGATCTCTCCCCTCTTCACGGCAAAACCGACGTGCTGGAAAGCACCTTGTTTGGAAAGGTTCCTCACCTCGAGGAAGGGTTCATCTCGTGCAACTAACTCCGCGGGGCGTGCCTTCTGGAGGTTCTCACCAAACATCATCTGCACGATGGTAGAGGGCGTTGCATTGGCGATGTCGATGGTGCCAACGAGCGATCCGTTTCGGAGCACGGTCACCGTGTCGGCAATACGCTGCAGCTCCTGCAGTCGATGGGTGATGTAGAGCAGAATGACCCCTTGACCCGCGAGCCTCCGTACGAGCTCGAACAGGCGCTCCGTCTCATGCTGGGCGAGGGCGGAGGTGGGTTCATCGAGGATCAACACGGAGGGGTGATAGGACATCGCCTTGGCGATCTCGACCACCTGCTGCTGTGCGACACCCAGAGTGCTTGCTCTCGCCCGGAGATTGAGCTCGATATCAAGGCTTTTGAGAATCTCATCCGCGCGTGCAAAAACGGTCTTCCAATCGATGACGAGCTTGCCCCATCCTTGTCTCGTCGGAAGGCGTCCAAGCAGGATGTTTTCTGCCACCGACAGCTCAGGAACGAGGCTCAGCTCCTGATGCACGGCGATGATGCCACGCTGCAGCGCATCCGCGGGGGATCGCAACCGAACCTCATCGCCATTCAGCACGATGGAACCGCGTGTCGGCTGGACTGCGCCGGCGAGGATTTTCACGAGCGTGCTCTTGCCGGCGCCGTTCTTCCCGATAAGGGCATGGACTTTCCCGCTCTCGAATGAAAGGGAGACGTCACTCAGAGCGAGGGTTCCAGGGTATTCTTTGCGGAGGGAGACGGTCTCGAGTCTGTGGACCGGTGTGTCCATTCGGATGGAGTTGATACTATTTGCTGAGTTCTTTGAGCTGTTCCTTGAACTGCCTCACTTCGTCCGGCTTCTCACGCGTGAAGAGAGTGCCCGGCAGGGAAATCTTCTTCTCAACCTTCTCGCCCTTCAGGACCTTGACAGCGGCTTCAACTGCCATCGAGCCGATCTCGAAGGGACGCTGGCCTGTGACGGCTTGCAGCACATTGTCGTTGTCGAGCAGGAAATTCGCAAGCTGGTCGCTCATGTCCGTTCCGAACACCGCGACTTTCCCGGCCTTGCCGGCATTTTTTGCCGCCATCACCGCGCCGACCGTTCCTCCTTCGTTCGCGGCCCAGACGATATTGACGTCCGGATTCGCCGTCAGGATATCTCCGACCTTCTTCACCGCCTGTTCAGCCAGCCAGGCATCCTGCTCGGCGATGATTTTGACGCCGGGGAGCTTGGTGATCTCGCTCTTGAAGCCTCCGACCCTCATCATGCTCTGTTCAGGGACCTGCGATGCGACGGCGATGATGGCGACCTTCGCTTTTCCTCCGAGCTTCTTCTCGATGTAGGCGCGCGCAGCCCTGCCGGTCGACGCCCCCAGGTCGACCTGATCACTCTCGATGTACGATGAAGGGACATCGCTGTCCACGGCGGTATTGTAGGTGACGATGACAACCCCATTATCGTGGGCGCGCGTCAGAGCGCTGACAGATGCCTTCGCGCTCAGCGGCGAGATGACGATAGCGTCGACGTTGGTCGCGATGTAGGTGTTGATCAGCTGGACTTCCTTATCCGGCTTGCCTGCGCTGTTTGCTTCCAGGAGCTCTACGCTGTCCTTCTTCGCGGCCTCGCGCATGCCGAAGAGGACAAGACGAAAGAACTGATCCTCCTGAAAAACGATCCCCGCGACCCGTTTCGTCTGCTGCTTTTGCTTCGTGCTGCAGCCGAAGAGCAGGGCGATGGCGGCGATGAAACACACAACGGTGAGAAATTTCCGAGGCATGAGGTTCTCCTGTCTTCTGGTCTCAGAGCTCATCCCCATCTTCGATGACTCTCCAGCCTCCATCCCGTCGTGCAAGGCCGGAGGGCTTGAGCCCGTACGGTTGGGGGAGCGCGCTGTTGGCAAAATTCATCAATTCGATCCGGTATGGTATGATCCTGATCAGAATGTACTCGCTGCTTTCGGGGCCGCCGGGATACATATCCGTCCAGTATGCCCTCCAGTACTTTCGTTTGAGCTCGACGTTGCTGTCGAGCGCGGCAGTGCCGATGATGGTAACGTATGCTGTGCTGCGCGGGTTGATGAACGCCAACGTCACCTTGTTCTGCTTCAGGATCTCGCGCACCTTGCGTGAGCTCGGGCTCGCGCCGAGCCAGACGTTGAACTGGCTGTCGGGCTCAAAGGGATGCATCAGCCGGGCATTGATTTCGCCCGACCCTCCATGGCTCATGAAGAAGCAATAATCCGCCTCCTTTATGATCGAACGAGCGGTCGCCAGGAGTTCTTCGGTTGTCTTTCCGCCCATATGCGTACCTTTCTCCAGAACGTGGATGGTGTAGGTTGTTGTCCTTCTCTAAACTGATCGTGGGCTCACGGTTGACAGATCCCCGGTCGGTTTCTGCAAAGATGGGATCTCGAACTCCCCGTGACCCTCGCATCACCCATCTCCTAGTGTACATACCCATCTTTTCTGTCAATGTCCAGGTGACACGGGTTTGCCGCCTCTGCTGAACGCGCGAGGGGCTTCGCGCCCTCGTGCAGGCAAAGCAACGGACCCGTCACTCTGCTCGATAGACTTCTATTGTTCAACTGAAGTCGTTGATGGAAGCGGTCTGTTGTCTCTCTGGACTGGGGCAGCTCGAATGTACACTTTCTTGGCTGAGAGATGCAAGGGGGATTGGGGTAGTGCAAAAACTGGACGCGGGCGACACCTTAATCGATTGTCACAGCCCTTCAAGCTGCAGCTTGGCTATGGTGTGAGTTTCTTGGTCAACAACCCAGAAGTTGGCACCGTCCCAAGCAAGACCTTGAGGAGCAAAAACGGGGTTTCGGTGTTGCTCTTCAACTGCGATCGTGGTTGCATCGCAACGCACAAGTCTGTTGTCAAATGCGCTCACAGACGAAAACCAGAGACTGGTACCGTCGAAGGCTAGAGCGGAGCCCGTACCATAATATGCTACACTGATGCTTACTGGAACCTCTGGAAATGTTTGAACGACCTGACCACTACGTCGATCAATAAGAACAACCTGCTGCAGGCCCGGGGACTCCCAGAGTGTACGGAGAAGAAGGCCCTCGCCGATTACTCCGACCAATTGCTTGCCAGGAATCGAGATCTTCAAAGAGGAATCCACACGAAGCGTATTGAGGTCGAGAGAAACAAGTGTGAACTGCTGGCCCTGCCTTCGCCGGTTGTGTTGGGCCTGAACATGATGGATGTTGCGGAACAGCAGGGCATCAGGGTTGAGCCTCACGTTCTGGAAGCCGCCCTGGGTCTGCCGGTCGTACCAATGGTCGCCACCAAGAATCAAGGGGTGCGAGAGTTAGTCCAAGCTGTCGAGCGTGTCGCGCGTCAGAGACGCACCTATGCGCCGCAGCGTCCTGAAATCCGCGAGGACCACAGGGCGGTGCTGGTCCAGCTTCGGAAGATCATCGCCGATCACACGCCGGCACCCTACCCGCCCAATTGGGTAGCGCTCAAGCTGTTCGAAGGGGATGAACAAATCACGCAGATTGTGCGAGAACGTCTGGACGAAGCACATTGGGCCCAAGT
>Ga0315282_10001138_pt1 | contig 51143 bp, 79 predicted proteins | sample YL17G07_20_MG_FD_203693 | JGI IMG/M metagenome (GOLD analysis project Ga0315282, IMG submission 203693) | Sediment microbial communities from Yellowstone Lake, YNP, Wyoming, USA - YL17G07_20 | ecosystem: Environmental > Aquatic > Freshwater > Lake > Sediment | place: USA: Wyoming | collected...
GACAACTCGTTGAGAATAGAACAAGCGGAGGAATATTCAGTTAAAGTGATCTCCGAGAGAGTGAGGAAGTGGATAGAGCGTGCCGACTATGATATGCAGACAGCCGAAGCGGTCCACAAGGCGGGTCGGTATATTTACAGTATCTTCATGTGTCAGCAGGCGATTGAAAAATGCCTCAAAGCGTTAATAGCATATGATGAGGGAGATCTTCCGCCTATCCACAATTTGAGGAGGCTGGCACAGTTATCGAAGGTACTTACTGAACTCGATGAAGATCAATTGACCAAGTTAGACTTTCTGTCGCACTACTATATTAACGCTAGGTACAAGGAGGATATTGCCGAACTGTCAAAAGGAATCACGGAGGATATTTCAAGAAGCTTTATTGATTTCTCAAAGGAAACAATCCAGTGGGTCTCACGAAGGATGAAATAATACAAGATGTGAAGGATCTTCTTTTCGAACTAAGGAAGAGATACGATATCAAGGAGGCATATCTTTTTGGCTCTTATGCCCAAGGCAGCCCGAAGGAATACAGCGATGTGGATGTAGCAATAGTCCTCGGCTCCATGGGAGATGGCAGTCCTTTCGGCGAACCGTTTGAGATCTTTCACGAGGTGCAACAGCATAATTCGCTCTTTGAGGCTGTATGCTTCCAGCAGGAGGAATTCTCCAGTGGAGACACACTGCTAGTAAGGCATATAAAGCGTGAGGGAATAAAGATCCTATAGTGCGATTCCTCCGAAGGCAGGGCTCTACGGGATACTGGATGCAGGTCAAAACGAAGATGGTGAATTACCTGTGACGGCAAAGGACAAAATATTGAATTCCCTAAGAGCAGGATTGGAAAGGCACAACGAGATCCTGTTTGCATACGTTTTTGGTTCCTTCTTGGAGTCTGACATATACAACGACGTTGACTTAGCGGTCTTCTTGGCGGATGGTAAGGCTGTGAGCAAGGACCGCTGGCCAGCCAGACCAGCATTGTCGGGCTGGTACGACATTCGACTTGCCTCTGAACTGGAGAAAGCTGCTGGTGTAGCAGTGGATTTAGTTATCCTCAATACAGCACCAGATCATTTGATTCATGCGATCTCCAAGGGAAACGTTCTTATTGACCACGATGAAGACTTGCGAATAGACTTCATCACCGCGGCCTGGAAACGCTATTGGGACTTCAAGCCGAAGCGTAGAGAATACCTCAGAGAAGTAGCGGAAGGGTAATGGAGAAGTCTGCTGGCTTGAACATCGAGAAAGTCATCACCCTTGTTGGGGAAGGTCGTGCAGCTCTTGCTCGGCTGTCGCAATACTCTGACAAAGATGAGGAAGAGCTTTTGTCGAGCGAAGAGAGGATGGGGAACATACGATATCAGTTCATCGTGGCAATCGAGGCTTGCATGGACCTTTGCAATCACATTGTGGCAAGGCAACTCCAGACTGCCCCGGACAGTTATGCACAGTGCTTTGAGCTTCTGGGCCAACGCCACATCATTCCTGTTGAGTTGGCGAAGAGGATGTCTGACTTTGCCAAGTTTAGGAACGTGCTTGTTCATCTGTATTGGAAGGTTGATGATCGGCGAGTAATCCAAACTCTCAAGGAGGATCTCCCGGCCATTGACGAATTCCTGAGAGAGATATCGAGGTTCGCTGACAAAGAACAAAGCTGATCCAGCGTACAGGATTCCGAGTCGCGATCGACCGAAAAGAACTCGGGTCAAGTAACCAATTACCAGTTAACCAGAGTGCTGGATCGTTCTACAATCGTTGTCACAAAGCAGCCAGCTGAGCCTCCGAAGGAGAAGAAAGAGTTTGATCTCGGGGCAACGATTAAGGATTCGTTTGCCATAGTTGCAAGCGCTGCAACGGTTATATACCTCATTTCTCAGATTAAGAAGTAGCGGAGGAAGGTATTGAAGGATTGGCAACCCGATGAGGAAGTCGATGCTGCATTGGAAGGATGGAATAATGGGATGACGGCCTGCAATTCTACGAATTGTCATAGACAATGATACATGTTGAACATCTTAGTCACGAAGAGAAGGCCGCGCTTGGCGAAATAAAACAGCGCGTGCAAAGTTTAGCAGGTCAGCGGCTGCGGGGCATTCTTCTTTTCGGATCAAAAGCCAGAGGTGATTTCGACCCCGAGTCAGATCTCGACGTCGCGATCCTGGTAGATGGTCTTGATCAGGAGATGAAGCGGAGGATTATTGACGTGGTGGCTGACGTGGAAGTGAAATTCCTCCTCGTCGTCTCGTCGCTGGTTCTCTCATGGTCAGCTTGCCGATGCGGTCTCAAGGTTATACTACCACGTCTATCATGCTGTGAGAGCCTTGCTGCTTTCAAAGGAATTTGAACCGACCTACGGTCTCGTAGAGAAGACCCATGAAGGAACACTGAGGCTTCTGAGTTTGCATTTCACAAAGCCGGGCATTCTGGACGCAGAGACATCTCACACATTCACAAGGCTCATGAAGTACAGGGAGGAAGCTGACTATGCCCAAGGCATGGCTTTGCCATAACCCTTCATACGTGTTCACAAAGGACGATTATGTCCGGTTGAAGGTCGAAGCCGACCGCTTGTTTCAACTGATCATCGAACGCTTAAGGACGGAGGGGATTGTGGAATAATGTGGATTTGGCAAGGGGTTCAGTCCACTAGGAGCTAGTCTTGGTAAGTTAAGGAAAGGAGTGTGTTCAGATGGGCATAACATATGTTGACGGCACGGTGACTGGTCCAACGGGTAAACAAACAGCCCTACGATTGTTGGTCGAAAGCGGGGCCACATACACACTGCTGAGTCCCGTGCATTGGAAGGCCATTGAACTCTCTCCGATCAGGTCGATGGTTTTCACACTCGCAGACGGAACAAACGTGGAACGAAAAGTCTCAGAGTGTTTTATTTCGTTGCCTCAAGGTGAAGGACACACGCCGGTGATCTTAGGAGAAGACGGGGACGAATCCTTGTTGGGCGTGGTTACCCTTGAGATTCTTGGCCTTGTCTTTAACCCGTTTAACAGGACACTGCAGCCAATGCGTATGCTACTGGTCTGAATGGGATTGGAATGGTGGAAGTCCGCCACAGGTCTACGACTCGAAGAGTCGAGGGACTCGCCGGGGAGAGAACACTTCGTTTCGCCATGAGAAGTGAAATGTGAACACTGAACGATGATTCCAGGTGGAGGAGTCTGACGATGCCGACACGTTCGAAGGACTGGCTGAGGCAAGCAAAAAGAGATTTGGATCACGCAGGGGAAGACCTGAAGTCGGAGTACTACGAATGGGGTTGTTTTAGCGCCCATCAAGCGGCGGAAAAGGCGGTGAAGGCATTGTTTTTACATCTCCATGCTGAGGCCTGGGGGCATTCCGTAAAGAAGCTGTTGGAAAACTTGCCCGAGACGGTTGGATATTCACAGGAGCTTATTGAAATTGGAGCGGCACTGGACAAATTCTATATTCCGACTCGATATCCGAACGGTTTTGATGTTGGAACCCCCGAAGATTATTATGGTAAGAGAGACCTTGAAGAAGCGATGGCATATGCGAGAAAGATCGTCCAATACTGTGAGGATAAGATTTCTTGACATTGGCCCCGTGATGCACAGGCTTCGACAGGCTGCACGGGAGCTCAAGGAATCAAACCCAAAGGTGAACCGCGTCCTCTTGTTTGGGTCTCTGGTTCACGGAGACTACGGTCCACGGAGCGACGCCGATATCCTGGTTGTGCTTGAGTCGGACGAGCGAAGGGCGATGGACAGAATTCCGGAGTTTAGCCTTGCGTTTTCGGATGTGCCCGTCGGCGTCGATATCTTCCCCTTGACTCATGTTGAGCTGGAAGAAAAGTTGTGTTCTGGCAACTTTTTCTGGAAGCGTGCGCTCGAAGAAGGTGTCGAGCTTGCGTAGCGAACTGCGAAAGGCGAGAGGCAAATAGTGGAATGTTGGAAACTGATGGCTGACAAAAGTGAAAAGGAAGAGTCCAGACATACAGCAAATCGAATATTCGCTTAGGTGTGCTCTAGAGAGTGAAAAGAACGTGGCTACAGCGTACATTTTCGGCTCACTCGGAACTCCGTACTTCAACGCCGATAGTGATATCGATGTTGCTCTCTTGTTCTTTCCTGACAGGGTTCCTGACGTTCTTGAGGTCCTCGCGATTCAAGAGAAACTCTCAACGGCTGCCAGAAGCGAGGTTGATGTGGTGTTTCTCAACCAGTCTTCTCCGGTGATTTGCATGCAAGTTCTGCGTAACGGTCGAAAGGTGATTGAGCGCTTCCCCTCTGGGCGGCAGTCCCCTGAAATGAACTCCGACAAAGTAAAGAGGTGGAAAGAGCGCAGCGAATACGACTTGGAGACTGCTGAGGTTATGCACGCTGCAGGCCGGTACATATATTCGGTTTTCATGTGCCCGCCAGCCATCGGTCGGGCTTGAAGACGTCGAGGAGCTGAAAAACGACCTGGTTCGCGGCCGGACACACCACGGACGAAATTCTGAAAGCGTACCCGTATCTGGAGACCGATGATATCCGCCAGGCTCTGGAGTACGCCGCGTGGCGCGTCGAGGAACAGGATGTTCCGCTGAACAGGGCATGAGATGAGCGTCAAGCTGCTCATCGACATGAATCTGTCGCCACAGTGGATTGAAGTATTCGAACGCAATGGCTGAGAGGCGGTCCACTGGAGCAGTATCGGCGACCCGACGCACCCGACTGTGCGATCATGAATTGGGCGCGGCGCAATCAGCATGTCATTTTTACCCACGACCTCGATTTCGGCACAGCGCTGGCTTTGACCCATGACGAGGGCCCAAGCGTAGTTCAAGTGCGCACCAAAGACGTATTGCAGGCTCATCTGGAAGGGCTGATGGTCATGGTGCTGCGCCAGCACGAAGAGCAGTTGCGGTCCGGCGCTCTTGTAGTTGTGGATGAAGGCTCATCGAGAGTTCGCATTTTACCCATTCACGGAAGATAGGCGCATAGCAATTAACGCGATGGGATGTATGCGGTAAAAAAGGTGCGCGTATGCGTCGTGTTGCAAACTCGCAAGTCAGAGGTTGTGGTGAACAAATATCTTGCTAAAATCAAAGAATGTGTTCTCTTCTATCTCGGTGGTGAGGAGATTTCCATCGCATTGTTCGGTTCCATGGTAGGTGGAACAGTTCATGGCAGCTCCGACGTAGACATTGCTATCATACCACGTGGGAAGTGGAATCGCAGCAAGTTGACACTTTGAAATCCTGCTTTCGTGGCCCGTGAAGCCAGCACCGAACTGCGGCCAATATGGATTTGATCGAAAAATTCTTCCAGGTCATTGACCAGTTTGAGCAAGAGAAAGTAGAGTATGTATTGATCGGCGGTCTTGCTGTGGTACTGCACGGCTTTCCTCGGTTTACACAAGATATGGACATCTTTGTAAGACCGACAGAGGAAAACGTGGCGAAGATTAGGAAAGCTCTTCAAAAGCTATTCAATGATGCATCAATCCAGGAAATAACGTCTGAAGAATTGGGTAAATACCCCGTCATCCGATACGGAACCCCGGAGGGTTTTAGTATCGATTTCATCGGCCGCATAGGAGAGGCGTTCAGTTTTGATGATATCAGATACGATGCAGTCAAGTTGGACGGACATACCGTTAGACTTGCAACGCCTGAATCTCTTCTCCGATTGAAAGAAAACACAATGAGGGAAATAGACCAGCTTGACGCAAAGTTCTTGAGGGAGAAAATACAGAAGGGCGATACTCATGCCGGTTAACAAATATTTGTCCTTCGAAGACGCGCGGCGAGATCTATGGGTTCTCCGTCCCGATGCCGACTATTACCGGAAGCTCAGAGATTTTTATGCCTTCGCTGTCAGACTTCACAAGCCCCACTTCCCGAATGGACTTGTCAAGTTCAAGAATATGGAGGAAGCAAATGGTGCGCGAGAGTTCGTTGATTCACAAGCGCACCGGTAAAAGATCTGTTTCGGGTCCTGTCGAGCGCGGCAGCGCTGACATTTATCGTCTGGCAGGTCTATCTACGATTCTACGAATCGTAGATTCGTAGAACGACCTCTCTACGAGACCGTAGGTCGTAGAGGTGACGAAATAAGGGGGAGGAAGAAATCCGGGAGAGTGAATAGTGAAATGTTAAAAGTGAACAGTGGGACGGTGTGAGCGAGGGTATCCGACTGTGACAGTTGACAACTCTCGAAGAGTCGAGTCGTCGACAACTCGTTGAAAACAGAACAAGCGGAGGAGTATTCAGCGGAAGTGATCTCTGAGAGAGTAAAGAAGTGGTTCGAGCGAGCTGATATTGTGAACGACGAACTTCCTAGCTTGCAACGATGAAAAAAACAATTTCAATCGTCAATCGTTCAGCATCAGTTGAAGAAATCACGAAGAGACTGATGCCGGTATTTGAGGAACAGCGGACTGAGCTTGTTCTGCTGTTTGGTTCGGCTGCTTCGGGAACGATGCACAAAAGGAGCGATATCGACCTTGCGTTTCTATTTGAGGGACCCGTAGATATTTTGGCTCTCACAAACAAGGTCATACAGCTGTTGCGTACCGACAACGTTGATGTGGTTGATCTAAGACACGCACCCCCGCTCCTAAGATACCTCGTGGCAAAGAACGGCCGAGTGCTCTACGAGAGAAGGCAAGGCCTGTTCAATGTCTTTTACTCACTGGCATTCAGGATGTATGTGGATTCGAGAAAACTGCGGGAAGCCCAGAGGGCAGCGATGAGTCAGTATCTGGCGGTGAGAGGGTTGTCATGACTCCTATGGAGAAAGAGATTATTAGGAGAAAACTCGCTGTTATTGTTGAGAACTTAAAGGTTCTTGAACCCATCAACAAGATGAGAAAGGATGAGTATACCCGGGACGTGTATAAGAGAAAGGCCGTAGAGAGGCTTTTGCAGGAACTCATCGAGGCAGCGATCGACATCAACACCCATGTGATTGTTCAAACCGGTAATCAGGTCCCAGATGATTATTATGGGAGCTTTATAAAAATGGGTGAACTGGGAATACTCCAGATAGACCTTGCAGAGAAGCTTGCCCCGTCAGCAGGGCTGAGGAACAGGCTCGTACATGAATACGATGTGCTTGAACATTCGTTGGTTCTGGATGCAGTCAGAATGGCGGAAGATCTGTATCCTGAGTATGTAAAGGAGATGGAAGACTACCTTTCGAGCAGCAAATGAGAGAATCGAGGTTCAGTGTTCTTTCCGGAAACCAATAAGCAACAAGCAATGACCATTAACTATTAACTAATCACCATTCACTGTTCGGTATTGACTATTCACTGCCTTTTGCATGGAAAACGATTCGCCTCAAGCTGCTGCTGAACCCGTTGAACCCCCTCTTACAGATGGGAAACCCTTTCCCTGGGAGGCGGTCCACTGGAGCAGTATCGGCGAGCCTGACGCACCCGACCGTGCAATCATGGATTGGGCGCGGCGCAATCAGCATGTCGTTTTTACCCACGACCTCGATTTCGGCACAGCACTGGCCTTGACCCATGACGAGGGCCCAAGCGTAGTTCAAGTGCGCACCAAAGACGTATTGCAGGCTCATCTGGAAGGGCTGATGGTCATGGTGCTGCGCCAGCACGAAGAGCAGTTGCGGTCCGGCGCTCTTGTAGTTGTGGATGAAGGCTCATCGAGAGTTCGCATTTTACCCATTCACGGAAGATAGGCGCATAGCAATTAACGCGATGGGATGTATGCGGTAAAAAAGGTGCGCGTATACGTCGTGTTGCGAACTCGCCGCACCTGTTGCTTGAACAAGAGCGATTGATACGGGAAGTGACTGCAAGGAGTGAACCGTGAAGAGCGAGAAGCAGAATGAAGTAAGTCCGTTCCATCTCCGATGGAACGAGACCTCGTCTTGTTGCAGAAGCAACAAGACGGGCAGTTTGCAGAAAAAGAAACTCAAAACCCTGAACTCGCCACGATTTGCTGGCGCAGAAATTGTGGCACTTGACAATGAACGAATGGCCAATTATCATCGACCAGTTACCAGTCACTCCCGCTAAAAAGCAGCGGGACGTCCCGCTTCTCAGGATTCCGCACAACAAGCGGGATTCCCCGCCTGCCGTCTCTGGCTGCCTGCGTGATGGCGGGCAGGAAAGAGCGGAACAAAAAACGCGCAATTACCAATTACCATTGACCAATTAATCCCGCCTTCGTTCAAAACGTTGGCTCCGGCGGGCAGGCAATTAACCAATGACCATTGACCAATTGACGAGAAAGCATGATGAGTAAATCGAGACAGCAAAGGCCGATGGTCGCGGGTCCGCCAGCCGCCGGTTCGATCTGTTACTATTATGATGGGTAAGAAGGGCGGCATTCAAGTTTGAGCATGATGGTGAGCAGAGAACAAACAACTGAAAAGAGTGTCGGCTTGAGTGCAGGGCTGCTCGCGCAAATCGTCGATGTGATTGTGCGGCACTCGAACCCGAAGAAGATCATCATCTATGGATCTCGCGCGAGGGGCGACTACAAGCCTACATCGGACATTGACATCGCCGTTGAGTGCGACGATGGAAAGGACTTGATTCGAAATGTCATCGACGATGAAATACGGACTCTCTTGAAACTGGACATCGTTGATATGGGTTGGGTGAATGAAAAGCTCCGTCGTGAAATTGAAGAAGAGGGCATGGTGATCTATGAAAAGGCTTGAACAGATCGAGAGCGATTTCGGTAAGGCCCTCAAGGCGCTCGAGGAGGCTCTCTCTCAGGCGGAGAGCGATCTGGAAGTCGACGGTGCGATCCAAAGGTTCGAGTTCACCTATGAGCTATTCTGGAAGCTGCTCAGGGCGTATCTGCAACAAGAGGGCATTGTTGTCAACACACCGAAGGAGTGCTTCAAGGAGGCTTACGGGCTTGGCATTCTCAATAGTGAAGACATAGCATTGAGAATGGTCGACGATAGAAATCTAACAGTTCATCTTTATGACAAGGAAACATCGCGCGAGGTCTTCGATCGCATCAAGTCGTTATACATCGCCTTTTATAGAGAAGCGTTTGACCGCATCCGGCGGAGAGAGTAACCAAGGAATCGATGAGATTGCGAACTTGAAACCTGCCCTACTCGCCCTGTCCTACGGGGCAAGCCGTTCAGGCGGGCCCTAAGTTAGGAACTCAAAACCCTGAACTCGCCAGGATTTGCTGGCACAAGAATTCGAGGACTTGACAATTAACCACCAACCAATTACCATTGACCAGTTAACATTGACCAATCACTCCCGCTTGGTCCCGCCAGAAGAGGGCGGGGTGCAGAAAGCGCAAAAAGCAGCGGGACGTCCCGCTTCTCAGGATTCCGCACAACAAGCGGGATTCCCCGCCTGCCGTCTCTGGCTGCCTGCGTGATGGCGGGCAGGAAAGAGCGGAACAGAAAACGCGCAATTACCAGTTAACCAGAGTGCTGGAACGTTCTACAATCGTCGTTACAAAGCAGCCCGCTGAGCCTCCGAAGCAAAAGACAGAGTTCGATCTTGGGGCAACGATTAAGGATTCCTTTGCCATAGTAGCAAGTGCTGCGACGATCATTTACCTCGTTTCTCAGGTGAAGAAGTAACGAAGGAAGGTATTGAAGGATCGGCAACCCGGTGAGGAAGTCGATGCTGCATTGGAAGGATGGAATAATGGGATGACGGCCTGCAATTCTACGAATTGTTATAGACAATGATACATGTTGAACATCTTACTCACGAAGAGAAGGCAGCACTTGGCGAAATTAAGCAGCGCGTTCAGAGCATAGTAGGTCAGCGGCTGCAGGGCATTGTTCTTTTCGGATCAAAAGCCAGAGGTGATTTCGACCCCGAGTCAGATCTCGACGTCGCGATCCTGGTAGATGGTCTTGATCAAGAGACGAAGCGGAGGATTATTGACGTGGTGGTCGACGTGGAAGTGAAATTCCTCCTCGTTGTCTCGTCGCTGGTTCTTTCCTGGGAAGACTTTCAGTCGCTGCGGGCACGGGAGCGGAGAATCGCCATTGACATTGAGAGCGAAGGAGTTTCCCTGTGACTGAAGAGAACAGGAAAAAAAATATTGCAGAAGAACTTGCAAGAGCAAAAGAGTGTTTAACCTCGGCTGACCTGTTGTTCTCTCATGGTCAGATGGCCGATGCAATCTCAAGGTTATACTACTACGTCTATCATGCTGTCAGAGCCTTGTTGCTTTCAAAGGGACTTGAGCCGAGAACCCATGAAGGAACACTGAGGCTTCTGAGTTTGCATTTCACCAAGCCAGGTATTCTGGACGTAGAGGCATCTCACATATTCACGAGGCTCATGAAATACAGAGAAGAAGCAGACTATAACCCTTCATACGTTTTTACAAAAGATGATTATGGGCACTTCAAGCGCGAGGCCGACAGCTTGTTTGGACGGATCATTGAATGCTTAAGGAAGGAGGGGATGGTGGAATGATGGGGGGATTGGAAAGGTGGAAGTCCGCCGCAAGCGGACGAAGGGGGGGAATGTTGGAAACTGATGGCTGACAAAAGTGAAAAGGAAGAGTCCAGACATACAGCAAATCGAATATTCGCTTAGGTGTGCTCTAGAGAGTGAGAAGAACGTGGCTACAGCGTACATTTTCGGCTCACTCGGAACTCCGTACTTCAACGCCGATAGCGATATCGATATTGGTCTCTTGTTCTATCCTGACAGGGTTCCTGACGTTCTTGAGGTCCTCGCGATTCAAGAGAAACTCTCAACGGCTGCCAGAAGCGAGGTTGATGTCGTGTTTCTCAACCAGTCTTCTCCGGTGATTTGCATGCAAGTTCTGCGTAACGGTCGAAAGGTGATTGAGCGTGATCCTCGAGTGACAAACGATTTTTTCGTCCGGACGGTAAATCTCTATCTCGATCTTAAGCGCGTGAGGCTGCCGATCGAAGAGAACATCTTAAGCGGTCGATTATACTCTGATTGAGCGTATGCCGGGTTCCCCCGAAAACGATGTTGTGTTCGCGAAGATAGGGATCATCAAACGGTGCCTCCAAAGGATTCACGAAGCTACTGCTGATGACCCAGGTTCATTAGTAGTCATAGACAAACAGGACATCTTTGTTCTTAACTTGCAGAGAGCGATTCAAGGGGCTATCGACTTGGCCGCCCATCTTGTGTCGTCTGAGGGATTGGGGGTTCCTCAAGATCTCAAGGATAACTTCGATCTCTTGAGGGGGAAGGGAATCATTCCTTATGACCTTGCAGAGAAAATGAAGAAGATGGCCGCTTCAGCGAGCCTCGCCAAGGGCGGGTTGGGTTTCGAAACATTGCTGTGCATGAATATCAGGAGCTGAAGCTCGAGGTCTTGCAGTCGATCCTTTCTAACAATATCAAGGAGTTGGAGGAGTTCTATACGGCTGTGGTGAAACATTATCGACTCGGGAAAGAATAGATCAGCCAGGGGTCATCCTAAGTGCCGGGCCAAGCGCCAACAAGAAGGCGAGGAGTGAAAAGTGAAATGTGGAATGATGGCGAAAAGGAATGGTGGGTGTCCCAAAGGGACCCCTTTGGGGCCCGCCTTGTATGATTCTCATGCCGAGAAGGCTGCCTTGTCCGCGGAGCCCAGGCTCGTAACTCGTAGATCATAGTGAACAAATATCTTGCTAAAATCAAAGAATGTGTTCTCTCCTATCTCGGTGGTGAGGAGATTTCCATCGCATTGTTTGGTTCTATGGCAGGTGGAACGTTTCATGGCAGCTCCGACGTAGATATTGCTATCATCCCACGTGGGAAGTGGAATCGCAGCAAGTTGACACTTTTGAAGGAGAGAATCGAGGAGCTCAATGTTCCCTACAAGGTTGAGATTGTGGATTTCTCCAAAGTCTCTGATGACTTCCGTTTCACTGCTCTGAGAAGCAGCGTCTGGTGGAAACAGTAACGAATGGACCTACTTCAGAAAAAAGTTGATACGGCTCGAAAGGCGTTTCGGACCTTTCAAGAAATCCTCGAGCAACCCTATTCGAAGGTCATGCGGGATGCTGCCATTCAGAGGTTTGAGTATACGATAGAAGCAGTTTGGAAGAGCCTGCAGCTCTACCTACGAGAAAAAGAGGGAATAGACTGCTACTCACCGAAATCCTGCTTTCGTGAAGCAGGGAGTGTTGGCTTATTGAGGGAGGAAGAAACAGTTCAGGCCTTGGAAATGATCGATGACAGGAATCTGACTTCTCACACATATCACGAGGAGATAGCCGAAGAGATTTACAAAAAACTCCCCATCTATGCTGGGATTATGAAAAAGCTGCTAGACGGCATGAAGGTGTAAATCTTGAATTATCGCGAATGGCAGTGACTCCAAATCAAGTTAGATCTCATGGTCAGAAAAGATTTCCATACATCTCATAAGCCTAAAGACTCGTTTGCCGTCGCGGCAAGCGCTGCAACGATTATTTACCTGATTTCTCAAGTCCGGAAGTAGATGGGGGAAAAAAGGTCCCAGAATGTGGGAGAAACTTCCGGGACTGGTTGCCCAAGCCAAAAGAGTACAGCTTATGACTGAAGAGTCAGACATTACGCCAATGGACGAGCAGGCCCGCCGGACCGATGTCGGGCTGGAATCAATCGCGACTGAGCAAAAACCCATTGACTGGATTGAGCTTCTATCAGTCATTTGGAACTCGCGGAAGCTGATCGCCTCCGTCGTTGCTATAACGACCGTGCTGGCTGTCATCTACAGTCTAGCAGGCTGTTGAAAAAGGAGAATTATAGGCACGAGCTTCAGCTCGTGTGTAAGAAATCCGAGAAAAACGAAGATGGGTTTTTGCGCCAAAGGCGCATGAGCCTCTGGCTCAAACCCATTCCATCAAAAGCAGCCTATTTTGCCGGGGCTGAAGCCCCTTCGGTTCTGTTGATACCCTAAACCACGACCTGAAGGTCGTGGCAATTCGTAGCAGAAAGAGTTTTTCAACATCCTGCTAGTATTACCGGAATCTTTCAAGTCTACTGCGACGATTCTGCCGGAGACAGAAAAAAGTAAGTTGGGAGGCTTGGGCGGCTTGTCGGAATTGGCTTCGCTGGCAGGAGTTAGCACGGGAGAAGTTTCGCTGACAAAGCTCTATCCTACGATCATCAAAAGCGAATCAGTTCTCAGGAATGTGATTTATGCTCAATACCGCACGAACAAATTTAAAGAGCCAGTCAACCTGATTCAGTTTTGGGAGATTCAAGGGAAAACGCCTGAGCAGGAATACGAAGCCGCATTGAAAGGACTGAGGGATGAACTTGAGGTTTCTTTGGACCTAAAAACAGGCGTTGTCTCGATTTGGATAGAGACGACTGAACGCCAATTGTCGGCCGATATTGTCAATAACGTTACTGGCGAACTCGATAAATTTATCCGGACGAAGAGGACGAACAACTGGGTCTTGAAAGAAGATTGCTGGGTGTAAGACAATGGCGCTAACCGAGATCAAAGAGGTGGATCGCTCTCTTATTGAAGAGATTGTGAGGCGCATCTTGAGATGCGTTGAGCCAGAGAAGATCATTCTCTTTGGGTCATACGCATATGGGGAGCCTCGTGAGGGGAGTGACCTTGATATCCTGGTAGTGATGGAGTCGGACCTTCCCCGATACAAGCGTTCCATCCCAATTTATAGAGCCTTGGCCGGGTTGCTCATCCCTAAGGATATCATTGTCTACACGCCTGACGAGATTGAAGCCTGGAGTGAGGTTGATCAAGCCTTCATTACGACGGTAGCGAAGAAGGGTCGAGTCGTTTATGCGAAGAACGAGAGATGATTTAGTTCGCGGGTGGCTTGAGAAGGCCAGGAGGGACCTGGCAACGGCGCAGAGCCAGTTGAGGGTTGCGGAGCCCCCGGCAGACATCATTTGCTTTCATGCTCAACAGGCAGCGGAAAAGTACCTGAAGGCGTATCTCGTTTGGCGTGGAATCGAATTCCCTTGGCGGGCTGGCGAACGACCGTACAAGCCTGTTATTCTGTTGGGTCGGGCGGGCGTGAGCGAGCAAGCTTAGCCTTCTCATCCGGAAGATGCGGATGGAGAGCCCGCTAAGGGGGTTAACATCATGGACGATGCGCCTCCGGCAGCGAAGAAGGAAAAACCGAAGCGGGCGTTGTGGGGGCAGAGATTATTGGTCTTGCGGAGTCCTACAGGAGTACGCCGTAAACTGGCCGCCACCCGCGGGCACAAGAATTGGAAGACTTGACAATGAACCACCAACCAATTACCATTGACCATTCGCCAATCAACCAATCACGATGGATGATGGTTTGCTGAGAAGGATTCATGATGCACTCACACATGCGGAATTGTCGTTTACCGTAGAAGGGGCCCTGGTCTTTGGTTCACGGGTGAGTGGAAAAGCAACGCCGTCCGCCTGCGGCGGAGATGTTGATCTGCTTGTTGTTGCGGAGGACATTCATCCGAAACCACACAGAAGAGGGGGAGAGATATGCAACGTCAAGCGAATTCTTTCACCGCTCCCTGTGGATGTCCTTCTTCTGACACGCAAGGAAGTCATCAGTAATTTCAACAATCACAATCCGCTCTTTCTCGATATTGCTGAAGAGGGAGAGATTATTCTTGATACCGAGAGCTTTCTCGAAACGCTCATTGCTGCTACAAGAACATATGTCAGGCAAAGAGGGATACAGCGGACAGAAGGTGGATGGGTGTTCCCCGTGCGTGCCGGGGCGCCGAGCCTTTTGTCGAAGGTCAGCAATAAAGACTTTTCGCTCGCAATGCTGACGGATGGTGGACGAGATTTCACCATAGGAAAGCGACTATCAAGCGATGGATTCTTTGATAAGGCGGTGTACCAATTCCAGCAAGCGGTGGAGAAAAGCATCAAATCCGTTCTCATTGCGATCGGAGTGTTTGAGAGGACTCATTTCGTCGGAGAAGTGCTTCGGAAATATGCGAACATAGGAACCATCCCCGAGAAGTGGAGAAACGACATTCTTGAGATAGCCGATCTCTCCAGTGGGATGGAGCCCGATGTTAGTTTGAGCCGGTACCCCGGCATCATCGAGGATACTCTGTGGCTCCCGTTCGAGGAATACGAACCAGAAGACGCCTTGAAGGCAATGGAAAAGGCTGAGAAAGTGCTGTCGGTAGCGAAGAGGTTTATCGGTGACTGGTTTCCCGCAGGGTAGTTCTATAGTCCGATAAAATCATGGAAGACAAAATCGTATCGGAATTCCTGGCTAAGATTTCGGCGCACAGGGGGCAGATTAGGCACATCTACCTCTTCGGATCGAGGTCCCGTGATGATTGGCGCCCGGATTCGGACTATGACATTCTCATTGTGCTGAAGAAGAAAGAGACGAAGATCATTGATAGTCTTTATGATGCCGTCATGGACCTATTGCTTTCCACCGGAAGACTTATTTCGCTGAAAATCTTTTCCGTAGATGAGTTTGATCGCCTGAAGTCTATTCCTACTCCTTTTGTCACGAATGTACTCATGGAAGGCAAGGAAGTTGGAATCGAAGGTGAAAGCCCTCATTGAGGGATACATCCAGAAGGCGGAGAAAAAGCTCTCAGTAGCTGAAAAGCTGCTGCATTCTGATGACTACGAGGATGCAGTCTCAAGGGCATATTATGCCGCGTTCCATGCAGCACAGGCATTGCTTCTTACTGAAGGTCAAGAGGCACGAAGCCACAAAGGTGTTGTCACCTTGTTTGCTCTGATGTTTGTGAAGACAGGAAAATTCAGGAGGGACCTCGGAAAGTATCTTGCCAACCTTAAGGACGACAGGGAAAGCGGGGATTATGAGGCGTTTTCTTATGTCGATAAGGAGAGTGCGGAAACCGCTTTCCGAGAAGCGAAAGAGTTTGTCAAGGAGGCCATAGCGTATTTGACGAGCCTGGGAGCTCTTTCCTGATCGCTGTGCTCCGAATACGTCGCGTTGAAACGTGTAACCTGAAAGTTGAATCTATAACCAATGGGCCAATTAACCATTCACTACCTTTCGCATTGAAAACGATTCCGCTGAACGTAGGAACAATGGCGTTCATCGTGTAGCAAGCGGCAAAGTGAGGATCCTTTCTTGAAATCTATGTCCGAATCGTTGATGCTAAACCGCTCCAACAGATAGGAGAAATTCCCATGACACTCGACGAGAAGGCAATGGCTCTGGCAGCGGGGATAGTGTGGGGTGGTGTTGCCTTTCTGGCCACGAACGCGAGCATCATACTTGGTGGCCGAGGGGAACCTCTGTCGATCCTTGCTCTTTTCTACAGAGGCTATTCGTTCTCGTTTGTCGGAAGTCTAATTGGCTTGGTTTGGGGCTTCGTAACGATGGCCGTCGCGGGATGGTTATTCGCGTGGCTATACAACAAGTTTGCTGCTACAGATAGCAAGACGTAGGCGGCAGCCGCGGGCCTGCCCGACTCTCAGGCGGGCTTCAAGCCCGGGGGAACGGCCTAAATATGCAGTCAGTAATACGAATGCTGGCATGTTGACAGAAACCTACAACGAGATTGTCCAGAAGCTATTGAGAGAGTGCGTTGACTACTACGGCGAGCGACTGATCAGCTTTTGCTTGTATGGCTCGGTTGCCCGTGGAACAATGAACTATTGTTCCGATATCGATTTCTTAATCGTCGCTGAGCCAGTTCCTGACGGTCGAATGCCTCGCGTGCGCGAATTTGACATCGTCGAGAAAAAAATGTCGGACGAGGTTCAGCGTGCACGAAAGTTAGGCGTATACGTTGAATTTTCTCCAATTATCAAGGCCCCGTCAGAAGTAAAACAGGGGAGCTTGTTGTTCCTTGATATGCTTGAAGAGGGGAGAATCCTGTTTGATCGGAACGACTTCTTGAAAGACTATTTCGCTCAGTGGAAGCTTCACCTGCAGGAGCTTGGGGCAAGACGAGTCCAGCGCGGCGAGGCGTGGTACTGGATTCTGAAAGAACCGTATACAGTGGGGGAGGAATTTGACATTTGACCAATTCGAGACTCGCGGGAAGCTACTTAGCAAAGGCACGAGCACGACTAAAGATGCTCGACGTGCTGATGGAAAGCGAGGCATATTCCGACGTTGTTCGTGAGGCGCAGGAGGTAGTCGAGCTGGCGCTCAAAGGTATGCTCCGTCAGATAGGCGTAGAGCCACCGAAGTTTCACGATGTTGGACCGTTCTTACTGGAAAACGCTCAGAAGTTTCCAGCGTCGATTCAACCTTCGCTCAGTGCGCTAGCAGAAATTTCTGGCTACTTGCGGAAGGAAAGGGAACTGTCGTTCTACGGGGATGTGGATTTTATTCCGACTGAGCGATACACAAAAGAAGATGCCGACAAAGCCAGAACCGGTGCGAAAACAGTGGTTGAGACCGCCGAAATATCGATAAGGAGTCGACAACCTTGACCTGGACGGTACGGGAGATGGACGATACGTAAGATGGCGGAGTTAGCAACGCTCCGCAATGTTCTCGTGCATTTATTTTGGAAGGTTGATAACCGACGTGTCATTCAGATTCTCAAAGATGATCTTCCCTCCGTTAAAGAGTTCTGGAGGCTGATAGGCTCGTTGTTGTAACTGTTTTTTGCTTGTAGGAGGAAAGCATATAGTGATCCGTTTGAATGAGTCCGTGAGCATTAACATAGGGCCAAATGAGCAGGTTGTGGGCATAGAAGTATTGTCCGCCTGCGGCGGAAAGCAACAGAAAGTAGTTGTGGATGAAGGCTCATCGAGAGTTCGCATTTTACCCATTCACAGAAGATAGGCGCATAGCAATTGACGCGATGGGATGTATGCGGTAAAAAAGGTGCGCGTATGCGTCGTGTTGTAAACTCGCAGGTCAAAGGTCGTGATGAACAGTTATCTGGATAAAATCAAAGATTGTGTTATCTTCTATCTCGGTGGTGAGGAGATTTCCATCGCATTGTTTGGTTCTATGGCAGGTGGAACGGTTCATGGCAGCTCCGACGTAGATATTGCTATCATACCACGTGGAAAGTGGAATCGCAGCAAGTTGACACTTTTGAAGGAGAGAATCGAGGAGCTCAATGTCCCTTACAAGGTCGACCTTGTTGATTTCTCCTCTGTTTCAGAGACTTTTCGGAAAGAAGTGCTCCGGACCGCCATATTGTGGAAGATAACTGAGAAAGTTGAATGAACCTTCTGGACGGAAAACTCACGGCTGCATTATCACGAGTGAGGCAGCACTTAGTAAAGGTCTGAATTTTTATGAAAACAATTAGAACACACAATGGAGGAAACTTCTATGTCTGTAGATGAAATCAAAACGCTTGTTTCTGAGCTAGTCGAAGAGAAACTCGCAGAGCTTTTAGGCGATCCCGATGCAGACCGTGACTTGAAGGAGGCGGTTGGCTTGCGGCTCAAGGCATCGTTTGATGCAGAAGCAAGGGGTGAAGTGGGAACGCCCGCCGCTGATTTCGCCCGTAAACTCGGCCTTGAGTGGTAAGTGACTTATCACGTCACCTTTCGTCCCGAGACCGAACAGGATTTTGAGCGGCTCGATCCGCAAATAGCCCAACGGATATTGCGGAAGATCAAGTGGTCGTCTGAAAACTTTGAGCTCATTGTCCCTCAGCCCCTTAAAGGCGAATGGAAAGGCAAGTATAAGCTCCGAATCGGTGAGTACAGGGTTATCTATTCGGTGAATGAGCAGGAGAAGCGGATCACGGTTCATATGGCCGGTCATCGTCGAGACATCTATCGTTAAACCCGTACCTTAAACCTCGAACGTGCTTGGTAAACCGGGGCAGCCAGAGGTCCCGCCCGCCAGAGCGATGTCGGGCTGGAATCAATCGTGACCGAGCGAAGACCCATCGACTCGTTCGAGCGGGCGCCGTTCTGGCGGGCCCGCCTGCCAGAGGACCTGTCCGGCGGGCAGGCCCTAAGCGAGAAACTCAAAACGATAAACTGGCCATGATTTGCTGGCACAAAAACTGGGAGACTTGACAATGAACCCCGCCGTCGTCCAAAAGGCGGACTTCGGCGGGCATGCAATTAATCAATTACCACTCACAAATAGCCAGTAACAACCGACAAGCTACCCTTTTCCCAGTGAGCAATGATGACCAACTCACTTGAGACGCCAAACCAGACGCCTGAACTCATAGACCCTGAACCAAAACCTTTCCCCTGGGCCGAAGTCCTCTCCTCCATCTGGCTCCAGCGGAAGTGGATTGCCATCTTTGTGGTTGCTACGACAATGGTCGCGATTGGCATCACGTTCCTGATCCAACCGCTGTATACTGCACAGACATCCATTCTGCCAGAGCTGACGAAAGAGAGAACGCTTGGACTTGCCGCACTTGCCTCGTTGGCGGAGGCAACGGGGTTAAACGTAGGCGAAACGCCGGTGTCCAAACTGTACCCCATGATTGTGAAAAGCGAGCGGATTCTGCGTGGTGTGATCTACCATGAATATGCGACACGGGCTTACACTCATCCCGCAAGCCTTGTAAAGTATTGGAGAATTGAAAAAGGAAATAAGAACAAGGAATTCGATAACGCTTTCAAGCAACTCTTAGGGCGTACGGACCTCGGCTTTGACACGCGGTTATCGGACAAATTCAATTGGCATATTCCTACGGACTGATCATGAAACGCTTAGAAGAACATGATACTATACTGGCTGAAGAGCGAGCACTTCTTACTCGCTGCCGTGAGGCGATACGTTCGGTGGATCCTGACGCGAAAGTTATACTCTACGGGTCACGAGCACGCGGGTCCGCCATAGCGGATTCGGATTATGATTTACTCATTCTGGTCAACGGTCCGATGGATGTGCATACGGAAGCACTGTTCCGGCAACAGCTGTTCCCGATTGAACTGGAAACAGGCAGGGTATTGAGTGTTATCGCCTATAGTGAATCTGAATGGAACACACCGCTGTATCGTGCTATGCCATTTCGTGAAAATGTCGAAACTGATGGAGTGATATTGTGACGGAGGAAACCCGAGCGTTAATTCGGTATCGCATGGAGCGCGCAGAAGAAACACTCGAGGAAGCCACCTTGAGGCTTGAAAAAGGACACGCAAACACTGCAGTCAACCGTCTGTAGTATGCATGCTTCTACGCTGTCAATGCCTTGTTGCTTACATGAGAATTGTCTTCAGGAAGACACAGCGGAGTCCGGACACTGTTTCACGAATATTTTATCAAAAGCAGCGAGGTTTCTCCTTCACTGGGAATGTTTTATGATCTTCTTTTTGATAATCGTCAAAAGGGAGACTATGCGGATTTCGTTCGATTTCGGGTGGATGACGTGCAACCTTGGCTTGACCAAGCAAAGCATTTTGTTGCCACGCTGAATAGACTTGTAGAAACCCAGGTAGGGAAGTGAATGATGGATTCCTTAATTGACATGCCTTAGCAATTCAAGTTGACCGTCACGATAACGAAAAGCTTAATAGAACACGGATTTTGAACAAAAAGACGGATGAACACTGCAAATTACAAGAATAACAATCGGTGAAAATCCCTTTTTTTCGGCTTTTTTTCCGTCTCCGATTTTAAAGCGGTCAATTTGAGTTAACAAGTTAACCAATAACCGGTCAGCCAATTCCCAGTGACCAGTTACAAGTGACCCCGCCTACACGGCGTTCCCACCTGCACTCCGTTTTGGTGGGCAGGTCGGCGGGCAGGCCCTAAGCGAGAAACTCAAAACGATAAACTGGCCATGATTTGCTGGCACAAAAATTACCGGACTTGACAATGAACCACCAATCAATTACTATTGACCAGTTACCAATGACCGATTAGCATTCACCATTTACCATTGACCAGTAACCAATGACCCATAGCGACGCTCCTCAACCGACGGAATTGGTTCCATCGGAAGCGCATCACAATCTTTAGATCGGCAGTTCCACCAATGAGGCTCTCTGCTCCTGTCCGGTTGTTGTGTCGGTCTCTGCCATGAGGCTCTACCTAGACTTGTGCGTCTATAATAGGCCCTTCGATTACCAAGGGCACGAGAGAGTCGCATTAGAGACAAGCGCTTTTCTTTACATTTTAGAGAAGGCGGAGAAAGATGTGTATGAGCTTGTTGTTTCCGAGGCCTTGGTATATGAAAATAGCAAGAACCCTAATGCACAGAAGAAACTTCGGGTCGCTTCCTACTTTCAACTGGCGCGGGAGTTTGTTGAGATTGATGATACCGATCTTCGGAGAGTTACATTTCTGAAAGGATTAGGTTACTCCGATATTGACTCGCTCCACATAGCGCTTGCGGAGAAAGCGAACGTTGATTATTTTGTTACTTGTGATGATGAGATTGCGAGCCGTTGCAAGAAACATCGTGAGCTCCTATCGGTCAATGTCGTAGGGTTAACAGAGTTTATCGGACTGGAGGTGAAATAAAATGGGCGCTACATTAGCCGAAATAAAATCCAAGGGATGGATGGCTCTTGTGAAGAAACTAGGATATTCTGGAGCAACGAAGTTTATCCTCCTTTATGAGACGGGAGAAGGAGAATATGCCAAGGAGCGAAAAGAGATATTCCGAGACATAACAATTGAAGAAATGATGAAAGAAATAAGGGATAGCGGAAAAAATAAATGATGGCTTACCCTGGACCCGGCTTTCACTGAAACTTTGAACATAACGGTTTGGGCCGAAATTGTCTGTGACTGAAACTTTAGAGCGCATCGATTAACCATTCACCTATAACCATTGACTATTAACTGCTTTTGAGCATGGATGCCGATTCACCTCGAACGAATAATGATGCTCGTCAAGAATTGAGCCGAGACGAAAGGCCATTCCCCTGGGCAGCAATTCTCTCCGCCGCCTGTTTTCATCGAGACCCAGAGGTGTTCGAAGGCTCTACAATTGTGGTCATGAAGAATCCCGCAGAGCTACCGAAAGAGAAGAAAGAGTTCGATCTCGGGGCAACGATCAAAGACTCGTTCGCGATCGTGGCGAGTGCAGCCACAATCATTTATCTAGTCTCTCAGGTAAAAAAGTAGCCGGTAGGAAACAAAACTTTGGTTGTGAGGAGTCGTAGCCAAGTATGGGGTCGCGGCTCAAATGGAATTGCATGGCGCGTGCTGATCTTGTTGAAACCACCTCAAACGTGCTTGGTAAACAGGAGCACTCAGAGGTCTCGGAATGTTGGAGAAACTTCTGGGACTGGTTGCCCAAGCCAAAAGAGTACAGCTTATGACTGAAGAGTCAAACATTTCCCCAAAGGGCGAGCAGGACCCGACGTTGTCGGGTCAAGAGTCATTCACAACTGAGCGAAAACCCATCGACTGGATTGAGCTTCTGTCAACCATTTGGAACTCGCGGAAGCTGATTGCCTCTGTTGTTGGTGTAATGACCGTGCTGGCTGTCATCTACAGTCTAATACTACCGGAGTACTTCAAGTCAACTGCGACGCTTTTACCAGAGACGGAAAAAAGTAAGTTAGCAGCCCTGGGCAATTTATCTGAATTGGCTTCACTTGCGGGAGTCAGCACGGGAGAAGTTTCGCTGACAAAGCTCTATCCTACGATCATCAAAAGCGAATCGGTTCTTAAGAATGTGATTTATGCTCAATACCACACCAACAAGTTTAAAGACTCAGTGAACTTGATTCAGTTTTGGGAGATCGAAGAGAAAACACCCGAAAGGGCATACGAAGCAGCTTTGAAAGCTCTTAGCAATGAACTTGACGTCTCATTGGACTTGAAGACAGGAGTCGTTTCTCTTTCGATGGAGACGAGAGAACCGCAATTATCAGCAGATATCATCAACAATATTACCAGTGAGCTTGACAAATTCATCCGCACGAAGAGGACAACAAACGCGTCCGAGCAGCGCAAGTGGATCGAAGGTCGGCTTGTAGAAGTGAAGCGAGACCTTGAGAAGTCAGAAGGCGTCTTAAAGGAATTTCGCGAAAACAACAGAAGGGTGATTGATTCTCCGCAGCTGCTGATGGAACAAGACCGTTTGATCCGGGAAGTCCAGATCAACTCAACTCTCTATATTGAATTGAAGAAACAGTACGAACTGGCGAAGATCGAGGAGATTAAGAACATCCCGATCATCAACGTGATGGATCCCGCTAGGCCAGCGGCGAGGAAGGCAAGTCCAAAGCGATCCAACATCGTGCTGACGGTGTTTTCTCTCAGTTTTCTTGGAAGCCTGCTGTATGTAATAAGTCTGAACCGTTACAAGGGAAAACTCGGAAAACTTGTATATGTCTTCAGGAGGACGCCAGAAAAGAAAGGTGCGTGAGAAGATTCTCTCTTGATTCCTGCCCAGTCTTGGTTTGTCGAACCCAGAATTCATCCCCAAGCATCGCAGTCGGTTACCGTAATATCCCGATCCCCACGATAAGGATTTGAAGTATGTTGTTGCATCACGAGACCAACGTCAGCGTCGAGGGGTTCGAGAAGTATCAGTCACACAGGAGATAGAGATAGTGAAAGTCTTAGTCACAGGCGGTGCGTGTTTTATTGGTTTGCATGCTGTGGATAAACTGCGCCGCAGAAGGGTAGAGGTGAGGGTCTATGACACTGTAACACGGAATTTCAGAAAGGATATTGAGCACTATCGCTGCGGTATTCTCTCTCTTGAGGGCTTGCGGATGGCAATGAACCGAGTTGATGCCGTGTTTCATCTTGCCGCGATTGCAGATGTGAATGCTGTCTTTGAAGGGCCATACTATTAGACTTTGAATTTAGCCTTGATAAGATAGAACTGAAGCGAATGATGCGGTCTCAGCGTGTTTCTTCTCACTTCCCTCTTCCAATTTGGGTTCGTTTGTTGAGGTATTTGCAAGGAATCACACTTTGGATACTTCGCTTACGTATTCTAAAATGATTATCGCATTTCTATTTCTAACGGGACTTGTTTTTGGTCAAGCTCCATCGAGTTTTGAGAATACTGAAATCACCTTAAGCGCGAATGAGGTTCTGAACATTCAAGCCGCACCATTCCTTGCTAAAGGGGATGGCGTAACCGACGACCGTCCAGCCATTCAAAGAGCGATTGATTCTGGAAACGTCATCTATCTTCCCAAAGCCGCCGTAGCATACAAGATAACGGCTCCGTTGATTCTAAGTGAAGGCAAAACAATATACGGGGACGGTGCTGGGACAATCATTCGTCAAACCGTAGCGGGGCAGAAGGGGGTCCTACTTGGCAATAATACCGTTTTGAGAAATTTTGCTCTGAGGGGAACGGCAAGTGGAGTTTGGGAACCCGGTGCAACGGGGATATATGCGACATGGTTTGGTGATTTTAGAGGACACAATGGCTTATTCAGAACTTCAGCCGATTCAGAGTGGCAGGGCAAAAATGTCGTTATCGAAGACATGGCTATTTACGATTGGGGTCAGTACGGAATCTCTGCTGGGCCATACAACAAAATAGTACACAATAGAATCTACAACTGTTTTCACGAGGGAGTCTATTCACGCGGAGATTTCACGGAGATAACTGACAACTACATAGAAAACACTAACTCTTGGGGAATAGATATAAATGGCTGTTACAACTTGATTCGGGGCAATATACTTATTAATGTTGGTGACCGAGTAGCACTTGGTAGTAATGATTGCGGGGGAATTGTTCTCTGGGCAGATACACAGATTGATGGTATGCGGGGAAACATTATCTCTGGAAATCTTATTCATACTAGCACTACTTCTGGGATTGTGCTTCTTACCTATACTTATCCTCTTCAGCAATGTACGATAGAAGGAAATATAATCTATAACGTAACAACAAACACAACAGATGCTGGTCTTGCGGGCATCTATGTTTCCAATGAAGCTGCAAGTGATAAGATAAGCAGCATTATCATCTCTAACAACAACATAAGTCAAGTGATTACTGGGCCAGGAATCAGAGTCTATGGAACAGGAGGGGTTTCCATTATCGGAAACATGATAGATAGCACCAAAACTTGTGGCATTTTCGTTTTGGGTAGTACCTTTAGGGCATCAGGTGTTAGGATAAAGGACAACGATATTAACAACTTCGGGGAATCTCAGGGAATTTATGTTGCCTACACAGATAATGTGTCCATCACGGGGAATCATATTACTGGTACCACAAGCACTCTAGGCAATTTGTTAATTTTTCTTTCCGATGACAGAAACTACATCCTTACAGATAATATCCTAAAGGGAGATACTATCCAAACATTCAACGGTATAAGAATTGTTGATGGGTCGAGTTATGGAATAGTGTCCCACAACACTATCAATAATTGTAGGAGGGGAATCTATGTAGATTCTTCCTCAACGGTAGGACACTTAATCCTTACGGAAAATGGCGGCACGGGAACTCTTGACCTGCCCCCCGAAAAATGATCCAAGAATAATTTAGGATTTTTAGTATCTTGGGTTGAAAAGGAGGCGAGAATGGGCAGACAACGTCACTCGTCGGAACAGATTGTTGGCAAGCTGCGTGAGGCAGAGGTTCTGCAGGGCAAGGGGATGCCGATGCAGGAGATTCTGCAGCAACTCGGGACTACTGACGCTACGTATTACAAGTGGCGCAAGGAGTATGGAGGTCTTCGGGTAGATCAGGCCAAGCGGTTGAAGGAACTGGAACAAGAGAACAGTCGCTTGAGGAAGATCGTGTCGGATTTGTCGATCGACGATGGGATTCTGAAGGAGGCTGACTGGGTTGCTGAGGAGCAAAGGCTGGCGCGTCAACCATTCAACTGAGCTAGGCCGGGTGAGACGGATGGGGGACGGGCTTTCATGCACTGCGCACCCACCTAACCCTGTGGGACCGTTGACATATGGCTGATCATACGACAGCACAAACAGGCAAGTTAATCACCGGTCGACTACTTGCCCGCAACGTGGTTTTCAACCTCGTCGGCCAGAGCGCGCCCATGCTGGTGGCGGTCTTTGCCATTCCCATCCTCATCAAGGGCTTGGGCTTGGATCGCTTCGGGGTGCTGACGCTGGCGTGGATGGTGGTCGGCTATTTCGGCCTCTTTGATCTTGGCTTGGGCCGGGCACTGACGAAGCTGGTGGCGGAGAGGTTGGGAAACCGGCGGGAGCAGGACGTCCCAGCCTTGATCTGGACAGCACTGTTCCTCATGCTGCTCCTGGGCTTGGCGGGAACCCTTGTCGTGAGCCTGATTTCACCATGGCTAGTTTACCATGCGCTCAAAATTCCCGAGGCGCTGCAGACGGAAACTTTGAGCGCCTTCTACTTGCTTGCGTTTTCCATCCCTGTCGTCATCAGTACGGCGGGCCTACGGGGCGTCCTGGAAGCCCACCAGCGCTTCGGCATGGTCAACGCGATACGCGTCCCTATGGGCATGTTCAGTTTCCTGGGCCCCTTGATCGTATTGCCGTTTTCCCACAGCCTTTTCCCGGTGACGATGGTGCTCGTGGCTGGCCGCATCGTCGGTTGGCTGGCCCACGGGTTATTATGCCTTCGCGTGATACCTTCGTTGCGCCATGGTGTCGTGTTGCACCGTGGGACGGCGAAGCCTTTGATTTCCTTTGGCAGTTGGATGACGGTAACGAACGTGGTCGGGCCGCTGATGGTGTATCTGGACCGTTTCGTGATCGGTGCCCTTATCTCGGTGGTCGCTGTGGCGTACTACGCTACGCCCTACGAACTGGTCACCAAGTTGTGGATTATCCCCGCGGCCCTGACCGGAGTTTTGTTTCCAGCCTTCGCTGGGAGTTTCGTGGAGGACGCCAACCGCACGGCGCGGCTCTTTGAGCGAGGAGTTAAATACACCTTTCTCATCATGTTCCCGCTCATCCTTATCATCGTGACCTTAGCGCACGAGGGACTGAACTTATGGCTGGGTGCACAGTTCGTAGAAAACAGCACCCGAGTATTGCAATGGCTGGCCATCGGTCTCTTTATCAATAGCTTAGCCCAAATACCTTTTGGCCTAATACAGGGAGCCGGTCGGCCTGATCTTACCGCCAAATTACATCTCGTCGAGTTGCCATTTTATGTGCTGTTGCTCTGGTGGTTGCTCGTGGCCTACGGGATAACGGGCGCCGCTGTCGCCTGGGCGACTCGGGCCGCTGTGGATACAGTCGTGCTGTTTGCAATAACACGACGATTGCTGCCTGGGACAGCGGTCAGCATTCAGCGCAGCGCAGGGATCGTGATCGTTGCCCTGTTGGTTTTTACTCTGGGCGGATTCGTGATAGGGCAGACCATGTGTGGGTGGTTCCTCTTTTTGGCTCTGGGGGTCTTTGTTGTCGTTGCGTGGTTCCTGATTCTCGCACCAGAAGAACGCAGGATGATATGCCGCAGCTTGAAGACTGTCCCAATGTTCAACTAAAGCAAAAAGAGGATGGGAATGGAAGACGACATCATCTGCACCCGCCCCTGCCCAGATTGTTATATATGTGGTACGCGAGGGGAGCCTCTGTATCAGGGTCTGCAGGATCGCTTGTTTGGCTGCCTGGGAACATGGGATCTGAAGAAATGCCCAAATTCCGGTTGCGGTTTGCTTTGGCTGGATCCCATGCCTACTGAGCAAGACATTTCTAAGGCATATCTTAATTATTATACTCACAAGCAAACCGAACAGGTTGGCAACCGATACCCATTCTTGAGTTACCTTAGTCGCAAAGCAGAGAAAGGTTATTTGTGTTTACGTTATGGTTATAAAACCGCTACATCATTTTTTCAGAAATTCTTGGGATTGCTTATTTTTGTGGATCCGCCTCGGCGGGCGGCTTTAGATTTCAGCGTTTTTTACCTTCCACCGAAATTGAATGGCTTATTATTAGAGGTAGGGTGCGGAAGCGGTGATATGTTGAAACGAATGGAATTACTCGGTTGGAAGGTGGAGGGCGTAGATTCTGACCCGCAGGCAGTTTATGCAGCACGTTGTAAGGATCTTAGTGTCCGCGTTGGTATGTTGGCTTCCCAACGCTATACAGATAACCGATTTGATGCAATTGTGATGAGCCACCTAATAGAACATGTACATGATCCGATAGGATTACTTCAAGAATGTCATCGCGTTCTCAAGTATGGGGGTCGATTAGTAATTGTAACCCCGAATGTTAGCAGCATGCTTCATAAAAAGTTTAGACACAAATGGCGAGGCTTAGAACCGCCCCGCCATTTGCATCTTTTCACCAGAAACTCATTGCATGCTATAGCTGAGAGGGCGAGGTTCATTGTACTGTCGGTATCAACATCCATACGCGACGCGAACGGGACCTACTTAGCGAGCTGGAATATCAAGCAGCACAGCTTCCACACCTGTGGGTCAAGAGGTGGAAAGTCGGAAAGGTTAGTAGGCAAGTGCTTTCAGTTGATAGAGTGGCTCGGCGCAAGGCTCGATCCGGATTTAGGAGAAGAATTAGTTATGGTTGCTGAAAAGGGAGTCGAAGAGAAGATCATCACAAACGGGCTTTGATATGATAAACATTACAGACAGTTCGGGAGATTGTTTGGCGTGACTTCACACTAAGTCGAGGCAACAAAAGGAACATGAGGGTAATCGATTTACAGTAGTGAGAGTCCCTGAATCCGAAAAAGTTGTTGAAACCTTTCTTCTAGTGTTAAACAATGGTTGAAGTCTCCATAGGAATCGTTACGTACAACAGTGAATGTGTCATACGCGACTGCCTCAAGTCACTCCACTCAAATCGTTCTGAACACTATCAAGTAATCGTTGCGGACAACAATTCTTCCGACCGGACGGTAGACCTTGTTAGGGAGACTGATCCTGATGCCATTGTTGTTGTGAATGAAGAGAATGTTGGCTTTGGAAGGGCACATAACGAACTGATCTCAATGAGTGAAGCGGAGTTCTACCTTGCTTTGAATGACGATGCAGTGTTGACAAGTGGCTATGTTGAAATTCTCACTTCATTTTTGAATAGGAATCAAGCAGTTGGGAGTGCAATGGGCAAAGTTCTGTATCCCCGCGAATCTGGGTCTCGGACATCAAGAGTCTATTCTATTGGGCATTTCTTGCGACCAAATCTTGTGGCGGTGAACCGAGGGGACGGACTTGACGAATCAACACTTGTTGATAAGGCACTTAAAGTCTTCGGCGTTAATGCGGCCGCTGCCGTGTACAGGCGAAGAATGCTTGAAGATACAAAATATGCCGATGGAGAGTACTTTGATTCATCATACTTTATGTACGGAGAAGATGTTGATCTTGATTGGCGGGCTTGGCGGCGTGGCTGGGAGAGTTGGTGTGTTCCGTCGGCGATAGCTTATCACAAGTCAGGCGCAAGGGAGAATCTTGCCAACAAGGATACATGGAATCAGTGTACTTCTAACCATCTGAGGACGTTGCTGAAGAATGCAGACCTGGACATGCTTTTGAGAGTCGTACCTTATTATGGAGCAAATTGTTGCTACAAAGCAGTTATACACCCGTCTGATCTAATCGACATTCTGCAGAGAATTTTGAAGAACAGGAAAGCTATCGTAGACAAGCGGGCTAGGATAATGCGTGGGACCAAAATGCGTTACAGGGATCTTGCACCATTTATGTCGGATGAAAAGATAATTGAAATCATATGGCAAGAGATTGTTGGCGCACTCCCGTGGTTGCGCCATGAAACTGATGACCGGCTTTTCAATAGACATTAGGTGGATTAAGGTGGCTGTTGCGGTGTTGACTCTCAGGATGCAGAGCAATCAGATTATCAGGGGTCTATGGAAGAGCTTAGGCTGACATTCATAACACTCGCTGTGTCATCGGGCTTCGTCCTGGGCATATTAGCGATTCGAGATTTTTTGAGGGCTCTAACAATATGGGTAGCTCTTCTTCCACTCTTGGATGGATTGAATACTATACCGGGCTTCGAGCAATTCAGCGCTGTACGTGTGGGCACGATGGCGCTGAGTTTTGCTTGGTTTCTTGTATTCCTCAATGGCAGGATTCGACTCCCAAAATCAAGCATTGCTTCTAGTTACCTGCTGTTCCTAATTGCATCCGTAGTTTCCAGCCTCTTGTCCCGAGACGTTGCGGGATCAATGATGAAACTTTTTTCATATGCTCAACCGGTTCTGTTCCTCGTGCTGGCGGCTTATGCGGTAAGGACCTCACCAAAAGCTTTCCAGTTGTTATTGAGGGCGATGGTCATTGGATTTGTTCTTGTCACGCTTTATGGCACGCTTGAATACATTTTGCAGCAAAATCCTCTGGCAGACTGGGGGATCCTACGGGTTGATGCCCCTTATATTCAAGATTCGCGCTTTGGGATATCCGGAAGACTAGTCTCAACAATTGGACAGCCGGTTTACTTCTCGGCATACTTGCTCGTCGGGATTCCAATTGCCGCCTACTTCCAACACACGTTCGTTAAGAAGCGGGCTACTAGGTTGGTGATTCTTGCTTTCATCATTCTCAGTTTTCTAGTGCTTATTCTCACTGGGACGAGGGCATCCTATTTGTCGGTCACCTTCATGGCTTTTCTTTATGTTCTCCTTTTCCAAGGAAAAATAGGACACCGAGTTCGCAGAATGTTTTACCTGTTAGCCATTGGGATAGCTATCACGTCCATGTTACCTCAAGCCTTTTTTATGTTCCTCAGCAATTCAATTAACTTTGATGAACCTCAGCAAGCCGCAATGACCAATACCTTGCAACGCATTACATTGTCGGGCAGGCTGTTCGAAATCTTTCAGGCTAATCCGTTTTGGGGTGTCGGACCAGGGTTTGTTGCGCACGCCGCGCTTTCCGGCCGATTCATGAGTTATGAAGGTCTCGCTGGCCTGGAGAATCATTACTTGACCATTCTTGCAGAGGGAGGAATTGTGGGAGGGGCAGCCTATTTGATTTTCATGATCATCGCATTTAGAGAAGTCATCAAGAAGATGCAGTCTGCCACCGGTCACTTACGGGAGTTTTGCAGGATGACCATCATCGTCATGTCTGGCTTGTTTGTCTTTGCAATCTCCTGCATCGTTCTTACTGCTCTCGCAATGAACCTCGTCATGGTTCTTTTGGGATTGAATTCCTTTGTACAGGGCGAGAACAGCAAAGTTGTATCGATGAACAATTCGAAAAATTGATGCCATCGCTATGTACACCAAGACGACGCTAAGTGTAATCATTGTGAGTTGGAATGTGAAGGAGCAGCTTCATGCCTGTGTTCAGTCTGTATTGAAGACTGCAAAAGGATTCTCTTATGAAATCATCGTTGTTGACAATTCGTCGGCCGACGGAACACGCGAATTTTTGGAAAGACAAGCTTTCCCGAACACTCGCATCATAGGGCTCAGCGAAAACCTTGGCTTTCCCAGGGCTAATAATGTGGCTTTGAGGGAGGCAAAAGGTGACTACATACTCTTCCTCAACCCTGACACAATTGTACACGAACGTACCTTAGAGTCCTGCATTAGGGAATTCAGTTCTGACCCCCGCTTAGGCGCTGTAGGCTGCAAAATCCTCTACGCCGATGGTTCAATCCAGTATGAGGGGGGAAGAAATCTTCCTCATTTGTTGGACTTGGTTATCTGTACGCCGTATCTGCACATGCTCTTTCCACGAAACAAGCTATTTGGTCGCTATCTCATAGGCAATTGGGATCACAACAGCACTCGGGATGTGCCTTGTCTTCTGGGTGCTTTCATGATGATACCTGCACGTGTTATCAAAAGCGTCGGCATGCTCGACGAGAGATTCTTCATGGATTATGAGGACGTAGACTACTGTGCGAGGTTAGGTGAGAATGGTTTCTCCTGCCGATATCTGAGCGAAGTATCTATTACACATTTCACAGGTCAATCCAGGGCAAAGAGTTCAAAAAGGTTGTCATATGACTCACCTGCTGCCCTCCACACATACTTTTTGGAACACGGGGGTTCAGGAAAGGCTGCAATTGCCCGCACGCTGCTGTTCGTCCAGGCGCTTGTGAGGATACCCTTGGTGCTGTTTCTTGCCATTTTCTTCAGAAGCAGGAGATTCAAAAGGACACCGAAGACGCTGCTGGACATAGATTATCATTTTTCACAATTGAGGTGGTGTATCGGGCTACTCAAAGTGAGAGAGAGCTCCACTGGCTGAGAGAAGATTGCAGGTGTTGCGCAAGTCAGTTTAGCCAGATTGGCGAGGTAGGTTGTATTAGGAGTTCACATGAGAAATGGGAACTTGGCAGAAAACCAGATTCTTGGCACATCACAACAGCTCCGACGACACCTTGAAATATCTTGTGCAATGCGCAATCTGCAAAGCTGATTTCACACAATTCATTGACCTCTTCACTGGAAGAGATCGGTTTCATGAAATCGAAGGAGAGTTTCATGTGCAAACATGCGGATCGTGTGGAATAGTCTTCTTGAATCCTCAGCCTACCTTTGATGAGATACGAAAATACTATCCCGACAATTATTATTCCTATCATCAAACAATAGAAAGGACGATCGTTACAAAACTCCACGACAAGCTGAAACGCCTTTTTTACGCACGCGGTTTTCCGCTTGCGAATGGCACAAGAGTGCTGGATATCGGGTGCGGCAATGGAGAAAAACTAAGTGAATTTTTGGCTCTTGGTGCGGATTGTTATGGAGTTGAGATCAACGAAAAAGCAGTGGAGGTTGCAAGATCCAAAGGGATCAAAGCCTATCACGGTGATTTGTTCGGGCAAGATTTTGAGGAGAAATTCTTCGATGTGGTTATTATGGATAATGTTTTCGAACACATGGCGGAGCCGGGGAGATTGTTGACAAAAGTGTATGCTCTGCTAAAAGATGATGGGACTCTTGTCATTACGGTTCCCAATCGCTCATCCTTCACACGATTCATTTTTGGCAAGCAGTGGATAGGCTACCAGGTTCCCCAGCATTTTTTTACCTATTCACCACGGACGCTCAAGATCGTTGCTCAAAGGAATGGATTCATTCTCGAAAAAATCAGACACGTTCAAAATAGTTATCAATTTCTGGCAAGTCTTCGGTTTATGCTTCGTTCGTTTTCAAAGTTCTGGAAATTGCCGAGTGACCGATCGGTCGTATTTGATAACTCCATATTGAAATCAATTGTGTTTTTCTTGTTGTTTCCTTTCAACGTCTTTCGGTGTGGTGATGCAATCAAAGTGTTTTTCACAAAAAAATGACGACTAGTCCTGGTCCGAAAGAGTCCCCCTTAGTATCGGTTGTGATCTTGAGCTGGAATCGAAAGGACGATTTGGCTCTTTCATTGGCCACTGTCGAAGAAGTTTCGTATCCGCAGCTTGAGATTATTGTTGTCGACAACGCTTCGACCGATGGCACGGCGGAGATGGTTGAGAACAAGTATCCCAAAGTGAAGTTGATACTGCTCCCGCGAAATATTGGCGTTGAGGGATTCAATGTCGGGTACCTCAATGCAAGGGGAAAATATATTCTTGCGCTTGATGATGACAGCTACCCGCATCCCGATGCTGTTTCAGAACTTGTCAAGAAGATGGAAATAGATGAGAACATTGCCGTTATCGGTGCGAAGATCATCAATCCGCGGGACGGGAAGGTTTGCACGAAGGGTCCTGAGAGTTACGAAATTCCTTACACTTCATTCTGGGGTGGTGGGGCATTACTCCGGAGGAAAGCAGTCATCGAATGTGGAATGTATGATCATCGGCTCTTTGTCTACACGAATGAGTATGATCTGTCTGTACGGCTCCTCGAAGCCGGCTATTCTGTTACGTATGATCCGAGTGTGGTTATCTATCACGCGTTTTCCCCCGTTGCGAGGTTTAGCAAAACCAAATGGTATTGGGGGAGAAATGAGATTTGGTTCAATCTCAGGTATATGCCTCTTCGGTATTTGCCAATCACGCTACCTCGTTCGTTCATGTGGATGCTGATGCTGTCCCGGCACTCTGTGAAAGAGATGTGTTACCAAATCCTTGGGATGCTCAATGGATTCCTGAGTTTTCCCTATTCTGAACGAAAGCCTGTTAAGAAAGACCTTGCCATTCTTCTTCTCAGGAACCATTGGACGTTTGTCCCGCCGATCAAGTTTATTTACAATTATCTGAGTCGAAAGGCAGTATCTCAATTCTCGGGAGAGACAGAGTCTACATCGACCTTACCTAAGTAAGCTCTTGCGGTTGAGAGTTACTGACAATGAAGAAACGTCTCCTTTGCATTGTGAGTACGCCCCCGCCGACTGGCGGTGCATCCATCATGAATCAAAACACAATCGAGATCTTTAGGAAAAACGGTTACGAGGTTGTCCATATAGACCCGAAGTTTGCAAAGGACGAAGCTGACAGGGAGCAACCAAGCATTCGGAAACTCGCGGAGTTAGCACGGGTTATGATTGCAATTCTGTTCTATTTGTCCTTCCACCGAATTGACAAGATTTACTATGGCCTCAGCAGCAACAGGTTTGCCTTCATAAAGGATTTTATCTTGTTGTGTGTACCGCTGATTTTGCGGAAAGCTATCATCATACACCTTCACCTGTCGAATCTCACGGAGTTCTACGGCAGCAGTGGTCCTGCCGTCAAATGGATGTTTCGATTCATCGTGTCGAGGAACACTCTCTTTTTGGTACTGAGTGAGAATCTCAAAGAAGAATTCCGGGATATAATTCCAACCGACAAGATGATGGTTGTGTGGAACGGTATCTATCCCCCTCAGATTACGGTTGAGAGGTCCTATGACAAAGAAGAGCTTGTCTGTCTCTATCTGGGAATTCTACACAAGAGTAAGGGCTTCTTCAGGGTGGTTGAGGCGGCCCGACATATCAAAGAAAGGAATATCAAGTTCTACATCGTTGGTCCACCTGGCCCAGGATTCGACGAGAATGAAACGATTGAATACCTAAAAAGAAGTGGCCTGGAGGACAAGGTCTATTTACTCGGGCCAAAATATGACAGATCCAAGGAGGAGACATACGCCCGTTCGGACATCTTTATATTCCCTACTTCATTCCAGGTCGAGGCATTTCCTCTGGTTTTGCTTGAAGCCATGTCGTTTGGTCTCTGCATTTTGACTACCTCGGTTGGAGCGATATCTGGGATTATTAAAGACGGTCACAATGGCTTCATTCTCAAGTCACTCGATCCAGCCGAGATTGCCAGGAGGATTAGCTTCTTCAATGAAAACAGGGAAATAGTGAAAGAGATTTCGATCAATAACATGCGTACGTTCAAGGAGAAATATTCCATCGAGAAATATGAACGACGAATTCTTGAGTGTTTGAATCACGATGTGATGATGGAAGCATAAAGACTAACCAAGAGGATTGCTAGGCAAGAGAATGCTAAGCTCTGTAATGAACATCGATTCGCTCTACTTTAGAACAAGAAAAAATATTCACCTGATACTTCTCTTATCGGTATTCCTCATGTTGCGGCTGTACGGAATCCGTGAGCCTCTTATCGAGATGCACAATGTACGTCAAACCCAAACCGCAATGATTACGCGGAACCTGTTGAATGACAACTTTAATATGCTTTACACTCGCATTGACTGGGACGGCGATAAGCCTGGAATTGTTGTCCAGGAGTTTCCTCTGTATCAGCTAATCGTAGCGCTTGCATGGAAGATCATCGGACCTTATGATATCATTGGTCGCCTGGTATCATTAGCGTTTTCAATTCTAGCAGCACTCTACCTTTTTAAGATTTCGAAGTTATTGTTCGATGAGAATGTTGCATACTGGACGGTCGCCTTCTTTGCCATATGTCCTATGGCCGTTTTTATGTCGCGCGCTTTCATGATCAACATGATGGCGTTGTCGTTCTCCCTGGTGAGCCTTTATCACTGGCTCGTGTGGTCGAAAGAAAAAGAGATTCGATTTGCCTTATACGGTACGCTCATGTTGACATTAGCGGCATTGATCAACCTAACGACAATCCTCCCGGTGGCTGTTGTCGTTGTATATCTTGTCTTCAAGAAATGGGAAAACAATCGGGAGACCTATCTTTCGGTTGCATTATTAGCCACTGTATTTGTGGGTGCAAATCTCTTGTGGAGTTCCCATGCCGCAAACGTCAATTCTATCTACTACCCGCAGTGGAGCGGTGGAGTCCTGTTACGACATTTTCTCGGTCTCGATGTTTCGCGTCTCGATCTGTACAAGTGGTTCAGAATAACATCATATTTTGTCGTGTTTGTTGCCGGGATTCATGGCGTTATCTTTTCTCTGTGGGGTCTTAAGTCGGTGTGGCAAAGATGGTCGGACAGTGGTCGTATCTTGATCATATGGTGTCTGGGTGGGACTTTGTACTATCTGATTTTCTTTAATGCACTCGCGGGCCACAATTACTACTCTCTTCCGATAATACCGCTTCTCAGTATTCTGATTGGGGTTGCTGTCAGCCATGAAGCTCTAAGCTTCCTGAAGAGACGCGGTCGCGGTTGGCAAGTGGCTGCAGTGTTGTTTGTCGTTACTCTTCCATTATGGGTTCTCCCGCCTATTCTTCACAGTACCGAAGAAGACTATGTTTCCTACAAAGCAGGTTTGGCCGCAAGAGCGCACTCTCAGAAGAATGACTTGATATTGGTTGGCATCCTGCATACCAATGTAGCGTCACCTGTCTATCCAACGATCCTTTACTACGCAGATCGGAGGGGATGGAATATTGCGACTCCTTTTGACCCGGATTTGAATCAGCGGGAGATTGATAGTCTCCGCAACAGGGGAGCAAAAGTGTTGGTGCTTACATACGGTTTGCAACCGGTACCTCCGATAACATCACTTTTCCCCTTCCATCAGTATTTTTCGCACCAGGTGAGGATTGAAGCGTCGCAGGTTATTGAATCACTTAAGAAACGATATGAAGTTATAGAAGAAGACCAGAGTTATGTTATATTCAGGCTCTACTGAAGCGTTGCAGAGATGCGAAATGCTTTTCCGTCCTGTGTTTTCATTGTCTACCGTGATGCTTGCACTATTCACCTCATCAACATCCATGTTTGGTGGGCTTGAAGACTTTGGAATTGTCGTCCCCAATTTCATTTTGGCGGGCGGCGTCGTTTGGACATGGAGAAGACAATATGAGTCGGTGTAGAGTCTGTCAAAGTGAGAAGGTGCGTACGATCTTCTCAATCCACGGATATGAATACTTGCGTTGCTGTTTCTGTCACCTAACATGGACAGACCCAATCCCTAGCAACAGCGACATCATACGCTACTACACGACGCAATATGCGAATGGCAACTACAAAGTAGCTTTCGATTATGAGTCAGAAAGAAAGGCTGTTTATGGCAGATATTTGAGTCGCCTAATCAAGTTCACGGGTACGCGGTTGGAAGGGAGCCGTGTCTTAGATATCGGTTGTTTCACTGGTGTTTCGCTTGAGATTCTACGAGATCTCGGCTGTACCCCGTATGGTGTTGAATTTCAGAAAGAGGCCGCCAGAATAGCGGAAAGCCGCAACGCGGGAGAGGTTTTCGGTTGTGATGTGAATGACCTGCCCCAAACCAAGCCATTTGACGTGGTTACTGCAACAGACGTAATAGAGCATTTGAGTGACCCCTGGGCTTCTTTGTCCAGCATCTGGAGGGTTATGAAACCGGGCGGCTTGCTCCTTATAACTACTCCAAACGGCTCTTCCAAGCTTGCGACATTATTGGGAAAGAATTGGCCGAGTTATACCCCGATTCATCACATCTACATATTTAGCTCGAGGAATGTGTCCCTTTTCTTAAATACAGGCCGTTTTCGGATGCTTTATTTGTCTCCTCTACTGAAGACCTACTCTGTAGGCTACATAAAGAGCATTCTACCTGCATTCAATCCACGAATCGGTCGCATCGTCAAAGGCATTGTGGATTTTTTCCCCTCTAGATTTCAGGATATCCGTTTGCCGTTCTACGGGGGAGAAATGTTTGTTATCGCGGAAAGGTTGGTTGCATGATTTTGCCTGAACTATCTATAATCGTTCCCTGCCTGAATGAGGTGGAGAATATAGAAGCAATTCTTTCTCAGCTTTCACAGGTAATATCAGGATCACGGATATCTGTCGAAACGCTTGTTCTTGATGACCTCAGTGATGATGATACATTCATAATCGCTCAAAACAGCATATCGAAGTTTCAGGATCTTAATATTCGTGTCATACGCCGTTATCAGCCGCGTCGTGGATACGGGGCTATTGTGCGATACGGCATGGCGCATGCAACTGGTAAGTACTGCATTTTTGTCGCGGCCGATGGCGTTGATCCTATTGAACTCATTCCTTCTTTCTTGGAAAGAATGAGAGCTGGCGCGGATTTGGTTCAGTGTTCGAGGTATCTTAAACCTGGAGATGACCAGACCATTCCGTTCAAATACAAATTCTATCAGATAATCTTTCGATTTCTCCTGCGCGTCTTACTAAGAGAGAGAATTCGTGATAGTACCTACGCGTTCAAAATGTTTAATCGAGTAGAAGTTATGGCCTTGGGTCTGACTCAGAATCGGTTCAGCATTAGTCCGGAGATCACATTCAAAGTCTTGTTGAGTGGCGGTAAAATCGAATATGTGGCAGCGGGTCAGGGAACCAGAGTAAAAGGCGAATCCAAGTTCGTGTTCCGTCGGGAAGGCCGTGGATATGCGTATGTGCTCTTTCGTGCATGGTTGCACAGACTGGGCATTCTGTGGTTCTAGCATCCATGAGCCTGTTGTTCCTAGCAGTCAGAAGAACTTCTGTTGCTTGGAGGTCACCAGGCAACTAGATACTCTTGGAAGAGTATGAAGATTGTGACTATTACCGGCATTCGTCCGGATTTCATCAGGATGAGCAGAGTATTCGAGAAACTCGATGCGAGTTTTGATCACATCATGATCCACACAGGTCAACACTATGATGATGAGCTGAGCAAGATCTTCTTTCAGGAATTGAAGATTCGTAAACCCGATTTTGTTCTGGACACGGGCAGAAAAAGCAACAACCACTATGAGCAGCAGTCCTATTTATCAAAGGAAGTTATCTTGCTGCTGAAGCGGAAGGAGATCAATCCTAGGATGATTCTCTTTCTTGGAGATTCGAGTACGGTGATGGTGAGCGCTGTCCTGTTCAAGGAAGGGTATACTATCGGTCACATCGAGGGAGGAATGCGCTCCTACGACAGAAGAATGCCTGAGGAAGTAAATCGTGTAATATGTGATTATGTCTCGAGTTGCGTGTTCGTATATACACCTCTTTATAAAGAAAGGCTACTGAAGGAAAATAAAAGATCAGGAGACATCTTCATTGTAGGCAATACCATTGTTGAGGTTGTAAAAGAACACATGCCGAAAGGGAAAAGATCCCGCGACTATATTGTAGCTGATATTCACCGTAACGAGAATCTGAAGGATCCGAGACAGTACAACCACATTCTCGAGTACTTGAATCACACAGGAAAAGCATTGGGCTTGCCGGTACGACTCGTGAGATTCCGTAGAGCCGTCAGACTAATAGAACGCTATGGGTTACTGAAGAAGAAGCCTTTTGTCGAGCTCGTGGGACCGTACGGTTTCTTGCAATACCTTAACGAACAATACAACGCGTATGGAGTGATTTCGGACTCGGGAACCAGTCAAGAAGAATGTCCGTTGCTTGGAGTCCCCGTTGCAGTTCCAAGGAACTTTACTGAGAGGCCAGAATCACTTCAGTTCGGAAATAGTATTCTTGTGGGTGAGGATAAGCCGATCAAGCAAATGGTCGAAAAGACAGTTCGTTTTTTCCGATCGTACAGCGTGTCAAAAGAAAAGATTAGATGGCTAGGTGATGGCAATACATCAAAAAGAATAATACAAATACTCAAAAGGAGATTGGATATATGAGCAGGATTCTCGTTGTAGGGGGGGCAGGATATGTGGGTGGGGCGGTCACAGACATCTTGAAAGATACGCACCATGATGTGAGAGTATACGATAACTTGCTGTATGAGGATTCCTATCGCAAGCAAATCGATTTCCTTTATGGGGATATTCGTGATACGAAGAGATTGTACACGCATTTACTATGGGCTGACGCTGTTATTTGGCTGGCTGCTATTGTGGGGGATGGTGCTTGCCAACTGGTCCCAGAGATGGCTTCTCAAGTTAACGAACAGAGTGTTAAGTGGTTAGCCGACAACTACGATGGAAGGATTATTTTTACGTCAACATGTTCTGTATATGGAGCACAAGATAGGGAATTAGACGAACTTTCTCCAACGAACCCCCTGTCGCTCTACGCGGCAACGAAGTTGAAAGCTGAGGGATTCTTAGAAAGCAAAAATGCTATTGTTTTCCGATTAGGTACCCTTTTCGGGGTGGGGGATTTGTTCTCCCGTATTCGTATGGATCTGGTGGTTAACACACTTACTGTGAAGGCGTATACGCTCGGGAAAATCAGCGTGTTCGGGGGGCAACAGTTTCGTCCTTTGCTTCATGTTAAAGACGGTGCACGTGCAGTTTTGCAGAGCATTGAAACAGAGTCAACGGGCGTTTTCAACTTAGTGGGACAGAATGTACGTATCATCGATTTAGCAGATCAGATACGTAATCACTTTCCTGGCCTGATCATCGAGAAAACGGAAATGCACTTTCAAGATGCAAGAAATTATCGGGTGACTGGCAAGAAGGCAAAAGATGTTTTAGGCTTTGAACCAAAATATTCGATTGACGACGGTATTCAAGAAGTAAAATACCTTGTTGAAACTGGAAGAATAAAGAATCTTGAGGCGAGCAGATATTCCAATCATCAATTCTTGAAAGAGTCTCAGCTGGCGAGAGTTTGATCAACTTTACACTTGGAGGAAAGATGAATTCGCTCACTCCACATGTCCTTGATTTGGAAATCCATGATGATGATAGGGGATTTCTTGTCCCGCTGACGAATAATCTTTCACCCGATGACATTCGGCGTGTCTACATTTGCGGCAATTTTGCCCGGGGGGTCATTCGCGGTTTTCATTATCATTTTAGGGAAAAGAAGATGTTTTATATCATCAAAGGTGCTGCAAAGTTCATTGCAGTCAACCCCGATGAGCCAAATGAAAAATACGAATTTATCATCACTGAACGAAAGCCCAAACTCGTTGTCATCCCACCCAAATACGCTAACGGCTGGATTTCCTTGGCAGATGATACGCTTTTGGTAGCGCTCTCATCTCGCACAATTGATGAGATCCGCTTGGATAATGATGATGTTCGCTATGACCCATTTAAATGGGGCAGGGAGATATGGGAGGTAAAAGTACGATGAAGAGAATTGTTGTTCTTGGTGCCAACGGCATGCTTGGGTATGCCGTATCCGAATATTTTTCTCGTCGTCAATGGAGTGTTGTTCCTCTTACACGTAGTGAATACAATATTGCGATAGAACCCATGACAAAGCTAGAAACACTGTGTGAGGGTGCGAACGTCGTTGTTAATTGTGCGGGTGTGATAAAGCCACAGATCAAGTACCACAGTGTTGATGATGTACTGCGGATCAATGGAGTCTTTCCGAGAAATTTAGCAAAGATGTGTAGCCGCATGAACATCGAATGTTTTCATATTACGACTGATTGTGTGTATTCTGGAAAGAAGGGCAAATATACTGAAGAAGACTGTTTTGATGCAGAGGATTTGTATGGTGTCTCAAAAAACCTCGGTGAGAATACAGAATCTATGACGCTACGCACTTCGATCATTGGGGAAGAACGAAATCAGAGTCGCTCTCTTTTGTCGTGGGCAATTACCCAAAAGGGGAAAGAGGTAATGGGGTTCACCAATCACTATTGGAACGGTGTAACAACTGTTTGTCTATCAGAAATAATAGAGACAATCCTAGAGAAGAATATGTATGATAAGGGCATCTTTCACATTTTCTCTAAAAAAGGAGTGAGTAAGTGCGAATTGCTTCAACTCATAAATGGCATATATGGATTGTCTTTGTCGGTGAAAGAGCACCAAAATGAAACGAGGTGTGATAGAACTTTATCGTCCGTCTTCCCTCTCAATAATATGGTGATGCACAAGTCCTTAGAAACACAATTGGAGGAGATGCGGATGTTTTTTGACCAAGGGGGTTGCATATAACCTTAGGGTCCTATGTTTCTCATGCTGGATCAGGTACGCTGTAAGAAAATCTGATGCTTACTATGCACCGAAACAGAATAAATTTGTTCAATCAAACCATAGATAATGTTGATACTCAAACCGCGCTTGCTTTCGTTGAGGAGTATCTTCACCAGCGTAATGGAAAGATTATCTGTGCAAAGAACGTAGCGCTGACCGTTGAGTGTAGTCGCAATGCTTTCTTGAGGGAATTTTATGAGAATGCAGGTTTGGTGACGGTTGATGGCCGTCCACTTGTCTATCTCTCTCGTTTCTTCGGTGACCGCCTGCCGGAGATGGTTGGTGGATCAAATCTCTGGTACAAGATTATCGAACTTGCTGAAAGCAAAAACTGTTCTTTATACTTCTTAGGTGGTACTCAATCAGTGGTAGAAAAAGCGGTTCGGAACTTAACGAACATGCATCCAGCATTAAGAATCGTTGGTTTTCGGAATGGATATTTTCAGGAATCAGAAACTGCATCAGTGATTAGAGAAATCAGACATGCACAACCAGATATTTTGTATTTAGGTCTACCCACACCAATGAAGGAAAGACTTGCTTTATCTATTTCAAAAGAGATCCCATCAGTACTGAATGTGCTTGTTGGAGGAATCTTTGATGTTTTTGCCGGCGAGAAAAGACTGGCCCCTTCATTCATGAGCAAGATATGTATGGAATGGCTCTATCGGTTGGCGCAGGAGCCGAAGCGATTGTTGGTGAGATATGTTCGAACGAGCTCCCTGTTTTTCGTGATGCTCATTCGGGAAACCATCAGAAAACTGTTTTAGAAAATGCTCTGGCGTTCAACTCTTAATCAAAGGATAGCGCAGGTCGCCGACGCGCTGACGTCCCTCTTGAGTATTGTGGCGGCCTACAATCTGTGGCTTTTGTTGAGAGAGGAATTCCCAGCTCTTCCAATCGGTGTAGACTTTACCCCCACCACTCCGCACTTTCTCCTTATGGGATTGACAGTGGTCGTGTGGTTCATTGCATTCAATGTGCAGAAGGCGTACTCGTATCAACGCTTCACCTCCTTCGCGACTGAGGTCAAAATTGTCCTTCGAACAGTCCTTATTGGCGTTTTGATTCTGCTGGGCGCTATGTTCCTGTTTCGGATCTATAATATTCCATGGACATTGGTTTTCTTGTTTGCTGCGTTGAATCTGGCCTTCCTAATCTTGGAAAAACTCTTGCTCTTCCATGCTGTAAAGATTATTCGGGCGCGAGGGCGCAACCGAAAGACTGTCCTCGTGGTCGGGACGGGAGCTCGAACGAAGCGGTTTGTCGAGACGATTGCGAATAATTTTAGCTGGGGATTAGACGTGATCGGTTTCCTCGATGTAGACGACGAAAATGTTGGGAAAAAGATATTTGGGAAGCAAATCCTCGGTACGTTCAAGGACATTGAATCATTGCTTCATTCCAGGTCTTTCGGGGAAGTGATTATCACCGTCGAGACCAAGCGATTTGATCAGATTGAGGACGTCTTGAAAGTTTGTGAGCGTGAAGGTGTTCAGGTGAGAATTATCTCTGATTTCTTAGGGGGAATCGCAAGGCATTTTCGTGCCGATGTCGTTTTTGGACTGCCGGTCATTAGCATTGTTACTGGCCCAGAAAACGAGTGGACGCTTTTAGTAAAAAGGTTCCTGGATATCGTTGGTGCATCGATTGGTCTCATTCTTACAGCCCCGCTCTTTCTCATTGTCACAGTCGCTGTCAAATTCTCCTCTCCTGGCCCAGTGCTGTACAAGACGAAGTGGATTGGCAAGGATAGGAAATTGATCAACGGATACAAGTTCCGTACTATGGTAAACAACGCAGAAGAACTTAAGCGAAGTCTTCTGGAAAAAAATGAAATGAACGGGCCTGTATTCAAAATGACTTCTGACCCCCGTATCACGCCCGTTGGAAGAATCTTGAGAAAGTTTAGTCTGGATGAATTACCTCAACTCTGGTGTGTGCTAAAGGGTGATCTAAGTCTGGTTGGTCCCCGGCCTCCGTTGTCAACCGAGGTTGACAAATACGAATCCTGGCACCGGAGGAGATTGAGCATAAAGCCTGGGCTCACGTGCTTTTGGCAAATAAGTGGAAGGAGTTCTATTAAAGACTTCGATGAGTGGGCACGTTTGGATCTGGAGTACATCGACAATTGGTCACTTTGGTTGGATCTCAAGATTCTCCTGAAAACGATACCCGTTGTTCTCCTGGGAAGAAATGCTCATTAGCTGAGAATGTGTGAATGAAAGAGATAAACTGTCGCCTTTGCACAAGTGACCAGTTCACAGTGATAGCCCAAAAGAATTCGAACGGCTACATCTTCCCTATAGTCCGATGCAAGTCTTGTGGTTTGCTCTATTCGAGGCTCCAGCCGAGCAATGATGAATTCAAAACGATTTATGAGGGTTTCGATTGTGCGCATGAGAAACAGTGGGGTCATCTTCAAGACCACTTCAATGCGAACGTAATAGAGCGAGTTAGGAAATACTCAAGTTTCCACCGGAAATGGCTGGACTTGGGGTCTGGCACAGGCAAGTTCCTCACAAATGTGCAAAGGATCATGGCTTCGAAGTGACGGGGGTGGAACCGATTGCCAGTGCGTGCCTGGAAGCTGGGCGAAAGTACGGGGTGAATACGGTGAATTCGACGCTGGAGGCTTTCTTGGCAACCGACGAACAATCTTATGATACTATCTCGCTTCTTAATATCTTTGAGCATGTCGCAGATCCCCTTGGGGTGTTACGGCTTATCTATCGACGATTGAGCGACGGGGGGATGAGTGTGATTGTTGTGCCTAACACGAATTTCACGTTGGTCCTTGGTCTTGTGCGCAAACTGTTGCTGAGGCCTGATCCCTACTTATTGTACACAAAGAAGCTCAGTCAGCAAGCTTTCAATCCCCCGTATCATTTGACTGCATTTACACCCGGGAGCTTACGCAACATGCCGTTAAAGGTTGGGTTTGAGGTTGCTCTGATGCAAAACGCAGCTGTCATAAGGACTGAGATTCCGTTGAAAAACACGCTTAAGTACTTCGTTACAGACATCGCTGACATCATATACGTTCTTTCGTTCAAGAAACTGTTGGTGAGCCATTCTCTACTTTGCATTTTGAGAAAATGAGAGAATTACTAAATCACCTACGGGAGATGACATTACCATCTCGCAATGCTTTTTACGCTAACCATAGCCTGATTGTATCTCAGGGAAGGGGGAAACTCAGGTGATTCTCGTTCGGACGCCGTTTCGCATCCCGTTGGGTGGAGGAGGCACCGACCTTCCTGCGTTTTACAAGAAGTACAAAGGGTTTCTTGTCTCCGCCGCGATAAATAAGTATATGTTTATCAATATCAATCGCCCTGCATTAGTGGATAAGATAAGGATCAAGTACACAAGAGTTGAGGCGGTGGGAGTGGACGAAATAGATTCGATTAAGCATGAAATCGTTCGGGAGTGCTTGCGCTATCTAAAAGTCAAGGGACCCATCGAGATCGACTCCATGGCGGACCTTGCCGCGGGAACGGGGATGGGCTCCTCCAGTTCGTATACGGTTGGATTATTGAAGGGACTCAATGCGTTGATCCGGCGATATGTATCGACACATGAGCTGGCAGAGGAGGCCTGTAAAATTGAAATCGACCTCATAGGAAAGCCAATCGGAAAACAGGATCAATTTGCAGCCGCCTACGGTGGAATAATCGCATTAAATATCGACCAGTTGGGAAATGTGGAAGTGTGTCCACTGGATATCGATCATGAGACGATCTATGAACTAGAACACCGTCTCATGTTGTTTTACACAAATATTGAGAGGGATGCCAATGCGGTACTTGCGGACCAGGGACAAAAAATCAACGCCGAAGAGTCGCAGACCGTGGCCTCAATGCGCAGAATCAAAGAAATCGGGTTCCTCGTCAAGAAGGCTCTTGAAGATGGAGACGTGGGCAGGTTCGGAAGAATGATGCATGAGCATTGGATGGAGAAGCGGAAGATCTCTAACATGATGTCCGACTCGAGGATCGACGCATGGTATGAGAAAGCGAGGCAGAATGGCGCACTGGGGGGCAAACTCATGGGTGCCGGGGGTGGGGGTTTTTTTCTCTTTTGCTCCGAGAACGGGAAGCGTAAAGAGCTCCGATCTGCAATGGAGGCGGGAGGCTTGCGGTACATGGATTTTCAATTTGACTGGGAAGGAAGCAAGGTCCTCGTAAACTTTTGAAATGAAACCATCGGTTCTCATCACGGGTGTCGCAGGGTTCATAGGTTCAAACCTTGCAGATAGATTGTTGCAGGAAGGGTTTCGGGTCCTCGGAATCGACAATCTGTCGTATGGGGTTAGGGAGCAGATACCGGAGGGCGTTGAGTTCCATCGGCTCGACATTCGCTCGAAGGAGATCTATAGAGTCTTTCACGATGTAGATTATGTTTTCCACCTTGCGGCAAAGAATTGTATCAGCGATTGCCAGATGGACCCTGTAGAGACCGCAGAGATCAATGTGACGGGTGCCGTAAATGTTCTCGAGGCAGCAAGAAAAGCGAATGTCAAGAAAGTCATCTATGCCGAATCATCCGCAATGTATGAAGGGAGCAACCTGTTTCCGACTCCAGAGACCGACGTTCACCCGGAGAGTTTCTATGCTGTGAGCAAGTTCTCATCGATGATCTTTGCTAAGGGATTTGCCCAATTCTTCGGTCTACCAATCACTGCCCTCAGGTATTTTTGCGTGTACGGTCCCCGGCAGGACTACCGACGAACAATACCCCCAGTCTTCAGCGCTTTTATCATAAAACTTCTTAGGGGAGAGAGACCCACTATCTATGGGAATGGTGAAAAGCGCCGGGATTTTATCCATGTAGATGATGTGAACGATTTTCATTTGCTCTGTATAGAGGATAACAGAACCACTGGGAGGGTTTTTAACCTTGGTTCGGGGATCAATCATAGCGTTAATGAGGTCTTTACGATAATATCCGAAATGGTGGAATCCCAACTTTCCCCCATTTACAGGCCCAATCTACCTGGTGAGGCCTTTGAAACTCTCGCGGATATCACTGAAGCAAGAAAACTGGGGTGGAGACCCAGAGTTGATTTGAAGGATGGATTGAGAACATCTATTGATTTCATCGGGAGCGAAATTCAGAAGGGAAACATTTGAAAGCCGTATTGCTCGCCGCCGGAAAGGGGACTCGACTTAGCTCGCTTACTCAAACAACCCCCAAGCCTTTGCTCGAGATCGCAGGCAAGGCAATTCTTCAACACAATGTCGAGCTCTGCTTGAAACATGGAATCACTGAAATTTTCATTAATACATCTTATAAGGCTGCGAAAATCAAGGAACTCTTGGGAAGTGGAAAAAGACTTGGCGCGAGGATCAAGTATTCGTATGAACCGGTGTTACTCGGCACTGCAGGCGCTCTGAATAGCTTCAAGCAAGAATTGTTAGATGAGCCGTTCTTTGTTCTCTATGCTGATAACTTTACTGATTTCAATCTGAAAGAGATCTTAGGATTTCATCTGCTCAAGCGCGGGATCGCGACTATCGCGCTTTGTGCAAAGAAGGATGTCAGGATGAGCGGCGTCGCCGTTCTGGATGAGAACAACAGAGTCCTCCGCTTCATCGAGAAGCCGGACATTCGTGATGGAGAGGTTCATCTTGTGAATGCAGGCATCTATGTCTTATCGTCGGCGATCTTCACCTACATCCCCTCAGGATTCTCGGACTTTGGGAGGGATATTTTTCCGGCACTGATATCAAGCAATGAAAATGTGTTCGGGATTGTGATGAAAGGTCGACTTTTCGCTGTGGATACATTAAAGTTGTACAATCAAGCGATGCGGACGAGCCGAGCTTGGAAGTAGGACTGCGTTGGCGATTAGGGAAACAAGTGGAGACCGTATTGACAGGGTCGTCGCGTTCCGATGAGCAGAGCTCTTTTCCTTGACAGGGATGGCATCCTCAACAAAGTGGTTGTAAGAGATGGGCAGATCGGCTCGCCCCGGTCGCTGTCAGAGTTTGAGATAATCTTCGAAGCCAAAGCTCTGGTGAGCACAGCGAAGGCGCGTGGCTATTTAGTCGTGGTAATCACGAATCAGCCCGATGTCGGAAGAGGCAAAATGAGTCTCCATGAACTTGAATCGATGCACGAAACTTTGAGGAAAACGTTCTCGATTGACGAGATTGGAGTGTGTATGACTGCTGATGACTCAGATTTCCGGAGAAAGCCAAATCCTGGGATGATCTTCGAGTTGGCCAACAAGTGGGGGATCGTTCTGGGCCACTCGTTTTTTCTTGGAGACAGTGAGAAAGATATCGCCGCAGGCAAGCGGGCGGGTGTAAAGACAATACTGCTCCAAAACTCTTATAATCAAAATATTCATGGCACAGCGGACTATAACTGCAGTTCTTATGCCGAGGTGATCGGACTTCTGTAAGTTGGAACCAGACTATGACAACATTCAGCGAAAAGTTTCTCAGCCAGGCGAAGCAGATCATTGATGGTATTTCTCCAGAGTCAGTGGAGAAGGTGGTCCGGATTCTGAGGGCGACCCGAGATCTGGGGGGTCGTCTGTTCATAGTGGGTTCCGGGGGTGGTGCGGGACATGCCTCACATGCAGTTTGCGATTTTAGAAAGATTGCAGGGTTTGAAGCCTACTGTCCGACAGACAACGTATCAGAGCTGACTGCAAGAATCAACGATGATGGATGGGACACCGCAATTGCGAACTACCTCAAAGGGAGTCGGATCAACTCCAGGGATTGCGTCCTTGTGTTTTCTGTCGGAGGCGGAAGTGAAGAGAAGAGCGTTTCGATGAACCTCGTTCATGCTGTGAAGACAGCTAAGGAGGCCGGAGCAAAGGTCGTGGGTATCGTCGGCCGCGATGGAGGATACACCGCACGGAATTCCGATGCATGCGTTGTCGTGCCGACAGTCGAGGGCTCGATGGTCACGCCACACACGGAAGCAATCCAGGCTGTCGTGTGGCATTTGATTGTGTCACATCCAGACATTCAGCTTCATGCAATGAAATGGGAATCCATGAGGTAAGGAATTGACTTTTCATTGCTCATTCCCAATCACAACGGGAGATACGCTATGGTAAGCGCCCAAAGAAAGTTCCGTGTTAAGATCTTCGCCGATGGCGCTGAGGTAGCGAGTATGGTGGAGATGTACCACGACCCCCTCATCTCAGGGTTTACAACGAATCCTACGCTGATGAGAAAGGCGGGCGTCAAAGAGTACAGGGCATTCGCACGAGAGGTACTTGAGGTGATAAAGGACAAACCCATCTCATTCGAGGTCTTCTCAGATGATTTTGCAGAAATGGAGCGGCAAGCAAAGGAGATTGCCTCCTGGGGCAAGAATGTTAGGGTCAAGATTCCCATCACCAACACCAGAGGGAAATCGAGTGTCGAGTTGATAGCAAAGCTATCAAAGGCAAATGTCAGGGTGAACGTAACTGCGATGATGACGCTCGAACGGGTGAAGGAAGTTGTTCCTGCACTTGTAGCTGGACCAGGGGCCTATGTATCGGTTTTCGCAGGGCGAATTGCAGATTCGGGAAGAGATCCGGTCCCTATCATGGCAGAGATCGTCGCATTTCTGAAGCCTCACCCAAAGATTGAGCTAATCTGGGCAAGCCCTCGAGAAGTCCTCAATATTGTACAGGCCGATTCAATCGGGTGCCATATCATTACCGCGACGAATGATGTGTTAAAGAAACTGCCTCTTATAGGGAAAGACCTGAACGAGTTTTCCCTCGATACCGTAAAAATGTTCCATGCCGACGCGAAGGCAGCAGGATATGCACTGTGATGATGTCTCAGAACTCGAAAGTCAAAGTGGCTGGGGAAGGGATGAAGCTTAAGCCAGACTGCCGATTCTTCCGCGGTGATGTCCCCTGCAAGCCGCACAAGCTCTACGGCGTTCACTGTGTTGATGATGATGGCAATGGCTGTCACTACTATGAGCCAACCGACAAGAAAATCCTCATCATCAAGCTTGGTGCCATTGGCGACGTTATTCGAACGACGCCGCTTCTTCGAAAACTTCAGGAGGTCTATCCGCGGGCTGAGATTTGGTGGCTGTCGCATTCCACTGAAGTGATTCCATCCCTTGTCGATGTCGTGCTCGAGTTCAATCCTCAGAATATCACGACGCTGCAGGCAACCCGGTTTGATTGCGTTTACAATCTTGATAAAGATGTGGAGGCATGTGCCCTGACAAATGTCATTACGGCGGATACGAAGAAGGGTTTTTGCCTTCGGGATGGAAAATGTGCACCCATCGATAAAGATGCAGAGCACAAATTTCTCACAGGGGTCTTTGACGATCTGAATAAAGCAAACACCAAAAGTTACCTCGAGGAAATCTTTGAGGTGTGCGGTTTCCGCTTTTCGGGCGAACGATATATCCTGGACAACTTCGCTTCGGATGGGTACACGTGGAAGCTGAACATGAAAAAGAAGATCGTCGGGTCAAATACCCGCTGCGGCAATCTACATTGAGTCCGGTTCTCCGATCATTTTCAAACAGAAGAGAGCACTAACGAAGAACAGTGAATGGTTCTGGTTCCTCAAATTCCGGAGCATGGTAGAGGATGCGGACAAACTGAAAGATACGCTGTTACCACTGAATGAATCCAACGGCGCCCTCTTCAAGATGAAGAAAGATCCGAGGTTGACGAAAGTTGGAAAGTTTATCAGGAGATTCAGTATCGACGAATTGCCCCAGCTCTTCAACGTCTTAAAAGGAGAGATGAGCTTGGTTGGTCCTCGACCGCTCCCCCTGTCAGATTATGATCAGGTTGACGAGAGTCCTGAGCTTTGGGAAGCCATCAAGGACCGCGAGAAGCTTAAGCCTGGAGTGACGGGTTTGTGGCAGATTTCAGGGCGTAGCCACTTAGGCTTCAGAGAGATGGTTCTGCTTGATTCGTATTACGTCGACAACCACTCGATCCTCTTTGATCTGGAGATCTTGTTCGAGACTATTCCCGTGGTTTTGATGGGGAGAGGGGCATATTGATTAGTTCATAGTTGATGGTTGATAATGAACAGTGAACGAAGAGCCAATTCGAACTAGATGGGTGCTGGAATATTACCCAGCGTCGCTCGATCATTCGAACATCTTCTCTCGAGGATTTCTTACAGATGTCGCATGTAGTAGACGTTTGCTATTCGAGAGATGACATGTTATATTTTGTAAAGGAAACAGGAGGAGAAAATGTCCGGAGACAGAAAAGTCTCAAAACATCCTAAGACCCAACTTCCGTTGTTTGTGGAGAAGGATGAGGACGGCTTTTATGTGGTTGAATG
>Ga0315282_10001139_pt1 | contig 51090 bp, 47 predicted proteins | sample YL17G07_20_MG_FD_203693 | JGI IMG/M metagenome (GOLD analysis project Ga0315282, IMG submission 203693) | Sediment microbial communities from Yellowstone Lake, YNP, Wyoming, USA - YL17G07_20 | ecosystem: Environmental > Aquatic > Freshwater > Lake > Sediment | place: USA: Wyoming | collected...
GAACAGGGAACAGGGAACAGGGAACAGGGAACAGGGAACAGGGAACAGGGAACAGGGAAGTCTCTCTTCCTTGAAGACGAGCAACTGAGGACTGATGCAATTTCTTGACTTCATTTGGCTGGTTCCATTGCTGCCAGCCCTGGGAGCCTTGATTCAGCTCCTGTGGGGACGGAAACTTTCGAACCGGGCTGTATCGCTGGTCTCCGTGGGGCTGCCGGGGCTGTCGTTCATCTGGGCGGTGGGTTGTTTCCTTCAACTTCTTCTCTTGAAGGGGACGCCCTTCACCAAGATCCTATACACCTGGCTGCCGGCAGGCGCATTTCGCCTCACCGACGGTTCGCTCGCCCAATTGAGCATCGACGTGGGGTTCCAGCTTGACGCGCTCTCCGCCGTCATGATGCTGGTAGTGACGGGAGTCGGCTTCCTGATTCATTTCTACTCCATCGGCTACATGGGCCATGAGGGTGGCTACTATCGTTTCTTCGGCTACCTTAACCTCTTTATGTTTTCCATGCTCATCCTGGTCCTGGCGGACAATTACCTGATGATGTTCGTGGGCTGGGAGGGCGTGGGCTTGTGCTCCTATTTGCTGATCGGCTTCTATTTCCATCGCCAAGCGGCCTCGGACGCCGGCAAGAAGGCGTTCGTCGTGAACCGCGTGGGGGACGCAGGATTCCTGCTGGGCGTGATGTTGATAGCCGTCACCTTCGGGAGCCTGAATTTCCTCGAGGTAACTGAAGCCGCGCGCAGCGGACGGTTCGGGGTGGGCGATGCGGTCATCACAGCCATCTGCATCCTGCTATTCATCGGGGCCATCGGCAAGTCGGCGCAGATTCCGCTCTACACGTGGCTGCCCGACGCCATGGAAGGCCCCACGCCTGTCAGTGCCCTCATCCACGCTGCCACCATGGTGACGGCGGGGGTGTACATGGTGGCGCGTTCCAACGCGCTCTACGTCCTGGCGCCGACGGCCCTGGCGCTCGTCGCCGGCATTGGAGCTGTCACCGCCATCTGGGCTGCCTCCATTGGCTTGGTTCAGAACGACATCAAGCGCGTACTTGCCTATTCCACGGTCAGCCAGTTGGGTTACATGTTTCTGGCCTGCGGCGTGGGCTTCTTCGCTGCCGGCATTTTTCACTTGATGACGCACGCTTTCTTCAAGGCCTTGCTCTTTCTTGGTTCGGGCAGCGTGATTCACGCGCTCTCGGGCGAGCAGGACATGCGGAAGATGGGCGCGCTGTGGAGTAAGACCCCTACCACCGCGAAAACGATGCTCGTGGGAACGCTGGCCATCAGCGGGGCCCCGCTGTTTTCGGGTTTCTTCAGCAAGGATGAAATCCTCTGGCAGGCCTTCGCCAGCCCTTATGGCAACAAGCTGCTCTGGGCGGTCGCCGTGGTGACGGCCGGTCTCACGGCTTTTTATATGTTCAGGTTGTTCTTTATGACCTTCGGCGGCAAGTCCCGAGTGCCGCACGAGGTGGAGCACCATATCCACGAATCGCCGCGGGTGATGACGGTGCCGCTCATCATTCTGGCGGCGGGCGCGGTGGCGGCGGGCTTTGTGGGCTGGCCGCAGGTACTAGGTGGCCCGAATTGGTTTGAGCGCTTCCTGGCACCGGTTTTTGAGAACCCGGCCATGCGGCCCTCGGCTCACCACGTCTGGAGCCTGGAGTTCGGCGTCATGTTGTTTTCAGTGCTGGTAGCCGCCGTGGGTTTCTATGTGGCATACCGCTTCTACGTGGCGCGCCCCGAGATACCGGAGCGCCTGGCGGCTGCGGCGCGGCCCGCTTACCGGCTCGTTCTGAACAAGTATTACGTGGATGAGCTCTACGACGCGCTGTTTGTTAACCGCGCCAAGAACGTTGGCAACGCGGCTGCGGCTTTCGACCTGGCCATCATCGACGGCGGCGTGAATGGCGCCGGGTGGCTCACCCGGTTTTCCGCGGAGGTCTCCCGCCTCTGGGACCTGTGGGTGATCGACGGTCTCGTGAATGTGATGGCCTTTGGGGTGAAAGTCCTGAGTTACCCGGTACGCATCCTCCAGACGGGCCTGGTGCAAATGTACGCTCTGCTAATCGTCCTGGGGGTGCTGATTTTCATGGCGTACTACCTGATTCACTTTTGACGATTTTCGCTTTGGGATTTGCGATTGGGGATTAGGACACACAGCCGGTGCTGCCAAGGGTCTGGTTGCTGCGGCGGTTGCGATTTGGCAAGGACTGTTGACTGTCGACTGTCAACTGCTTTTCTGAGGTAACGATGCAATTTTTCCATGACCACATTCTGAGCATTGTGCTTTTCACGCCGCTGGCGGGGCTCGTCCTGCTCCTTTTCATCCCGGGCGAGAACAAGAACGCCGTCCGCTGGTGGGGCAACATCGCGATGTTCGCTGGCTTCCTGGTGTCGCTGCCCCTGGCCTTCTGGTTCGCCGGTGAAGCGCCGGACCAGCAGTTCAAGTTTATCGAGCGACACGACTGGATCACCTCCATCGGAGCACAGTACTTCCTGGGCATTGACGGCATCAGCTTCCTGCTCATCATGCTGACCACCGTGCTGGGATTCCTGTCGGTGCTGTCGTCGTGGACGGCCGTCCAGGAGCGGGCGAAGGAATACTACGCCATGTTCCTGCTTCTCCAGACCGGCATGCTCGGGGTCTTCCTGGCCCTGGATTTCTTCCTGTTCTACGTGTTCTGGGAAGTCATGCTGGTGCCGATGTACTTCATCATCGGGGTGTGGGGCGGTCCGCGCAAGCTCTATGCGGCCATCAAGTTCTTCCTCTACACACTGGCCGGCTCCGTGCTTATGTTGCTCGGCATCCTAGCCCTCTACTTCCGCTACCAGACGGACACCGGTACTTACACCTTTAACGTGCTGGCCCTGATACAGCACACTTGGCCCGAAAACCTGCAATTCTGGGTTTTCTGGGCGTTCATGATTGGGTTCGCGATCAAGGTGCCGATGTTCCCCTTCCACACCTGGTTGCCTGATGCTCACGTCGAGGCGCCGACGGCCGGTTCGGTGATCCTGGCCGGCGTGCTGCTGAAGATGGGAACCTACGGCTTTGTCCGTTTCTCTTTGCCGCTTTTGCCCCAGGCGAGTTCGAACCCGAAAATCGTGAAGGTCATGGTTGTGCTCTCCCTCATCGCCATCATTTACGGGGCGCTGGTTTCGATGATGCAACGCGACATGAAGAAGCTGATCGCCTACTCCTCCGTCAGTCACCTGGGCTTTTGCACGCTGGGCATTTTCGCCTTGAACCCCCACGGCCTCTCCGGCAGCATCCTCCAGCAGGTCAATCACGGGATTTCAACGGGAGCGCTGTTCTTGATTGTCGGCCTCATTTACGAACGGCGGCACACGCGAGAGATCAAGGAACTCGGCGGACTGTCCAACGTTATGCCGGTGTATGCCACGCTCTTCATGATTGTGATGCTCTCTTCCATCGGCTTGCCCTTGTTGAACGGCTTTATTGGAGAGTTCACCATCCTGCAGGGCGCGTTCGAGGTGAGCTGGCGCTGGGCAGCCTGGGCGGTGATGGGAATCGTCCTGGGAGCCGCTTATATGCTTTGGCTCTATCAGCGGACCATGTTCGGCACCTGCGACAATCCCAAGAACCAGGTGCTGAAGGACCTGAATCTCCGCGAGATCATGACCCTGGTGCCGCTGGTAATCTGGGCCTTCTGGATTGGGCTTTACCCGAAACCATTTTTCAAGGTGTTGGAGAAACCGGTGGCGGCGATCGTGCAGCGCGTCAATCCGAAGTTTTACGCACCGGTAACCGCTACGGCGCCGCCCGTCACTTCCCCTGCGTCGCCCGCGCAGGTTGAGCCGCCCTCGGGGACTTCTACGCGTCCATCCGGAGTCGCGCACTGATGTGGAACCAATTCTTCCAACGCGCCGACTATGCGGCCATCACCCCGGAAATCGTCCTGACGATGTTCGGGCTGGGGATTCTGCTCATTGATTTCCTCATTCAGGAAAAGCGCGACAAGTACCTGAATGCAGTCACGGCTCTCATTGGCTTGGGCATGGCAGGCGTGCAACTGGTGAGGTTCTGGCGCGGCACCTTGGTTCCCATCCCTCACAGCGGTTTTGGCGGCGCCTTCACGCTGGATTCGTTCGCGCTTTACTTCAAGCTGATCATCGTCATCGCTACGGCACTCGTGGTGCTGATCTCGGTAAAGTACCTGGAGATTGAAGAGGCGCATTTCGGGGAGTACTACGCTCTATTGCTGTTCTCCGCGGTGGGGATGATGTTCATGGCTTCGGGGCGGGACCTGATTGTCCTCTTTATCGCCCTGGAACTGATGGCGCTCTGTGAGTACGTCTTGACCGGGTTCCTGCGCGGCAGCCGGCGGTCGAATGAAGCGGCCATGAAGTTTTTCCTGCTGGGGGCGTTTTCCTCCGGCCTGCTGCTTTACGGGATGTCGCTCCTTTACGGAATTGGCAACTCGACGAACCTGGCCGTCATCGCGGGACGTCTAGCGGACCGCCCTTCGCCGGACCCGCTCTCCTGGATGGCCATGATTACCCTGCTCGCCGGCCTGTTCTTCAAGGTCGCCGCCGTCCCCTTCCACCAGTGGACCCCGGATGCGTATGAGGGCGCGCCCACTTCCATCACCGCGTTCATTTCCGTGGCGCCCAAGGCAGCCTCCTTTGCGCTTCTGCTCCGCATCCTGCTGGTGGGCATCTGGCCCCTGCGGGCAGAGTGGCAGATGCTAACCATTGGCGTCGCCGTGGCCACCATGACGCTTGGCAACCTGGCGGCCATAACTCAGACCAACATCAAGCGGTTTTTCGGATACTCCACGATTTCTCATGTAGGTTACCTGCTGCTTGGCTTGGTGGCGGCGGCAGACGGGAACAAGGAAGGCATCACCGCTGTTGCCATCTATCTTCTGGTCTATTCCTTCATGAATCTGGGAGCCTTTGCCGTCATCATTATGATGCGCCGCAAAAATCTGCTCGGCGACGAGATTGACGACCTCTCCGGCCTCATGACGCGGGCTCCCGGCTCCGCCATCCTGATGTTGATCTTTTTGCTTTCGCTCGCCGGCATCCCGCCCACCGCTGGTTTCATCGGAAAGTACTTCATCTTCCTGGCTCTCATTCAGACGCGGCATTATGTCCTGGCGGTCCTGGCGGTGGCTTTTGCGGTGGTGGCGCTGTACTATTACTTCCGCATTGTCGTGGCGATGTTCATGAAGAACCCGCCGGACACCGTGCCCTTGGCCACCGGTCCCGGCCTCGCGGTGGCTTTGGGGGTAACGTTGGGCATGACGCTGCTCGTGGGGATTTACCCGCAGCCGTTCATCGTCCTGGCGCGCGAGGTGGTCCGCCCGTTCTTCTCTTAGCCGGGAGGCGCTGGAGTGTTCCCCCGCCGGGGGAAACAACTTAATCCCTGGGCGCAGGTGGCTTTTTACTCGAGCCTGGGATTCATCTTGCCTGTCGCCACGGTGGGAGGCTATGCCCTGGGTTGGCACCTGGACCGATGGCTGCACACAGCGCCGGCGTTGGCTGTTCTCCTGGGCATCGTGGGTGCAGCGGCGGGAATCTACGAAGTTCTAAAAATACTGATGCGAGCAGAAAGACGTGCCAGCGGAAACAACTCTGACAACCGACCCAACTCGAGCTGAAGCCCGCTTGCCACGCTGGATGGCCCTGGTAGCGCTAGCCGGGACGCTGGTGGCACTGTTGGGCGGGGGTGTTCGACACGCAGGCGGGTTCGCGCTCGGTGCCGCGCTGGCGAGCCTGGGTTATCTCTGGCTTCACCAGGCGGTAGAAAGTCTCCTGGCGAATCGGCCTCAGCGGCTGGCGTGGCATGTCGTGACCAGGTTTTCGCTTCGCTATCCCTTGGTCTTTGTCGTGGTATATCTTTTTTACCGCACGGGCTGGTTGCCCCTGGCAGCGGTTCTGGCGGGTCTGTTTGTGCCTGTCGCGGGGGCTTGCGTGGAAGCCTTCATCCAGATACGCGAGGGCTGGTCGGCGTCAGGTGCAGGGGAGGACTCAGCCCTTTCAGACAAGTAAGAAGCTCTGGTGTGCGCGGGCGGAGTCCGCGTCCGCTGAAACCTATGGAACACGAACTTTGGTTCACCGCGCTGCTCAACAAACTGCTGGGGAGCGGGGTAACCGCAATGTTGGTGAAGATCGGGCTACCCCCGGCCGATCCCGCGCGCCCGATCCCCAACTATGTCGCGATGGAAATCCTGGTGATCCTGGTGATTCTCGGTGGGGTACTTCTGCTGCGGCGTCGCCTGTCCGTCGAGGACCCCGGCCGATTCCAGCAATCCGCAGAAGTCGTCGTGGAGTTCACGCAAGGCCTGGTGGATGACATCATCGGCCCCGGAGGCCGCCGGTACGTGGCTATGCTCGCAACCTTGGGGATTTTCATCCTTCTCTGCAATTTGCTGGGCCTTATCCCCACCCTGCAAACGCCCACCGCCCACTACGAGGTGACGGCAGGCTGTGCAGTTGCGGCCTTCCTCTATTACAACTTCCATGGTTTCAGGCACCATGGAGTGCTGGGGTACTTGAAGCATCTCTGCGGGCCCATGATGGGGATTGCTATCGTTATGTTTCCCGTCGAGGTGATCAGCAATCTCTTCCGCATGCTATCGCTTACGGTCCGTCTCTGGGCCAATATGCTGGTGGGCGATATCCTCGAGGGGATTTTCACGGGGCTAGTGCCGATTGCCATACCCGCGTTGTTCATGGCTTTGCATGTTTTTGTTTCATTCATGCAGGCATATATCTTCATGCTTCTGCCTGCGGTTTATTTGAGCTTCGCTGTATCCGAAGAGCACTGAGTGGGTAGGGGAGGGCTCTGCCCTCCCGCGGGCGGCCCGAGGCCGTCCCTACCAAAGCAATACCGCCAGCGTGAGCCCCGTCTGCAAGCGGGGTGACGGGGCACCACCTACTGGCGAAAATTCATAAGGGCCCCATCCGGGCTGCCGGGTTGGGCCGGAAGGAGGCAAAATGAGACGTTATGCGGTGATGTTCTTGACCACGCTCGGGGCGATGCTCGTGGCGGTGCCGGCATTGGCGCAGGCTGAGCCCGCCAAGGCGGCGGGGATGGACACCGCCACTTGGGTGGCCATCACCTCAGGGTTTGCCATGGCGATTACTTCGACGGTTTGCGGCTACTCGCAGTCCAAGGCTGCCGTGGCCGCCTGCGAGGGGTTGGCGCGCAACCCGGGAGCCCGACCCGGGATCCAGTTGGCGCTCATTCTGGCGTTGATCTTCATCGAGTCGCTGGCGCTCTACACCCTCGCGATCATCTTCCTGAAAGTGGTCGTACCGCGCGCTTAGACCTGCGCCAGTTCGGTCAAAGGGGAGGCCTTGGCCTCCCCTTTCTTTTTTTTGCCGCAATGCACAGCGCGCACTCTACGGCAAGGGCACCGCGGCCAGGTTGGTGAGGAGCAGGAAATCGGTCGGATAAAGTCCGAGATAGAAAATCCCCACGACGCTGATAGCCAGCGCCACCCGCAGAGCCCAAGGCAAGGAAGCATTCGCAGCTTCCGCCTTGCCCTCCCGCATGTACATCACGACGATCAGGCGGAAATAGTAGTAAACCGACACGACGCTGGTGAGCACCGCGACGATGGTTAGTCCGATGAGATGGGAGTGGACGGCGGCGCGGAAGATATAGAACTTGGCGAAAAAGCCCGCTGTGGTGGGGAAACCGGCCAGCGAGAGCATGAACACGGCAAGGCAGGCGGCGACTGCGGGGCGCTCGTAGCCGAGCCCCGTGTAGTCCTCGATGCGCGTCCAGCGCTCTCCTGTCCCGGCCAGGTGGGCGACCAGCAGGAAAGCGCCTACGTTCATGAGGGCGTACACCGTGAGATAGAAAAGCACCGGCGCTGTTCCTTCTCCCCGGCCCGCAGCGATCCCGACCAGCACGTAACCCGCATGTGCAATGGCCGAATAGGCCAGCAGCCGCTTCACATTCGATTGGAGGAGGGCGGCCAGATTGCCCAGACACATAGTGAGGATGGCGGAAGCCCAGAAGACCCAGAAGACCCCCGAGCCCGCCGACGCAAAAGCCCCTAGAAATATCCGCAGCAAAACAGCGAAGGCGGCTGCCTTCGGCCCCACGGAGAGAAATGCGGTGACGGGTGCAGGCGCGCCCTGGTAGACATCCGGCGTCCAGACGTGGAAGGGCACGGTTGAGACCTTGAAGGCCAAGCCCACAAACATGAGGAGCAGGGCGACCCAGGCGAACACTGCCCCGGGCCGGAACTCGCCGGAGCGGCCGAGCTGCGCGCTCAACACCAGGAGGTTAGTGGTGCCGGTCAGCCCGTAAACGAAGGCGATTCCATACAGGAAGAAGGCCGTGGCAAAAGAGCCCAGCAGGAAGTACTTCAGGGAAGCTTCGTTCGAGAGCGCGTCCTGCCTTTTGAAGCCCGCCAGAACGTAAGTGGCCAGCGAGGAAATTTCGAGACCCAGAAAAATCATTATGAGTTCCGTAGAAGCCGCCATGAAGCACATTCCCACGGTGGCCATCAAGAGCAGTGCGTAAAACTCCCCGTGGTTGATGTTTTCGCGTTCCAGGTAGTGGAAGGAGCCGAGCAGAGTCAGTGCCGCGACCAGCAAGAACAGGCAGATGAAAAACAGGCTGAAGCGGTCGGCCGAGATGCTGTTGCCAAACGCGAGGCCCGGCGAGAAGGAAGTTCGGATGGTGGCGGCGCCGGCGGCAATGACTCCCAAGAGCGAGAACCAGCCCAGCAACGTCTTCCGTGCGGCGGGAAGGAACGGTTCAAACACCATCACCAGGATGGCAAAGCCGGCCAGGATGGCCTGCGGCAAGATGCGGACGAGATCATCGGCTTGGACGGTAATCATCGGCTCCGCTCCGCGAGTTGGATGGGCTGCGGGCGCGCCAGGGACGTCGGACCGGGTTGCACGCGGTGAATGACTTGGGCGACGCACAGGTCCAAGCGCCGCAAGAATGGCTGAGGATAAATCCCCATCCACAGAACGACCAGCACCACAGCTACCAGGATAATCTTCTCCCGTCCCGTGCAATCCGGGAGATGGCGGTTCTTCTCGTTGGTGACTGTACCGAAGAAGACACGCTGGTACATCCACAGCAAGTACACAGCCGCCAGCACCACGCCCAGCGCGGCCAGAGCGCCGAACAGCGGACGGGCATGGAACGCGCCCAAGATAATCAGAAACTCTCCCACGAAGCCGTTCAGCAGGGGCAGGCCCAGCGAGGAGAGCGCGACAATCATGAAGAAGGTGCTATAAACCGGAAGCGTGGTGGCCAGACCTCCAAACTCCTTGATCAGCCGCGTGTGGCGCCGGTCGTACAACATGCCCACCAGGATGAAGAGCGCGCCGGTGGAGACGCCGTGGTTGCACATCTGGTAGATGGCGCCTTCCATGCCGCTCACATTGAAGGTGAATATCCCCAGCACCACGAACCCCATGTGGGCCACCGAGGAGTAAGCTACCAGCTTCTTCACATCCGGCTGCACCATGGCTACCAAGGACCCGTAGATGATTCCAACGATGGCAAGCACGCTGATGAAAGGCGCAAAATCCCGCGAAGCTTGCGGGAAAAGCGGCAGGCAAAAGCGCAGCATGCCATAGGTTCCCATCTTCAGCAGCACGCCGGCCAGAATCACCGAGCCGGCCGTGGGCGCCTCGACATGCGCGTCGGGCAGCCAGGTGTGAAAGGGAAACATCGGCACCTTGATGGCAAAGGCCAGGAAGAAGGCCAGGAACAGCCAGGCCTGCGCCGAGCCGGATAGACTTGTCACTCCGGCGGCGAGCTGGCGTTCGATAGTTATGAAATCAAAGGTCCCCGTAACGCTGTAGAGGTAGAGGATGCCCACCAGCATCAGCGCCGATCCCAGCATCGTGTAGAGGATGAATTTGATGGCGGCGTACACGCGCCGCTCGTGTCCCCACACGCCAATCAGGAAATACATGGGGATGAGCATTGCCTCCCAGAAGATGAAAAAGAGGAACAGGTCGAGGGAGACGAACACGCCGATCATTCCGGTTTCCAGCGTCAGCAGGAACAGGAAGAATTCCTTCACCCGGTTGGTGATGCTGGTCCAGGAAGCGAGCACGCAGAGCGGCGTCAGGAACGCCGTCAGCAGGATGAGCAGCATGCTCAGGCCGTCGATGCCCAGGTGGTAGCTGATTGGCGGCGCGGCGATCCAGGGGCGGTGCTCGACGAACTGCATCCCCGGCTGGTTGGGGCTGAAATCAAGAAAGACCGTGAGGGCCAGGGCAAAGTCCAGCAGGGAAACAAGGAGTGCTACCCAGCGGATGCGCGCCGCCGCGGCGCGGGGGAAAAAGGCGATGACCACGGCTCCCGCCAGAGGCAGGAACGTCAGCACCGAGAGAGGATGATTAAGCCACCAAGCCATGAGTGAAAACCGCTCGCCAACGTCTGCCGCGTTCTCTCTGCCTCAGCGCAGCAGGATGTAGCCTAGCCAAAGCACAGCGCCGAGCAATACCCAAGTGGCGTAACTTCGCAAGTTGCCCGACTGCATACGGCGCAGGAGGTTGCCGGCGCCGGCGGTTGCCCGGGCACTGCCGTTAACCAGGAGGCCGTCAATCGCTGCGGCGTCCACGATGCGCCAGAGGAAAACCTCTGAGCCGCGGCGCAGGGGCCGAACTATTAGCCAGTCGTAAACCTCGTCGACGTAATATTTGTTGACGAGCAACTGATACGTTCCCCGGAAGTACTCAGTGAGGCGACTGGGCAGTCCCGTGAACTTCACGTAGCTCAGGTAAGCCAGGAGGAAGCCGGCGCCGGCAAACAGCACGGAGGTCCCCATCACCGCGAGTCCGCTGGGAGCGTGCCCAGCGGCGGGGGCGGCGGTCGAGCTCAACAAGGCTTCCGACGAGGCAAACACGGGCTGGAGATAGTGGTGAAACCACTCGCCCCCGCCCAGGGCCTTGGGCAGACTCACGTAACCGGCTACCACCGAAAAGAAGGCCAGCACCAGGAGCGGCCGGGTCATCATCCCACCGCTCTCATGCACGTGCGGCTGCTGGGCAGGCTCCACGCGCGATGCGCCGTGGAACGCCAGGAACAGCGCGCGAAACATGTAAAAGGCTGTGAGCCCCGCGGTCACCGTGGCCAGCCAGTAGAGCCGCGGGTCACCCAGCGGCCCCTGGCGGGCGCCGGCCAGAATTGCGTCCTTGCTGAAAAATCCGGAAAGGCCCGGGACGCCGCTGATGGCCAGCGTGGCCACCAGGAACGTCAGCCACGTGGTTCTCATCTGGTGGCGGAGTCCGCCCATCTTTCTCAGATCCAACTCACCGCTCAGGGCGTGCATGACGCTGCCGGCGGCAAGGAAGAGGAGCGATTTGAAGAAGGCGTGCGTCATCAGGTGAAAGATCCCGGCGGAGAACAGTCCCACGCCGCAGCCCACAAACATGTAGCCGAGCTGGCTGATGGTCGAATAAGCCAGCAGCCGCTTCAGGTCGTTCTGGGCCAAGGCGATGGTGGCGGCGAAAAACGCTGTGATGCAGCCGGTGATTGCCACAATCTCGAGCGCCAGCGGCGCGTGCGCATAGAGCGCGTGCGAACGCGCTACCATATACACGCCCGCCGTAACCATCGTCGCGGCGTGGATGAGGGCGCTGACAGGCGTGGGACCTTCCATGGCGTCGGGCAGCCAAACGTACAGCGGGAGTTGCGCCGATTTTCCCACCGCGCCCAGAAACAGCAGAATGCCGACGGCGGTCAGCGAACCCTGGAGGTACCCGGGCGGGAGCGCCTCGAGGCGCGTGAATACGTACTGAAAATCCACGGAACCGAAGGTCCAAAAAAGCAGAACCACCCCCAGGGTGAAGCCGACGTCGCCAATGCGGGTGACGATGAAAGCCTTCTTCCCGGCGTCGGAGGCCGACTTGCGGGGGAAGTAAAACCCAATCAGCAGGTACGAGCACAGCCCCACACCCTCCCAACCCACAAACATCAGCGGATAGTTGGCCGCCGTCACCAGGGTGAGCATCATGAAGAGGAAGAGGTTGAGGTAGGCGAAAAAGCGATAGTAGCCGCCTTCGTGCTCCATGTAGCCGCGCGAGTAGAGGTGGATGAGGAAGGAGACGAGCGTGACCGTGACCGTCATCACCAGGGTGAGGCGATCGTAGTAAAGGGCGAAGTCGGCGCGGAAGGCGCCGGCCTCGATCCAGGTGAAGTAGCTGTGCACGTACGGGGCGGGCTCCGTGGGAAGATGCGCGAATGTCCAGGCCGTCAGCAACGCAAAGAACAAAGAGAGGCCAGGAGCAGTGCAGGCCACCGCAGACACGACCGCCTGGGGAAAGCGCCGCCCCAAGATGCCGTTGAGCACCGCGCCAGCCAGGGGCGGAAGCAGGATGAGCAGAAGCAAAACTTCCATCGTTGTTTCTTGGTCTGGGAAAGACTCTCCTGTCGCGCCGTTCCTAGAGTTTCATCGAGTCGAAATCGTCGATGCTGAGCGAGCCCCGGTTGCGATAGACCGCGATAATGATGGCCAAGCCCACCGCCGCCTCGGCCGCCGCGACGACGATGACGAAGAAAACAACAATCTGCCCATCCAGGTTCCCGAGATAGCGCGAGAACCCGATGAAGGCCAGGTTCACGGCATTGAGCATCAGCTCGATGCACATGAAAATCGTGAGGATGTTCCGGCGAAAGACAAATCCCGCCGCGCCCAACCCGAAAAGAATCACGCTCAGCGCCAGAATGTGAGCCAGAGGAACCATGCTTCAAACCTCAGAGCCGCTTCTTGGCCAGAACGACCGCGCCCAGCACCGCCACTAGAATCAAAATCGACGTCACCTCAAAGGGCAGGACGTAGCTGCGGAAAAGCAAGGCGCCTACCGCCCGCGGCCCGGCGTCCGGCAGGGGGGCCGCCCGCGTGGTGGCGGTCGGAAAACGTTCCCACACCGCGAAGAGGAGCTCGCCGAGAAAAACCAGCAGCAAGGGCGCACCCAACCAACCGGCCAGACGGCTGCGGTCGCTGGGCGTTTCCTGCCTCGCGTTCAACAGCATGATGACCAGCACGAAGAGCACCATGATCGCGCCGGCGTAAATGATCACCTGGATTACTGCCAGAAACTCGGCTCCCAGCAGGAGATAGACCACGGCCAGCGAACAGAGCACGACGATCAGCGAGAGCGCGCTGTACACCGGGGTCCGTTGCAGGACAACACTGAGCGCTGCCAGGATGGCCAGAACCGCGAAGATGTAAAACAGTGGCGCCATACGCTACGTGCTCCGCCAGGCGAGGACCAGGCTCGTCACCAGCACGTTCAGCAGACCCAGCGGCAACAGAAATTTCCAGCCGCAAGCCATGAGCTGATCGTAACGAAAGCGGGGAAGAGTGCCACGAATCCAAATATAGAGAAACAGAAAACAGAAAACCTTCAGGGAAAACCAGAAGACCGGCAAGAGGGCCCGCAGGAGGGACGGCCCGAATACCGGCCCCAGCCAGCCACCGAAGAAGAGCAGAGTGGCCAGGCACGAGACCGTGACGATGTTGGCGTACTCGGCCATGAAGAACATGGCGAATTTGAAGCTGCTGTATTCCGTGTGAAAACCGCCCACCAGTTCTGACTCTCCTTCCGGCAGGTCAAAGGGGATGCGGTTGGTCTCCGCCACGGCCGCCGTGAAATAGATGAGAAAACCCACGGGCTGCACGAAGACGTTCCATAGGCCGCTCTGACGCTCCACGATTTCGCGCAGGCTGAGGCTGCCGGCCAGCATCACGACACCGACAACTCCCAGGCCGAGCGACAGTTCGTAGCTGATCATCTGGGCCGAGGAGCGCAGCCCGCCCAGGAGCGAGTACTTGCTGTTCGATGACCATCCCGCCAGGGCGACGCCGTAAACCCCCAGCGACGTCACGGCAAAAACAAACAACAGGCCCACGTTCAGGTCGGTAATCTGGAAGTGAATTGTTGCCCCGCCGATCGTCACCGATTCTCCAAAGGGGATAACCGAGATGGATAGCAAGGCCAGGGAAAAAGCCAGGAAAGGGGCCAGGCAGTATACGACGCGGTCAACTTCCGTGGGGACGATGTCTTCCTTGAAGAAAATCTTCAACGCGTCGGCCACCGGCTGGAGTAAACCATGCGGCCCGACGAGATAGGGTCCCCAGCGCGACTGGATGCGCGCCACAACCTTCCGCTCCAGCCACACGGCGTAGGCGATGGTCGTAAGCAGCACCAGAAGCACCACGCCCACCTTTGCCAGCATGGCGAGCAGCAGAAGCGGCATATCAGAACCAGTGGCCATAAGGTTTCCTGGCTTCGTCCACTGAGTTTAAGGCCCAACTGTACCGGCTGACGGTGCCGGAAGCAAAAAGCGAGTCACGCGAGGAGAAAACCAGGTCGGGTCGTTCGAGCGTCGGTGGCATCCCTTCTGGCCGAGTGGCGACCGCCCGGCCCACGAGCAAGCTGGACACCGGTAACGCATAAGCCGGGACTTGCGCCATGATCTCGCGCCAGACATCGTCCGGCGACTGATAAGGCCACTTCTGGCCGAAGAGGCGGGCCAAGGCCAGCAGAATTTCCAGATCGCTGCGCGTCCCCGCCTTGCGCATGGCTTTCTTCAGCGCCTGCACTTCGCCGCACGTGTTGGTGACCGTGCCGTCCTTTTCGGCAAAGCTCGTTGCGGGGACGACAACCTCGGCGAGTTCCGCGGTCTCCGTCGGGAAGAGCTCAGCGACGAAGAGGAAATCAAGCTTGCCCACCATGGCGGGGTCCAGCTTGAACGTCTTGACCGGATTCGAACCAAAGACGAGTAGCGCTCTGGTCTCCCCGAATTCAATGCCTTCGAGAAGGCTGCGGATGTTCCGGCCCGGGGTGGGTAACATTCTTGCTTCCCAAACCGATTCGTAATGCCGGCGCGCCGCCTCGTCCGCGACGGGCAGATACCCAGGCAGGGTGTCGGGCAACAGGCCCATATCGGCGGCGCCGCGGGAGTTCGCATAATCGCCCAAGGCCACAAAGCGCGTCTTCCCTTGCAGGGTCAGACCCCAGCGCACCAGTTCGCTGACGGCCACGCCTTGAATCTCGTCGCCGAAAAGGATGACCGTATCGGACTCACGTCTAAGCGCGTGCGCAAGGGCCTCCAGTTCCGCGTTCCCTCCGTCGCACAGGTCCGCAGCGGGCCGGTCGCTCCCGGCCAAGGCGCGCACAGCCATGGTTTCGCCGCGCGATTTTACCTTCAGATAGTAGCTAGCTTGGCGGCGCAGCTTGATTTCAGAACTGTTGATTGCGTAGAGGCGCGCCCCGTGCTGGCGGACGGCTTGGCGGATCTGATAGGCAAGCAGCGGATGCTGATGGGTCAGGTCGCTTCCCAGCAACAAGATACTGGAAGCTTCGAAGACGTCCTGCACCGTGGCGTAGCGGTCGGAGACATTGGCTGCGGTCAGGGCCCGCACCAGGGAAGAGAAGTCGGCGGTGCGATGGTGATCTACATTGTGAGTGCCGAGCACGGTCCGCGCGAAACGTTGCAGCAGGTAGTCTTCCTCGTTGGTGGTTCGATTGGAACCAATCACGGCGATGGATTCGGGGCCGTGCTGGGCCAGGACCGCTTTCAATCGCTCGGCGGTGAGAGTGAGGGCTTCTTCCCAGGTGCTCTGCTCCTGTTTGCCCTGGCGCCGGATAAGGGGCGCAGTAAGGCGCCGGTTGCTCGTAACGAAATCCCATCCAAAGCGACCCTTGACGCAGAGAAACTCCTCATTGAGCCCGGAGTGGTCGCGGTTGTTGGCGCGAATGATTTGATTGTTGCGGATGGCGAGCGTGGTTTTGCACCCGTCCCCGCAATGGTTACAGATGGTGCCGGTGTAGGTCAGTTCCCACGGGCGGGTCTTGTAGCGATAAGTGCCGCTGGTGAGCGCACCTACGGGACAGATGTCGATGCACGCTCCGCACTCTTCGCATTCCAGATGCTCGCCGCGGTTCGGAATGATTTCGCTGTGTGCGCCCCGGAAACCGATTCCATAGGCGTTGACGTCCATGCCCTCATCGCAAACACGGATACAGCGGTAGCAGAGGATGCAGCGCGGCCGGTCGTAGTAGACTAGGCTGGAAAACTTCCTCTCCGGCACATGCAGCTTGGTTTCCAGGAAACGGGTCTCGGCGGTGCCGTAACGGAATACGGCGTCCTGAAGTTCGCACTCGCCCCCTTTGTCGCACACCGGGCAATCCAGCGGATGGTTCGTCAGCAGAAACTCCAGCATCGCTTTGCGCGCGCTGGTCACCTCCGGAGTATCGGTGCGCACCACCATGCCGTTGCTCACCACCGTGGTGCAGGCCGTCTGCAATTTGGGCATCCTTTCGATTGCCACCAGGCACATCCGGCAGGCGCCCTGCAACGACAGTCGCGGGTAGTAGCAGAAGGACGGGATTTCGATTCCCGCCTGCTTAGCCGCCTCGATCAGCAGCGTGCCCGCTGCGACGGTCACCGGCTTGTCATCGATCGTCAGTGTAATTGAATCAGCCATATCAACAACGGGATTCGAGGTTCGGGCTTCACGCTGCGACGGAGTGCTTCGGTCACTTCGTATGCCGCGATGGCCAAATTCTTGGATTTCTGCCAGACTTCCAACTGCTTGTAGTTTTTCACGTTGCTTCCTTGACGCTGACTCGGACGTCAGTCCTTCCCGAACCCCGAACTCCGAATCCCGCATCCCGGCCCTCGAACGGGCAGGCACCAAGTTTCACGTGTTCCTCAAACTCGTGCCGAAACTTTTGCAAGATGCTGATGATGGGCATGGCTGCGGCATCGCCCAGCGGGCAAAGCGTTTTGCCCAGGATGTTGTAAGCGATGTCCAGTGCGTTGTCCGGATCTTCGGGCAACCCACCGCCGGCGTGGAAGCGTTCGAGCAGCGCCTTCAGCCACAGCGTTCCTTCGCGGCAGGGGACGCACCAGCCGCAGGACTCGTGCGCGTAGAACTTCATAATGCGCCAGGCCGTTTTCACCATGCAGGTATCTTCGTCGAGGATCACCACGCCGCCTGACCCCAGCATCGAGCCGGCCTTGGCCAGCGAATCGAAGTCCATCGGGATATCGATTTCGTCCGCGGTGAGGACGGGGCAGGAGGAGCCACCGGGAATCACGCACTTGAGTTTCTTCCCGTGCCACACGCCGCCGCCTACCTCCTCGATCATGCGGCAGAGCGGGAAGCCCATGGGCAGTTCATATATGCCCGGCCGGGCGATGTGGCCGCTCAGGCAGAACAAGCGGGTGCCGCCGTCGTTCGGTTTCCCCAGTTTCGCGAACCACGCGGCGCCATTCAACACGATGTGGGGAACATTGGCGAGCGTCTCCACGTTGTTTATGACCGTGGGACAACCATAGAGGCCAATGACAGCGGGGAAGGGAGGCTTGACGCGCGGATACCCGCGCAGGCCCTCCAGCGAGTTGAGCAGCGCGGTTTCCTCGCCGCACTCGTATGAGCCGGCACCGGTGTGCGCGGAGAGCTCGAAGTCAAAGCCGGACCCCAAGATGTTCTTGCCCAGGTAACCGCCCGCGTAGGCGTCCGCGAGGGCCCGGTCCAGAATCTCCATCAGGTAGCGATACTCGCCGCGGATGTAGATGTAACCCCGATGGGCCTGGATGGCGTAGCCGGCGATGATAATGCCCTCGATGAGCTGGTGGGGATCGTATTCCATCAGCACGCGGTCTTTGCACGTGCCCGGCTCCCCTTCGTCGGCGTTACACACCACATATTTGGGTTTGTCCGTCTGCTTGGGGACAAAGCTCCACTTCATGCCGGCGTTGAAGCCGGCGCCGCCGCGTCCCCGCAGGCCGGACTTCTTCATCTCCTGGATGATGTCATCCGGCTTCATCTCGAGCGCTTTCTTCAGGGCCTGGTAACCTTCATGCGCGAGGTACACCTCGAGTGAGGCGGAGTCGGGAATCGCGAACCGCCGGGTGAGGACTTTCACCTCCAGCGGGCTGCCAGGCATCGGGTTTTGATGATCACCCACAAATCGGTCAAAGGTCGAAAGTTGAAAGTCGAAAGTCCAAACCCTAGGTTCTCGATCCCGGTTCCTTCTTCTTCAGCGCCTCGATGAGCGTATCCACCTTTTCGGGCGTGAGGTTTTCGTAGTAGTCGTAATTCACCTGCATGGCGGGCGCGCCGCAGCAAGCGCCCAGGCACTCCACCTCTTCCAGGGAGAACAGCCCGTCGGGCGTGGTCTGCTTGTGGCCGATGCCCAGCTTCTTTGAACAGTGTTGGAGGATTTCGTCGCCCCCGCGCAGCAGGCACGAGATGTTCGTGCACACCTGGAGGTTGTATCTGCCAGTCGGTTGGCGGCGCAGCATCGAGTAGTAGGAGATATCCTCGATGACCTCGATAGGCCGCACGCCCACCCGCCGCGCGATCTCCTCGATGGCCTCATCCGAAATGTAGCCGATTTCATCCTGGGCGAAGAGCAGCAGGGGAACGATGGCCGAGCGCTTCAGCGGATAGCGAGCGATGAGCCGATCGAATGTTTCCTTTAGGGCATCCGAGAGCATGGAAAGTCGAAATGCGAAAATCGAGAATGGAAACTCTTACCGAGTTTCAGGACTGCGTCCCCATATCTCAAATCACAACCGGGAACTGCCTGTCCTCTGCTCACTGAGTCTTAGCGATCAATCTCGCCCAACACCGTATCCAGGCTGGCGATACAAGCCACGACATCGGCGATCAGCCGGCCCTCGGCAATCTTCGTCAGAGCCTGCAAGTTGGCGAACGAGGGCGCGCGCACGTGGCAGCGCCAGGGCTTGGGCGAGCCGTCGCTGACGATGTAAAAGCCCAGCTCGCCGCGGGGCGACTCAATCGTCTGATAGACCTCGCCCACGGGCGGGTGAAACCCTTCGGTCACCAGCTTGAAGTGGTAAATCAGCGCCTCAATGGAGGTCTTCATGCTCTCCCGGTCGGGGAGCACGATGTGGGGCGCGTCCGCGCTGATCGGACCGTCGGGAAGACCTGCCATGGCCTGCCGCACGATTTTCAGCGATTCGCGCATCTCGTCCAGGCGCACCAGATAGCGGGCATATACATCGCCCTCGGGGCGCGTGGGAATGTGGAAGTCAAACTGGTCGTAGCTCGAATAGGGTTCGGCTTTGCGGATATCCCATTTGACGCCGGAAGCGCGCAGCGACGGTCCCGAGAGGCCCAGGGCGATAGCGTCGGGAGCAGAGATTTGTCCGACGCCCACGGTCCGGCGCAGCCAGATAGGGTTCTTGGTCAGCAAGGTTTCGTATTCCTCGAGGCGCCGGGGAAATTCGCCGACGAATTTCTCCACCCGGCGGAGCCAGTGGAGCGGGGGCTCCAGCGCCAGCCCGCCCACGCGGAAATAGCTGGTCATCATGCGCTGGCCGGAGACGAGCTCGAAGATGCGGAGAATATCCTCGCGCTCGCGAAAGCAGTAGAGGAAGACCGACATGGCGCCCAGCTCGAGGGCGTGCGTCCCCAGCCAGACCAAGTGGCTCTGGATGCGCGTCAGTTCGGTCAGCAGGACGCGGATCCACTGGGCGCGCCGCGGAATCTCCAAGCCGAGCAGTTTCTCGATGGCCAGACAAAACCCCAGATTGTTGGAGAGCGGGGCCAGGTAGTCCATCCGGTCGGTGAGCGTGATCCCCTGCGCGTAGGTCAGGTTCTCGAAGGATTTCTCGAAGCCGGTATGCAGGTAGCCGATATCGAAAAGGGCGCGCACCACGGTCTCGCCTTGCAGCTCCAGAACCAGGCGCAGCACCCCGTGGGTCGAGGGATGCTGCGGCCCCATGCTGAGGATGACCCTCTCTTCGTGCCCCGGAATCCTTTCCAGCGTTACCGGCATCAGCGATATCCCGTGAGCGGATAATCCTTGCGCAGCGGATGGCCTTCCCAATCCTCCGGCAATAAGAGACGGCGCAGGTAGGGGTGGCCCTCAAAGTGAATCCCGAACAGGTCGAAGACCTCGCGCTCGAAGGCGTTGGCGGCGGGCCAAATAGGCACCACCGACTCGATTCTCGGGTCATCGCCCGCGATGCGCACCTTCAGACGCAGGCGCTGGTAAGGGTCAAGGGAGAGGAGATGATAGACCACCGCAAAGCGCGGCTCGCTCGGATAACAGTCCACCGCCGTCACGTCTGACAAGTACTTGAAGGATAGGTCCGGCGCGTCCCGCAGCAACTCGCAGCTACGGCGCAAGCGGGCGCGGCGGATGAACACCGTCACTTCGCCGCGAAACTCGCGCGCGTCCTCGACGACGGCAGGGTCAAACTCCCGGAGTTTGTGTAACGCGCGGTTTGTAGCGAGTAGGTCGGACATAGCTCCGTTGCAGGACGGGGTCGGGCCGGCTGGCCCGAATCGCGGCTCGGGGCGTTCGCCTGGGTCGGTGTCCGTCTCCCGGGCCGCCGTTCACCATCTCCCGAAGTCAGCTGCTCCCCCTGTGACGATGGCCCCTCTAGCGGGTCCAATCCAAGGCGCCCTTTTTCCAGATATAGAGGTAACCTGCCAGCAAAATGACGATATATAGAAACATCTCGATAAAGCCGAACCACCCGAGGCTCCGGTAAACCACCGCCCAGGGAAACAGGAAGGCGATTTCCACGTCGAAGAGGATGAAAAGCATTCCCACCAGATAGAAGCTGATGGAGAAGCGCCCGCGAGCGTCGCCTACGGGAGTTATTCCACACTCGTAGGGGGAGAGTTTTTCGCGCGACGGGCGCTTGACTCCCACCCAGGCTGACAAGCCCATGATGGCGCCTGCCAGGACCACTACCACCACGAAGTGGACAAGGATGGGAAGATAACTTCCGAACATTTCAGCCCACGATAAAGGCGCTTAGATTACCTCAAAAGTCGCAGCAAGCGAAGTGGAAAATCGGCGCCGAAGTTTTTCCTTGCTTCAGGTGCACGACGCCGCTAAGATTTTATGGCGCCGGGCAAATCATCGCCGGAGAGCGCGGGGCGCGGCTTATGGTGACGGGATTCAACACCGACATCAAGCACAACGGGGTTGTGTATCACATCCAGACGGAACCCAGGAAGGACGCGGGTATCGAAACCGCGGTCTACGTGCGCGGAGCCGTCATCCACTCCCTTAAGACCTCCTACCAGGACTTCCTCAACTCGCCCGAATACAGTGACGAGAGACTAAAGCGGTTGTTAGAGGACCAGCATCGGCAGGTGATTGTGCGGATCCGGGCTGGGGAAATTCGCGGCTCCCAACCTCCCACCCCCGGCGCGTAGCGTGGAGATCAGGTTTTGATCACCATTCATCTGAACGGTGAGCCGCACGAAGTGGCCGAGGGGCTGACGCTGGCCGGCTTGCTGGAGAGGTTGCAGTTCCCGGCCGACCGGGTGGCTGTGGAACGCAACCGGGAAATCGTTTCCCGGCAGCATTGGGGCGTGACCGTGCTCGAAGCGGGCGACCGGCTGGAAGTAGTACACTTTGTGGGCGGTGGGTAGCACCCGCCGGCAGGGCAGAGGCCGCGCGGCGGCCGTTGGTGGACTGGTTGGGTTTTCTATGAGTGTCAACCCACAGGTTTCCCCGGCTCTCGTCTTCGTAACCCTGCTGATCAAGTTGGGGGTCCTGGCCTCCGTGGCCAGCATCATTGCCCGCTTCGGCCAATTCCGGCGCCTGCTGTTCATCGAGCAGCGGGGTCCCCGACAAAAACTTCTCTTTGCGGCGTATCTCGGTGTCCCGTTCATGCTGGGCGTGCTGGCGCGCTTGTTGGCCCGCTATCAGGGCACGGATGTGGATCTGGAAATCACGGTAGTGGCCGGCCTGCTGGGCGGGACCATTGTGGGGCTGGTGGTGGGAATGATGGTCAGCCTGCCGGCCGTGCTCATCGGACACGAAATCCTGGCGGCGCCGCTGGCCGTGCTGTACGCGGTGGTCGCCGGGTCGGCCCGTTGGGTCTGCCCGGACAAGGAGGAGGTTTGGAAGTTCACCCCCTTCATTGACCTCAGCCTATACCGCTCCATCAAGCGGCGCTTCCAGCATCCCGCCATGGATTGGCAGATCCTCTTCTTTCTCATCTGTGTGATCCTGGAAATCACCCGGATCACGCTCGGCCGCATGGCGCATGGCAGACTGTTTTATCTCGATTCCCCCCACCCCTGGACTAAAGTCCTGATCGTCCTGGGCACGGTGATCGGCGTAGGCCTGCTGCTGCGTATTTGGAACAACACGCGCATCGAGCGGAAGCTGGAGGAGCAGGAAAAAGTCCTCATGCAGGCGCGCGTGGACGCCCTCATCAGCCAGATCAATCCGCATTTTCTTTTCAATACCCTGAACACCGTCTCGTCGCTGGTGCGGTTTGACCCGGACACGGCGCGCACGGTGGTGCTGAAGCTCTCCAACATCCTGCGGCTCCGGCTGAAGGCCCAGATGCACTTCCTGCCGCTCAAGCAGGAGCTGGATTTCATCGATGATTATCTGGATATCGAGGTGGTGCGTTTCGGGCGCGATAAGCTCCAGATTCGCAAGGAGGTCGATCCCGAGACACTGGAAATGATCGTGCCCAGCATGGTGCTTCAGCCGCTGATCGAGAATGCCATCGGCCACGGCATCGGCCCCAAGATCGAAGGAGGAACCATCACGTTGCGCACCGCGCGGCGTAACGGCCGGCTGGCGGTGGAGATCATCGATGACGGCGTGGGAATTCCGGAAGAACGGCGCCCGGAGATTTTCGATTCGGGGATTGGCATCAGCAACGTGCGCGAGCGCCTGAAGGTGCTCTACGGGCAGGAATTCTCCTTCACGATTGAAAGTCAGCCGGGTAAGGGAACTTCCATTCGCCTGGAAATCCCTGAGGTTAGCGGTCCCGAGATGCCCCCTCCAACTGAGTCTGGCCCCACCGAGCGCTAGGTTTTCCTGTCAGGCACCCCTCCCGGAAGAAGTCTCGTGGCGGGCCAGGGCTGGCCCTTCCGGGGGGCGCAATCCTCTGCGGTGAAAATGCCGGCTGTGTTACTATTCTGCGCTCGCGCGCCAGGTGCATGGAGCACCTCGCTGGCCAGGACGCGGCATCGTGATCAGAGGTATTTTGGTTTCCCTCGCATTACAGTTCAAAGGAGTGGAGATCCGGTATGGCGAAGAATAAGCGCGGACGGGCAAAGAGGGCGCCGGCTTCCATGAGCATGATCGAGCCGCGGTTGCGCAACATCTACAAGAAGTTCTACAAGGAGAGTTACTTTGCACCCGGCGCACTGGACGCGAAGACGAAAGAGCTGATTGCCATCGGCTGCTCTCTGATCGCCAGGTGTGAGGGTTGCATTGAGGGACACATCAAGAAGGCCCTGGAACTCGGGGCGACCAAGGAAGAAATCAGCGATGCCATCGTAGTCGCCATCGGCATCGGCGCGGCCAGCGTGCTCGACGAGTCGGACAGGGCCGCCATCAAGCTGGACCTCCACCACTTTTAATAGCGCGTCTCTCAGCCTCGCCGGCGCCTGGGAGCCGGGAGCACGTATCCCGATTGGAACCCTCCCGGTTCGGTTGAAACAGCCCGGCAGCGCGCGGAGGAAGACGGTGGATTACCGGGTAGTCATCAATCTGTTTCTGCTGCTCTTCCTCGGCGTCGCAGATAATCAGGTGATTGCGGCGCTGTTACCGACGCTGGTCAGCTCTCTGGACATCAGCGTGGGAGCGGCCGGGCTGATGGTCGCCGCGTATTCGTTGGCTGCGGCCGGGGCGGCGTTCGCTGCCGGGCCGCTCTCGGACCATTACGGTCGTCGGCGATTCCTGCTGGCCGGAGTCCTGGTGTTTGGTGTGGCGTCGTGGCTCTCGGCGCGCAGTCAGAGTTTTCCCGAGCTGATGCTGGCCAGAGCGCTCACCGGCCTGGCAGCGGGGACGATCTCCACCTGTTCTATCGCCTTTGCCGGGGACTGGTTTGCCTACGCCGTGCGAGGCAGAGCGATTGGCCTGGTTTCTTCCGCTTACTTCGCGGCGCCCATCGTCGGCGTGCCGCTGGCTGCGCAGATTGCCGACCGCTTCGGATGGCAGCGAACATTTCTGTTTTTCGCGGCGCTGGCTTTCGGCATAGCCTGCGTCTCGCTTGGGCTGCCACGCGAGCCAGCGCGCTCCCAGCCGTCGTCGCACAAAATCAGTGCTACAGCGCAAGCCTTTCGTTCGTTTCTCGTCCGGCGCGACACGGTGGCGGCCCTAGGAATAGCTTTCCTTGTGTCCGGCGGCCTGGCGGGGTTCATCACTTACATCGGCCAGTGGCTGAACAACCGCTTCGACGTGCCCACGCGGACGATTGGATGGGTTTTCATGCTCGGCGGCCTGGTGGCAGTGGCGGGCGCGCCGCTCGGCGGGATTCTCTCCGACCGATGGGGAAAGCGCGCGGTCTCGATTGTGAGCAACGTGCTGCTGGCCATTTCCGTGGCGCTTATCCCGTTCCTGCGCTGGGGGATCTGGCTGCTTGTGGTATTTGCCACCACCAGTCTGAGCGCGGCATTCCGCCAGGGCCCGCTGACGGCCCTGATGACGGAAATGGTTCCCGCCGCCCGGCGCGGGACGTTTATCGCCCTGCGCAACATCTCCTCACAATTAGGCATCGGGGCGGTGGCCCTGGCGGGCGGGATGCTCTATCAACGTCATGGCTACGTCGCGGTCACCACGCTCTGCGCGGCGATGACGGCGCTGGTGGCGATTCTGCTCACCACGCACATTGCCGAGCCTCAGCCCTTGGGGGAAGGCTCCCCGCGGTTGTGACGCTCGTCGCCGGGCGGCGAGCTACGGCGGAAAGCCTGCGGCCAGCGGGGCGGCAGATTCCGGCCAACACGCACGGACCGAGCCAAGCAGCCATGATTGCACGCCTCAGGTGAGTTCATTGCCGACGGGTACAAAGGTATGGAAAGTTACGCGGCGCGTGCTCGTGATCTTAGGCGTGCTGGGGGCGGCGTTTTTCCTCGTTGTTGTTCCCTGGTTTTTCACGTACATCCTGACCCGGGGTCGATTCCACTATCCCGACCCGAACGACGGTAAGACCCCTATCTCCTATGGCCTCAACTTCCGCTGGATCGAGTTTTTGGCGACCGACGGCATCCGGCTCAAGGGTTGGTACGTTCCGGGGGCGGGGAGTACCCGTGGAACGATCATCTTCTGTCATGGCCTGAACCGCACGCGCACGGAAATGCTGCCTATGGCGGCCTTTGCCCAGACTCAAGGCTACAACGGCCTGCTTTTCGACTTTCGGCATTCCGGTCAGAGCGAGGGCGAGATCACCACGCTCGGCTATCAGGAGCGGCGGGACGTGGTGGGCGCGGTGCGCTATGCCTTGCAGGAGGGGAAGGCCGCCCGCCCGGTGATTCTTTGGGGTGTTTCGATGGGCGCCGCAGCCGCGCTGATGGCGGCAGCGGATTCGCCGGACGTTGACGCTGTGATTTCGGACAGCAGTTTCCTCTCTTTCCGCGACACCGTCGCGCATCACCTGAAGCTCTTCCTCCGCTTGCCGGCTTTCCCGCTGGCCTACGAAGTGATGTATTGGTCGGCCTGGCGCGGCGGCTTCAGCCCGTCGGACCTCGACCTGGAGAAGGCCGTAGGCCGCATCGGATCCCGGCCCATCTTGTTTGTGGCCGTGGAAGAGGACCGGCGAATGCCCCCGGCCATTGCGCGCACGCTCTACGCGCGAGCTGCGAGCCCGCAGAAGGCGTTGCTCGTTCTGCCCGGCCGCCGCCACGGCGAGGGGTTCAATAAGGCCACAGAACAGTACAAGCGTGCCGTGAGCCAGTTCCTGAGCGCCCTGCCGGCGGGGAAACCATGATTTGCACCAGGCCGGGGCTTCGCTGTACGGTGTTGGCCGGCCCTGAGCTACTTTGAGCAGTCATCAAGGCCTTCTGGCATAATAGGCGTGGCATTCGGCGCGCGTCTTCCATAACCGGGTAGAGGAGACTATCTCATGATGCGTATGTCACATCGCATGATGTTCTGGCTGAGCGGCTTGATTCTGGCCGGTACATTGCTAACGCCCGGCGATAGCGGATTAAGGGCTCAACGGGCCTTCGCAAGCCCACCGGAGTCGGAACGGTCCGCAGGGAGCCAGATCAATAAGGACAGGATGCTCGCGAACATCAAGGTGCTGGCCTCGGATGAGTACGAAGGCCGCGCGCCCGCTTCGAAAGGTGAGGAGTTGACCACGGCCTTCCTGGAAGAACATCTGAAGTCGCTAGGGCTGAAGCCGGGCAATCCCGACGGCACCTATTTTCAAAAGGTGCCGATGGTGGGCATCACCACGGACCCGGGAGCGCAATTCGTGTTTGCGCAGGCCGAAACCGGGAACAAGCTGACGCTTCGCTACGGCGATGATTTCATGGGCTGGACGAAGCGCGAACAGACGGGGGTCAGCATGGACTCGGACCTGGTGTTTGTAGGCTACGGCGTGGTGGCACCCGAGTACCAGTGGGACGACTACAAGGGCGTGGATGTAAAAGGCAAGGTCCTGGTGATGCTCATCAACGACCCGCCGGTGCCTGACCCGCGTGACCCGGCGAAACTGGACGAGAAAGTCTTCAAGGGCCGGGCCATGACCTACTACGGGCGCTGGACTTACAAGTACGAGATCGCGGCGCTGAAGGGAGCAGCGGGCTGCCTGATTATCCACGAGACAGGGCCGGCCGGATATCCCTGGGGTGTGGTCAGGGCCAGCAACACGGGCGAGCAGTTCGACTTGGTGAAAGCCGACAAGGGAATGTCGCGCGTCGCGGTGGAGGGTTGGATCACGTACGACAAGGCCCAGGCGCTATTCGCGCTGAGCGGCAAGAATCTGGAGGCGCTGAAAAAGGCGGCGGTGGAGCGCAACTTCACCCCGGTCCCGCTCGGCACCCGGGCTTCGCTGACGCTGAAGAACCAGGTTCGCACCATTGATTCGAAAAACGTGATCGCCAAGCTCGAAGGCCGTGACCCCAAACTCCGGGGTGAGTACGTGGTCTACATGGCCCACTGGGACCACTTTGGCATCGGCCCGGCGGTGAATGGCGACAAGATTTATCACGGCGCGGAGGACAATGCTTCCGGGGTTGCCGGAATGCTCGAAATCGCCCACGCGCTTACGCAGGTGCAGCCGCAGGCGCGGCGCTCCATCCTGTTTCTTTTCGTCACCGCCGAGGAGCAAGGGCTGCTGGGCTCGCGTTATTACGCCGAACATCCGCTTTATCCGCTCGAGAAGACACTGGCGGCGATTAACATGGATGGGCTCAACGTTCTGGGAAAAACGAAAGACCTCATTGTGGTCGGTCTCGGCATGTCCACCCTGGATGAGTATGTCAAGGCCGTGGCGGCAGAGCAGGGCCGCGTGGTGAAGCCGGATGCCGAGCCCGAAAAGGGCTTTTACTACCGCTCCGACCACTTCAACTTTGCCAAGCAGGGCGTGCCTGCGCTCGATCCGGGTGCAGGCATCGACTTCGTGGGCAAACCGGAGGGCTGGGGTTTGGAGATGCGGGACCGCTACACGGCGCAGGACTATCACAAACCCTCCGATACGGTGAAGCCGGATTGGGACCTGAGCGGGGCGGTCGAGGACTTGCAGCTTCTGTTCACGGTGGGCTATCGCGTGGCCAATGCCAACAAGTATCCCACCTGGAATCCTGGGACCGAATTCAAAGCTAAACGCGAGGCGATGCGAAGGACAGTGCAGAGTGACAAGTGACGAATGACGAATGACAAGTGACCAGCGTTCCAGTTCCGCTCCGTCATCAGCCGCTCGCGCCATGCTTGTGAGAACTGGCAGCTGGCTACTGGCAACTGACTACTGAAAAGGAGGTCCGGCATGTCTCCCAAGCCCGAAGGAACTCCGAGCGTGCGGAGTCCTTATGTCATGCTGTTGTATCGTGTGCTGTTTGTTCTTGCGGCACTCGTGGTTGCGCGCTTCGTTTTGGAGGCGGCGGGTGTGCCCTGGGACGTAACGCGCTACGTTTCAAGCAACGCAGCCTTGTTCCTGATGGCCATCTACTTGGCGGCGGTGGCCCCGCTCCGAGGCGGCATCCAGAAGTTCCACCAGATCTTTCTTCCGGCGCTGATCCTGTCGGTCTGGACTGCTGCCTGGGTGATTCTCGCCACCTTGGTTTCCGGGGTGTTCCGTTTGAAAGGCAGCCATTTCGCGACCCCGGCTGATTACGGGAACTGGGGACATCTGGGCGGCCACATCCTCGGGCACGTGGTGGAGGTGGGAATATTGTTTCTCCTGGTCGCGATCTTGATGGCCTTGACCCATCTTCTCTGGCGCTGGCCACTCACGGTAGGACCGGGGGCAATGTTGGGAGCCCTGGTCGTCATCCGTTACTGGGTGGAGGCCATGGGCTTGGAGGCGTCGAGGGCCGGGGCTTGGAGTTCGACAGTCGGCGTCCTCCTGGCCGCTTTCTATCTGGGTGGAATCGCGCCCCGTTTAGGCGAGGCCGGAGAAAAGTCGCTGTTCATCAACAGCCTCGTCATCGCCTGGGTCTGGCGGGTGTGGGTTTTTCTCGCCACGCTCCTGAGTGCTGCCGTGCCCTTCTATAAGACCCATTTCTTCGATCCTTCCCAGGGCCAGGTGGCGGAACGTCTGCTTCGATCATTTGGTGGTGGCGTGGTGGTCGAGGGTTTCATCTGGGGCGTAATCGTGTGGGCGATTGCTCGATGGATCGCCCGCGCCACGCGGCCTAGCGAAGCGTAGCAGCGGCCCTGCGTTTGGCCGGGGGGCGGGCTCGCCGTGCCCCCGCGGGAGGGCCGCAAGGTTCGTCTTCTACTGGCTGTTCAACAGACGTTCGTAGAGCTTTTCGTAGAGCGGGATGATCTTGGTGGAACAGAACTGGGCGAGGGCCCGCTGGCGGGCGGCCTTGCCCATCCCCTTTTGCCGTTCGGGGTTGGTGAGGATGTCGAGGGCGCGCGCGGCCATGGTTCTGACATCCCTGGGCGGCACCAGGTAACCCTCCACGCCATCCGTAATGATTTCCGGTATTCCCCCCACCCGTGAGCAAACCGCGGGGACGCCGCAGGCCATGCCTTCCAGCGCCGCCAGGCCAAAGGACTCCAGGTCACTGGGCAGGAGCAGCACATCCGCAAAACTCAGCAACTCCTGGACCTGGTTCTGTTTGCCCTGGAAGATGACGTCGCGCGTCAGACCCTTCTCCCGGACCAACCACTCGGCAGTAGTGCGCTCGGGCCCATCGCCGATCAGGAGCAGCTTGGCCGGGATCTCGCGGCGCACCAGGGCGAAGATCTCAATGACGTCGGGAATCCGTTTCACGGGGCGGAAGTTGGATAGGTGCACCAGTATCTTCTCGTCGTCGGTAGCGAATTCCTGCCGCCGTGGATTGCCATCTCGGGGCCGGAAAACCTCGCAGTTGACGAAGTTGGGGATTACCTCGACCGGCCGCTGCACCTCGAATTCCCGCACGGTGACTTGCCGCAGGTAGTCGGAGATGGCGGTCACGGCGTCGCTCTGTTCGATGGAGAAGCGCGTGATGGGAAGATAGGAACGGTCCATCCCGACCAGCGTGACGTCAGTGCCGTGCAGCGTGGTGACGAAGGGCAGCTTGCGCGGTGCCAGCATGGCCCGTGCCAGATAGGCACTGACCGAGTGGGGAATCGCGTAGTGAACGTGCAGCAAGTCCAGGCTTTCGTCCACAGCCACGTTGTACATCTGGGTGGCCAGCGCCAGCGTGTAAGGGGGATGGTCAAAGAGCGGATAGTTCAGCATTTCCACTTCATGGAAGTGGATGCGCCCCGAAGCCTCGCTCATCCGCACCGGAACGGCGTAGCTGATGAAGTGGACCTCGTGGCCGCGCGTGGCCAACTCTAGCCCGAGTTCCGTGGCTACCACGCCACTCCCACCATACGTGGGATAACAAGTGATGCCGATGCGCATGAGGCTGCGGGTAATCCGCCCTGTTCCCGCCAGGAGCTATGAGGGAGGGGGCGCCTTCTTCTTTTCTGCGCCGCCACTGGCGGCCAAAACCACAATCTCGGTTACCGTACGCCGGTCTTTCTTTTGCTCAAAGTAAACGATGATAATGGTCCCCGGCGGCAGTTCCTGGAGCTTGATTTTCCTGCCCTGGGCCATCGAGACTGTCGTGCCCTTCTTCACCGGAAAAACCTCGGTGGCACCCCCCTCAACTGTCTCCACCTTGAGCAGATTCCGCTTCAGGTCTACCGACTGCACTCTGCCGCTAAAGGCCAAGCGCGTCGTTCCCCCTGCGATCTTGCCGAGAACCGGAACTCGGCTGCGTCGTTCCCCCTGCCCGCGCGCCGGGACCGTTGCGCCGGCCGTCGTCAGCCCGCAAAGCAGAAAGACTGCAACGGGCCGGAACCAGCCCGGGGTCCGAGCCACGCGGTTCACGATCTGAGAACGAGTGTGAGCGCGACAGCGCCGTTGGCCGCCGGGCTTCGCCACGGTGGGAGAGGCAGGCGGATCAGCACGAGGGATCGAAAACCGGTTCACCTCAGTGCCCCCTTGATGCATGTTCATCCTAGAAAGGTCGCCGCGGACTGTCAAGCGTCCTGCGTCAAAGCTTCAGCGGCGGGTGCGCTTCCCCCGGGGCAACGAGCGCCGCGGTGCTGCCGGCGGCCCGGTGCAGGACGCCCAGAGTTCAGAATTACTCGATGTTGGGAAAGCCGTTCCCGTTCCCACCCTCGCGGAACTCCGGATCCTTGTACATGTAGCGGACCGCCGATTTCATAATCAGCAGGTTGGGCTCGTTCTGCCGGTGGACCTTGATGCAGTTCTTGTCGTACCACTCGATGACCCCGTGAATGATCTCGCCGCCATCGAGCACCACCACCATGCGCGTGCGGGCCTGCATCTGCTTAATATAGTAAAAGTTTTCGGCACTGGTTTGTTCCGGCGGCGTGGGTTTCCTGCGCTGGATACGCGTCCCCAGCTGGTCCTGGATCTCAGACAGTGTTGGTCGGATTAGTTTGCGATTCAATGCTCCATTCTCCTTCAGCCCCCTTCGAGGGGGTCAGACGTTCAGTCGCGCCCGAGGGAATCTCTTCGAGGCACCCAGCCCACAGGTCTCACCGCGGGCAACTCGGTTTCCTACGTCTCAAGAAAAGCCAGGCACGGGAATTGGTGCGACTGCGCAAAAGTCTACCACATGCCCTTCGCCCTCGCAATGGGAAAGTACACTCCCCGGCGGCAAGCCCGGATGTGATGCCCCTTACACGTGAATCCGCTCCGCAGATCTTCCGGTCAAACCCTACTGGCTTTAGATGCAATGGGGTAGGGCCAGGATTCCCGCCCGTTGGCTGGGAATTTGAGGGCGTTCACCGGAGGTGGCGGAGAGTTGTCCCGTTACTCCGCCGCATGAATGCAGGTCGAGGTAGCGCATCTATAAGGTCGGAGTTGTCGTCTGACTCCGCGCCGCTATTACGTCGCTGGCGCTGCGCTGCTGGCGGGATTTTCCAGGACGTCCAATGCCACGGCCTCCAGCCCCAGTTGCTGGTTCACATTGCGCACCTGGAGCCGGTAAGCTTCGTCCAAGCCTTCCTTAAGCCTCTCGATGCTTTCCAATCCCAGTCTTGCTGCCCAGGTTCTGAGCCGCGGCAACGCATCCACATTGACCACCTGGGCCTGCGGGCCGGCCAGCGCGATCTGGACAAGATCCCGCAGCAGGGCATAGCCGGTTTTGAGGGTTTCCTCGAAGTCGTCGCGATTCTCGGTGAGGGCCTTGGTGGAGTCGAAAAGGGCCTTCCAGTCCGGGGCGGCCGTGGGCTCGGGGGCGCGCGCGGAGAGGGCCGTCAGGAAGTCGAACCAGGGACGGCGGCGCCGCTCGAATTCGGCCAGGTCGAAGCTCTTGGCTTTGACGATACTTCCGGCGGCCACGCGCGCGGCCAGCGCGCGCTGGGCCTTGGGGACGCGGCCCTCCTCCGCCAGCAGCGCGCTGAGCGTTGACTCGTCCACGGGCTGAAAGGCCACGCGCCGACAGCGCGAACGGATGGTCGGCCGCAGTTCGTAGGCATTGGGGCAAACCAGGATAAGCGTGGTGGTTTCCGGCGGCTCCTCCAGGACCTTCAGCAGCAGGTCGCTGGCTTGCCAGTGGATCGCTTGGGCTTCGTCGATGACGAAGACTCGACGGGGAAACTCAAAGGGATGCGTGTAAGCCACGCTGCGCAGTTGGCGTATCTGCTCGATCAGGATGTAGCGCGTGATGGGCTCGATCAGTTGGAGGTCGAAATAAACGAGGCCTTCGACGCGCTTTGCCGCGTCCTTGCTTTCCCCGCGCCGGGCCAGGTCTTCGCGCGTGGCGGCCAGCATCTCCTCGGCCTTGCGGCAGCGGACACACACGCCGCAGAAGTCGTCCGGGCCACGCTCGCAGTTCAGGGCCTTGGCCAGCATCAGGGCCAGAGTTTTCTTTCCCACGCCGTCCGGGCCGGTAAAGAGCAGCGCGCCGGGCAGCCGGCTGCTCGCGAGCATGCCGCGTACCGCGGCTACGGCTTCGGGGTTGCCAATGAAGGTTTCAAATCCCATGGTTTTTCGGGGTTCGGATTTAGGGATTCGGGACTAGGCGTTCGGGCGCGAGCGTCCGGCCTGAAATCGCCGCGTTTCCCCGAATCCCGAAACCCGAATCTGTTGTTATTGCCGCCGACCAGCCAAGAATTCACCGACCAACCTGCGAATTTCCGCCTGCACTTCAGCCACGGGCCGATCCGCGCGCACCACCTTCACGCGGCGCGGTTCCTGCCGGGCAATGGCGAGATAGCCGTTGCGCACGCGCGCGTGGAACGCCAAGCCTTCCGCCTCGAACCGGCCGCGCGCCGAATTGCGGCGCCGTTCGCGGCCTTGGGCGCGCTCGAGCGACACGCGGGGGTTCAGGTCGAGGACAATCGTCAGGTCAGGTTGTGTTTCGCCGCAGACGACGCGGTCGAAGGCCCGGACGGTCGCCACTCCCAGCTTCCGGCCGTAGCCTTGATAGGCGAATGAGGCGTCGTTGAAGCGGTCGCTGACCACCAAGTCGCCGCGTGCCAGGGCGGGCCGCACCACTTCCTCCAGGTGTTGCGCGCGGGCGGCGTACATCAGGGCCAGCTCAGCAACCGGTGCCAGCCGCTGCGTGCGCGAAGCCAGGAGGATGGCGCGCACCTGCTCGCCTACCCGCGTGCCCCCGGGCTCGCGCGTGGCGCAGATCCGGTAGCCAAGCCGCTTGAGGTGCTTGACCAGTTGGCGGAACTGCGTGCTCTTTCCTGTCCCGTCGATCCCTTCGAGCGTGATGAATATGCCGCGGCGCTTCAATTTAGGGCTGGACCTGCCGAGTAATGTCGAGAACGGCCGACAGGAAACATCATAACATTCGCTGTTCCTGTGTCACAAGGCTGGCCGCATGCGGGGACGGGGCTCCTCCCAAGGATTCTGGGAGGTGGTAGAATGGCGCGTCTTCTCGGGAGACGATTGTGGACATTGTGGGCAACATCGCGCGGATCCGGGAACGGATTGCTGCGGCGTGTCTTCGCGCGGGGCGGCGTCCGGAGGACGTGAAGCTGGTCGCCGTCTCGAAAACCGTCTCGCCGGAACTGATCCGGCAGGCCTTCGACGCCGGGCTGCGCGATTTCGGCGAGAACCGCATCCAGGAGGCTGAGGCCAAGCGCCCAGCGCTGGCGGACCTGGAAGCCAGCTGGCACCTAGTGGGGCATCTCCAGACCAACAAGGCCAAGCCCGCTTGTGAACTTTTTCACTGGATCCATTCCGTGGAGTCGCTGCGGCTTGCCCAGAGGCTTGACAAGGTCGCTCCGCCCAGCGGGCGGCTGCCCATCCTGCTGGAAGTGAATCTTGGTGAAGAGCCCAGTAAGTTTGGCGTGCGCGAAGAGGAAGTGGTGGAGTTGGCGGAGCACGTTGGACGGCTTCCCAGTCTCGAGCTGCGGGGGTTGATGGTTATTCCGCCCTTCTTCGAAGATCCCAACCAGGGGCGCCCGTTTTTTCGCCGCTTGCACGAACTGGCTGCCACCATTGCGTTACAAAACTTGCCGGGTGTTTCCATGCAGGAACTTTCGATGGGGATGAGTCACGACTTCGAAGTGGCCATCGAAGAGGGCGCAACGATAGTGCGAATAGGCACGGCGATCTTCGGGCCGCGGTAGCGGCGGGCTTTGGCCCGGCAAGGGGACCCGGGGGAAATCAAAAATCAAAAAGCAAAAGGCAAAGATGGAGAACACCTGATAGCTGACGGCTGATGGCTGACTGCTGAGAACTGGCAACTGGGAACCGGCAACTGACAATGCCTGAATTCCGAATCGAGCGCGAGAACGTGAGCTTCTGGCTGAAGGTCAAGCCGCGCTCGGCCAGAGAACGCCTTACGAGGGATTCTTCAGGTGAATTGCAGCTGGAGCTGCACGCGGCCCCGAGCGGGGGACAGGCTAACGAAGCGTGCGTTCGATTCTTCGCGCGCGCCTTGCGGCTGCCGCAGGCTTGCGTGGTGATTCTTTCCGGCCACAAGTCTCGGCGCAAACTCATCCGCATCACGGGGCGGTCCGCGGCGGAAACCGTCACGCAGTTGAAGAAGCTCGCGCGTAGCCGCGCGTAGCGGCGGGCTTCAGCCCGCCAGGACGTCAGATGGGAAGGGAAGTCAAAAATCAAAAGGCAAAAAGCAAAAATCAAAAATGGCGAACACCTGAGAGGTGACAGCTGATAGCTGAGAGCTGACGGCTGGCGACTGAGAACTGACCACTGGCCACTGGCAACTGACTACTGGCCACTGGTAACTGACAGGAGGTTATCGTGAGCTTTCGCGAGCGGCTCGAGGAAATTCGCGCGGGCTTTACGGCCCCCTTCTGGGTGGCCAACGTCACGCAGCTTTTCGAACGCCTGGCATACTATGGGGCGACTGCGGTCCTCGCGATCTACCTCAGTGAACAACTGCATTTTTCCAAGGAGCTCACTGGCTGGATGATGGGGATCTTCGGATTTGTGGTGTGGTTTCTGCCGGTGCTGGGCGGCACGCTGGCGGACCGCTTCGGTTTTCGACGCGCGCTGATGTTTGCCTACCTGGTGATGACGATCGGGTATTTCCTCCTGGGTTCGGTCTCCGCTCCTTGGATCCAGGCGGCTCGCCACGCTCTGACGGACAAGTGGCTGGTGCTGGGCGTCCTAATGATCCCTGCGCTGGGAGCCGCGGTGGTGAAGCCGTGCGTGGCGGGGACAACGGCGCGGGCCTCTGCGGAGAGTGTTCGCTCCATCGGCTATTCGATTTACTACACCCTGGTGAATGTGGGTGGCACCCTGGGACCTGTCATGGCCTGGCTGGTGCGAACGAGGCTGGGCATGGAAAACGTCTTCCGCGTTTCCGCTCTCAGCATGTTTTTGATGTTTTGCGTAACGCTCGTGTTCTTCCGCGAGCCGGCGCAGTCAGGCGAACAAAAGGTGACGAGTGTCGCCGCCGCGCTCAAAAATATGTTCGTCGTCCTGGGTAATCTCCGATTCGTTTTGTTTCTCCTCATTTTCTCGAGCTTCTTTGTGGTCTTCTGGCAGGAATTCATTTCCGCGCCGCTGTTTTTGCGGGGCTATGTGGACCCGAATGCTAACGCGGACCTGCTGCTTTCGATTGACGGTCTGACGGTGATCTGTTTCCAGATTCTGGTCAGCTATCTGACCAGGAAAATTCCCGCCTTCTCCGCCATGACGCTCGGGCTGCTCATCATGAGCCTGTCCTGGCTGATTCTGGCTATACACCCGACGACGGTCGGATTCATCGTGACGCTCGTGGTGCTGGCGTTCGGCGAAATCACCCAATCGGCGCGCTACTATGAGTATATTTCGCGGCTCGCACCCTCCGGCCAGCAGGGACTCTATATGGGTTACGCTTTTCTGCCCATTGCGATCGGGTATTTCATCGCCGGGCCGCTGGGCGGTTACCTCCTTCACTACTTTGGCGATGTCTTGCACCGGCCGCAGCAGATGTGGTGGGTCGTAACGGGAGTTGGGATCGCCGGCGCGGTGCTCATGGTGGTTTACGACAGGGTTTTCAAGCCGGGCAAAGGACAGGGGCTGGGGACTGGGGGCTAGGGAGCAGGTTGACCGGCAGGAACGCTCCGAGGGCCGCTGTGCGTTTTTGGGGGCTAGTTACCAGGAGAAATCTGAGGAGGTTCCATGGATCTCAATGCTATTCAGGGCGCGTTACGCGAATCAAATCTCGATGGCTGGCTCTTCTATGACCACCACCATCGCGACGCGATTGCTTACCGGGTGCTCGGGATCGCGCCCAAGATGTGCACGCGGCGGTGGTACTACCTAATTCCTGCCGAAGGCGAACCTGTCAAAGTTGTGCATCGCATTGAGCGCGGTAACCTCGACGGGCTGCCGGGCGCCGAGCTGCAGTATTCTTCGTGGAAGGAGCAGCGCGAGTCTCTGAAAAGGATTCTGTATGGGAAGCATCGCATCGCCATGCAGTATTCAGCGCTCAACGATATTCCTTACGTGGGGCTGGTTGATGCCGGCACTATCGAGCTCGTGAAGAGTTTCGGCGTCGAGGTTGTCTCCTCCGCGGACCTAGTCCAGCTATTCGAAGCACGCTGGTCGGACGCGGCGCTGGCCTCGCATCTCGCCGCCGGAAAGGTCATCCACGCCGCGGTGCGGGTGGGTTTTGGGATGATCCGGGAAGCAGTGCGTGCCGGGAAGGGCATTGGTGAGTACGATGTCCAGCAGGAAATGGCGCGCCTATTCGAGGCGCACGGTGTTGTCTCCGACGAACCACCCAATGTATCGGTCAATCGCAACTCCGCGAATCCTCACTATTTGCCCACCCGGGAGAGCTCGCAGCCGATTCGCGCCGGTGACTTTGTGCTCCTGGATGTTTGGGGAAAGCTCAACAAGCCCGGCGCCGTCTATTTCGACATCACCTGGACGGGGTACGTGGGCGAGGAAGTTCCTCGCCAGTACGCTGAAATCTTCGAAATCGTCCAGGGGGCGCGCGACGCGGCGGTGAATTTGGTCCAACAGGCCATGCGGGAAGGCCGCCCTCTGCGTGGCTACCAGGTGGATGACGCGGCGCGGGGCGTCATCGAGCGCCACGGTTACGGTGAGTTCTTCGTGCATCGCACGGGGCACTCCATCGGGGAAGATGTCCACGGCAACGGGGCCAACATGGACAACTTCGAGACGCGCGACGATCGCCGGATCATTCCGCGCACTTGCTTTTCGGTGGAGCCGGGAATTTACCTTCCAGAGTTCGGCGTGCGCACTGAAGTCAACGTCTATGTTGAGGAGCACGATGCGCGAGTGACCGGAGAAGTGCAGCAAGCCGTGGTTCCGATTCTATCGCAGCCGGCTGAATAGCGAGGTGCGCCGCCCCTTGCTTGTTGGCAAGGGTTCTCTTGCCCACAATTTGCCTTGTCAGGTGCCAAGCCGTGCCCGTTGTGGCCTCGGGGATTGTCAGCGCAGGAGTGGGGTGTTAGGATTTCGGGGCGCGCGAGACTGTGGCGCCTGCCTTGAGCGGGCGCGAAGCGATTCAAGCTCTTTTCTACGAGGTAGAGCGTGAGACCAAAAACACTGGTTCGACAGTTTGGGATCCTGGGAATGCTGCTGGCTGTAACCGCACCCGTCCTGGCCGAGCGTCCGCCCGCGAAGCCGGCAAAGGTCTTTCCCTACGCCATCCACAAGAAGACGCTGGCGAACGGCCTCGACGTGGTGGTGATCGAGACGCCGGAATTCAAGAACGTGCTCAGTTACAACACGCTGGTGATGGCCGGGTCGCGCAATGAGCTGGAGAAAGGGAAGACTGGCTTGGCGCATCTGTTCGAGCACATTCTCTTCCGCCACGCCTACAAGGGCCAGGTAGGTGCTTACCAGGACCTGATGGAGCGTCTGGGGACGCATAACAACGCTTGGACGTGGTTTGACATCACTTTCTATCACCCCTTGAGCTTCACCTCGAATCTCGCCGGGCGCACGCTGGGCGCCGAGCAACTGCCGGGGGTGATAGAGCTGGAGGCGTCGCGCTTCGCGGCGCTGGATTTCAACGAGAAGATTTTCAAGACCGAAACCGGGGCCGTGCTCGGTGAGTACCGCAACAGTTCCACGTTCCCGACGTTGCGGATGAGCGAGCGCCTCCTGGCGCTGGCTTTCCCGGATCACCCTTACGGCCACGAGACCATCGGCTACTACGAAGACGTCGTCGCGATGCCAGATCATTACGAAGCCGCGCGGGCGTTCTACGACACTTACTACCGGCCCAACAACTGTGTGCTGGTAATTGCCGGCGACGTGAAGGCGGACCAGGTTTTCGCGCTGGTGGAAGCGCGTTACCGGGACTGGCAGGCCAAGCCGGCCGCGGCGGTGCCCGCCGCTGCGCCGCTCCAGGGACCGAAACGCGAGCACGTGGGCTGGCCGGTGGATGTCGCGCCGCGGCTTTACGTTGCCTATCGACAGCCGCGCTTTGAGACCGCATCCGTGGAGACGGCCGTGGGCCAGTTGCTCGCTGAGCTGCTGGTTTCGCGCTCGGCGCCCCTCTACAAGAAGTTGCGCTTCGAGAAGCAGACGGTCAGCGAGTTGGCCTTCGGTGAGGGAACCCAAGGGTTCGAGAGTTTCGACCCGCGGCTGGCCATCTTCGATACGCAGCTCTTCAAGGAGCAGTACGCGCCGAAGGGTGCGGCCTACTTCGATGAGGTTATCCGCGACATCGAGCAGGGAGCGGAGGATTTGAAGCAGTTCTCGCGGCAAAAGGACGCGAAGCAAATCCTCCAGACCCTGAAGAGCAAGTATCGCTACGACTTCCTGGCGGCGATGTCGAGCCCGGCCGCTATCGCGCAGATCCTTGCTTGGTACTACCGCTTCGAGCGCGATCCCGAAGTTTTCGAGAAGTTGCTGGGGTCGGTGGAGCGGCTCCAGCCCAAGGACGTCGACGCTTTTGCCAGGAAATACTTCGTGCCGCAAAACCAAGTGATCATCACCCTCGCTTACCAGGCGGCGAGGGCGGAGAAATAGGGTCTGTCTGACGCCGGCCCGGCACTTGCCGGGCCTGGCAAACGCGGCTTGTGGGTCGGGGGCGTGGCGTTGGCTTGAACGCGGAGGATTGAGTGGTGAACATGCAACGCAGAGTTTTATTGGTCCTTCTCGCACTGGCGGTGCCGTTCGCATTGGCGGCACAGCAACCTAAAGTGGTGACGGTCGATTCCTCGTCACCCCTGCTGGAAGTGAAAGTAATGGTCAAGGCCGGCTCCGCGGCCGACCCGGCAGGACAGGAAGGTCTGGCGTACATGACCGGCCGCCTGCTGCTCGAAGGCGGATACGGCGATCCGAAGAAGCCTGTCACCAAAGGACAACTCGCAGAAATCACGCGGCCCTGGGGCGAGGGCGCTTATCCCCAGGTGCTCGTCGGCAAGGAGACCAGCACTTTTTCGGCCACGATCCCACGCGAGGTCTTCACTGATTACGTGGCCCGCGTCCTGCGGCCGCTGTTCACCGAGCCCCTGTTTGCCTCGGCTGAACTCGACCGGGTACGAAGAGAAACACTGGAAGAAATCCGCTCCGCTTTGCGTTTCCAGCGGATTGAGCTGCTGGGACTACTTGCCTTGGACAACGACATCCACAATGGCACCTCTTACGCTCATCTGATAGAGGGGACGGTGCGCGGGCTGGAGCAGGTGAAGTCCGAGTCAGTGAGGGGCTTCTATCGGACCTGGTATCGACCGGAGAACCTCACCCTCGCGGTAAGCACAAAAGATGCGGCGATTGTCAACGGACTCCGGGAAGCGCTGGCGGGTGTTGGCCAACGTGCTGGCGATGCGGCCGCGCTCAGTCCGCGCGCCGTCGAAGCCCCGCCGCTGGTCACGGGCCGGCATGTCACCATTATCGGCCTGCCGAAAGCCATCGCCACCGGCTTGCACGCGGGGTTTCCGATCCCTGTGACCCGCGCGGACCCGGATTTCTGGCCGCTTTATGTGGCCAACGTCTGGTTCGGAACGCATCGCGACAGCTTCTCACACCTCTACCAGGTCATCCGGGAGGAACGCGGTTACAATTACGGAGACTATTCCTACATCGAGTATTTTGAGGGACGCCCGATGTATATGTTTCCTCCCACGAATTCGCCGCGCCGCTACCAGTACTTCAGCATCTGGATCCGCACGGTGGGCCATGACTACGCGCACCACCTGATGAAAGCCCTCACCTGGGAACTGGAGAATGTGGTGCGCAACGGATTGACCCCGGAGCAGGTCGAAGCAGCCAAAAACAAGGCCCGGGTCCTTTACCTGAGCCTGGCGGAAAACGTTGACCGGCTGGTGGGCTACAAACTGGATGATGAGTTCTACGGGCTCACGGCGGGTTACCTCGACCAGTACTTGGCGCGGATTGACGCGGTGACGCCGGAGGCGGTCAACGCCGCGATCCGCAGGTGTCTCCAGACGGAGAACCTTCGCTACGTGGTCGTCACCGATCAGAGTGTGGCCGAAAAGCTTGCGGACGATATCGCCAACAACCGCAACGCCAGCGGTAAAACCCCCAAGCAGTACCAGCTCGATTCCGAGCAGCGCGAGGGGGTCCAGTACTGGCTGATTCCCGAAAACCGGCTGAAGACGCTCCAGCAGGATGCCGTCTGGGAAGCCTATCGGCTGGACGTCCCGCGCGCGAACATCCGCATCGTCAAAGCCGAGCAGATGTTCGAGACAGCGGCGATGCCGCAATAGAAGTCCCCGCCAAGTGGCGGCTTCATCGCCTCGCACACATGGCAAAGACCGCCCTGTATGCGCCACTCGGGGCGTTCATTTCTGTGTGACAGGCTTGACCTTCGGAATCAGTACCTGTACCAGGCCGATGGCCAGTGGATGCATGACGCTGGCGATGATGAAGAGCGGCACGTAAGTGTGAAACCATTGGAGGACGTACCCCGCCACCAGCGCAATAATCATTCCACCTACCGCGCCCGCCGCGCCGCCCAGGCCTACCACTGAGCCCAGGTCCCTTTTGGGAAACATATCGGAGGCCAGCGTGAAGACGTTCGCCGACCAGGCCTGATGTGACGCCATGGCAATGGAGATAAGCGCCAAGGCCAGCTGGGCGTTCGGGGCGAAGACCGCTGCCACTCCCGCGGGCATGCAAAACGCGAAGATCACCATGGTGGTCTTCCGCGCGCGGCTGACCGTCCAGCCGCATTTGATCCAGTGCCCCGAAAGCCATCCCCCCAGCACGCTGCCACCGTCTGCTACCAGATAAGGTATCCAGGAGAAGTAGGCGAGGTCCTTCGCGGTGAAACCGCGCGCCTGCTGAAGATAGGACGGCAGCCAGAAGACATAGAACCACCAGATGGGGTCGGTCATGAACTTCGCAGTAATGAATCCCCAAGCCTGGCGATAACTGAGGATTTTCCGCCAGGGAATCTTGGGTTCGGATTCAGTTGCCCCCTCGCCGTCGCTGCTTTGAATGTGGCGCAGCTCATCTGCGGTGAGGCGGGGATGTTGGCCGGGCAGACGGTAAATCATCAACCACAAGATCAGCCAAATGAAACCCACGGCGCCCGTGGCAATGAAGGCTGTTTGCCAGCCCCACTTCAGGGCCAGCCAGACGGCCAGCGGCGGAGTGAGCATGGCGCCCACATTCGTCCCGGCGTTGAAGAGACCTATGGCTAACGCCCTCTCCTTTACGGGGAACCATTCGGCGACCGTCTTGATTGCGGCGGGGAAATTTCCTGCCTCACCCGCCCCCAAGAAGAATCTGGCAACTCCGAACGAGAAGGCCCCCCGCGCGAGCGCGTGAGCCATGGCAGCGATAGACCACCAAGCTATCGCCAACGCGTAGCCAACGCGCGTCCCCAGCCGGTCAATGGCGGCCCCCGACACTATCATCATGATGGCGTACGCCACCATGAAGGCGTTGATAATCCAGCCATAATCGCTCTCGGACCAGTTCAGTTGGGGTTGCAGAAAATGCGGCTTCAGGACGCCGATGGTTTGGCGGTCAATGTAGTTAATCGTCGAGGCAAAAAACAGAAGCCCGCAAATGTACCAACGCAGATGCGGAATCTTGAAGCGCAGCGAGGGAGATGGGCTGACGTGGGCGACGCTCGAGGGTGAATCCATTATGCTCCAGGAAACCAGTGCTTACTGCCCCGCAGCCGGGGTGATGGCCAGCCTCTTCCGCCCCCGCTTGCGCTGGCGCCATTCTCGCTGCGCCCGCCGCGGCGGGACTTGCCAGGCGCGGCGCATTGTACGACGAGACAAATGCTCTGTCCATCTCGGAACTCAGGTTGAGGGCGCGGAGGCACTTTGCCAACTCGGTTGCCTGTGGCATACTCGCGGCCTGCTTAGTAGCGGCATGGCTATGCCCACTGCCTAAGGACGAGCTTGCTGGCGATGTCGAAGAGCTTGTTGACCAAGCGCGAATTCGTACGTTACGGGGCAGGCGGCGCTGCCGTGGCGACAACCCCTCGCGACTTGTCTGAGCCAGGATTGGTCCGGCAAGTCATCTGACCGACGCGTATCCGCGGGGATCGGTGACCGCCGGAGGCACGGAAAAGCAGTGACAAGTGACGAGTGACGAGAAAGCATTCAGCCCTCAGCTATCAGCAGGCAAGCACTCCGCAGCAAACTGACTGCTGACAGCTTCTGTGCTTGTCACTTGTCGCCAGTCAGTCGTCACTGTCCTTTCACCCAGGCATGACGCGGGTCGTCAGCCCAGGCGCCGTAGCGGCGTTCTTCGCCGGCCAGCACCCAGGTGTAGTGGAGCTGATAGCCCGGCGCGGCCACGACTGGGTGGTAGCCCTTGGGCAGCAGGACGGTGTCGCCATCTTCGACGACGAAGACGGTGGAGAATCCTTCGGGATCGTCAGGCGCCGTGTACGTCCAAATGAAGCCGTAACCCTGTGAAGGTTTCACGCGGAAGAAGTAAATCTCTTCCAGGACCGCTTCCTGGGGCGGGTTGGCGCGGTCGTGCTTGTGGGGCGGATAGCTGGACCAGTTGCCGGGAGGGTTCAGCGTTTCGCCCGCCAGCAATCGCTCGGCGGGAACGTTTTCCGCCAGGGCGGAGTACACCGTGCGCTGCCAGTTGCCGCGCCCGACTTGCCGCGCCACCACCGCCGGGCCTTCCAGCAAGACCGGCGACGCAGTGGCCTGCGAGGGCGCCGAGAATATTCCTACGTCGAGAGTATCCGTGGTAGTTACGACCTCGTAGGTGCTTTCCGGAGGAATGTAGACCATCACCGGTGGGCCCGAGAAGACGTCGGCGCGCTCGCCCACCAGAGGATAGATTTCATTTTCCTTCCCGGCCCTTTCGATGGTGATGGACGCGCTGCCCGTGAAAACATCCAGCACGCACTCGCGGGAGCCGGTCCGCCCGATGTAGTTGTCGCCTTTGGTGAGTTGCAGCCGGGCAAAATCCAGGAAGCGCAGTGTCCCCGCCGGGACAATTTCCTGGTACTTGCCGTTGGTTCGCGATTTAATAAGCCGGTCCATGGAAACCTCAGCGCAGCAAATGTATTGCCGCCGCATTATATGACAGAACCCAGTGCGGGCTGCTGGGCCAATTTCCGACGACGCCGGTCGCTGTCCGATGAGGCGAGTGAATTCATCCAGGGAGAAAAGCAATGGACAATCGCAGGGACTTCTTGACGAAGCTGGCCGCGGCGAGTGCGGCGCTGGTGCCAGTCAGAATATTCGGTTTTGCCGCGCCGCTGACACGGCCTGTTTCGGGCAGCGTGGTGGAGCCCACCGCTGAGGACGCGGCGCAAGACCTGCGCGGCGGAGTGCTGTACCATTCGCCCAAAATCTTCTTTGGCGCCGACTATTATCCCGAGGCGTGGGAAGAATCCCGTTGGCCCACTGACGTGCAGATGATGCGCGAGGCTAGATTCAATATCGTCCGCATGGCGGAATTCGCCTGGGCGCGCATCGAGCCTCGGGAAGGCGACCTGGACTTCGACTGGCTCGACCGCATCGTGGACCTGCTGTGGAAAGGCGGGATTCAAACCCTGATGGGCACGCCCACCTCGCAGCCGCCTCCCTGGCTCTATCAGAAGTACCCTGACCTCTATCCCGTCAACGCCGAAGGCATCCGCTACAACTTCGGCGGGCGATATCTCTATTGCTTCAACCACCCAGGGATGGCCGAGTACACGCGGAAAATCGTCTCGGCCATTGCCAAGCGGTATGCCAACCACCCGGCGGTGATCGGGTGGCACCCGGACAACGAGTTTGGTCACGTTGCGCGCGAGTGCTACTGCAAGGAATACTGTGAGCCGGCGTTTCACAAGTGGCTGGAAGCTCGTTACGGCACTCTCGATAAGCTGAACGCAGTCTGGGGCACCTCTTTCTGGAGCCAGATCTATTCCGATTGGTCGCAGATCCCTCTGCCACGCCTCACCCAGCAGCAGCACAATCCGGCGCTCATCCTCGATTACCGGAGGTTCTGGAGCGACACGGTGGTGGGCTATCAGAAGTTGCAGGTGGATATCCTGGCCGAGATTGCCCCGCGTCAGTTCACTACGCACAACCTCTGGGGCAAGCCCGACTATTTCGCGATGGCGCGCGACCTGAACGTGGTCGGAATGAATTTCTATCCGGCTCATGGGTGGGGGCGGCTGGAAGACAATGGGCTGGAACTGGACACGTTCCGCGGGCTGAAGGATGGGAATTTCTGGGTGGTGGAGCAGCGCGGCGGGCGGCCCGGCTCGCACAACGAGACTTTGGAATCTGCGCCCGGCTTGCTACGCCTGTGGGCCTATCAGTCTTACGCGCACGGCGCGGACGCCGTCATCTTCTTCCGCTGGCGGACGGCAGCGCGGGGCGGGGAAGAGTACTGGTTCGGCATACTGAATCAGGATGGCCGGCCCAACCGCCGCTATCGCGAACTTGCCGGCATGGGGAAGGAGCTGGAACGGGTAGGCAAGTTGCTTGAAGGAACGAACGTGGTTTCGCCCCTGGCGTTCTATGTGGACTACGAGAGCGAGTGGGCCAAGACCGCACCCGACGTGCGCGCCTTCGACAACCGCCGGGCGGACTACTACAAGGCCTTCAAACGTCTCGGCGTCAACATCGACGTCACCGGACGAGGCCGCCACCTCGCCCGCTACAAGATCGTCTTCGCGCCGATGCTCTACATGGTGAACGGCGAAATGGTGGAGCAGTTCACTCGCTTCGTGCGCGGCGGCGGAACGCTGGTGCTGACCTTCCGCTGCGGCGTGAAGGAATGGGACAACTCTGTGACTATGCAGCCGCTCCCTGGGTTACTGCGGGAGCTGGCGGGAATTGAGATTGAGGAGTTCGAGCCCTTGCTTAAGATGGACCCGGAACTGGAAGACGGCGAGATGCCGCTTGAGGGCACAGCGGTGCCATTCGCGGCGCGGACTTCTTTGGGCACCATCTGGGCGGACATCCTCGAACCTAAGGGCGCGACGGTGCTTGCCCGGTACGGGAAGAAGTTTTATGCCGGCAAGGCTGCGATCACGCTTAATCGCGTGGGCGAAGGCCGAGTGGTTTATATCGGCACACATCTGGGCAGAGACTTTGCGGATTCGCTGACGACCTGGCTGCTGGCGCAGCATCGCATCGAGACACCATTTGCTGTCCCCGACATGGTGGACATGAGCAGCCGCGAGCAGGCCGGAAAGAAGATTCACTTTCTGATGAATTTCAACGATACCGCACAGGCGGTACGTCTGCCGCGCATGTGCCACAACGTCCTGGCAGACCGCGAGGTGGTAGGCAGCGTCGCCATCCCGCCGCGGGAGTTGCTGATCCTGTCCGAGGGTTGACGACTGACGGGAGCGAATAAATCAGGAGTTGAAGGTCGAGAGTCAAGAGTCGACACGCACACGTGGCCCTGACTGTCAACTGTTCACTGTGAACTATTGTCCGCCCTTGCGACGTTTCGCGGCGAACAATCAATTGTCGCGGACATAAATGTGCGCGCCATAGGTTGTTCCCCCCAACGGTTGGGAACATCCTGACCTCCCGGCTCGCAGAAGGAAGTAGTGCGGAAAGCGATCAGATCGTGGCGGCCATGCGGAAGAACGGGAAGCCGGTGGAATACATCGTTTTCCTCGACGAAGGCCACGGCTTTGCGCGACCTGAGAACCGTCTGATATTCTACGCAGCCGCGGAACCTTTCCTGGCGAAATACCTGGGTGGCCGTGCCGAGCCACCGTCGGAAAAAGAAAAAGCCGACGCGTTTCGCAAGTAGTCCCTCCTTGTCAGACTTCCAGGGCGGAGTAGGGTCGCTTCGGCGACTTGCGCCGCCCTTTCTCTTTCCGGGCATCATCCCCCCGGAGGCATCCCGAAACGCCCGGCCCGGCGACGCCAGAATAACGCTGGCGTGACCCTGCAGCTTGGACTTATAGTTATTAGCACCCAAGCCTTAGTGACGCGGTCTCCGTTTGCAGCCTCAACCAGTCCCACGGGCGCGAGCGGCGGCGGGAAAATCGGAGTTTGGAACGGGAGCTGGACATGAATGAATCATCCGCATTGGTACCACCAATCACGGCTGGGACACTGGCCGCCCGCGCCGGGCAGAAACTGCGGCAGATTCGCGAGCGTCTCAACCTGACGCTGCGCGTCGTCGAGGAAGCCAGCCTGGAGATCGCGGATGCGGAGCGGAGCTCCGACTACGTTGTCTCTACCGGGCGCCTGAACCAAGTCGAGAACGATGGTTCGCTTCCCAGCATCTACAAGCTGTACAGCCTGGCTGTCATCTATGACATGAGTCTGGAGGAAGTGGTTGGACTATACGGGATCAATCTGGGGAAGATGGAGGAGCATCGGCTCAAGGCACCCCACACGCGCACCCGCCGGTTCACGGCAGAGGTGGGCGACCCCAGTCGCCCCATTCGTTTTCCCGTCCGCTTCGATCCCGGGTTTCGGCCGCAGGATACAGTGTTCCTCTCTCGGGTGATTGAGGAATGGGGAGAAATCCCCATAGGGCTGCTGGCCACCCTGGACTTGCGGAAGTTTCTTTACGGGTACATTGGCCTGGAAGACCGCATGATGACGCCGCTGTTGCGGCCCGGCTCCATCGTCCAGATTGACGAGAGCCGGCGGCGCGTGGTGAACCAGGGCTGGACGACCGAGTTTGACCGGCCCATCTACTTCCTGGAACTCCGCTACAGCTACGAGTGCTGCTGGTGTTTCCAGCGGAGTCGAGAGCTGATGCTGGTCCCCTATCCCCTTTCGCCCTGCGCTCCCCGCACCATCCGCGTTCCCGACGAGGGAGAAGTGCTAGGACAGGTCGTCGGCGTCGCGATGCGGATCGTCAAGTAGTTCCCACAGGTCAGTGGCCCGCAGAACCTGCAGGATAATCTCCACGTTCTTGGTGAACAGTTCCCGGGCCAGGGGGTGGCAGTCCTCGGGCGGCAGTATCTGGTAGGCTCGCAGACGCTGCCACACTTCCACCAGCCGTGATTTATCGGTCTTCAGGGACTCGAAGAAGTGGAGCAGGTCCTGTGTCTGCTCTTGCAGAGGCTGCGCCACTAAAGCCTCGAAGACTCGGGCGTGGCACCACCGCAAAGCTTCATCCACGGCCTCGCTGGAGTGCCGAGTTTCCAGGCCATAGTGGTGGTAGCGGCCGGTGTTATGGTCGCGCAGCGAAGCCAGGTAGATCAAACGGTTAAAAGTCCCCTTCACGGCTTCCAGGGTGCGATCCTGGAAATCACGCACGACTGACTGACCCTCAGCGGTCAGGGAACTCTTTTCGCTCGGAGTATCCGATAAGGGAACCATTGTCCGGGAGAGCCTCAGACTCCTGCGCGCCGTGAATCCAGCCGGACTGCATGCTCGCTAGGATTATACCATTCCGCGCCAACAGCCCTGGAGGAACGCGAGATTTCTGTCCGGGTGGCGGGTTCGACGGTCAGGCAGTTGGCAGGCGAGGAAGACGGCATCGCACTCCGGCGCTGCAGGGCACGGAACCGTTCAGCCGGCGCTAGCGGGGAAACGAGAACTTGAGCTCTCGGCCCATCTTGAAGACCGGCTTCTTCCGCCGCCGAATCAAAGCGGCATCTTCCGAGAGGGCGGTGACGAGGAGCGGCATGGCAATCGTCGAGTCGCAATGGACGGTGACCATAGTGGCGTCCGGGGCGATCTTGCCCCAGCTCTGGGCTTCCTCGAACGTGCAGCCCGAAAGCCCACCCCAGTGGGCTGGATCGGTAATCACCTGGATCGCATACTTGTGGCCGCTGTGCGCCTGGCGAATGAAGGTGGCAGTCACCTCGCTTTGCTGAATGAAGTTCTTGGGCGTTCCGCCGCCAAAATAGATAACCCCGCTCGAGGGCGATTCACCCGCCAACCGCGCCGTCTCCAGCACATCGCCAATAACATCGAACGTCAGGCGGTTCTTTCCCAGGTAGCGGTTCTCGGCGATGCCGATGCCGATGGAAGAGTCGCCCACCGCCGGGCAGTAGAGCGGAACACCCGCCTTATACGCGGCCGTGACAATGCCGTCCTCCTTGGCGCGCTTGGAGAACTCCTTGCCCAGGAGGTAGAGGAATTCGCGAGTGGTATAGGGGCGCGACTGGTCCAGGGTCGCCGCGAAGCGCCCGATCAAGGCATCCTCTTCGCGGAATTCCTCCTCGTCGGCCAAGGTGTCGTACATGCGATCGATCAGATTCTTTTGTAAGGTGACGTCGTCGACGTTAGGCGAGCCCTGGAAGTGGAACCGCCCCAGAGTCTCGTGGAGGTCGTGGAAGAAGTTGGCGCCGGTGGAGACCAGGCAGTCGATGAAGCGGTGCTTGATCAAGTAGACGACTAGGCGCCGCAGGCCGGCGGGAACCATGGCCCCGGCCATGCCCATCATGATCATTATCCGGTCTTGCAGCATCCGACGCCAGATCTGGTAGGCGGCGCCCAGATTACGTGCCTGGAAGGAAATCCCCTGCATCTTTTCGAGCAGGGCCGCGGCGTTCTTGTGGCGATCGACCGTGAGGGGCCGGGTGGGGCGCGACAGCACCTCGTGTTTGCGCATGCTACTCCCTCAGACTCTCAAGTCCTGATGGAACTTTCTGTGGAGATGGCTCGCGGTCGGGTCAGTGGGTGCCGACTGGCCGGCGGCAGCGCGCCCGGGAGACTATTCGCCGACGCCCAACAAAATGGACGCGGCCAGAACCGTCGTCCAGAGGCCCCGCTTGTCCCCGATCGCGGACTGGGTAATGTGCATGGTCCGGACAATTTTGTTCGAGATGCGGTAGATTTCCTTCTTTTCATCCCAGCTCCGGTCCGGATCGAATTCAACGCCGAGCGTTGTCGCGAGCATCTCGGCGGCCAGTTCCTCCGCATACTCCCCGGCGACCTCCTCTGTCTCGCCGAAGGAGTGATGTTCGGAGAGGTACCCGAATGTGTTCCGGTCGGTGGGAATGGCGACGCCCACCGAGGCGGCGATCAGCCGGTGGGGTTCGCGCATGGAGTTCTCGCTCATCACACAAAAGGTGACTTGCCCCGGCTTGATTTCCTTCATGCCTTCGGAGCGGGAAATTAACTTGCACCGCGGGGGGAAAATGCTTGAGACGCGCACCAGGTTGCAGGCGGCTATTCCCGCCGAGCGGAGAGCCAGTTCGAAACTGGTCAGTTTCTCGCGGTGCTTGCCGACGCCCTTCGTCAGGAACATCCTCTTGGGTACGAACATCCGCTTTGGTCCGCCTTTCTTGGTCTCCCCCCGAAAATCACACAGCCCCGCCCCCAGTTGGTGGCGCGTCAATTCTGGTTTCTTACCACGCAGGGGCGACGGTTCGCTAAGCTAACAAAAAGGAAAGAAAAGTGTCAATGAGATTTTCGCCCGCGCCCCAGGGTCGCAACTGGCGGTGACGAGTCCGCGCGGACGGCGTGTTCCGCGCGGTGAGCGGTGGGGCTTGACTAACATATTCCTGCGGGATATGGTAGCGGGCTGGTATCACTCCAGCATCCATTTGTGCGGCTTATCGTGTGCAAAAAAAATTCTTATGGAGGTTCCATGAACCCGAAGGCCGTCTTGGAATTTGCCGCTGCCAACAGCGCTAAGATTGTCGACATCCGCTTTACGGATCTTCCCGGGCTATGGCATCACGTTTCCTTTCCCCTCCATGCGCTGGAGGAGAGTTCCTTTGAAGACGGGTTCGGCATGGATGGCTCCAGCATTCGCGGCTGGGCGGCCATTCACGAGAGCGACATGCTGCTGGTTCCTGACCCGGGCTGGTACATGCTGGATCCCTTCACCGATGTGCCCACCCTGGTCATGATCGGAGATATCGTTGACCCGGTCACCAAGCAACACTATCTGAAAGATCCGCGGCATGTCGCCAAGAAGGCGGAGACCTATTTGGCTTACACCGGGATTGCTGACACGGCTTACTTCGGCGCGGAAGCCGAGTTCTTTATCTTCGACAACGTCCGCTTCGACCAGGCGCAGCAGCACGGGTATTACTTCATCGACGCGGAAGAGGGCCGCTGGAATTCCGGACGCGAGAAGGATAACCTCGGTTACCGCCCGCGGTATAAGGAAGGCTATTTCCCCGTTCCTCCCACCGACCACTATCAGGATTTGCGCAGCGAAATGGTCCTGGCGATGGAAAAGGCGGGGCTGACCATTGAATGCCACCACCACGAAGTGGCGACCGGGGGGCAAGCCGAGATCGACCAGCGTTTCAATTCTCTGGTGAAGTCTGCCGACGGGATGATGATCTATAAGTACGTCGCTCGCAACGTGGCCCAGCAGTACGGCAAGACTGTGACTTTCATGCCCAAGCCGCTCTTCCAGGACAACGGTTCGGGCATGCACACCCACCAGAGCTTATGGAAAGAGGGCAAGCCGCTCTTTGCGGGCGATAAGTACGCGGGGTTGAGCCAGATGGCTTTGTGGTACACGGGGGGTTTACTGAAGCACGCGCCGGCGCTCGCAGCGTTGATCGCCCCCACCACGAATTCGTATAAGCGGCTGGTGCCAGGCTTCGAGGCGCCGGTGAATCTGGCCTACTCGCGGCGCAACCGGAGCGCGGCCATTCGCATCCCGATGTACTCGGCCAACCCTAAGGCGAAGCGGATCGAGTTCCGTCCGCCGGATCCCTCGTGCAATCCCTATCTCGCCTTCGCCGCGATGATGATGGCCGGCCTGGATGGGGTCGAAAACAAAATCGATCCCGGCGAGCCTCTCGACAAAGACATCTACGATCTTGGGCCGGAGGACCTCAAGAACGTGCCCTCTCTCCCTGGCTCGCTCGAGGAGTCGCTGCGGGCGCTGGAGAAGGACCACGAATTCCTGCTCAAAGGCGACGTCTTCAGTGAGGAGCTGCTCGAAAC